>Ga0302253_1000452_pt1 | contig 34274 bp, 25 predicted proteins | sample AAG_RA_Trp_MG_FD_193537 | JGI IMG/M metagenome (GOLD analysis project Ga0302253, IMG submission 193537) | Enriched activated sludge microbial communities from anaerobic digester in WTTP, New Holstein, Wisconsin, United States - AAG_RA_Trp | ecosystem: Engineered > Bioreactor > Anaerobic >...
GCCCAGTCCTCCTCAAAATTGTCCATGGAGGAGGACCAGTTGCCGTCGCCGCGCGCCCCGCCCAGGTCGTGCTTGTCGCTGCGCTTCATCATGCCGGAGAAGCTCACCCCGGCGCCGCCGGCCGCCGGCCGGGAATAGGAAAAATCCATGGCGCGGGTGCCGAAGTTCCCGGCCAGGGCCCTGGCCTCGCGCCGGGGCGAGTCCGGCCCGCGCGTTATGATGTTCACCACGCCCGAGACGCCGTTGGTGCCGTAGAGGGCGGAGGTCGGCCCGTAGACCACTTCGATGCGCTCCACGTTCGCCAGGTTGTGCTGCGCCCCGCCGTAGAAGCCGCCGGAATTGAGCTCGTTGATCTGCACGCCGTCCACCAGCAGCAGTATCAGGTTGTTCTGGCTGGGCAGGCCGCGCAGGAAGACGTAGCTGTTGAAGCCGGCTATGTCCCTGAACTGGAAGCCGGGCAGCCCGGCGAGCGCCTCCTCCAGCGTCAGGTAGCCGCGCTCTCGTATCTCCGCGGCGGTGATGACGCGCACCGTGGCGGCGGCCCGGGAGGCGGGCTCCGGGCGTTTGGAGGCGGAGACCACCTCAACGTTCATGAGCTCGGCCAGGTCGTAAGTGAGCAGTTCGTCCAGACCCGGCCGGTCGGACCCGGCCGCGGCGGCGCCCGGCGCAAAAGCGAGCGCCGCCGAGCAGAACGCCGTTTTCAGTGATTTGTTCATGTGTCCCCGTATCCCCCGGAGAAAAACTACATCAAATAGGGCGGGTTTGTAAAGCCCGGGACGGATTGTAACGGCGTTCAGTATTTTGTCTAATTTCCGGCAGGGGGGATCAAGCATCGATATTTTCGGCGGCCGGCTCGGCGGACCCGCTCCCTGCCGGCGGCCAGGGGAGTTCCCTATGACGCAGGACGATATTTCCGCGGTGGAGATCCTTCTGGTCGAGGACAACGAGGACGACGCCGCGCTCACGGCCAGGGCCTTCCGCAAGGCCAGGATGCGCAACCGTCTCAGCGTCGTGCCCGACGGCGTGGAGGCGCTCGCCTACCTCAGGAAGGAGGGGAAGTATCCGGACGCCGCCCGCCCCGACCTCATACTGCTCGACCTCAACCTGCCCCGGCTCAGCGGCCGGCAGGTGCTGGAGAAGATCAAGGCCGACCCGGACCTCAAGGACATCCCCGTGATAATCCTCACCACCTCCAAGGCCGAGGAGGACGTCGCGCTGGCCTACAAGGGCCATACCAACTGCTTCATCTCCAAGCCGGTGGTCATGGAGGAGTTCGAGAAGATCATAAAGGACATAGCCGATTTCTGGTTCGTGATAGTCAGGCTTCCCCGCAGGGAGAAATGAGCCGCGGCCGGGACCTATGAACTTTTCCGGAATGTCGCTGCGCGCCAAACTGACGGCGCTGTTCATGTCGGTCACGCTGCTGGGCCTGGCTCTGGCCTTCCTGCTGCTGACCGTGGCGGATATGCGGGCCATGCGCGCCGCGCTCGAACGAGAGGTCTCGCTCTCGGCCAGGCTGGCGGCCGAATACTGCGTGGCGCCGCTGGCCTTCGGCTACACCGAGGAGACGGCGGAGGCCCTGGCCAAGCTCGCGGTGCTGGAAGGGCTCGGCTACGCCGCGGTCTACGACAGGGACGGGAAACTTTTCGCCTGCCACGCCTGCGACGGCGCCGAGGTGCCCGGCGAAGCGGCCTCCGGCCCGGGGGAGGACGGCCCCTTCGCCCGCCTGGTCTCCGCGCGCGAGCCTATGATCTATAACGGGGAAGTCTACGGCACGCTGCGCCTGGCGGTCTCGACCGGGAAACTTTACAGGAGCATGCTCGCCCGCCTCGCTCTGCTGGCGGCCATCGGGGCCGCGCTGGCCGTGCTGACGTTCTTCCTGGCCGTCAGGGCGCAGCGCGTGGTCTCCGGCCCGCTGCTCAGGCTGGCGGCGCTGGCGCGCGGGGTGGGACGCAGCGGCGACTATTCGGTCCGGACGGGCATCGAAAGGGCCGACGAGATAGGTACGCTGGCCGCCGGCATGGACTCGATGCTGGAGAACCTGGAGACGCGCGGCCGCGAGCGCGACGCCGCCGAGGAGGCGCTGCGCGCGGCGCACGCCGGCCTGGAACGGGCCGTGGCCGAGCGCACCGCCGAGCTCAAGGCGGCCAACGAGGAGCTGGAGGCCTTCACTTATTCGGCCTCGCACGACCTGCGCGCCCCGCTGCGCCGCATAGACGGCTTCGCCTCGATACTCGAGGAGGACCACGCCGCCGCCCTGCCAGACGAGGCCCGCAAAGCCGTCGCGCGGGTGCGCGCCGGCTGCCGCCAGATGGCGGAGGTCATAGACAGCCTGCTGAAACTCTCCAGGCTCATGCGGCACTCCATCACCCGCGCGCCGCTGGACCTGAGCGCCATGGCGGAGGAAGCCGCCGCCGACCTGAGGGAAGCGGAGCCGGAGAGACGGGTCGCCTTCGCCGCCGCCCCCGGCCTGTCCGCCCGCGGGGACCGCACGCTCGTAGGCGAGGTGCTGGGGAACCTGATAAGCAACGCCTGGAAGTTCACCCGCCGCGCGGAAAGACCCGCGGTCGAATTCGGCTCCGCGGAGAAGGACGATGAGACCGCGTTCTTCGTGCGGGACAACGGCGCCGGCTTCGACATGGAGTACGCCGGCAATCTTTTCCGGCCTTTCCAGCGCCTGCACGCGGCCGCGGATTTCCCGGGAACCGGGATAGGGCTGGTGACCTGCCGGCGGATAATAGAGCGCCACGGCGGCAGGATCTGGGCCGAGGGCGAGCCCGGCAGGGGAGCCGTCTTCTATTTCACCCTGCCGGACGGAAACAGGAGGGAGCATGGCGGGAAAAAAGAGGGGAATTCGAAAAGGGAAAGGGGGGCTTGAAATGGCCAGAAAAACGCTGAGGATACTGCTGATAGAGGACGACCCGGACGACCTGGCGCTGACGCGCAGGGTGTTCGGCAGGACGAAGGCCGCCCAGATGCGCCTGACCGCCGCGCGAACGATGAAAGAGGCCCTGGCCGCCTTCGGCAGGGAGCCTTTCGACGCCATAGTGGCGGACCTGAACCTGCCCGACAGCCGCGGCCGGGCCACCTTCGACAAGCTGGTGGAGGCGGCCCCCGAGACGCCGCTGCTGCTGCTCACCGTGGTCAACGACGAGGACCTGGCCCTGGACCTGGTCGGCCAGGGCGCCCAGGACTATATAGTCAAAGGCGACCTGAGCCCCGCGCTGCTGGCCCGCGCCGTCTTCTACGCCATAGAGCGCAAGGACTTCAACCGGAAGCAGGCGGAACTGGTCGCCAGCCTGGGCAAGGCGCTGACCGAGGTGAAGACGCTCTCCGGCCTGCTGCCCATCTGCGCGGGCTGCAAGAAGATACGGGACTCTTACGGCAAGTGGCAGAACCTGGAGGATTATATCTCCAGCCGCACCGAGGCCGAATTCACCCACGGCTTCTGTCCCGATTGCGTCCGCAAACTGTACCCGGAGTTCTCCGGCAGGGAGAAGAAAGGATCCCGATGATGACGACGGCGGCGGGGAGATCGCTTGGAAAGGCCGGCGGGGCGCTGCTCCTCCCTGCCTTTCTGGCGTTCTTCCCCGCGCCGGCCCGGGCGGAGACCCGGGATCTGGAAGCCGGCGTGAAAGCCGCCTACGTCTATAATTTCACCAAGTTCGTGGAATGGGAAGCTCCGGTCTCCACCGCCGCCCCGGCCGGTCCTTTCAATATCTGCGTGCTGGGCGAAGGTCCGGTCGCGTCGGCGCTGGAAGGACTGGACGGAAGGAAGGCGGGAGCGAGCGCGATAAAGGTGACGCGTTACAGGGAAGCCGCCCGCCTTCCCTCCTGCCGTATCCTTTTCGTCTCCCGTTCGGAGGAGAAGGGCCTGCAGAGGACGCTCAAGGCCCTGGGACACGGCACGCTGACGGTGAGCGACATCCCCGGTTTCGCCAGGAAAGGCGGCATCATCGGGTTCTTCATGGACGACAAAAAAGTGCGGATAGAAGTGGACCCCCGCCGGGCCGGCGAGGCCGGCCTCAGGCTCAGCCCCCGCCTTCTGCAGGTCTCGAAGATAATCGGGGACCCCCGCTAGATCCCCAGCAGTTTCCGCCACCACGGCTTAGCCGGTTCCGGCGCCGACGGTGTTTCGGCCGCCTGCGCTTCGCCCTGTCCCCGGTACACCGGCATGGCCGCCCGGAAAACAGTGCCCTTGCCCGGCTCGCTCTCCAGCGTCAGCCGGCCCCCCTGCATCACGGTCATCGCCTTGGTGATGGCCAGCCCGAGCCCGGTGCCGCCGACCTTCTCGCCGGAAGCCACCTGCACGAACTTCTCGAAGATCTTCTCCTGGTCCTCTTTCCTTATGCCCGGCCCGTTGTCCTTCACCGAGAAAAAGACGTAGTTCGAAAGGGCCCCTTTGCCGGCGTCCACGCTCACCTCGATCCTGCCCCGCGCCGGGGTGAACTTGATGGCGTTGGAGAGCAGGTTTATCAGCACCTGGGAAGTCCGGTTGGGATCGGCGTATACCGGGGGCAGGTCCGGCTCGACTGCCAGTTCCAGCGCGACGCCCTTGGACCGGGCCCACGCTTTCATCGAGTCGGCCGCTTCGCGGGCGATCCCGGCCGGATCGGTCTTTTCCTGCCGGAAGACGAGCTTGCCGGACTGCAGTTTCGAAAAATCGAGGATGTCGGTTATGATGGAATTGAGCCTTTCCGCGTTGCGTATGGCGGTGTTCAGCATCTGGTTCTCGCGGCCGCTCTCCTTGCGCAGCAGGTCCAGCGCGGCCTTTATGGAGGTGAGCGGGGAGCGCAGCTCGTGCGTCATGTTGGCGACGAAGTCGGACTGCAGTTTCTCCACTTCCTTGAGTTTCGCGGCGTCCGTGGGGATGGAGACCGTACCGACGATGCGGCCGTCCTGGTTCTGCACTATCGCCGTGGCCTTCTTGATCGTTTCGGCCAGCCCTATGTCGCCGGCCACCGCCACGTCCCTGGGGAGGTCTTTCTGGCTCTCCGACTTTATCTCGCTGGCCAGCGAGAGCACCTGGTTTTCCAGCGCCGCCATGTCGAGCAGTCTCTTCCCGGAAAGTTCGCCCAGGCGTTTGCCCGAGAGCGCCTCGGCCTGCGGGTTCATCATCAGGATCTTGCCCTCGCCGTCCACCACGACCACGCCTTCGGCGATGGAGGAGACCACGGCTTCGGTGCGGCCTATATCGTTCTCCATCTTTCGCTTCTCCCGGCGCGCCTCTTCCAGGGCCTTGTCGACGCGCTCGTCCACCTCTTTGAGGAATTTCCTCATCAGCGCGTCCACTATGCGTTTCCGCTCGGAAGGGTCGCCGGTGAGCTTGCCGGCTATTATCGAGAGCGATCTCGGGAAATCGGCAGGCTCCAGCGCCTCCGCGACCGCCGCGCCGCCGCCGGTCCCGGCCCCTTCCCCGCTCCCGTCTCCCGCGGCGGCGCCTCCGGCGCCCTGCCCGTCCGGTTTTATGGCCGTCCTGCCGTCCGCGGCCTCCACCTTGGCGTATACCGACTTGGCCGGGATTATGCCCGAGACGCCCCGGCCCTTGATGTATTCATAAGGGTCCGTTTTCACGGCCTGGGCGCCGCAGAGGGCCAGGAACTCGTCCCTGGTAGCTCCGGCCTTGAAGGTGAAGGTCTGGGCCTGGAACTTCGCGAAGAGGTTCTTTATCGAGTTGGGGACCTTGTCGGCGGAGAGGAACTCCTTTCCGTCGGCCAGCAGTTTGCCGCCTTCGAAGGTCAGGTTTATCTCGCCGGCCGAGGCCAGCGGCGTCAGGGCGGCCAGGGTCTGGTCAAGGGCTTCCACCACCTGCGGATGGTCGCTCTTGTAGAGGTTGGCCTGCACCAGTGAGCGGGTAAGGCCCTTCAGAAAATTTATCCAGAGTATCTTGGTCTCTTCGTTCACGGTTCGGACCCCCTTGTCGCCTAGATTATACAAAAAGCCGCCGGGCAAAGCCCCCGCTTTCCCGGCGGCTCATATAATCATATAATTGATGGCGATGGAGTGGCTTCTACAGGTCCCGATACTTCTTTTCTCCATAATCTTCCACGAGTACGCCCACGGCTACGCGGCCTACAGGCACGGGGACGACACGGCCTACCTCATGGGCCGGCTGACCTTCAACCCCATACCGCATATAGACCCTTTCGGGACCATACTGATGCCTGCCCTCTGCGCCCTTTCCGGCCTGCCGATGTTCGGCTGGGCCCGGCCGGTGCCGGTGAACCCGCTGCGGCTGGACCGCCCGCGGGCCGACATGTCCTGGGTCGCCTTCAGCGGGCCTCTCTCCAATCTTTTCCTGGCCGTGCTCTCCGCGCTGCTCTACAAGGCCGCGGCCCTGGCGGTGCCGCTGACCGGCCCCGGCCTCGCCTCCACCCTGCTGACGGGCCTGCGCTTCGCCGTCATCATCAACCTCGCCCTGGCCTTCTTCAACCTGATCCCGATCTACCCGCTCGACGGCGGACAGGTCCTGCTCGGCCGCCTGCCCGACGGCGCCCTGAGGGTCTACGAAAAGCACGTGCCCTACGGAATTTATATAATCTTCGCTCTGATACTGACGGGCGTTCTCAAGCATGTCATCATCGTGCCCGTCTATTACGCGCTGACCCTGCTGGCCTTTCTCGGCCTGCCCGTGATCTGAAGGACCTATGGAAGAGAAGAAAGCGGTGAAGATCGTCGTATCCGGCATGCGGCCCACCGGCCGCCTGCACCTGGGCAATTACTGGGGCGCGCTGCGCAACTGGGTGGAGCTGCAGGACAAGTACCGCTGCTTCTTCTTCATCGCCGACTGGCACGCGCTGACCACCGCCGAGGACACCGTCGGCCTGCGCGACAATACCCGGCTGCTGGTGACCGACTGGCTGACGGCCGGCCTGGACCCGGAGAAATGCGTCATCTTCAGGCAGTCCGACGTGAAGGAGCATGCCGAGCTGGCGCTGCTCATGGGCATGATGACCCCGATAAGCTGGCTGCTGCGCAACCCCACTTTCAAGGAGCAGCTGCAGGAGCTTTACAAGGCCCGCTACAAGGGCCAGGAAGACAAGATGAAGAAGGCCGAGGGCGTGACCAGGGCCCTGGCCGAGGCCCACGGCCACGAGGGCGACGACATGGCGCTCCACTCCGACATGGCCACCTACGGCTTCCTCGGCTACCCGGTGCTGCAGGCCGCCGACATCGCGCTCTACGGGGCCGACTATGTGCCGGTCGGCAAGGACCAGCTTCCGCACCTGGAGCTCAGCCGCGAGATAGTCCGCCGGTTCAACCGCGCTGCGGGCAGGCCCCTGCTCGTCGAGCCCGAGCCGCTGCTGACCGCCTCCCCGATGGTGCCCGGCCTCGACGGCCGCAAGATGTCCAAGTCCTACGGGAACGCGATAGAACTGGGAGAGGACCCCAGGTCCGCCGAGGCCAAGATAAAGAAGATGTTCACCGACCCGAAGAAGATAAAGGCCGACGACCCGGGCCACCCCGAGGGCTGCGTGGTCTGCGCCTTCCACAGGATCTATAACCCCGACTGGAAGGCCCGCGAAGAGGAATGCCGCGCGGGCAAGGTCGGCTGCGGGGCCTGCAAGAAGCAGCTCGCGGAGCTGATGGCCCCGTCGCTGGCCGACTTCAGGGCCCGGCGCGAACCCTTCGAGAAGGACCCCGCCCTGGCCGACAGGCTGCTGGCCGCCGGCGCGGAGAAGGCGAAAGCGGCCGCGGCCGGGCTCATGACGGCCGTGAATTCGGCCCTCAGGATAAAATGAAAGAGCTCGACATACATCTCGACGTCTTCGAGGGGCCGATAGACCTCCTGATACACCTCATCAGGAAGAACAACCTCGACATCTACGACATCCCGATAGCGCAGATCACCAGCGAGTACCTGGAGTACCTCGACATCATGAAGAGCCTCAACCTGGAGATAGCCGGCGAGTTCCTCGTCATGGCCTCCACGCTGATGCAGATAAAGGCCAAGCTGCTGCTGCCCTCCCAGGTGGACAGCGAGACCGGCGAGACGGGCCCCGACCCGCGCGGCCGGCTGGTCAACATGATAGAGGAGTACCAGCGCTACAAGGGGGCGTCGAAGTCCCTCGAGGAGCGCTTCGCCAGCTACAAGGACGTGTTCTACCGCGGCTCGCCGGTCTTCACCAACGAGGAGAAGTTCCTGGACCTCGAGCTTTTCGTCTTCGTCGAGGCGGTCAAACGCGCGTTCGCGCGCCTGCCCGACGCCGTGGCCGTGGAGGGCGAGACCTACCCGCTCGAGCCCCGCATCGACAAGATCCTGGACCTGCTGAGCAAAAAGGAGTGGGTGCTGCTCGACGACGTTTTCGCCACCGAGACCGCGCGCCAGGGCGTTATCACCTGCTTCATCGCCCTGCTGGAACTGGTCAAGCAGCGCCGCATCATGGCCAGGCAGGACGAAGCCTGCGGCGAGGTGCGCATCTACCTCAGGCCCGAGCCGGTCCCGGCGGCCCCGGCGCCGGCGGAGGACGCCGCGCCGCGCGACCCCGTCCAGGAATAGAGGAATTTATGGAAGATACCCAGCTCAAAAGAATCATCGAGACCCTCCTTTTCATAACCGACCACCCGCTGCCGCCGGAGCGCCTGGCGCAGGTCTGCGAGGTCAAGGACGAGGCCCGCGTCGCCGCCGCCATAGAGGCCCTGCGCGGGGATTATGTCCGCGAGGGCCGCGCGCTGCGCGTGATGGAGGTGGCCGGCGGCTTCCAGCTCGGCACCGATCCCGACTTGGGCTTCTGGGTGCGCAAACTCTACCACAGCCGGATGACGGTGCGCCTTTCCACGGCCGCGCTCGAGACGCTCACGATCATCGCCTACAAGCAGCCGATAACCCGCGCCGAGATAGAGGCCGTGCGCGGCGTCGAGGTCATCGGCCCGCTGGAGACGCTCATCGAGCGCAAGCTGGTCACCGTGGTGGGCCGCAAGGAGACCGTGGGCCGTCCGCTGCTCTACGGCACCACCGACGAGTTCCTGCGCCAGTTCGGCCTGGCCTCGCTGGACTCCCTGCCCAGGCTGGAGAGCATAGTGCCGGAGCCCAAGGAAGTGCCGGCCGGCGCCGACGAACAGCCGCCGCTGCCGCTCGAAGGCGATTTCCCGCTGCCGGCGCTCGAGAGGCCCGTCGAGACCGACGAAGGGGCCGAGTTCGACTCTCCCGCCCCCGCCGCCCCCGCCGGGGACGCCCTGCCGTCCGCGCCGGAGGCCGAAGCCGCGGAGCCGGTCACGACCGCCGCCGAGACCGAAGTTCCCGCCGCGGAGACGGAGGACGGCGGGCCGAAGACCGGCGATTGAACCGGTCCCGGCCGCGGTCCGCCGGCGCTTTTTTGACCTATGCCTGAAATAAGAAAGGATCCCGTTTTCGGCCAGTGGGTGATAATCGCCTCCGAGAGGGGCCGCCGCCCCAACGAGTTCACGCTGCCGCCGAACACGGCCACTTCCGCCAACTGCCCCTTCTGCCCCGGCCGCGAAGGCCAGACCCCTCCCACGGTCTGCGAGCGCCTCGGCCCCGACGGCAAGTGGAAGATCCGCGTCGTCTCCAACAAGTATCCCGCGCTTACTCCGGACCCCGCCCCGCGCTGCGGCGAGACCGGCCCCTACCAGAGCGAAGAAGGCCTGGGCATACACGAGGTCATAATCGAGACCCCCGGGCACGGTCTGCACATGGACAGGATGCCCGAGGCCGATATCGCCGACGTCCTTTCCGTTTACATCGACAGGGTGCGGGCCCTCAAGTCGGACCCGCGCATCAAGTACGTGATGATCTTCAAGAACCACGGCCGCAACGCCGGGGCCAGCCTTTCGCACCCGCATTCGCAGCTGGTCGGAATGCCGATGGTCCCGACGCGCCTTTCGCAGGAGATAGAGGGCGCGGCCAAGTACATGTCGGAACGGGGCTCCTGCGTGTTCTGCGACATGGCCGCGGCGGAACTGGGGAGCGGCCGGCGGCTGATCCTGCGCGAAGGCCCTTTCGTCGCCATCGCCCCTTACGCCAGCCGCTTCTCTTTCGAGACCTGGATCATGCCCGTGGCGCACGCCAGCCATTTCGAGGCGCTCCCGCCCGGGGACGTGCCGGCGCTGGCCTCGGTCCTGAAGAAGGTCCTTTCGATGCTCTCCGGCTCGGTGGACGACCTGGCCTACAACCTCATCATCCACACGACGCCGGTGCACGCGCCTTCCGCGGCGCATTACCACTGGCACATAGAGATCATGCCCAAACTGGCCCACGTGGCCGGTTTCGAATGGGGCACCGGCTTCTATATCAACACCGTCTCCCCGGAGGAAGCCGCGGAGACGCTCCGCAGCGGCAGAAAATACAAAGGATGAACATATGAAGATACTGGTCGCCTCCAGCGAAGCTTTTCCTTTCTGCAAGACCGGCGGTCTCGGCGACGTGGCCGGGGCGCTGGCCCAGGTCTTCGCCCGGGCCGAGGGCAACGAGGTGGCGCTGTTCCTGCCGCGCTACCGCAATATCGGCGGCGGCGCCTTCTCTTTCAGGGCCGTCGGGGGGAACTTCCTGATCCCCGTCGGCGGGCGCATGGAGACGGCCACGCTCAGCCACGTGCAGTGGGGCAAGGTGAGCGTCTACTTCGTGGAGAACCAGAAATACTTCGACAGGCCGGGCCTCTACCGCACGGCGCACGGCGACTTCGAGGACAACGACGAGCGGTTCATCTTCTTCTCGCGCGCGGTGCTGGAGGGGGCCAAGTTCATCGGCTTCAAGCCCGACGTCGTGCATTGCCACGACTGGCAGACCGGCCTGGTCCCGGCCTACCTCAGGACCTCGTACCTGATCGATTCCTTCTACGCCAAGACGGCGACGATGTTCACGATACACAATATCGCCTACCAGGGGATGTTCGGCCGCGAGACCTTCCTCAAGGCCGGCTTCAGCTGGACCGATTTCACGCCGGAGCGGCTGGAGTTCTACGGCGGCGTTAACTTCCTCAAGGCGGGCATAGCGCTGGCCGACACCGTCACCACGGTCAGCCCGACCTACGCGGCCGAGATACAGCATCTGCCCGATTTCGGCAAGGGCCTCGAAGGCGTGCTGCGCCACCGCTCGTCCGACCTCTTCGGCATCATCAACGGCATCGACGAGGAGATCTGGGACCCGGCCACCGATACTTTCATCGAGCGCGGCTACGACTTCAGGAGCTGCGCTCGCGGCAAGGCGGCCTGCAAGAAGGCCCTGCAGGCGGAGTGCGGCCTGGAGCAGGACAAGAACCTGGTGGTCGCGGGCGTGGTCTCGCGCCTGGACAGTCAGAAAGGCCTGGACCTCATTCTGGAGACCGTCCCGGGGTTCCTGGAGCATATGCAGCTGGTGGTGCTGGGCGTCGGCGACCCGGGGCTTACCGAAGGTTTCAAGCGGCTGGCCGAGGCCAATCCCGGCCGCGTCTATTTCAAGCAGGGTTTCGACGAGGGTTTCGCCCACAAGATCTACGCGGGCACCGACATCTTCCTGATGCCGTCGCGGTTCGAGCCCTGCGGGCTCAGCCAGATGATCTCGATGCGCTACGGCTCGCTGCCGGTGGTCACGCGCACGGGAGGGCTCAAGGACACCGTGAACTACAACGGCGAGCCCAAGGATTCCAACGGTTTCGCGATAGACGCGCCGGACGCGGGGCAGCTGCGCTCCATACTGGGGCACATCGTCTCCATGTTCAAGTGGCGCGACCTCTGGGCCTCCATGGTCAAGAACGCGATGAAGGGCGACTATTCCTGGAACCGCTCCGCGGCCGACTACCTCAAGCTCTTCAGCATCGCCTGGCAGAAAAAGCAGCTGTAGCCTCAGGCTTCCAATAGGAATAACCATCGGGGTCCTGTCGGCGGTTCGCTCCGAAAAAACAGGGTCTCGCACACCGTGCTCGCCCTTCCGACTCTCGCCGCTCGCGCTTACGCAAGCTCGCGGCTCCGGACGGTTTTTCTCCGCGAATCCGCCGCCACCCCCATTGTCCCCCTATAAATCGCTCAAATGGCGGGCCGGGGGCCTAGTGCCGGGATAGGCCTTTCGCTTCTGGCGGCGCAGGGCGCCATGACCGATAATATACCGATGGGTATAAGATACCTTAAGGGCCCCGTTTTCGCGTTGCTGCTGGCCGCGCTCCCCCTGACGGTCTTCGCGCAGCGGGCGTTGCCGGAACTGCCGCCCATGCCGACGCCCGGCGATATGGGCCAGTTGCCGCCGCCGCCCGCCGTCCCGGCGCCCCCGCAGATAACGGGCGGCCCCGTCCCGGCCCCGGCCATACCGCTGCAGCCCGCGCAGCCGCCCCAGGTCCCGCCGGCCGCGCCGCAACCCCTCCAGCCGGCCCAGCCGCCTTCCGCGCCGGCGCCGCAGGCCTCGACCATCCCCGTCGCCGCCATACCGTCCTTCGCTTTCTCCGTCTCCGCCGACGTGGAGGCCCTCCTCGCTTCCGCGGTCTATTCCTGCCGCGAGACCGCGGACGTCGCCGTGTACGGGTTCACGCTGCCGCGCGTGGCGGCGGCGCTGCTCGACGCCCATAAGCGCGGGGTGAAAGTGCGCGTCATTTCCAACGAGACTCACGCGCTGGGCACCAAGGTCAGCGAGGAGCTCAGGGCGCTGATGGACGGAGGGGTGGAGGTGCGCACGCTGCGCGGCGCCGGCTCCTACGGCATCATGCACAACAAGCTGGGCGTATACGACGGGAAGCTGGTCTCGGCCGGTTCCTTCAACTGGGCGCTTACGGCCGACGGCGCCAATCACGAGAACATAGTTTTCATAAGGGACGAAAGCGCCGTGGACGGCTACGTCAGGTACTTCGACTGGATGTGGCGGTTCACCCGCGCTCCCTCGGAAGGTCCCGGCCCTAACTATTCACAGGACCATTTCGGCCCGCCGCCGGAGGACCGTTCCAGGCCCGTTTACTTCAACGGCGCCATGCTGCCCGGCTATTCCTTCTCGCCGTCCGGCCGCACCGAGGCGGACATCATAACGGCCGCGCGCTTCGCCAGGCGCAGCATAAAGGCCGCCGTGTTCAGTTTTTATTCGTCCTCGATAGGCGAGGCCCTCGTGGAGGCGAGGAAGCGGGGCGTGGAAGTGGAGGTCGTCACCGACCGCGTGCAGGCCAGCCAGTCCGATATGACCTCCTACCTGGCGGAGAACGGCGTGAAGTTCCGCTGGTCGCGCGGCCAGGACGGCCGCGGCGTCATGCATCACAAGTACGCGGTCTTCGACGGCAAGCTGCTGATGACCGGTTCCTTCAACTGGTCCGTCAACGCCCAGGCCAATAATTTCGAGAACATGTACTATACCGCGGCCCCGGAATACGTTTCCGCGTTCTCCGGTCATTTCGACGAGGTCTTCGGCGCCGCGCTGGTCCCCACCGCCGAGGAGATGGCCTCGTTCTCGGCGCAGCCCCCGCAGGAAGAGGAATAAGGTCAGGCCGTTTCCCGGGCCTTGAGCCCCAGTTTCCCGCGGGCCCATTCCTGGAAGTCGTCCATATAAGCGTAGGTGACGGGCGTCATCAGCAGCGTGATGAGCAGCGACAGCGTCTGGCCGCCTATGATGACCATCGCCATCGTGCGGCGGGTGCCCGAGCCCGCGCCCGTGCCCAGCGCCGTCGGGACCATGCCCGCGATCAGCGTCAGCGTGGTCATGAGGATAGGGCGCAGCCGGGTGCGGTTGGCCTCTATCATCGCCTGGTGGCGGGGCATGCCCTTGGCGCGCAGCGTGTTGGTGTAGTCCACCTGCAGGATGGAGTTCTTGGTCACGATGCCGAAGAGCATGAACATGCCCATGATGCTGAACAGCGTCAGGTTCTGTCCGGTCAGGAACAGCGAGATGATCGCGAACGGGATGGTCAGCGGCAGCACGATCATGATGGACACCGGGTAGACGAAACTCTCGAACTGGCTGGCCAGCACGATGTAGATGAAGACGAAGGCCAGCGCGAAGGCGACGCCGAACTCCTTTAACATGTTGCCCAGTTCCTTGGCCCGGCCGTAGACGCCGGCCTTGTACTCCGGCGGCGCGCCCAGTGCGTCGAACGCCTTCTGCGCCTCGGCCAGCAGCCGGTTGACCGGGATGCCGTCCACGTTCGCCGTGACCTGCACGTTGCGCTGGCGGTTGTAGCGCGCTATCTGCGTGGGGCCGACGCCCTCGTTCACGCGCGCCACGTTGTCGAGGCGCGTGACGCGGCCGTCTCCGGCCGGCACCATCAGCGCCTCGATGGCCTCCTTGCGGTCGCGGAAGTCCTCCTCCGCGCGCAGCCGCACCTGGTAGAGGTCGTCGCCCTCCTTGAACTTGGTGATGTCCTCCTCGCCGCCGACCAGCGTGCGCAGCGAGGTCGCTATGTCCTGCACCTTGACGCCCAGGTCGTGCGCGCGGCCGCGGTCTATCTCCACCCGGTACTCGGGCTTGGCGTAGGAGAAGCTGGTGTCCACGTCCACCGCGCCTTTAATTTCCCGCAGGCGGGCGGCCACGGCGTTGGAATATTCCTCCAGCTTCCCGAGGTCCGGCCCGGAGATGTTGAACATCAGTTCCGCGTCGCCGCCGCCGAAGCCGCCGGCCGGCATGACCGACACGCGCAGCCCCGTGTACTTGGACATCATCTCGCGCGAGGCCAGCATGAGGTCCGTCATCGGCAGGTCGCGGTCGTCCAGGTCGTCGAGCTCGACCAGGATATAGCCCTCGTTGGCGGACGAGCCGCCGAAATGGCCGCCGGTGCCGGTGCCTATCGAGGAGAGTATGCTCTTTACGTGCGGCAGCTGGCGCGTTTCGGTCTCGATCTGGGCGAAGAGCTCCTTCATCCTGCCCAGGCTCGTGCCCTCGGGCGCGGTCACGTTGATCTGGTACATGCCCGTGTCGTCGGCCGGCATGAAGTCCTTGCCCAGGAACAGGAACAGCGGTATCATCGAGATTATCACCGCGCCCGCGAAGACGACCATGCGGCGCCTGTGCGCCAGCGCCCATTCGAGCATGGCGATGTAGCGCGAGGCCAGAGCCTCGTTGACGCGGTCGGTGAACCGCTCCAGGCGGTTCTTGGCGCCGGGCCTGACCTTCAGGAACAGCGAGCAGAGCATGGGGGTCAGCGTCAGCGCGACGAAGACGCTCAAAGCTACGGCGAAGGCTATGGTCAGGCCGTAGCTCTTGAGGAAGCGGCCGATGATGCCGCCCATGTAGGCCAGCGGCACGAAGATGACCAGCAGCGCGGCCGACATGGCCACGACCGCGAAGGCGATCTCCCTTGAGCCGTCGAGCGCCGCCTTGAGCGGGCTCATCTTGTGCTCCTCCATGTGCCGGTAGATGTTCTCGAGCATGACGATGGCGTCGTCGACCACGATGCCCACCGCTATGGTCAGGCCGAGCAGGGTCATGACGTTTATCGTGAAACCCGCCGCCTGCATGAAGAAGAAGGTGCCTATCAGCGAGGTCGGTATCGCCAGCGAGGAGATCAGCGTGGAGCGGTAGTCGCCCAGGAAGACCAGCACCATCAGCGCGGCGAAGATCGCGCCCAGCACCAGGTGCTCGGTCACGCTGTGCACCGATTCCCTGATGAAGACGCTCTGGTCGCCGACCACGGTGGTCTTCACCCCCGGCGGCAGCGTGCTCTCTATCTCGGCGAGGCGCTCCTTTATCTTCTCCACCACGGCGACGGTGTTGGTGCCCGACTGTTTCTTTATCACGACGGTCACGGACGGGCGGCCGTTGTAGAACGAGGCCGTGCCCATGCGCTCGCCTGTATCCTCGACCCGGCCGATATCCGAGACGCGGACCTGGGAGCCGTCGATGTTGGCGACGACGATGCCGCCGAACTCCCGGGCGTCGCCTATGCGGCCGAGCGTGCGCAGGACGTATTCCTTGTCCCTCTGCTCGACCTTGCCGCCGGGGATCTCGATGTTCTGCTGGACGATGGCGTCCTTGACCCGGCTGATGGGGAGGTTGAGGGCCGAGAGCTTGAGCGGGTTCACCACGATGTGGATCTCGCGTTCGCGGCCGCCGACTATGTCGGCGGCGCCCACGCCGCTGACCGTCTCGATGTTCTCCTTGATGTTCTCCCTGGCGATGCGGGTGAGCTCGATGAGGTCCCGGTCGCCGTAGACCACCACGTTGAGCACGGCCATCGCGCCTATGTCGAACTTGCCTATGACCGGCGGGTCGGTGCCCTGCGGCAGCTGCGCCAGCACGGAGTTGACCTTGTCGCGCACCTCCTGCGCGGCCACGTCGCCGTTCTTCTCCAGCGCGAACTTTATCATGACCAGCGAGAGGCCCTCGTAGCTGGTGGAGTTGAGGTCCTCGATGCCCGAGATGGTGTTGACGGCCTCCTCTATGGTCTTGGTGACGGAGGACTCCATCTCCTCGGGGCCGGCGCCGCGCAGCGTGGTCTGTATCATCACGAAGGGGAATTCCACGTCCGGCATCAGGTCGATGCCCAGGCGGAGATAGGAGAACGCGCCCAGCACCAGGACGGTGAGGATCATCATCGTCGTCAGTACGGGGCGCTTTATGGAGAGATCGGTGATCTTCATGGCTTTAGTGGACCTTTATTTTGCTGCCGTCCTTGAGGCCGTAGAGGCCGAAGGTGATGACCTCGTCGCCGGCCTTCACGCCTTCCACCTGCGTGTATTCGGCGGTCGCGATGCCGGTCTTCACCGGGACCCGGCGCGCCGCTTCGCCGGCCGGGACGAAGACCCAGGCCGAGCCGTTATCGCGCAGGACCGCGCCGGAGGGCACCGAGACGGCGGAGCCGCGCGAGGCGACGATGAGCCTGACCTCGGCGAACATGCCGGATTTGAGGCGCCCGTCGGCGTTGTCCAGCAGCACCTCGACGACGGTGCTGCGCGAGCGCGCGTCCACCACGGGGCTGACGCGGTAGACCCGGCCGTTGAAGTAGCGGTCCGGGAAGGCGTCCACCTTTATCCTGGCGGCCTGGTCGCGGAACACTTTGCCGATATATTTCTCGGGAACGTCCACCTCCACGCGGACCTTGGACTGGTCCACGACCAGCGCTATCGGGGTCTGCGGGGTGACGTTGGCGCCGGTGTCCTGGTAGACGCGGCCGACGACGCCGCTCAGCGTGGAGGGCACGGGGGCGGGTTCGTAGACCACGCCCACCTCGTCGCGCTCTACCAGGGCGACCGCCTCGTCCTTCCTCACGGGGTCGCCTTCCTTTAGCAGGTTGCGCAGCAGCTTGCCGGCCGCCCGCGGGTAGAGCGTCGCCTCGTCCAGGGCCCGCACGGACCCGGTCAGGAGGATGTATTCCTCGAGAGGGCGCATTTCCGCCTTCTCGGTCTTTACCAGGAAGCGGTCCTTCTCCAGCGAATCCAGCGCCTCCCGGGCGCGGCTGCCGCAGCCGGCCGCCGCCAGCGCGGCGCAGGCCAGGAGCAAGGAGATCGTCTTGTTCTTGTTCATGTGGTCTTCCTTTGTAAGTTCACTTTCCCGTGGCCCAGTCCAGCTCCGCGGAGGCGGAACAGACGTCGTGCTGGGCCTGGGTGTAAAGGGTCTGCGCCCTGTTGAGGGCGAGCGTGGCGTCGTTGAGGTCGAGCTGGCCCGCCAGGCCGCTCTTGAAGCGCAGCTCGGTGGCGGCCAGCGCCTTGCGGGCGGTCTCCACCGCCGCGGCCTGGGAGGCGAGGCGCTGCGAGGCCTCCCTGAGCTCCAGCCAGGCCTTCTTGACGGTGATCTTCAGGCCGCGCTCGGCGCTGGCCAGGTTCTCTTCGGCGGTGCGCAGCGCCAGGTCGGCCTGCTTCACGCGCGAGGAGACCGAGCCGCCCGAGAACAGCGGCAGGTTCAGCCTGACGCCGGCCGTCAGCGCCCAGCTGCGCTCGTCGGAGCCGGGGAAGGAGTCGTCGGTCTGGCCCTGGAAGCTGCGCGAGGCGAAGGCGTTGAGATAGGGGTAATGGCCGGCCTTCTCCAGCGTCACGTTCTGCGCGGCCAGCCTTTTCTCCAGGTCGGCCAGCCGGTACTCGGGCCTGGCGGCCATCGCGGCGCGGTAGAGTTCGTCGAGCGGGGCCGGCTCGGCCGGGGAGCAGCCCATCGCGCCGGTAAGTTCGAGCTCCGCGTCGGGGCTCAGGCCCAGCAGGTCCTTGAGCGCCAGCAAACCGGCCTCGTAATAGTTCAGGTTCTGCGTGACGGCCGGCTCGTTGTTGGAGACCTCCACGCGCTGGCGCAGCAGGGCCAGGTCGCTGGCCAGCCCCTGCCTGTACCGGGTCTCTATGACCGAGAGGTGCTGGCGGGAAAGCTCCAGCGTCTCCTCCTGTATATCGGCCATGGCCCTGGAGAGCAGCACCGAGTAATACATCTGCGTGACGGCCTTGCGCACCGTGTTCCGCGCGGCGCGCAGCCGCTCGGCGCTGGAATCGGAGTAGATGCCGGCCATCCTGATACCGGTGGCCACCTTGCCGCCGGCCCACAATACCTGGGCCAGGTCCAGCGAGGCGGCGTAGGCGTTGTCGGAGCCTATCTCTATCTTGTTGCCGCCGAAGAACATCGAGGGTTTCTCTATGTTGCGGGTGTAGGAGGCCGCGGCGCTCAGCTGCGGGTAGAGCGTGCCCCAGTATTCGCGGATCTTCTCCTTATAGATGAGGCGGCCGTGTTCCGCGTTGACGACGTCCGTATTCCTCTCCAGGGCCAGTTCCACCGCCTGGTCCACGCCCAGCCGGAGCGGCTCCGCCGCGGCCAGGGAGGGGAGCAGCAGCAGTACGGCGGCCGCGGACTTGAGGGAACGGGCGCCGGCGCAGATGATGCGGGCCAGGCGGCGCGGCAGGCTCCGGTCGATGGCGGCCGCGCCTTTCTCGCGCGCCTCCGCCATGAAATAGGTTATCACCGAGCTTATCATGTGGACTATGTCCTCCGCCGCCCGCGGGGAGAAGCTTTCCTTTTTCAGCATCGCGCGCAGGGCGGCGCGGTTGCGCTCCTTGAGCCCGCGCGCGAGTCCGGCCAGGGTCCCGCCGGCCGGCGAGGCCATGATCTTGAGAGCGCACTTGGGCATCTCGGGGTAGCGGTTTATGAACTTGAGGTGGCTGGCGAAGATCTTCTCGAGCTTGCCTTCCAGGTCCAGGCCGGGCTGGTCCATCTCCACCTGCAGGTCGCTGAAATGCTTGGTCCCTTCCTCGAAGGCCGCCTTTATCAGCGCCTCCTTGTCCCTGAAATAGTAGTAGAGGACGGGCTTGGTGATCTTCAGCCTGGCCGAGATCTCGCGCATGGACACCGCGTCCGGGCCGCGCTCGGCCATCATCTCCGAGGCCGTCTCGAGTATCCTGCGCCGGATCTCTCTGGCGCGCTTCTGTCGGGGAGGGGTCATGCCGTTCTCCGTCGCTGTGTATACTTACCGGTAGGTAAGTTTACCAGAACCGGCGGTCCGCTGTCAAGACGCCGGGGAACCGGGCGCTCAGCGGGCGGAGACGGCGGCGGCCACGCGCCGGGCCATGCGGTCGGCGAAGTCCGGGGGGAAATCGGCGAAGCGGCTGTGCTGGAACTCGAAGATGGTCAGCGTCATGACGCCGCGCACCAGGAGGCGGGCGTCGTCGGCGGAGCCGGGCGGCAGGCGGCCGTCCTTCTCCATCGCGGCCATGACCTTTTTGAGCGCGCCGGCGTGCCGGGCTATGCGCCCGTCCGCCATGCGGCTCAGGGGGGAGTTCTCCGGCGCCGCGTAGAGCTTGAGCAGGCACTTGGCCGCCTCGGGATTGGAGAGGAAGAACTTCATGCGGCTCCGCAGCATGTCCCGCACCAGCGTCTCCAGCGTGACGGACGGGTCCAGCGCGGCGGCCCAGTCGCCGCCGGACTCGCGCGAGGTCTCCTCGAAGACCCGCTCTATCAGCGCTTCCTTGTTCCTGAAATAGTAGTAGAGGAGCGGTTTGGTGAGGCCCAGCTCCGCGGCGATGCTCTCCATGGACACCGCGTCCGGCCCCTGGTCCGAGATCATGCGTATGGCCGCGCGCAGTATCTTCTCGCGAGTGGCTTCGCCCTTGGTGGGCCTGCTGTTGCGGTCCTTTTTCATGGGGAGACAGGAACGATTATATCAGCGCCGGCGGCGGGCCGTCAAACCCGGGGGTCCAAAGGCCCAGAAAGGCGTAGGCCCTTTTTCCGGGGCCGGCTGGGCTTACGGGCCCTTGGGCGGACGCCCGGTTTAAGTTAACATTTATCAGGTCGTTTCCTTTGTAATCCCCCGAAAGGCGGGGGAGTATCCACGCCGCCACCTGCGAATGGCGGTTCACCAGGGGAAAACAGGATGAACGGTTATTCCTGTTTTCTTATTTTTTGTTCCCCGGGTGGATAAAAGATGAAAAAAGTCCTTATCGCGATGCTCCTCTCCGCCGCGCCGGCCTTCGCCGGCGGGCCCAACGTTTTCACGGACCCCTCCTTCCAGAACTTCAACGAGCTGGCCTACGGTTATAAACAGCCGCGCCGCGCCCCGGCCCCTCCGTCCGATCTGCGCGACGCGGTCGGTGCCTCCCCGGCCGCCGGCCTGTCCGCCATGACGCCGCCCGCGCCGTCGTCCCCCGGGGGCGGTCCCGCCGGCGCGGAAGCCGCCGGACAGACGCCGCCTCCCGACGTGCCCGCCGGCTGGCCGCATATGCTCTACCGGGTCCGTTCGGCGCTGCGCCGCGGTCCCGTGGCTTCGTTCGTCCCCTTCCCCGGTTCCGCCCGCTGGTCCGGCCACAGGGACCTCGTCTACATAAGTTTCGTCCCGGTAGCGGAGGATTTTACGCCGCTGATAAAGGAGCTCGCCTCTTCCGCCGGCTTTCTTTACACCGGCGAGCGCGAACTCGGGTATTCACCGGTCGCCACCGCGCGGGTCAAGGTCTACGGGCTGCTCCCGGCCTCCTCGCTCCGCTCGGTCTACGCGCATCCCGCCGTGGCCAGGACGGGGCTGGAGCGCGGCCGCCCCTCGCTGCCGGTGCGGACGCCCGTCGCTTTCACGCTGAAGGTGCCGGCCGGCGTGAAACCGGACGAGTTCATCGCTTCGTTCTCTTCGGCCATGGCCGAAAGCGCGGGCTTCTCGCTGGTTTCCTCCTCCCCCTCGGCCTGGGCCAGGCCCGGCCGCACCAGTTTCACGCCGTACGACCTTTCCGGCGAAGTGCAGGCCGACAGGGTCAACGACCTTATCGGTTCCCCTTTCGTGACCGGCGTCTCGGTAAAGAGCTGAGGTCCCGTTCCGCGAGAAGGCCCCGCCCTTTGAAGGCGGGGCCTTGTGTTATATAATAATGATATGCAGGAACATCCCGGAGTACCCGTTCCGTCCCCCGAGACCTCCCGGCGCAAAGGCTACAGGGTGGTCTTTCTCCTCGCTTTCTCCTCGGCGGTCCTTTTCGAGGCGCTGCTTTTCCTGCACACCCAGGTCAGGGAGATCCTCTCCCTGCTCGAGGACGATTTCCGCGTCGTGGTCCTGCTCAAGGACGGCGGGCGGCGGGAGCGCGACGCGCTCTGGGACTCGATAAGGTCGCTGCCGGGGGTCAGGAGCGCCGTCTTCATCCCCAGGGACGAGCGGCTGGCGCGCATGCGCGACGAGGACCCGGACCTGATAAAGGGAGCCCTCTCGCTCGGCCCCAACCCGCTGCCCGATTCCTACGAGATAGCCGTGGACCAGTCCGTCATGAGCTCGCTCAACACCTGGACGGAGCTGCTCTGGGCGCTGGACGGCGTGGCGGAAGTGCGCTACAAGCAGCTCGAGGCCTACGCCCTCCTGCATTTCTTCTTTTACGAAAGTTTCGTCACGCTGGTCTTCGGCCTGTCGCTGCTCGGGGCCGCGCTGCTGGCCCTCACCGTGCTGCTCTACCGCTTCTCGCCCGCCGGGCTCATGGAGGGCATCAGGCGGGACAGCCGCTGGTTCCTCTCCGGCGCCGGCGGCGCCGGGACCGCCGTGCTGGCCTGCTACCTGATAGTCTATCCGGTGCGCTACCTCAGCCCGGTCTGGGCCTGGCCCAACCCGCTCTGGCACCTGGCCGGCATACTCGTCTCGGGTTTCCTGGCCTGGACGCTGGTCCAATGGAAAAATTCGCGATAGCCGCGCTCCTCCTGCTGCTGACGGCGCCTCCCGCTTTCCCGCAGGCGGCCGCCGGGCTGCGCGACCGCAAGGAGAAGCTGGAAGAGATAAACAGGCAGCTTTCCGAGAAGCAGTCGGAACTGGAGCGTTACCAGGCCGAGCAGAAAAAGATCTCGGCGGAGATCGACAGCCTGAGGCGCCAGGACCGGCTGACCAAGAGCCGCCAGCGGGAACTGGAAGGCCAACTGAGCTCCTCGCGCAGGAAAGGCGAGGAGGCCAGGGAGAAGCTAGCCTCTCTGGAGCGCGCCCAGGACGACCTGGCCGGCGCCGCTTCCTCCGAGGTCGCCGCCTATTCGATGGACCGGCTCTTCTATTCGCCGTACTACGGCCGGCGGGACCTCATGCGCGACGTTTTCCTGCGGCAGGCCATCATGAACAAGTACGCGCTGGCGGCCACGCTGAAGGGGGAGAAGAAGCGCCTCTCGGCCGACATGCAGACCATGGCCAGGCGCCAGCTGTCGCTGGCCGAACGCAAGGCGACCCTCGCCCGCGAGAGCACCATCAGCCAGCGCAGCGTGCGCAGCAAGCAGCAGGAACTTTCCAGGGCCAGGGAAAGGGAGAAGGCCCTGCGCCGCGAACTGGAGGACCTCAGGAACGCGGCGGCCGGCCTCGATACGCTGGTCAAGAAACTCGAGAAACAGGCGCCTTACAGGACCCGTCAGCCGGGCGACCTGCCCATAGATAAAGGTTCCCTGCCCTGGCCCGCCGCCGGCCGCGTGATAAGCAAATACGGCCGGGAGCAGGTGCCGGAGCTCAAGACCTGGATAGTCAGGGAAGGGATACGCATACGCACGGAGGACCGGGCCCCCGTCTCGCCGGTGCTGCCGGGCAGGGTCATCTATTCCGGACCTTTCCGCACCTACGGCAATGTCGTGATAGTGGACCATGAGAAGGGTTTTTTCACCGTTTACGGCCTCCTGGACTCAGTTGCGGTCTCCAAGGGCGACCGCGTCTCCGCCGGCTCCAGGCTGGGTTTCGCGGGCGTGGACACCCAGGCCATCTCCGGGGCCGGGAAGGAAGAGGGCGGGACCGTTTATTTCGAGATACGCTCGGGCGCGGACTCGATAGATCCCCTGCCCTGGCTGTCCGGCCCGCGCTGAGGCCGCGGAAAAGGTATAATCTGGAGTCCGGAGCCCGGCGCGCGCCGGCGGCTTCGACCGTTTTTTCTTTGTTTTTCAAGGAGAAAAGCATGAAGATCCCACGGAAAGTCATTTTCATAGCGGGGACGGCGGCCCTGATGGGCCTGGTCTTCCCTTACGCCAACTCGGCGGTGGACCAGACCTACCAGCAGCTCAAGACCATAGTGGACGTGCTGGAACTGATAAAAGAGAACTATGTCGAGGAGATCGACTCGCAGAAGCTCATCTACGGCGCCGCGGCCGGCATGGTGCAGCAGCTCGACGATTTCTCGCAGTTCATGGAGCCGGACCTCTACAAGAGGGTGAAGAGCGATACCGAGGGCGAGTTCGGCGGCATCGGCATCCGGGTGGACGTGCGCGAGGGCTGGCTGACCATAGTCACGCCCCTGCCCAATACTCCCGCCTACCGGGCCGGGCTTTACCCAGGCGACAAGATAATAAAGATAGAGGGCGAGAGCACCAGGGACATGATCATAGACGAGGCGATCAAGCGCCTGCGCGGCACGCCCGGGACCAAGGTCAATATCACGACGGCCCGCGAACCGGAGGGCAAGGACGCGGACGCCGACTGGGTGCAGCGGGACGTGACGCTGGTGCGCGAGCTGATCAAGACCGAGGCCGTGCGTTATAAGATGCTCGACGGCAAGATCGGCTACGTGAAGCTCATAGACTTCACCGGCCACGTCGTGGACGACGTCGGAAGGGCGCTGGGCGCGCTGAAGGCGGAGGGCATGGAGGCCCTGGTCATAGACCTGCGCTACGATCCGGGCGGCCTGCTCTCGGCCTCGGTGGATATCGCCAAGTTCTTCCTCGACGGCAGCAGGATGATAGTCTATACCAAGGGCCGCAGGCCGGAGAATTACCAGGAATTCCGCGCCGGGTCCAGGGCCCAGTACCCCGACCTGCCGGTGGTGGTGCTGGTCAACCGTTATTCCGCCTCGGCCAGCGAGATCCTGGCCGGCGCGCTGCAGGACAACAAGCGCGCCGTGATCATAGGGGAGCGCACCTTCGGCAAGGCCAGCGTCCAGTCGATGATCCCGCTCTCCGACAAGTCGGCCCTGCGCCTTACCATAGCGAAGTACTACACCCCCAGCGGCAAGTCGATACCCCGCGACGCCAAGGGCGAGAACGGCGGCATCACCCCCGATATCGAGATCAAGGTGGACCGCGAGACCGAGACGGCGCTCATAAAGCAGGGCGAGGAGCTTTTCTACCCCGGCAAGGAAGGGGAGAAGAACGGGAAGGACAAGTCCAAGGTGCGCGACGAGATGCTCGAGCGCGGCATGGAACTGCTCAAGGCCCGCGAGGTGCTGGGGAACCTGAGGGCGGCCAAGTAATAAAGTGCTGACGCTCGCCATCGAGACCACCTGCGACGAGACCGCGGCCTGCGTGCTGCGCGACGGCAGGATAGTCTCCGAGACGGTGTTCTCGCAGATCGCCCTGCACCGCCGCTACAGCGGCGTCGTGCCCGAACTGGCCAGCCGCGCCCACCTGGAGAAGATAAACCACGTGGTGCGCGCCGCCCTGGAGGGCGCCGGCATAGAACTGCCGGCCGGCGGTAAAAAAGTTAAAAAACTCTTCGACGCCGTCGCCTTCTCGCGCGGCCCCGGCCTGCCGGGCGCGATACTGGTCGGCCGCGTCGCCGCCCAGACCGCGGCGAAGGTCTTCGGGGCGCCGCTGATAGGGGTGAACCACCTGGAGGGACATCTGCTGGCCTGCGAGTTCCGCAAGGGACGCGCCGACGCCCGGCTGGAATTCCCGTTGGCCGCGCTGATAGTATCCGGCGGTCATACGGAACTCTGGCGCGCCGACGGCTACGGGGAATACGAACTCCTCGGCCGGACCCGCGACGACGCCGCCGGCGAGGCTTTCGACAAGGTCGCCCGCCTGCTCGGGCTGGCCTATCCGGGCGGACCGGAAGTGGAGAGGCTGGCCCTGAAAGCGGGCGGGAAGAGGCCGTCTTTCCCCAGGCCCTTCATGGACGGCGGACTGGATTTCTCCTTCAGCGGGCTCAAGACGGCCGTGGCCTATTACCTGCGCGACAACCCGCGTCCCGGCGCCGCCGCCAGGGCGGCCGTCTGCGCCGCCTTCCAGGAGGCCGTGGCGGACACGCTGGCCGCCAAGGCCGCGCTGGCCTGCCGGAAATACGGCCTGAGGACGGCCGCGGCCGGCGGCGGGGTCTCGGCCAATTCCCTGCTGCGCGCGAGGATGGAGAGGGCCTGCGCGGAAGCCGGCGCGCGGGCCGTTTTCTCGGAGAAGAAATACTGCACCGACAACGCCGCGATGATAGCGCTGGCCGCGCAGCGCCGGCTGGAGAGCGGACGGCGGCTGAAGCACAGCGCCGAGGTGGACCCGGACCTGGAGATAGAAAGTTGGGGACGCTGATTCCTAAATGCCTAATTGGAGTCTTGCCGGCCAGGACGTGAACCCCGCCGTTGATAATCAGGCATTTAGTAATCAGCGTCCCGTAACATTAACTTAACAACGCTCTGTTATAGATTATAGCGCGAACATGAAGATCTGGATACTGTCCGATTACGATTCCCGCAAGAACCTGGCGGTGAAGAACCTGCTGGCCCGTTTCCACGCCGAGTTCCCCGGTCATAAGGCCGAATTCGAGGTCCTGACCCGGCGCTCCCTCTGGGACGCGCTTTTCGCCCATCTGCGCGACCCCAAGGGCTCTCCCGCCGCCGGGCTGATCGAGCTGCCCCAGTCCTGGACCCCGCTCTTCGCCAAGCTGGGCCTGCTCTCGGACCTGTCCGGCCTGATAGAGGGGCCGGCCGCGCGTTATCCCGATTTCATCCGGCGGACCTGCCTGCCAGCCGAGGGCGGTTCCGTCTACGCCATGCCCTGGTGGGCCGAGATCGTCTGCCTGCATTACAGGGCCGATTCGCTTAAAAAGGTCTCGAAGGACCCGCAGGCCGACCTGGCCTCCTGGGACGGCCTGCTGAAGACCTGCGCCGCCCTGAAGTCCGCCTGCAGGAAGAAGGACTATTATCCGGTGGAGAACTCCAACCCCTCCGGCGCCGTCAGCGCAGTGGACGTGCTTCCCTGCGTCTGGGGGCGCGGGGGGGACCTTTTCAGCGAGGGCTTCAGCCGCTGCGCCGTGACCCGCGACGAGACCGTGCGCGGCATGGAGGACTACCTGTCGCTGGCGGCAAGGGGATACATGCCCCTTTTCGAGGAGAACTTCCACGAGAGCGGTTTCCTGGTCTCCGGCCTGAGCGACCTAGTCTTCTCCGGGCGGCAGCCGATACAGGTGAGATCGGGCTCCCGCGCCGTCCACATGCGGCCGGTCCCGTACCCGTCCTCCGGCAGGCCCGTTTCGCCCTGCTTCGTCAATTCGCTGGCGCTCTGCAGCTGCGCCGCGGGCGAGGAGGCCCCGGTCGAACTCCTCAAGTGGCTGCTGGATCCGCGCCAGGCCCGCTATTTCACCGGCGCTTTCGGCGCTTTCCCCTGCCACAGGCAGCCGCTCGAGGACGCGCTGGACTCCACGCGCCACGGGGCCATGTACCGGAAGCTGCTGGAGAACGCCAGGCTCCGGCCCGGCGTCACGGCCTACCCGACCTGCGAGATCCTGCTCGACTCCGCCCTGGCCGCGGCGGCCCTGCGCTCGGCAGAGGGGGATTACGACGGGGACGACCTGCGGCGCGAACTCATAAAACTGCAGGGCGAGATAGACTACCTGCTTTCCATCTACTGACGCGATGAAAAAGAAGGAACACGATATCTACGAGGAGCTGGAGAAGGCGGTGCTGACCGGGCCCAACGCCTTCTTCGGCCACCTGCTCCGGGAACTGGCGGCGGCCTATTCCCTCGACGGCGTGTGCTTCTTCGAACCGGACCTTAAACGCTCGCTGCTGAGCCTCAGGCTGCGCTACAAGCACGGCCTCGTGTTCGAGCACGAGGAGAACATCCGCCTGGACCAGGCCTCGCCGCTGGGCCAGGCCATACTGCGCGGCCGCTCCCACGCCGCGCGCCTGCCCGGCATGCATCATCTCTACATCCCCTTCTCGCTGGAGGGCCAGTCCGGCGCCCCCGGCCCGCACCGCACCGGGGTCATACGCGCCGAGCGGCTGCACGGCAAGCGCGGCTTCCGCGACCGCGAGCGGCAGGGGGCGCTGTCCATGGTGCGGAGCCTGGTGCGCCACTACTACCGGGCCGAGTACGCCGAGCTGGTGCGCCGCCACGAGCGCGGCATGGCCGCCGTGGCCGAGCTGACCGAGATCTTCGCCACCTCCATACGCGTGCGCGAGAGCTTCAAGCATATCCTGACCGGCGTGCAGAAGTATTTCGGCTTCGACCGCGTGCGCCTCTACCTCATCGACAAAGGCGCCAACAAGCTCAAGGGCGAGTACAGCGCCGACATCCGCGGCCAGGTCAAGAGCATCTCCTACGACGAGATCCCGCTGGAGCCCGGCGCGCACCGTTTCGCCGACATCGTGCTGGGCAAGAGCACCGGCGCCTTCATGGACCGCTACCGCGAATGCGTCCTGTACCTGCCGCTGGTCGTGCAGGGCGCCACGATCGGCCTGCTGATAGTCGACAATATCCTCTCGCAGCACAAGATAGACCCGGACGACCTGGCCATGCTCAAGTCCTTCGCCGGCCAGATCGCGCTGGCCGTCGACAACGTCAAGCTCTTCGACAAGGTCGAGGAGCTTTCGCTGCACGACGAGCTGACCAAGCTGCCGCTGCGCCGCTACTTCATGCAGCGCTTCCAGGAGGAGTTCTACCGCGCCGAGCGCTCGCGCAAGCCGATGGCGCTGGTCTGGATAGACCTGGACTATTTCAAGGAGATCAACGACACTTACGGCCACCAGATCGGGGACAAGGTCCTCAAGGAGGTCGGCCGCGTGATCCTCTCCAACCTGCGCAAGATAGACTTCCCGTGCCGCTACGGCGGCGACGAGATACTGATACTGCTGCCCGAGACCACGGCCCTCGACGCCAAGAAGCTCTGCGAGCGCCTCGCGGCCGAGATACGGGACCTCAAGATCCCGGTGCCGTTCTCGCGCAACCGCGAACTGCAGGTCTCGCTCAGCGTGGGCATCTCGGTGTTCCCGCAGGACGCCTCGTCCACCGACGAGCTGCTGCGCAAGGCCGACGAGACCCTCTACCGGGTCAAGTCGGCCGGCCGCGGCTTCATCATGCTCTACGACGAGAAGGCCGCCGAGGCCCAGCCGCCGGCGCGGGACTGCGCCTGCCCGCCGGCGGAGAAGGAGGGCTCCCCCGATGCGAAGTAAGCTCTTCGTCCCGCTCCTGCCGGCGCTCCTGCTGGCGGTCTCCCCGGCCCGCGCCGCTTTCGAGGACGCGGGCCCGGGCGCGGACCGGGCCGCGATGGCCTGGGCGGGTTCCGCCCTCGACGGCCACGGCCTGCTCAACCCCGCCGCGGCCGGCGCTTCCCGCAAGATCGCGGCGGGCGCGCATTACCTCTCCTCGTTCAGGCTGCCGGGCGGCCCCTATGACTTCAGGGACCAGTCCTTCGATCTCCGCGCCCCCCTGATGCTCGAGGACCGGCCGGGGACCGTCAGCGGCGCCGTGCGCTACCGCACCGACGGTTCGCTGGCCCGCCAGCGCGACCTGGTCCTGGGCTGGTCCAGCTGGCAGCTGCTGCGGCTCGCCGGCGGTTCGCTGGACTTCGGTTTCAATTTCAGACATCAGCGGCTGACGCATATCCCTACCGGGTCCGCGGCGGGCGCTCCCGGACTGGACCTGGGCGCGCTCTACAGGTCGGACGGCGGCCTCGCCTGGGGGTTCTCGCTGCTGAACATGGTCGCCTCCTCGTTCGAGGCCGGCCCTCTCGAGGACAAGGCTCCCCGCGCCTACAAGCTCGGCGTCGCTCAGGAGACCAGGCAGTACAGGCTGGCCATGGATTTCACGCGCCGCTCCGGTTCCCTGCTGCAGGAGCCCGGCTACACTCTCAGTTCCGGGGTCGAGCGCTCCTGGAGCCCCCTCAGGCGCGGCACGCTGCTGGGCAGGGCCGGCCTTCATCTCGGCGACGCCTCCTCGCTGCTGGCGCTGGGCGCCGGCTGGCGGCTGGCCGAATCCGACTTCGCCTACGCCTTCATGCTGCCGCTCAGCGACGGACAGGGCGTCGGGCACGCGCTGACGCTGAACCTGCGCTTCGGCGACCGGGACGCCGCCGGCGAATGGGAGAACCTGCTGCGCAGGGAGATGAAGTACCGCAAAGACCTGCTGACGGCGCTCGACGAGGCCTCGCTGCGCGAGCGGGCCCTCAAGGACGAGCTGGATTTCCTGCGCCGCGAGTACGTCTCGCTCAACGAGCTGTTCGCCTCCGAATCCGACCGCGCCGCGGCGGCGGGGAGGGAGAAACGGCGCCTGGAGGAGGCGATCGCGCGCCAGCGCCGCGCCGAGGCCGAGCTGAAAGCCCTGGCCGAGAAGCGGCGCGCGGACAGGCTCAGCCAGCTGGCCTACCAGTTCAGCGTGGATTTCCAGGCCTACCTGAAGATGAAGGCGGGCGGGGCGCCGCCGGAAAGTCTCCGGGCCGCGCTCGGCCGCATCATCGGCCAGTACCAGGATTCGGGCATAGACATCAGCCGCGCCGCCTCCGAACTGCAGTCCCTGGTCGGCAGGTGAGCCTGTAATCTTTTGTTAACAATTATTTCACCGCCCCTTAACGCCCTCCCTGGTAAAATAAAGTGACCGCCGGGCCCGTGGCCCGCGGTCCTTTATGGAAAATTCCGAGCTGGACAAGAGGATAGCCGAGGTGTGGAAGCGCGTTTCGGGGGAGGACCTGCCTCCCGCGCCGCCGCCCATGCCGGAAATGCGCGAATCCTCGGTCGAGACCGTCCGGTTCCTCAAGGACAATTACGGCAAGGCCCAGGCCGAATGGGAGCGCCTGCTCTCGGCCAAGGAGCTCAATGTCCGCGACCTCTCCTTCCAGCTCGAGGAGACCCGCGCGCACCTGGCCGAGCTCAAGCAGCATTACACCGAGGCCCGCGAGAAGCTTGTCACCGAGCAGCTCAACACCGCCCTGAACCTGGAGGAGACCCGCAAGACGCTCCGCGGGCAGAAGGACGCCCATCAGAAGGAGGTCCGCCTGCTGCAGGAGGTGCTCGAGCGCGGCAGGAACGAGCTGCGCGAACTGGGCGCCCGCGTGGAGGCGCTGACCCGCGAGCGCGACGAGTACCGCCGCAAGTACGGCGAGGCCAATACCGGGTCCGCCGACCTGCGCGACGCCGCCGCGGCCCTCGAAAAGAGGCTCGCCGACGCCAAGGCCGCCGTCGAATCCACCCTCTCCGAACTGCTGGCCGAGCGCAAGGAGCGCGCCGAGGCCGGCCGCCGGCTCAAGGAGCTCGAGCGCAAGAATTCCGAGCTGGCCGATGAACTGTCCGCCGCCAGGGCGGCCTGGGACGCCGAGCGGACCCAGTGGAAGGAGCTCTGGGAGCGCGAGCGCTCGGTCTGGGAGACCCACCGCCAGGAATTCGCCGTCTGGGAGGAGCGCCTGCGCTCCGAGCGCCAGAGCTGGCTCGAGAAGCTGCGCGGCGAGGAGGAGAGGGGCCTGGGCTACGCCGAGGGGCTCTCGAAGGTGCTCAAGGATTCCTCGGAGTGGTCGCAGAAGGTCACCCAGGTGCTGCAGCTCTACGCGCTCAAGGGCGTGGAACTCCCCAAGGTCTTCGTTTCGACCCCTTTCGGCGCGGTGGAACGGCCCCGCGGCCTGCGCCGCGCCTTCCTGCTGGCCGGCGCCGCCCTGGTCCTGCTGGCGGGGACCGCCTTCTACCTCCACGATTACCGCTCCAGGCCCCGTTTCGAGCTGCTGCAGTCCTGGCCGCTGGACCTTAAAGGAGTATCTTATATAGCGGGTTCCGAGGAGGGCCTCTGGCTGGCCGACTGGGAGCAGGGCCTGGTGCTCAAGGACCGCAAGGACCTGGCCACGCTGCGCCGCATAGACGGCAGCGCGGGCGTGCCGCTGCGCGCGGCCGCCGCCGCCCCGGTCCCCGGCTCGGTCTGGGCGCTGGACCTGGCGCAGCTGCGGCTGGTGCGCAAGGAGACCGTCTCCGGACGGGAACTCGGCGGCGTCCGCACCCCCGGTCCCGCGCCGCAGGGCCTGGCGCACGACGGCCACAGCCTCTGGTCCTTCGACGCGGCGTCCGGCCTCTTCTACCGCCACGGCCCCGACCCGGCCCACGGCGCGCTGGCCAGCTACGAGATAAAGGGCGTCAAGACCGTCAAGGCCATGCAGTGGGCCGGGGGGAAGTTCTGGGTCCTGGACGGCTCCGGCGCGCTCGGCATATACGATTTCACCCACGGCGGTTTCAAGAGAACTTCCGGCGCGGACCTGGGTCCGGGCGCGGAGGGTTTCTGGCTGGACGGAAAGGAGTTCTGGACGCTGGAGAAGGCGCGGGATTCCTCCCGGCTGGAACTGCGCAAGAGCGCGGTGCGGTCGCTTTGAGCCGTAATGGACGGAAATAAAAGAACGGAGCTTTCGAATATGAAAAACAGGATACTGGCGGCGATCTTCGCGGCGGCGGCTTTCCTCCCGGCCGCGCCGGCCTCGGCCCAGCAGCTTTACATCTCCGAAATAGTCGTCGGCGACGGCGGGGGGAGGACCTACTGCGACGGGGGCCTGGGCACCGACAGGTCCTTCGACACCTCCCTGACCGGCGATCCCTGGAACGATTCCGCGCTCATCGAGTCCGAGCGCCCCAGGGCCGACTACCCCGGCGGCTGCCTGTCCCTCTGCGTGCAGATAGCATGCGTGGTGCCCAGCACCCCGACCCTGTTCGGCGTCGACGAACTCTCTTTCGAGATCTTCAAGTTCGGCCCCGGCGGCAATCCGCTGGACCCCGCCTCCACCCCGCCGATACGGACGATCAACCTCTACAATATCGGCCAGTGCAATCAGCAGTCCGATGCTCCACAACGACAGATCATCGGCGGGGAGGGCCATTACTACTGCACGGCCTGGGACGGGATGTACAACATCAACGGAATGTTCGGCAAGACCAACGGTCAGTACGGCTTCCGCGCCACGGTCAAGACCAACCAGGTCTCCGCCACGGCCGGCAATATCTCCATACAGCAGACCTCGGCTTATCCCGGCGAGAACCAGGTCCCGATACAGGTCAACGTCACCAATATCCATTCCGTCAAATCCACCCCGACGGTAGTGGGCAAGATCACCGGCGTGGCCGCCCAGCCCTACAATATCCTCTACCGCCTCTCCAAGGACGCCACCACCACCATAAACATCTTCGCGGCGACGGGCACGCTGCCGCTGGTGCGGACCCTGGTGGACCGGCTGCCCAGGGTCGGCGAAGGCACGCCCGACGGCACGCTGACCAACGGCGATTTCTGGGACGGCCGCGACAATAACGGCCGCATACTGCCGGCGGGCCTCTACCTGGCCAGGATCGAGGCCGAGTCGGCCGACATGTGGGACTTCAGGGCGGGGGAATTCGACCTCGCCAGGCCCGTCACGGTGCAGATAGGCCTGGACCCGCTGCAGGTGACCGACGTGGCCATAAAGCCGCTCGGCGCCTCGTCCACGGACCTGGCGACCATCAGCTACATGCTGACCGAGGCGGCCACGGTCCATGTCGGCATCTACCCGCCGGGGACGGCGATCGAGGTCAACGCCTCCTCGGTCAGCGCCTCCATAACGCCGCTGAGGCTGATAAGCGAGCAGAAGGACCGGCGTACGACGGTGACGACGATCTGGGACGGCCGCGATTCCTCCGGGAATCCGGTCTGCGACGGCGACTACGTCTACGCCATCTGGGCCGAGCTGCCCTCCGGGGACTGGGTCGTGCGCACCAACAAGGTGATGGTCGGCGCCGTGCCCGTAGCCAGGGGCCTGCCGGTCGCCCTGCTGAACCCTTCCTCCACGGTCATCGGCTCCAGCCCGACGGCGGCGATGCTGGACCCCTTCTATTTCCGTTACACGCCCCAGCGCGACGCGCTGGTCAACCTGACCATAAAGAGCATGGACGGCTCCACGGTCGTCCGGCGGCTCGTGCGCAACGAGCCGCGCGCCGCCAACTTCTCCAACCGCGACCTCTGGGACGGCCGGGACGAGTTCGGCAACTACGTCGCCAGCGGCACCTACCTGGCCGAGCTGGCCGTGACCGACCCGCTGCTCTGCGCCACCGTCAAAACCTCCACCGTGACGGTGCTGATCCCGGTGGACATGTTCCGCATCGTGGACGTGCGCACCACCTCCCTGCTCGGCGGCACCTCCTCGATGGCCACGATAGGCTTCGAGCTGTCGCAGACCATGTGGATGGACATAAAGATCTACGCGGCCGGCTCCACCCAGACCGCGGCCGGCATGTGGCCCTGGGAGGACTCGGTGACGCTGACGCCGGTCTACAGCATCTCGGGGATAAGGCCGGGCCGCTTCCGCATCACCGAGTACTGGGACGGGCGCGACTCGGACGGCAGGCTGATGCCCGACGGGCGTTATCCCTTCACGCTGGTGGCCAAGACCAGCGGCACCGCCGGCGGCCAGATGATGTACGCCACCGACAAGGTCAGCGGCTACATCGACATCACGCGCGGGCAGATCATCTTCGCCGGTTTCGACGTCATACCGTCCATTCCGACGATGTACAACTCCAGCGATTCGGTCAAGCTGCCGCCCTACGAGATAACCTATTCGCTCAACCGCCAGAGCACGGTCACGGTCCAGGTCATGACGCTGGAGATCCCGCCGCGGGAGGTGGCGCATATCGCCAGCGGCTTCAGGGACGGCGACATCCTCTACCAGGACTTCTGGGACGGCAAGGACAACCACGGCAACTTCGTGCCCTGCGACACCTACAATGTCCGGATCATAGCGGAGGACATCTCCGCCCTGCTGACCCAGCGCACGACCGTGCAGATGACGATAGACGCCTGCCCGCTGCGCATCTACGACGTCTCCATCGTCCCGCTGACCCAGGAGAACCCGGCCATCATCTCCTACCAGGTCTCGGAGGCCATGAAAGTGGCCACCAAGATCTACAAGCCGGGCACCAACCGCAGCCTGCAGAGCGACCCCGGCGTCGAGGTCCCCGGCACCATCGTCAAGCGCATCATAGGCGTCCGGCCGGCCAGGACCCAGATCACCGAGTACTGGGACGGCACCGACCTGACGCTCACGCGCGTGCCGGACGGCAGCTACGTCTTCCAGATCTAC
>Ga0302253_1000454_pt1 | contig 34213 bp, 32 predicted proteins | sample AAG_RA_Trp_MG_FD_193537 | JGI IMG/M metagenome (GOLD analysis project Ga0302253, IMG submission 193537) | Enriched activated sludge microbial communities from anaerobic digester in WTTP, New Holstein, Wisconsin, United States - AAG_RA_Trp | ecosystem: Engineered > Bioreactor > Anaerobic >...
CGCCGTTCGGCAACACCGTCTCGACCGGCGAGCACGCCATCGCGATGATGTTCGCCCTGGCGCGCCACATCCCGCAGGCCCACGCGTCCACGCACGCCGGCAAGTGGGAGAAGAGCAAGTTCGAAGGCGTCGAGATCACCGGCAAGACGCTGGGCGTCGTCGGCTGCGGCAATATCGGCGGCGTCGTCGCCGACCGCGCGCTGGGGCTCAAGATGCACGTGCTGGTCTTCAACCCGACCATGACCACCGAGCGCGCCCGCGAGCTGGGCGTGAAAATGGTCACGCTCGACGAGCTCTACGCCAAGTCCGACTTCATCACCTACCACGTCACGATCAACCCTAACACCAAGGGGATGCTCAACAAGGACGCGATAGCCAAGATGAAGAAGGGCGTGCGCATCATCAACTGCGCCCGCGGCGGCATCATGGTCGAGGCCGACGTGAAGGCGGCGGTCGAAAGCGGCCACATAGCGGGCCTGGCCGTGGACGTCTACGCCGAGGAACCGGCGACGAAGCACATCTTCTTCGGCATGGAGAAGGTGATCTGCACCCCGCATATCGCCGCCTCCACCAAGGACGCGCAGGTCACGGTGGCGCGGCAGGCGGCGGAGCAGATAGCCGACTACCTGCTCTGCGGCAAGCGCACCCACGCGGTCAACGGCGACAAGATATAGTCCTTGCCGCCCCGGCCCGGGTCCCCGCGGGGGGCCCCGGGCCTCTTTTTAAGACACCGAGGATAGAATAATGGCCAAACTACCGCTTTTCTCCCCGATCTACGGCATACGCCCCGCGCCCGGCAAGGCGCAGGAGATCATCGCCCCGCCCTACGACGTCCTGGACTCCGAAGAGGCCAGGGAGCTCGCCAAGGGCAAACCCAACAGTTTCCTGCACGTCTCCAAAGCCGAGATAGACCTGCCGCCCGGCACCGACGTGCACGACGAGTCGGTCTATAAGAAGGCCGCCGAGAACTTCGAGCGCATGATGAAGGACGGCCTGCTGGTGCGCGAAAAGAAGCCCTGCTTCTACGCCTACCGCCTGAAGATGGGCGGACACGTTCAGACCGGCCTGATGCTCGGCGCCTGCGTGGACGACTACGACGCCGGCCGCATCCGCAAGCACGAGTTCACGCGCCCCGTCAAAGAGGACGACCGCGTCAACCAGATAAAGTTCGTGAAAGCCCAGACCGGCCCGGGCATCATCGCCTACAAGCAGGTCCCCGAGATAGACGCCGTCATAAAGAAGAACACGGCCAAAGAGCCGCTGTTCTCCGCGACGGGGCAGGGCGGGGTGGTACACACGCTCTGGCTCATCGACGACGCCGCGGACATCAAGGCGATCTCGGACGCCTCCGAGCGCCAGAAGACCGTCTATATCGCCGACGGCCATCACCGCAGCGCGGCCGCCAGCCGCGTGAAGAAATTCATGGTGGAGCAGCGCGGCGCGGCGCATAAGGGCGACGAGCCGTACAATGTCTATCTGGCCGCGGCCTTCCCGGTGAACGAGATGAAGATCTGGGACTATAACCGCGTCGTGAAGGACCTCAACGGCCTGACCCCGGAACAGTTCCTGGCGAAGGTCCGGGAGAGCTTCGAGGTGAAAGAGGTCTCCGGCCAGGCCAAGCCGGCCGCCCGCCGCGAGTTCGGCATGTACCTGGGCGGCAAGTGGTACATGCTCAAGCCCTCGGTGAAGACCCCGACGAACGAAGAGGACCCGGTGAAGGCGCTGGACGTCAGCGTGCTCAGCGACCTGGTCCTGGACCGGATACTGGGCATCAAGGACCTCCGCAAGTCCGACCGCGTCGACTTCGTCGGCGGCATACGCGGGCTGGGGGAACTCGAGAGGCGGGTCAACTCCGGCGAGATGGCCGCGGCCTTCGCGCTGTTCGCGACCACGCCCGAGGAACTGATCTCGGTGGCCGACGACAACCAGGTCATGCCGCCCAAGTCCACCTGGTTCGAGCCCAAGCTGGCCGACGGCGTGGTCTCGAACCCGCTGCTCTGATGCGGATACTGGTCACCAACGACGACGGCATCTACGCCGAAGGCATCTACGCCCTCGCCGGCGCGCTCGCGCGCGTCGGCGAGGTGACCGTGGTCGCCCCGGACACCCAGCGCAGCGCGGTCGGTCACGCCATAACGCTGACCGACCCGCTGCGGGTGACCGAGGCGCGCCGCAACAAGAAGTTCTTCGGCTACGCCACCAGCGGCACGCCGGCCGACTGCGTCAAGCTGGCGATAAAGTCCATAATGAAGGGCAAGCCGGACCTGGTGGTCTCGGGCATAAACCTGGGAGCCAATTCCGGGATGAACATACTCTATTCCGGCACGGTGTCGGGCGCCACCGAAGGCGCGCTGCTGGGTATACCGTCCTTCGCCATCTCGCTGGACACCTTCGTCAGGCCGGATTTCTCCGTCGCGGCCGATTTCGCGGCGAAACTGGCCCAGGCCCTGAATAAGAAGCGCCTCCCGAAAGGCACGCTGCTCAACGTCAATGTGCCGGCCGTGCCGCGGACCCGCCTCAAGGGAGTCAAGTTCACCAGCCAGAGCCACGAACTCTTCCGCGACTGGTTCCAGAAGCGCACGGACCCGCACGGCCAGACCTATTACTGGATGACCGGAAAGTTCCGCACTTCCGCCGCCAAGCCCGGCAGCGACGTGGAGGCCATCGACAAAGGCCATATCTCGGTGACCCCGATACAGTTCGACCTGACCGACTACAAATTCCTCAGCGAGCTGGAGACATGGGATATCTGACGGCGATGCTGCTGGCCCTGCCCCTGACGGCGCAGGAGCCGCAGCCGCCGGCCGCCGTTCCTTCCGAAAACGACGTAACGCTCTCCACGGAGGCCGCACCCGGCGCCGCAGCGATCCCCGTATCCTCCGCGGCCGTCCGCGCCGTCGTATCGGGCGAGCCGCCGGCCGTACTGGCCGAAGCGGCCCTTTGCCTGGAAACACTGCGGAACAGCTGGCAAGGCTCCGACGAAGCGCTGGCGCTGGCCATAAGCAGCGCCGCCGCCTTCATAGCCGCCGGGACTCCGCGGGCTCTGCCCGCGGCGGCGGGCGAAGCGCTGGGAGCGGAACTTACCCGCATGCGCGACAGGGAAGCTTCGGCCCGGGCGCTGCGCGACCTCGCCCGCCTGCGGCGCGCGCTGCAGGATTTCTTCGCCGACAAGGGCGGGAGCTGGCCCGCCTCGCTCGACGAGCTGGTCCCGGACTACCTGCCGGCGATACCGGTCCTGGACCTCCCCGGCCACGGGCCCTCGGCCTCCGTGACATACGCGCGTGGACGCCTGCACGACGGGGATCCCGCCGCGGCCGTTACGGATTCCGGAGGCTGGCTCTATTTCAGCGACCCGGCCTCCGTTAACCGGGGCCTGGCGCTCATCGACTGTTCCCACGAATACGAGGCCGGCGCGGCCTGGCGGGACCGCTGAACCATGGAGAGGAAATGCTCAAACCCGAGACCATAGCCAGGACCAAGGAAAAACTGCTGAAGAAATACCCGGGGGAGGCGGCCCGCATAGAGACCGGCGTGGACCAGGCCGCAGCCATGTGGACGAAAAAGGACGGCGGCCCCAAGGTCTTCAAGGATCTCTGCTTCGCCAATTTCCTGATGACCGGCCCGGACCTGGACGCGCTGCTGGCCCGGTTCGAGGACAAGCTGGAAGCTTTCGCCGGCGCCTTCAACGGTCTGTCGCTGAACCTGCGCCGCGAAATGGACGAGGACACGGGCGCGCCGCATCCCGCCGACCGGCTTTTCGCCGCGCTCTCCCCGTCGGCCCACCTGACCGAGGACCTGTTCTCCTCGAAACTGGCGTTCCTGGTCCTGCTGAACTTCCCGGTGCGCCGGCTGGCGGAATGCCTGGAGAAGGGGAGCGGCTGGGACCGGGACGAGTGGGCGCGCACCCGCCTGGCGCGGCGCTTCGCTTTCCGGGTGCCGCCGGAGATAAACCAGCGGATAGCCGCGGCCTACTCGGCGGCGGACGCCTACATCTACTCCTACAATATCCACATGAACGCCGTCGTCGACCCCGACGGCAGGCCCATGTTCCCGAAGGGGCTCAAACTTATTTCCCACTGGGGCCTGCGCGACCAGCTCAAGGGGCTCTACGCCGGGGGAGAGGGCGCCCTCGGGCGCCAGCGCGTCATCCAGAGGATAATGGAGCGGATAATCTCGCAGGAGATACCGGCCAAGGCCGTTAATTCCGACCGCCGCCCCTGGGAGCCTTTCGCCAACGTTCTCGACGGCAAGCCGGCCCCGGGAGAGGGCGGCGCCCGCTACGAGCGCATGCTGGAGATCTTCCGCGCCCGCCGAGGGGAGGACGCTTTCTATCCTTCGGAGCCGACGCTGATGGACAGGCGCTTCCACCTGGACCGCGAGATACCCGAGGCGGAGGTGGAGAAGATGTTCACCGGCCTGCTGACGGCGCCCGAGGGCGCCGCGGCCGGGGCGCTGATAAAGTCGCGCCTCGGGCGGGACCTCGAGGCCTTCGACATCTGGTATGACGGCTTCAAGCCGCGCTCCTCTATGGCCCAGGAGGAACTGGACAGGGCCGCCGCCCGTCTTTACCCGGACGCCGAGGCCTTCGAGAAGGACATCCCCGCGATACTGCGCAAGCTGGGCTTCGACGGTGAGACGGCCGATTTCATAGGCTCCAGGATAGAAGTGGACCCGGCCCGCGGGGCGGGCCACGCCTGGGGACCCGGCATGAGAGGGCAGAAGGCCCACCTTCGTACCCGCGTGCCGGCGGGCGGCATGAACTACCTCGGCTTCAATATCGCCATGCACGAACTGGGGCACTGCGTGGAGCAGGTCATCTCTCTCTACAAGGTCGACCACACCCTCCTCTCGGGCGTGCCCAACACGGCCTTCACCGAGGGTTTCGCCTTCGTCTTCCAGTCGCGCGACCTGGAAATGCTGGGAATGGAGAACAAGGACCCGCTGGCCGTTCACCTGTCGGCGCTGGACAATTTCTGGGCCACCCGGGAGATAGCCGGCGTGGCGCTGGTGGATATGAACGTCTGGCGCTGGATGTACAAGAACGCCGACGCCGAACCCGGCGAACTGCGCGAAGCCGTCACCGAGATAGCCAAGGGCGTCTGGGACCGCTACTTCGCGCCGGTGCTGGGCATGACCGGCAGCCCGCTGCTGGCGATATACTCTCACATGATAAACGCCGGGCTGTACCTGCCGGATTACCCGCTGGGCCACATCATCGCCTTCCAGGTGGAGGAACATCTTAAGAAGCACGGTCTGGCCGCCGAGATGGAGCGGATGTGCCGCCTGGGCTCGATAACGCCCGGCGAATGGATGCGCCAGGCCGTCGGCGGGCCGATATCGCCCGAGCCCATGATAAGAGCCGCCGCCGCGGCCATAGCGGCGCTGGAGAAGAAGAAATGAACCCGCGGGAATATTCGCTCATCGCCGTAGTCGGCGTCTCGAACGACGCCTCCAAGTACGGCCACCGCATCTTCCGCGACATGCTCAAGGCCGGCTATCCCGTAGAAGGGGTCAATCCCAAGGGCGGCCTCGTCCTGGGCAGACAGGTGCACAAGTCCCTCTCGGAAATGGAAAAGAAGCCGGAACTGGTCATCACCGTCGTGCCTCCCGAAATCACGGAAAAAATAGTGGAGGAGTGCAACCGGCTGGGCATAAAGGCCGTCTGGATGCAGCCGGGTTCCGAGTCGGACGCCGCGCTGGCGAAGGCGAAGGAATACGGCATAAAGGCGACCTCGGCCTGCTTCATGGTGGCAAAGGGCGTATGGTGAGCCATGTTCCATAAGCTGCTGGCGGAAAAGCAGGAGCACTATTTCGCCTACCTGCGCAGGCACATGGCGAAGGAGCAGCTGGAGGCGCGCGGAATAACCGACCGCCGCCTGCTGGACGCTTTCATCGCCCTGCCCCGCCACCGCTTCGTCCCCGTCGAGCTCTGGACCCGCTGCCACGACGACTGCGCCCTGCAGGTGCTCGACGGCCAGACCATCTCCCAGCCTTACATCGCGGTACTGATGGCGCAGCTGGCTGAAATAAAGGGAGGGGAGAAGGTGCTGGAGATAGGCACGGGCACCGGCTACAGCGCCGCGCTGCTCTCCGCCATAGGCGCCGAGGTATATACCGTCGAGATAAACGAGCATCTCTACAATTTCGGGGCGAAGCCGCTGGCTCAGTTCGCGGCCGGGGTTAAACGCCTGCTGGGCGACGGCTCAAAAGGCTGGCCGGAGCACGCGCCCTACGACCGCATCGTCTTCACCTGCGCGCCGGAAGCCCTGCCGGCCGGCATCGAAGATCAGCTCAGGCCCGGCGGCCTGCTCATCGCTCCCGTAGGCAGGGACGCGCAGCGGCTGAAGGTTTACCGCAGGGACGGGCGGCTGACCGAGATAAACGACGCCGGGGGCGTGGCCTTCGTGCCGCTGCTTACGGGGAAGAACGCTTGACCGCCAGGATACTGCTGCGCCTCTTCCTTTACTCCGGCCTGCTGCTGGCCGTTTTTTCCGTCATTTTCTTCCTGATGTACACGCGGCCCAGGCGTTATGTCAGTCCTTTCACTCCCGCCGACTTCGGCCTGGCCTACGAGACCGTGGAAATAAGGTCCTTCGACGGCACGCCGCTGGCCGGCTGGTTCATCCCGCACAAGTCCTCGAAGAAGGCCGTGCTGGCCCTGCACGGCTACCCTATGGACAAGGGCAATATCCTTTCGCTGGTAGCCTTCCTGTCGGCGGACTACAATGTGCTGCTGACGGACCACAGGGCCATGGGCGGGAGCGGAGGACGGCTGACCTCCGGCGGCGCGCTGGAGGCCCGCGACGCGGAGGCCGCCGCGGCCTGGCTGGCGGGCAGGGGGATGGAAAGGATAGGCCTGTTCGGCTTCTCGATGGGCGGCAATACCGCCCTGCTGGCCGATCACCCGCTCGTCGCGGCCCGCGTCTGCGACTCGCCCTATTATTCGCTGCGCGCCATGCTCGACCTCATCTTCGCCGGGCTGGGCCCCCTGCGGCGCCCGCTGATCCGGGCCATGTCGGGCTGGTACCGGCTGGCCTTCGGCGCGGGCCTCTCCGCCGCCGACGCGCGCCGCGCGGCGGGCCCCGGCTCCGCCCCGCTGCTGCTGATACACGGCGCGTCGGACCGCACCATACCGCCGTCGCATTCCGAGGAACTGAAGAAGGCCTTCCCGCACGCGGAGCTCTGGCTGGTGCCCGGCGCGGACCATGGCCAGGCCTCCGGCGCGGCCGGCGGGGAGTACGAGAAACGCGCCGCCGGATTCTTCCGCGCGAACCTTTGATAGAATATATCCAATGCCGCCGGCGATAATCACCACGGACCTCACCAAGCGCTTCGGCGCGCTCACGGCCGTGGACGCCGTAAACCTGGAGATACGCGAAGGCGAGGTCTTCGGCCTGCTGGGCCCCAACGGCGCCGGCAAGACCACTCTCATCAATCTTCTCTCCACTCTGCTCAAGGCCACCTCCGGCACGGCTCTCGTCGCCGGCCGCGACATAAACAGGGAACCGCTGGCCGTGCGCCGCAATATCGGCATCGTTTTCCAGGAGCCCAGCGTGGACGACCTGCTGACCGGCCGCGAGAACCTCAAGCTCCATTCGCTGCTCTACGGCGTGCCGCGCGCCGAGATAGACGGCCGCATAGCGCGGATGCTGGAACTGGTGCGTCTGACCGCCCGGGCGGACAGCTTCGTAAAGACCTATTCCGGCGGCATGCGCCGGCGGCTGGAGATAGCCCGCGGCCTCATACACCGGCCGAAGGTCCTTTTCCTCGACGAGCCGACGCTGGGCCTGGACCCGGCCAGCCGCAAGGACGTCTGGACCTACATACGCGGCCTCAAGGAGGCCGGCGACACCACCATAATCCTGACCACCCATTACATGGAGGAGGCCGACAGCCTCTCCGACCGCATCGGCATCATCGACCAGGGGCATATCATAGAGCTGGACACCCCGTCGGCGCTGAAACGCAAGGTGGGGCAGGACATAGTCTACCTTAGATGCGCGCCCGGCGCGCTCGAAACGCTCAAAGACCTGCCCTTCATCAGCGAGGGCATAGAGGAGGAAGGCCGGTTCCGGCTGACGCTGGAGGATTCCGGCCGCAACCTGCCGGCCCTGCTCAAGGCCGCGGGAGAGGTGGAGGAGGTCGAGGTGCGCCGCGTCACGCTCGACGACGTCTTCCTCAAGTTCGCCGGCCACCAGATAAAGGACGAGACCGAGAACCACTCGATGTTCGAGCGGATCGCGGTCAGCAAGAGCGTGAGGCGCTGAGATGTTCAACTTCCCCGCCATCTACGCCCTGCTGATGAGAGAAGCGCTGATCTACTTCCGCGAGAAGGAGCGCATCGCCTCGATACTGGTCTCGCCGCTGCTCTTCCTCTTCGTCGTCGGCAAGGGCCTGTCCGGCTCCAGCCCCGTCGAAGGCTATTCCTACCAGCAGTTCATCTTCCCCGGCATAGTGGCGATGGTGATACTCTTCACCTCGATAACCTACGGGCTCTACATCATCTGGGACAAGCGGCTCGATTTCCTCAAGGAAGTGCTGGCCGCGCCCATCTCGCGGACCACGCTGTTCATGGGCAAGGCGCTGGGGGGGATGCTGGGCGGGCTGATAGAGACGCTGCTGCTGCTGGCCATCGGCATGGTCTTCGTGATGCCGCTGCCGTTCTGGAAACTGCTGCTCTGCCTGGCCGCCTCGGTGCCCGCGGCCTACATGATCACCAATATCGGGCTGATAATCGGCGCGCGGATGAGATCGATGGAGGGCTTCGGGCTGGTGATGAGCTTCCTTACCTGGCCGATGTTCTTCTTCAGCGGGGCGCTCTTCGACCTGGCGACGGCGGCGCCCTACATCCGCGTCGTGGCGCTCTTCGACCCGGTCACCTACGCCGTCGACCTGATACGCTATATCCTCGTCGGCTACGGCTATTTCCCGCCGCTGGCCAGCCTGGCCGCGCTGCTGGCCTTCTGCGCCGTCACCACGGCGCTGGGCGTGGCCGCCTTCGGCGCCATACAGCAGGAAAAGTAACGGTTTTACGGAGAGGCTTCAGGCCGCCGGCTTTCCGCGCGTGAAACGCGACAGGAGGGCGGCGGCCTCGGCTTTTTCGCCGGGGCGGAAGAACCCGCAGAGCCAGAGCGCGGCGGGGAAAAGGAGGGCGGCGGCGGCCTTGAGCGCGAAAGGCCCCGGCCCCGAGGAACCGTAACCCAGGGCGTAATGGCCGGCCAGGAAAACGGCGGTCGCCAGCGCCAGGCGCGCGAGGCGGTCCCACTCGTAAGGGACCGGTCCGGCGGCGCGGCCCGCCCGGAAGACGAGCGCCGCCATCAGGAGATAGGAGAGCAGGGTGGCGAGGGCGGCGCCCATCGCGCCGAAGGGCGGTATCAGCAGGAAATTGGCGGCCACGTTGGCCGCCGCGCCCGCCAGCGTCGCCTTGAGGATCTCACCGGTGCGTTTGGCGATTATGACCGGCGCCAGGAAATTCACGTAGACGCCGTTGAAAAGATAGGCCAGCAGGACCACCGGGACTATCGCCAGACCGCTCCAGTAGTCGGAATGTATCAGCGTGAAACCGCCGAGGTCCGCTTTCACCGCGTCCTCGATGAGCAGCGAGACCGCCACCAGCGTCCAGGCGCCCAGGGCCGTGAAATACGTCAATACCCGAGCGAAAACGGCCGGGGCCTCCGGTTTGCCGGCCCGTTCGAGGAAGAAGGGGCGCCAGGCCGCGTCGAACATATTCACTATCAGCATCATGAAGATGCCGAGGCGGTAGCTGGCCTGGTAGAGCCCGACCGCCGCCGCGCCTGAAAGCGCCAGCATTATCGGCCTGTCTATCACCTGCACGGCCATTGAGCCCAGGCCGGCCGGCAGCAGGGGCAGCGCGAAGGCGAGCAGGCTCCGGACCATCCCGCGGTCGAACGAAGGCCTGGCGGAGAAGAGCAGGTCGGCCAGCAGCAGCAGCGGCAGCGCCGCGGCTATCGCGCTGGCCAGGAAGACTCCCTCCACGCCCATCCCCAGCCCGGCCAGGAACCAGACATTGAGCGCCACGTTGAGCGCTATGGAGGCGGTGCGCACCAGGGCGAAGCGCAGCGCCTTGTGCCTCATGCGCAGTTCCGTGAAAGGCAGCAGGGAAAGGGTGTCCAGGGCCAGTATGGCGGCGGTATAGAGCATCAGGCGGCCGCCCCCGGCCCCTATGCCGGCCAGCTCCGCCAGCCCGGACGGGAAGAGCAGGAACGGCGCCGTCAGGAGCGCGGTGGAGACCAGCAGGCAGGCCAGCGCGGAGCTCCAGGCGCGGGCGGCGTCCTCGGAGCGGTGGCGCATATAGGCCTGGTCGAGGCCGTAGTGGTAGATTATGTTGAGGAAGGCGATGTAGGAGAAGACGGCCGCCACCACGCCGTAGCCCGACGGGGGGAGGTAATGCGTGTAGAACGGCATCAGCAGGAAATTGAGCAGCCGCGCCGCGACCGTCGAAAGTCCGTATATCAGCGATTCCCCGCCGAGCCTGCCTATGTCCTTCTTCATGGGGCGATGGAAAAGTTTATCATATTTGCCGCTCCCCGACGGGGGAGGAGCGCAAATTTGCTATAATAAGGGTGAAACACAGGCAGGGGGAAAAGGGAAATGGAAAGCTCCGTGAAAACAAAGACCAACTGTTACGTCTGCCAGTTCAGGCAGAACTGCATTTTCGACGCGCTGGAAGCCCCGGCGCAGAAGACCTGGAACGAAGGCCGCAGCGTCCTTCAGCTCAAGGACGGCCAGATCATCTACTCCGAGACCCAGAAGCCCACGGGCATCTACGTGGTCTGCAGGGGCCGCGCCAAGGTGTACAGCACCGACGCCAAGGGCCAGCAGATGATAACCTGGATACGCCATCCCGGCGAGCTGTTCGGGCACATCGCGCTGTTCTCCGGCACCGAGTATTTCTGCAACGCCGAGGCGATGAACGCGGTCACGCTGTCTCATATCGACGGCCGCAGCTTCACCGCCTTCCTCGAGAAGTTCCCCAGGACCTACCCGCTGATGCTCAAAAAGATGGCCAACGAGATCAAGCGCATCCAGTTCAAGCTCAAGGACACCGCCTACAAGCCGGCCAAGGCCAAGGTGGCGGCCACGCTGCTCCAGCACGTCTCGTTCAAGAGCAAGAACACCGCCGTGCCCACCATCTACGGGCTCAAGCGCACCGAGATAGCCGAGATCACCGGCCTCGCCCTGGAGACCGTCGTGCGCATCCTGGCGGACCTCGAGAAGAAGAAGGTCATCAAGCGCGAGACCAAGTCGCTCAAGATCCTCGACAAGGACACGCTGGTCAAGATAGCCCACCAGGCCCACTGACCCGCGCTTCCATAAATGAAAAAGGACGGCCCCCGGCCGTCCTTTTCCTTTATGTAATAGGCTTCCCGGAGGCTCCCACGCTCGTCAGGGATCCCCTGGCTCCCCCGCTTCTATCGGGAGACAATGGGGGTGGCGGCGGATTCGCGGAGAAAAACCGTCCGGAGCCGCGAGCTTGCGTAAGCGCGAGCGGCGAGAGTCGGAAGGGCGAGCACGGTGTGCGAGACCCTGTTTTTTCGGAGCGAACCGCCGACAGGACCCCGATAGTTATTCCTTTGAAGCGGGGGCGGCGGGCAATCTCTTCAATTGGTGCCGAACATGCGGTCGCCGGCGTCGCCCAGGCCGGGCATGATGTAGCCGTCGCCGTTGAGCTTCTCGTCCACCGTCGCCACGTATATCGGCACGTCGGGATGGGCCGTGGCCAGCTTGCGCAGTCCCTCTTTCGAAGCTATCAGGCAGACGAAAGCTATTTTTTTGGCCCCGCGCGCCTTGAGGATGTTCACCGCCTCGACCGCCGAGCCGCCGGTCGCCAGCATGGGGTCGGCCAGCAGGACGAAGCTCGAGGAGATGTCCCTGGGGAACCGGACATAGTAATTGACCGGCCGCAGCGTCTCCTCGTCGCGGTAAAGCCCGATATGGGCCAGCCGGGCCTCCGGCGCCAGCTTCATAAGCCCGTCCAGCAGGCCCAGGCCGGCGCGCAGTATCGCCACGAAGACCAGGTCCTGCGCCAGCGTCTGCGACTCGGCCACGCCGAGCGGCGTGCGCACGCGGACCTTTTTAAGCTTAGCTTCGGCCAGCGCCTCGTGGCCCAGCAGCATCGAGATCTCGCCCATGAGGCGGCGGAAGTCGGCGACATTGGTGCGGCGGTCGCGCAGCCGCGCGACCTTGTCCAGCACGAGCGGGTGGTTGGAGACGAATACGTTCTTCATCAGACGAGGATCTCCCTTATCAGTTTCGGCTTCGAGGGCTTGGACTTCTTCACCTCTACGGCCGACATGAACATCTTAACGCCCTCGGCGAGCTTCTTTTTGTCCGAGGAGTAGATCGTCGCCAGCGGCGCGCCCTTCTCGAGACGGTCGCCCAGCTTGGCCGACAGCAGCAGGCCCGCGCCGAAGTCCACCTTATCCTCGGCCTTGCCGCGGCCGGCGCCCAGCACCACGCTGGCGTGCCCTATCGTCCTGGCGTCGAGCCGGTAGAGGAAGCCGGAGGCCGGGGCCTTGGCCACGGCGGAGAACTTAGCGCGCGGCATGTGGCGGACCGGGTCGTCGGCCACGCGCGGGTCGCCGCCCTGCCACTTCACCATCAGGCGCAGCTTCTCCAGCGCCGAACCGTCGGCGATGGCGCGGCGGGCCTTCTCGCGGCCCTCGTCGGGCGTGCGGGCCTTGCCGCCGAGCTTTATCATCCAGCCGGCGAGGACTTCCAGGACCTCGGTGAAATCCGCCGGGCCCTTCTCTCCCTGGAGTATCTTTATGGACTGCTCCATCTCTATGCCGTTGCCTATCGCCAGGCCCAGCGGCTCCTCCATGGCGGTCAGCAGCGCCACGCAGCGGATGCCCAGCAGGTTGGCCGTCTTCATCAGGGCCACGGCCAGCTCGCGGCTGGGCTTGTAGTCGCGCAGGAAGGCGCCGGAGCCGTATTTCACGTCCATGACGAGGCCGCTGATCCCCTCGGCGTACTTCTTGGAGAGGATGCTGGCGACGATGAGCGGCAGCGACTCCACCGTGCAGGTGGCGTCGCGCAACGAGTAGAGCTTCTTGTCGCTCGGCGCCAGGTTGTCGGTCTGGCCGAACATCGACAGGCCGGTGGCCTTGAGCTGCGCCTTGATGCGGGGCTGCGGCAGGCGCACCTTGAAGCCTTTGACGGCCTCGAGCTTGTCGAGCGTACCGCCGGTATGGCCGAGGCCCCGGCCGCTCATCATCGGCACCACCACGCCGCAGGCGGCGGCCACGGGGGCCAGCGCCAGCGAGACGCCGTCGCCGACGCCGCCGGTGGAATGCTTGTCGACCTTCACGCCCTTTATGGAGCCCAGGTCCAGGCGGTCGCCGGAGCGCGCCATCGCGCGGGTCAGGTCGGCGGTCTCGCGCCCGGTCAGGCCCTTGAAATAGACGGCCATCAGCCAGGCGGAGAGCTGGTAATCCGGCACGGCGCCGGTGGCGGCGCCCATCGCTATGAACTCGATCTCGGCGGAGGTAAGTTCTCCGCCGGAGCGCTTCTTGAGTATAAGGTCGAGCATTCTCATGGTATTTTCCTTCCGGCCCTCAGGCCGCCTTCACGAGCCCTTCCAGCAGCTTCTTCATCTTGACCGAGACCTTCTCGCCCAGCGCCAGCACGTCGGCGTGGTCGAGCACTTCCCTGGAGATGCCGCTGGCGAAATTGGAGATCCAGCAGAGGCCGGCGACGCGGACCTTGAGCTGCCTGGCCGCTATGACCTCGGGCACGACGGACATGCCGACCACGCTGCCGCCGAGCTGCTTGTAGAGCTTCACCTCGGCGGGGGTCTCGTAGGTGGGACCGCTGACGGCGAAATAGACGCCCTCGCGCGGCTTCAGGCCGGCCGAGCGCATCAGCCCGAGCGAGACCTTGCGCAGCGCGGCGTCGTAGGGATCGTTCATGTCGGGGAACATCGCGCCGAACCCCTCGTGATGGTTGCCGATGAGCGGGTTGGCGCCCATCAGGTTTATGTGGTCGCGCAGGGCCATGATGTCGCCGGGGCGGAGGTCGCGGCTGAGCGAGCCGACGGCCGCCGTCACCAGGAGGGTCCTGACGCCCAGCGCGGCCAGCACGCGCACGGGGAAGGCGATGAAGGCCATGTCGCCGCTCTCGTAATAGTGGAAGCGGCCGCGCATGATGACCACCTTTTTGCCGCCGAGCGTGCCGAACACCAGTTCGCCCTTGTGGCCTTTCACGGTGGTCCCGGGGAAACCGGGGATCTCGCCGTAGGGGACGGTCTTCTTCCCGGCCAGGTCCGGCAGGGCGTTGGCCAGGCCGGAACCCGCGATTATCGCGGTCTCGGGGCGGAAGCCGCCGTTCTTCTTCAGCAGCCAGGCGGCGGTCTTTTGCACCGCGGCGAATCCGTCTTCCTTTTTCATGTGCTCTCCCGTTGTCTCTTCAGTAGTAGTAGCCGGGGGCCTCGAAGGCGCCCCTTATCAGCTCCGGCTCCGCGCCCATCTTTATGGAAACCACGTCGAACCTTATCCCGGCGGGCCTGGATCCTTTGGACTTGATGTAGACCAGCGCCGCCTTTATTATCTTCGCCTGCTTGGAGCGGGTCACGGCCTCGAAGGGCCGCCCGTAGGCCTCGCCGCGGCGGGCCTTCACTTCAACGAAGACCAGGTCGCCGCCCTGCTCCGCTATTATGTCCACCTCGCCCAGCGGACAGGAGAAGGAGCGCTCCAGCACCTTGTAGCCCTTCGCGGCCAGCCAGGCCGCGGCCAGCTCCTCATAACGGGAGCCGACCTCCCTGCTCACGCGGGGACCTTGAGCGGGGCGAAGCTCAGCCTGTGCACCGGCGAGGGGCCCTTCTCGCGTATGGCGGCCAGGTGGGCGGCGCTGCCGTAGCCCTTGTGGCCGGCGAAACCATAGCCGGGGTAAAGCCCGTCGAGGCGGGCCATCCACCTGTCGCGCAGGACCTTGGCGCGCACGCTGGCGCAGGCTATGGCCAGCGACTTGCCGTCCCCGCCGATCACCGCGCGCTGGTCGGCGTCGAGACCGCGTATCTTCATGGGGCCGTCGACGGCGACGATGAAATCGGAGAGCGGCCGGCCCGCGGCCGCGGAGAGGCGCTCCAGCGCCCGGCGCATGGCCAGAAAGGTCGCCGAAAGTATGTCGGAGGCGTCTATCTCGGAGTGCAGCGCGTAGCCGAAGCCGAACAGCACGCCGGCCCCGGACATGCGCGCAAAGGCCTTTTCACGGCGGGCGGGAGTGAGCTTCTTGCTGTCGTCGACTCCGGAGAGCAGGGCGGAGGCGCCGGGGGGGACCAGGGCGGCGCAGGCGGTGACCGGGCCGGCCAGCGGTCCGCGGCCGGCTTCATCCACGCCTATGACGGGCTTGCCGCCGCAGGCTTGGGAGAGGGAGAGGTCGAATCCGGCCAGTGGCAAACGCAACCTTCCGTTGAGTGGACAAAAAAGCCCGTCCCCCCGGTTCGGCGGGGGGACGGGGGAAGCCGCTTACTTCTGGGCTTCGGGCTGGGCGGCCGGAGCCGGGGCCGGGGCGGGTGCCGCGGTCTCCGCGGCCTGACCGTTCTCGTCCTTCAGTTCGGCCAGCCTGGCCGCCTTTCCGGAGAGCTCGCGCAGGTAATAGATCTTGGCCCTGCGGACCTTGCCCGACTTGACCAGCTCGATCCTGTCGATGCGGGGGGAGTGTATCGGGAAGACCCGCTCCACGCCCACGCCGTAGGAGATCTTGCGGACGGTGAAGGTCTCGGCGATGCCGCTGCCGCGGCGGGAGATCACGGTCCCGTCGAAGATCTGGATGCGTTCGCTGTCGCCTTCCACGACCTTCGTGTGGACCTTGACCGTGTCGCCGGCCCTGAACTCGAACTTGCCGGGTTTCAGTCCGAGGTGTTTCTGCAGTTGTTCCATACTTCCTCCAGTTTAAAGTAGATCGGGTCTGTTCTTCTTCGTCAGCCGCAGGGCTTCTTTCGCCCTCCAGGCCTCTATCGCCGCGTGGTCGCCGCTCGTCAGCACCGCCGGCACCTTTTTGCCCCGCCAGACCGCGGGCCTGGTGTACTGCGGCGCCTCCAGCAGCGGACCGGTGAAGGACTCCTTCTCGGTCGCGTCGGACTTCTTCAGCGTTCCCGGCAGCAGCCGCGTCAGCGCGTCTATCACCGCCACCGCGGCCGGCTCGCCTCCGGTCAGGACGAAATCGCCCAGGGAGATCTCGTCGTCCGCCATGGAATGGACCCTTTCGTCCACTCCTTCGTAGTGCCCGCAGACGAGCACCAGGCGCTTTTCCTTAGAGAGCTCGCGGGCCAGCCGCTGGTCGAACTTCCGCCCGCGCGGGGTGAGGAAGATCACCCTGGAACCGCGCTTCTTCACTTTTTTGACGGCCTGGTACAGCGGCTCGGCCATCATCAGCATCCCGGGACCGCCGCCGTACGGCCTGTCGTCCACCGTGCGGTGCCTGTCCTCCGCGAAATCCCTCGGGTTGGAGAAACCCAGTTCGAGGATCCCGCCGGCGCGGGCCCTGCCGACTATGCTGCCGGAGAGGGGGCCGTCCACCAGCTCCGGGAAGAGGGTGACCACGTCGACCCTCATCGGTTCACACTATGTCGAGAAAAACTTTCTTGCCCTCTTTCTCGGCCGCGGCCTGCAGCAGGGAGCGCATCGCCTTGATGGTGCGGCCCTCCCGGCCTATGACCTTGCCCCTGTCGGACGAGGAAACGCTGAGCCTGAAACGCACCACGCCGCCGTCCTCCGCCATCGAGAGCTTCACGCCCTGGTTGTCGTCGACCAGCGCGTTCACCATGTAAGTGACCAGTTCTTTCATATCCAGTCTCCCTTACGGGTATCAGGCCTGGGGCTCGACGAGCTTGCGGGCCTTGTTTATCAGGCTGCCGACGGTCTGGGACGGCTTGGCGCCGTTCTTGAGCCAGCGGTCGGTCCTGGAGATATCGAGGGTGATCTTCTCCTTGTCCTTGTCGGCCTTGGGATTGTAGTGCCCGATGATCTCCAGCGGCTTGCCGTGGGGACCGCGGTTGCTCTCGATGACCACCACGCGGTAATGGGGCTGCACCCGCTTGCCGAACCTCTGAAGCCTTAAAACTACTGCCATAATACTCCTCCTGGGTCTGCGTTTGAGAAATCGTGAAGAACGCGCGGCCCGCAGGGACCGCGGCCTGTTATTATATTATATTCCGGATATTCCGCGAAAGGGCCCCGGGTTTCAGGCGGGCCCGGCCAGTTTTTTGACGTGCTCCAGCAGCCGGTGCCAGTCGTAGGGCTTGTTGACGTAGATGTTGGCGCCGGCCTTGAAAGCGTCTTCCATGTCGCCGACCAGTTTCTTGCCGGTCAGCATTATTATAGGGATGTGCCCGAGGTCCTTGTCGTTCTTGATGAGCTCGCAGAGGGTGTTGCCGTCTATGATGGGGATGCCGATGTCCAACAGGATCAGGTCCGGCTTCTCTTTCCTGACGGCCTCGAGACCTTCCTCGCCGTTGAAAGCGGAAACGACCTCGTAGCCGGACTGCTCGAAGCGGAGGCCGAGCACTTTCACGATCATGGGCTCGTCGTCGATTATCAGGATCTTCTTGGCCATCTCACCGCCCCCTGCGGCTCCCTCTGAGCGCGCGGGTAAATTTTACAAGATTGGCGGCGGAAAACAAAGCGCTGCCGGCGACCAGCGAATCCGCGCCCGCCCTTACGGCCCGGGGCGCGGTCTCCGCGTTGACGCCGCCGTCGACCTGGAGCCAGACCGGACGGCCGGACCCGTTTATCGCCGCGCGGACGGCCTTTATGCGCGGGAGCATGGCCTCGATGAACTTCTGTCCGCCGAAACCGGGTTCCACGGTCATGACGAGAAAGAGGTCGAGCAGCGGCAGCAGCCGCAGCGGGCCGGCCAGCGGCGTGCGGGGCTTCACGGCCAGCCCGGCCTTCAGGCCGAGCTTCTTCACGGCGCGTATGGCCGCGAGGGCGCCGCGCGACTCGTAATGGACGGTTATCAGGCCGCAGCCGGAACGGGCGAAGGCCTCCACGAGACCGCCCGGCCGCTCCACCATGAGGTGGGCGTCCACCGGCAGGCCGGAGGCGCGGGCCACCGCCGCGCCGACGTGCGGCCCGAAGCTGATATTGGGGACGAACCGCCCGTCCATGACGTCGAGCTGCACCCAGTCGGAGTGCTTCCGTACGCGGGCGAGTTCGGCGCCGAGGCGCGTGAAGTCGGCCGACAGCACCGACGGGACCACGGCCACGCGGCCGTCGGGCAGGGGGAAGCTCATTTTACGGGCCGCTCTTCGACCAGGATGCCGTTGACGAAGATGCGGATCTTGTCGGCGCTGCCGAATGGTATCGTGAGGTCTATCTTGGAGCCGGGGTCGCGCAGGCCGTTGAAGACCTCCTTGTCGCCCGACTTGCTGACGGAAACTATCCGGATGTGGCGCTGCACGCCGCTCTGGGGGGCGTCGTAGCGGACATGGTACTCCAGCTCGGGCTCGGCCGAGACGGAGCGCGCGCTGACCGTGAGGCTGATGCGGCTCTCCTGCGAGACCACGGTGTCCGGCGGCGGGGTCTGGTCTATGATGGTGCCGCGCGGGAACAGCGAGGTTTCGTCCTCGAGGATATTGATGGCGAGGCCGGAGACCGAGGCCCAGGCGTAGGCGTCGTCCGCCTTCTTCTGCCTGAAGTCCGGCATCAGGTTGATGCCCGAAGGGGGGTTCCCGGCCGAGACCACGACGTTGACCATCTTGCTCTTGCCGACGCTGGTCTCCGGCCTGGGGTCCTGCGAAAGCACGGTGCCCTTGTCGGCCTTGAGCGAGTAGGACTCGCTGACCTCGCCCAGCAGCAGCTGGCGCTGGCGCAGGAAGAGCTCCGCGTTGCGCAGCGGCAGCCCCACCAGGTTGGGCACGAAGACCGATTCGCCGCCCTGGCTGAAGACCACGGTCACGATCTTGCCCTCGCGCACGGTGGTGCCGGCGGCGGGGTGCTGGCGCAGCACGGTGGCTATCGGCACGCCCTCGTTGAACTCGTAACCGCCTATGCGCATCGCCAGGTCGCTCTCGGAGAGCAACTGCAGCGCGCTGACGGAGGACCTGCCCTTGATGTCGGGCACGATGACCTCCTTGCGGTGGTGGACGACGGTCCGCATCGTCCAGGAGAAGGAGAAATAAGTGAGCAGGAAGACGAAAAGGGCCAGCGAACCGATCTTCGCCGCGAAGACGAAGTTTATCGGGATGTCCTCCTGCACTCTCTTTATGTTCTCGATGACCTTTTTCATTTTTCCAGACCTTCCCCGGCCTGCGGCGCGGCCAGCAGGGCGTCGCCGGGACCGAGCCGCGCGCCGTTGAGGAAATCCGCCGCCCCGACGGCCTTCCTTCCTTCGGGTTTAAGCTCCTCGAAGAACAGGCTCCCGTCGCTGAATCTTACAAAAAAACCTTTCCCGGCCTCAACGCGGACGACGGAGCCGGGCGGACCGCCGGCGGGGGCGCCGGCCGGCAGCGAGGCCTTCATGACCTGCACGACCGGACCTCCCGGCGTCAGGAACCTGGCGCGGGGCCCGCAGGCCAGACCCCTCACCCTGTTGAAGGCCTCGGCGGCCGTCATGGAAGGGGACAGGAAAGAGAGCGCGGGCTTTATCTTGGGGGCCTGCGAAGGCTCCCCGGCCTGCGGAACGAAACCGGCGCGGCCTTCGGCCATGTCGCGGACGGCGGAGACCAGCAGGCCCCGGCCCAGCTCCGTCAGCCTGGCGAAAAGCGCGGGAGCGTCCTCGTCCGGTCCCACCGGCGTGCGCGCGGAGGCGACGACGGGGCCGGTGTCCATCCCCTCGTCGAGGCGGAACACCGTGACCCCCGTCTCCTTTTCGCCGTTCAGAAGCGTCCACTGTACCGGGGCGGCGCCGCGGTATTTAGGCAGCAGCGAAAAATGCAGATTTATGAAACCCAGCGGGGGAAGGGCGAGCACTTCTTTCGTTATGAGGCGGCCATAGGCCACCACGACGCCGAGGTCCGGCTTGAATTCCGCCACGGCCTCGCGCAGCTCCGCGCCGGAGCCGGGCTGGAGGACGCGGAGCTTGTGGGCGAGCGCGGAATCCTTGACGGGAGGGCAGCAGAGCTTCATGCCGCGCCCGACGGGCCGGTCCGGCTGGGCTATGACGCCCGCGATGTCGAAACCGGCCGAGACCAGCGCTTCCAGGAAGGGACAGGCGACGGAGGGCGTACCCAGGAAAACCAGCCTGGGACCGCTCCTCATTTCGCCGTTCTCCCGCCCGAGGGCCGCCGGACCATGCGGCTCTCGTCGGTCTTCTTCCACTGGCGCTTGAGGCGCATGAGCACGGGCTTGAGCTTGAGACGGGACATGACGGGCAGGTGGTCGATGAAGAGCACGCCGTCGAGATGGTCTATCTCGTGCTGCAGCGCCTTGGCCAGCAGGCCCTCGGCCGTGATCTCCACCGGCACGCCCTTTTCATTGAGGGCGCGCACCTTCACTTTGGAGAAACGTTTTATTTTGGCGAAAAGTCCCGGGAAGGACAGGCAGCCCTCGTCCTCTTCCACCGGGTCCGAACCGGAGGCGATCTCCGGGTTTATGATGACGACGCGAACCTCGTCCTCCTCGCGCGTCACCTTTATGACCGCCAGCCGCAGGTCCAGGCCGATCTGGTTGGCGGCCAGGCCCGCCCCGCCGACGATGTCCATCGTATCGAACATGTCGGCCAGCAGCGCCGCGAGCGACGGCTTGAGCGCCTTGAAATCCGCCGTCTTCGTCTTTTTAGAAAGTATCTTCTCGCCGTACTTGCAGATGCGTCGTATCGCCATAATTTTACCTCAAAGTTTGTAGGTCAGCTCGCGGCCCTGCCAGACGATCCTGGCGGTCACCTGGAGGCCGTCCTCCTTCTGCAGCATGCCCCAGGCCATGGCGAGCTTTTCCAGCTGCACTTCGGCGCCGACGGAGCCGGAGACGCCCATCACTATCTCGGAGACCCGCGCGTCGCGGGCCACCTGGGCGATGGAAAGGAAGGGATCGTTGGAGAAGACCAGCATCGGCTTGACCGTCTTGCCGTATTTCTCGGCCAGCAGCACCACGTTGCGGAAAAGGTCCCTGTCCTCGTCGGTGACGGGAGTCTCCTCACGACCGAATTCCATCGCCTTGGCTACTTTCGCCGAAAGCACGATAATATCCGTTTTTTCGTCGTCCACCGTCTCCAGGATATGCTTGAGATGCACCAGATTGTCGGGATTGCGGGCCGGCACCAGGATGCGGTCGGGCTTGTCGAGTTCCGGGAGTATGGTATTGATGTCCGCCTCGCTCTTGAGATTGAGCTTCTCCTCCGCCTCCTCGTCCTCCACGTGCAGCGTGGCCTTCTTCTCGTTCATCTTCTCGGAGACCTGGAAGATGGTGAAGAACACCGCCGTGAAGATAACGCCGGCTATGGTGGCGGTGGGCTTGGTGACGAGGTTCAGGCAGCCCGTTATCAGCAGCACGGCCAGTACCGCCATCAGCCCGACGGGGACCTGGTAGCGCTTCACTTTTATGTTGAGGGGGAACATCCATTCGCGCTCGAACTCGGTATCCTTGAAGCGCAGCACGATCAGCGAAAGGGTGTCGAAAACCAGGCTCCAGAGCACGCCGAAAGCGTAGGCCTGGCCCAGGAGGAAGATGTCGCCGCGCGAGACCAGGATGATGACGATCTGCAGCGCGGCCACCATCGTGATGATCCTGGAAGTGGTGCCGTACTTCGGGTGGAGACGGCGGAACCAGTCGTGCAGGATGCCGTCCTCGGCGACGCGGTTGAGTATGCCGTTGGCCCCTACAAAAGAGGTGTTGACGGCGCCCATCAGTATCAGGCCGCCCGAAATGACCACCAGGACCTGCAGCGCGAGGCGGGCCAGGTAAGGGCCGTGCAGGTGAAGCGCCAGGCCGCTGAGCAGGTTCTCGGAGTACTCGCCCGCTATCAGGTCGCCGGGGATGATCATGGAAGAGAGGAAAGTGAGAACGCCCGTGAACATCACGCTGAAGATGAAAACGATGACGGCCGTGCGCTTCAGGTTGGGGACCTTGGGGTCCTCGATCTCGCGGTAGACTTGCGCCATGCTCTCCAGGCCGCTGAGCGCCAGGATGGAGTGGCCGAAGGCCATGAAGACGCCTATCATGCCCACGGGTTTGAGCCAGGAGATGTGCCTGGACCAGCCGAGGGCCTCCTCACTGAACTCCAGCTTGAACGGGGGAAGAGTGAAACCGCGGAGATAGACGGTCAGGATGGACCAGAGCAGCAGTATCACGGCTATGACCGCGACGAACAGGACTATCCTGACGTTGGTGTCGGCGGATTCCTTGACGCCCTTTATGTTCTCCTTCCAGAAATAGGCTATGACGGCCACGCCGAAGACGACGGCCAGCAGGTTGGGGGAGAAATCGAGCTGCACGCCGGCCATGCCGAGCAGGCTCTTGGTCAGGTAGGAGATGTAGAGACCGGCGCTTATAGCGCTTATGGGTCCGGTCAGCACGTAATCGAATACCAGGGATGAGACCGCGATCTTGGCCAGGAACTTGCCCATCGCGTGGCGCACCACCACGTAGACGCCGCCGCGGACGAACATCGAGCAGGACTCCACGTACACCGCCAGCATCACGCCCGCGAAGAGCATGACGCCCATGACGAACCACGGGAAGGCCGGGCCGTAGGCGTTCATGGCGATGCCGCCGGAATAGTAGGCGCTGGAACCGAAGTCGCACAGCACTATGGCGGCGGCTTTCCAGAAGGAGATGAAGCTCAGCATCGCGGTGCTGAGGACGAAGACCTTTTTGAGCGAAGGCCTGCCGGAAGAAGGGGGAGGGTTCATTGTTCGGGACCCGCGGCGGCGGGAATTGCCCCCGCGCGGATAACAGGTGATATTATATATTTAATGGACTGCGCCGCGGAAGACCCGGGCTCAGGGCTCGACCGGGGAGAACAGGGCCGCGGCTTCCGCGGACGAGCGCAGGGAGCAGAGCTTGTCTATGAACGGGGCCTGGAAGGTGCGGGCCATGGAGGCCAGCATGTTCAGGTGCCGCTGGAAAAAAGCCGGCTTGCCGGGGGAGAGCAGCAGTATGGCGGCCCGTACCGCGTAGGGGGAAGCGGGGTCTTTGAGGCCGGCGGGGATCACGGCCATGGCGGCCTGGAAATCGGGGAGGTCCGGCAGCTTGGCGTGCGGTATGTAAAGGCCGGTCTCCAGCACATTATTGAGCTTTTCCACCTCGTTGAGGCGGGCCACAAGAGCCTTCTCGTCTATCACGGAGGCCACCCGCGGATGCAGTTTGGAGGCCAGGAGAGCGACCAGACCGGGCCGGTCGTAATTCCCTTCCAGGTAAAAGATATTGTCCGGGGACAGCAGCGAGGCGAGGGTTGCGGAATCCTGTTGCTTCATCATATCAGGGCGACGACGGAGTTATGCTATCATTAACCCATGCCGCCCGTCAAACCCCGGGTCTTACCGGCAGCGGCCGGCGCCGACAGGGGCGCCTCCTGGACCAGGTTCTGCGCCGTGGACCGGCGCGGGCGGGTCCTGAAGCGGGACCGCCTGCCGACCCGGGGAATAAAACTCTTCCCGTCCATGATAAAAGCCTTCCTGGACCGCTGCGGGGCTCCCGCCGGGGTGCCGCTCTTCGTGGCCACGCGGGGAGCCTTCTCCCGGACCTGGAAAAAGGAATTCATCACCGCCGCCCTGGCCGGGCGCGCCGACACCGTGGGAGTGATCTCCGACGCCGAGGCGGCTTACGGGGCCGCGCTGGGGAACGTAAAAGGAGTTCTGCTCATCGCCGGCACGGGCTCGGTGGCCATGGCTCCGGACGGGCGCGGAGGGTTCATCAAGGCCGGCGGTCACGCCCCGGAAGGCGGCGACCCCGGCTCCGGACTCTGGCTGGGCCTGGCCTGGCTGAAGCTCAAGGGGAAAAAGGTCCCTTCCGGCGAAGGCGCTCCGGGCAAGGCGGCCGCTTTCGCGGCCGAAGCGGTTAAAAAGGCCCGGGGAGGGGACCCTTCCGCGCTGGAGCTGGCGGAACTCTCCTGGACCGCGCTGGCCGGACTGGCCGGCGAACTGAAGGACGACGGCTTCCTGCCGGGCGGACGCGGCCCGCTGGCGGCCGCGCTCTGGGGCGGGCTCACGGACGACCCCTGGTTCCGCGCCGGCCTGGTCCGCGCGCTGGAAAATCGCCTCGGCCGAGAAGTAAAAGTATTCCGCCCGTCCCTGCCGCCCGAACTCTTCTGCGCCCTGAAGGCTTTAAGATCGTCCAAAGAAATCAGGAAACAGCGGGGCCGAAGGGAGGTCGCCTAAGAAAAACCGTCCGAAGCCGCGAGCTTACGGAGTATGCGCCGCAGCTGACGGTGCTTTGCTCCTCGCGGAGCGGAGGCGCATACGAGCGCGAGCGGCGAGGTCGGAGCGCGAGCACGGTGTGCGAGCGGCGTTTTTTCGTGGCGACCTCCATTCGACCCCTATAGTTCATCGATTTTATGACGCCTGAAAAACTGCTTAAAGAAATACTGATATCCTGCGGAAAGATACTCAAGGCCAAGTTCGGCAGGGTCGGCTATTCGCTTAAAGGCCGCGCCGATCTGCTGACCGCCGCCGACCTGGCCTCGCAGAAGAAAGCCATCGCCATGATACGCCGCCGTTTCCCGGACCACGGCCTGCTGGCCGAGGAAGGAGTGGACACCCTGCGTCCCGGCCGCCCGGCCTGGATCATAGACCCGCTCGACGGCACCACCAATTACGCCCACGGCTTCCCGGCCGCCGCCGTGACCGCCGCGTACTACGACGGCGCGGAGATACGGGCGGGGGGGACGTTGGACCCGTTCCGCGGGGAGCTGTTCTTCGCCGTGAAGGGGCGCGGGGCCTCGCTCAACGGCAGGAGGATGCGCGTTTCCCGTACGCCGTCGCTCTCGAAAGCCCTGCTGGCCACCGGCTTCGCCTACGACCGCGGCGAGAGGGCGGAGTTCTACTGCGCCTTCTACTCGGACTTCCTGAAGATCTCGCACGACATACGCAGAATGGGCTCCGCGGCGCTGGACCTGGCCTGGACCGCCTGCGGCCGCCTCGACGGCTACTGGGAGTTCAACCTCAAGCCCTGGGACGTGGCCGGCGGTCTGCTGCTGGTGAAAGAGGCGGGAGGAAAGGTCGGCGATTTCTCCGGTAAGGGCTGGGGGGAACCGGCGCACTTCGGCCCCCAGACGCTGGCCGCCAACGGCCGGCTGAACCGGGCGATGCTGGCGATAATCAAAAAGCGGCTGGCTCAGGGCAGTCCGCGCAGCAGCGCGTCCGCCAGGCGGCCGGCGGCTTCCTCGAGGGCGTAGCCGTCGCGCGCGGTCTCGGCGCCCGACGACAGCACGGAACCGGCCGCCGACCCCACCATGACCGCCTCGATACGGTAACCTTCCTTCTCGTCGAAAAAGACCGAACCGTGAACCACGCGTTCCGCTCCGACGGCGCGGCCCAGCGCCGCCAGTTCCGCGTTGGACGGCGCGTCCTGGACCGTCAGCAGCCTGCGCTCGGCGGCCGTGAATTCCGGCGAAGAGCGCGGCACGGTCCCGGCGCCGGCGGCCCCCAGCCGCTCCTGCAGGTAGTCCGAAACGACCAGCCCCGCGCCGCCGCCGGCGAAAGAGGCGACTACCGTCCTGACGGGAGGCGCCGGCGAAGCGGCGCGCGCGGGCTCCGGCTCCGGGCGCGGAGCGCCGAGCCTCCAGCTGAGCGTCACCCGGTGGGTGGAGCCCAGATCGCCGTAGGGCACGAAGGCGTAGTCGAAAGCGGCGGCGCCCAGGCCCAGCCCGAAACCGCCGCTGACCGCGCCGGCCGCTCCCAGGTCCTCCAGGTTCCGGCTGCTGAAGCCGGCGCGCAGGGCGAAGGACGCCTTTTCTCCGACCGGCACGCCGTACTCTCCGGAGACGATGAGATAAGGGGAATGGTCGACGGGCATCCTCCCGTCGGCCATCAGCCGGAAACCGCCGTCATAGCGCCAGAGCGCGCCGGCCGCCAGTTCGAGCGGCAGAGGGTCGCTCCCGCTCTCGTACTTCAGCGGGGTGCCCAGATTGCGCACGGCCAGCGCCAGGTCGGCGCCGCCCCTGCGCTTCGAGTAATTTATATAGCCCAGGTCCGCCGCGGCTCCTTCGGCCGAGACGTCGCCGATGGCGCTTTTGATGCCTTTTACGGAAACCCCGAAGCCGCCGGCGCGCAGGGGGAAGGCGGCGGAGACGAAAAGCGCCGCGTCGTAATGGGTGAAGGAGCCGCCGTGGTCGCCGCGGGCGTCGAGCAGGTCGAGCCTGCCGGCCGAGCCGAAAACGGCGCCGGCCGACCAGGTGGTCCCGCCGGAACCGGGGAGAGAGAAGGCCAGCGCGGCCCTGTAGGCGGATTCGAGCATGGCCTCGTAGCCGGAGACCGCGTAGGCGCCGCGCAGGCCGGCCGGCGCGGCGGGATTGAAGAAGACGGAATCGGGCGCCGGGGCGGCCAGGCCGCCGCCGCCCAGCGCCTCTATCCTGGCCGCCGGAGGGGCTTTCAGGAAAGCGGCCGCGGTGGTCCCGCGGGCGTCGTCGGAGAAAGCCCCTTCGGGCAGCAGGCCGGAGCGGGCGGGCGCGGCGCAGGACAGCAGCGCCGCGGCCAGTACCGGGAGATATCTTCCGCTTCTCGTTTTCACTTAGGCGGGATCACTTGCCCTTCAGGTCGGAGACCAGGTATTCCAGCCTGGCCTTGATCTTTTCCTTGTCCAGCGAGTCGTAATCGGAGAGTATGTCTTCCAGGAATTTGACGGTGAACTCGGAGCTGATGCGTCCGGCGCCCAGGCCCTTTTCCAGCTTTCCCATCCTGGCGTCGAGGGACTTCAGGGATTCGTAGATCCCCATGACGAAGGTCTCGGCGGGGGAAGGCTCCCCCGGCTGCTGCCCGGCGTCCGCCCGTTCTTCCGCGTAAGTCCCTTCGGGGGAACTCTCTCCGTAGACCGGGTCGCCGGTCTGCGCCTGGAAAAGCTCGCCCTGCGGCTCGTCGGCCGCGCCCGTACCGGGCTCTTCCGCGACGGGGGACGGTTCGTCCTCCAGCTCGGAGCGGTTGGCCAGCTCCAGGTAGCGGCGGATCGAATAGATCAGCAGGAAAAGGCCGAACCCCAGGCCCGCGGCCGCGAGGTAGAAATAGGGATCGGTCCAGAGCGAATAGACGCTGAATTTCACAGTATGATCTCCTGTTCCGGCCGGACGGCGAACACCGACGAAGGAGCCCCGTCCCTTCCTTCGAGCTGGCGGCCGCAGGCGGCCACGATCGAATCCAGTTCCTCGTCGCCGCGCTCCTGGTTATGATGGAAAAGCCCGAGCGAAGAGACCCCGGCCGCCACGGCCAGTTCGAGGGCCTGGCCGGAGGTCGAATGGCCCCAGGTGCGGTGGAGGGGATATTCCTCGTCGGTATAGTCCGCGTCATGGACCAGGACGTCGGCCCCTTTCGCGAAGGCCGCGTATTCCTCGAAATTGCGCCCGCCCTCGTGCCGGTAGCCCAGTTCGTTGTCGGTAAGGAAAATGAAGGTCTTCCCGTCCTCGGTGAACTTGTAGCCCAGGCCCTGGTTGGGATGGCTGATCTCTATGGGATCTATCTTCATGGAACCGACCCGGAAACCCTTCCGGCAGATGGGGGCGAAACTGAAGGAGGCGGAGATCTCCTCGAACTTCACGGGGAAACCCGGCGGCCGCATGGTCTTGCTGATGATCTCCCGCAGAGGTTCCTCCTCGGAAAAAGAGCAGCCCATCATCGTTATAGCGACCTTCTTGCGGTAGATCGGGGCGAAGAAAGGAAAGCCCAGGACGTGGTCCCAGTGGGAGTGGGTGAAGAGCATCGTGAACCGGGAAAGGCCTTCCTTCACGAGTTCCTTTCCGAGCAGGCGTATCCCGGAACCCGCGTCCACTATCACGAGTTCGCCGGAAGCGGCGCGTATCTCGACGCAGGTGGTGTCGCCGCCGTACTTAAGATATTTTTCGCCCGAAACGGGGATGCTGCCGCGGGCGCCCCAGAATTTGATCTTCATATCAGCGCAAGCCGGAAAAAGCCATATTAATATAAATCCCGTCTTCTTTACAATAGCGGGACCGGCCGCGGCCCCCGGCGGAACTTGAACCGGACCCCCGGGATTTAATAAAGTATATATATGGGGATCCCGCTGAGCGAATCCGGACCGGCCGCTCCGCGCTCCATACCGATCTTACCCTTGAAATGAGCGAACACTTATAAGCCCAATCCGCTGAAAGCGCCGGCAGAGCCGCCGGCGCGGACGGCTTTTCACGCCCGGAGGCGTCGCACAAGATATGAACAACGAAAAAATAGCCATAGTAGGTCTCGGGATAATAGCCCCCAAGGCCCTGAACAAGGAACAGTTCTGGAACAATATACTCGAAGGCAGGAACTGCCTCACCGAGGTCCCGGCCGACCGCTGGGACTGGCGCCTCTACTGGGACGCCGACCGCAAGGCGGCGGACAAGACCTATTCCAAGATAGGCGGTTTCATAGAAGGCTTCAAGTTCGACCCCATAAAGTACAAGATCCCTCCGACCATAGCCGCGCAGATCTCCCGCCTGCAGCAGATGACCGTCGAGGCCGTCCGCATGGCCTTCGAGGACGCCGGCTACGACAAGAAGCCTTTCGACAATACCCGCACGGCCGCCGTGCTGGGCAACGCGATGGGCGCGATGCGCAAGGAGATCACGGACCTGCGCGTCTACAAGTTCTACAACGAGGACGTCCTCCGGAAGACCTCCGCCTTCTCGTCCATGCCCCGCGAGAAGCAGGAGGAGATGATCCGCGAGTTCGAGGCCGGCATAGACAACGGCATCATAAAGATCACCGAGGACACCATGCCCGGCGAGCTTTCCAACGTGACGGCCGGCCGCATAGCCAATATCTTCAACCTCAACGGCCCCAACATGACGATGGACGCCGCCTGCGCCTCCTCGATGGCCGCGCTGGACTACGCCGTCATGGGCCTGCGCGCGGGCAAGTTCGACATGGCCGTGGCCGGCGGCGCCGACGAGATGATGAGCGCCCCCGCTTTCGTGAAGTTCTGCAAGATAGGAGCGCTCTCGGCCGACGGGTCCTACGCTTTCGACGAACGCGCCAACGGTTTCGTCATGGCCGAGGCCGTGGCGGTGTACCTCCTCAAGCGCTTCTCCGACGCCGTGCGCGACGGGGACAGGATCTACGCGCTGATCAATTCCGTCGGCGCTTCCTCCGACGGCAAGGGCAAGGGCATCACCGCCCCGAACCCGAAAGGCCAGAAACTGGCCATCGAGGCCGCTTTCAAGGGACTCGACTACGGCCCGGCCGACGTGGACTTCGTGGAATGCCACGGCACCGCCACCGTGGCCGGCGACGCCGCCGAGGTGGAGACGCTCAAGGAGGTCTTCGGGCCGCACATCCGGGGCCGCAAGCTGGGCCTGACCTCGGTGAAATCCCAGATCGGCCACTCCAAGGCCGCCGCCGGCGCCGTCAGCCTGGTCAAGACCGCCCTGGCGCTGCACCACAAGACGCTGCCGACCTCGATAAACTACGAGCGGCCCAATCCCAAGATAGACCTGAACCTCTTCCGCGTCATCACGAAGCCCGAGAAATGGGAGAAGAGCGGCATCCGCCGCGCCGGGGTATCGTCCTTCGGCTTCGGCGGCACCAACTTCCATGTCGCCATGGAAGAATACGCCGGCCAGAAGCCCGAAGCCCCCGCCGCCCGCGCCGCCGCGGTGTCGGTGTCCTCCGCTCCCGTCGCCGAGAACCCCAAGGCGCCCTTCTCCGCCCTGCAGGGCGAAGCCGTCACCTTCACCGGCGCCAGCCCGGCCGACGTGATAAAGAACGCGAAGGCGGAGGCCGCGGCCGTGTTCTCCAGGTGGCCCGAAAATTATCCGCTGGCCGCCTACGCCCAGCCGTCCATGACGAAGCCCAAAGGTCCGTGGGGAGTCTCGATAGTCGCCAAGTCGCCCAAGGACCTCGCCGATAAGGTCGAGTTCATGGCCAGGAACGGCAAGGACGAGGCCTGGAGCGAGCCGCCGCTCAACTTCAAGCTCAAGGGCGTCTACACCTTCAGGACCGGCGTGAACCAGGCCAAGGTCGGCCTGCTGTTCCCCGGCCAGGGCTCGCAGTACGTGGACATGATGCGCGACCTCGCCGCCAAGTACCAGGTGGTGCAGGCGACCTTCGACGAGGCCGACGTCATCCTCGACAAGATGATAGGAGTGCGCCTGACCGAGGCGATCTGGTCCAAACCCGGCGAATCCAAAGAGGACCTCGCGAAGCGCGAAGCGGCCATCAAGCAGACCCAGCTCACCCAGCCGTCGATGATGACGGCCGACATAGCGATGTACCGCCTGTTCCGCGAGTTCGGCATAAAGCCGGACATGGCCATCGGCCACTCGCTGGGCGAGTACGCCGCCGCCACCGCCGCGGGCATCTTCAGCTTCGAGAACGGCCTGCGCGCCGTCACCAACCGCGCCAAAGAGATGGCCAACGTCAAGGTCGCCGACCCGGGCAAGATGGCCTCGGTCGCGCTCGGCTGCGACAAGGTCGACGTGGAACTGAAAAAGATAAAGGGCTACGTCATCTGCGCCAACAAGAACTGCCCTCTGCAGACCGTCATAGCCGGCGAGGCGAAGTCCGTGGAGGACGCCGTCGCGCACTTCAAGGCGATGGGGGTGGAAGCCGGCGAGATAGCCGTCAGCCACGCCTTCCATTCCGAGATCATCAAGTCGGCGATGGGCCCCTACCGCCGGTTCCTCGAGAGCATACCGATAAAGCCCGCCGACATGAAGATCCTCTCCAACGTGACCGCGGACTTCTTCCCGCAGGACACGCAGGGCATCTACGACATGCTCATCAAGCAGATGACCAGCCCGGTCGAGTTCATAAAGCAGCTCGAGCGCATGTACGACGAGGGCGTGCGCACCTTCATCGAGTGCGGACCCAAGCGCGTGCTCAGCGCCTTCGCCACCTCGACGCTCAAGGGCAGGCCCGACGTCACCGTGCTGGCCTCCAACCATCCCAAGCGCGGCGGCATCACGGAACTCAACGACCTGCTGGCCAACATGACCGCGCTCGGCATCCCGGTGAACTGGGACAGCAAGGCCCCGCGCCAGGGCGGGGCTTTCTTCAATCCCTACTATCAGGGCTGGGCGCTCCAGGTATCAGCGGGGGACACCATGCGGCATGGTGTCCCAGTACAATCTGCTTCTTCCGCCCCGGCGGCGCTGCCGGCCGAAAAAGCCTCGTTCGCCGAGAAGTACGGCTTCAACTTCAACCCGATAGCGGTCTCCGGCGTGGCCGGCGGCTCGCCGGGCACCCGCGACCAGCTCTTCCGCGAGCGCAGCCTCGACGAGATACTCGAGGGCAGGAACATGATCGAGCCCATCCCGCAGGCCTGGCGCGAGAAGCAGGTGGACAAGAACATCCTGCGCGTCGTCAAGGCGGCGGACGGTTCCGGCAGCATAGAGAGGATCGACTCCGCCGACCAGGCCATCAAGCTCTCGGCGCGCAAGGGCGTCTTCGACTTCGAGAAGGACTTCGGCGTGCCGCCGACGATGGCCAAGGCCATGGGCTCCGTCTTCCGCATGGCGCTGGCCGCCGGCGTGCTGGCGCTCAAGGACGCGGGACTGCCGCTGATACATTATTACAAGCGCACCACCACCGGCGGCTGGCTGCCGGAAAAATGGGCGCTGCCAGAGCCGGTGGCGTCCGAGACCGGCGTCGTCTTCGCCTCGGCCTTCCCCGTGACCGAGCAGATGATAGAGGAGATAACGGGCTACTTCAACTCCAAGTACGGCGGAGCGTCATCCGACCGGATGTGGGACGTCTACGACAACCTGGTCGGCCGCCTGAGCGACCCCAAGGACAAGCGCGAGATCCGCGAGTGGATGCAGAAGAACTTCCCGGCCGGCGCGCCCGCGGGCTCGCCGGAGGCCTACGCCTTCAGCCAGAACTTCCTGCTGAAGGTCATACCGATAGGCGACAGCCAGTTCGCGCAGTGGGTCGGCGCCAAGGGCCCGGCAGTGCACATGAGCGCGGCCTGCGCCTCCACGACCCAGGGCGTGCATATAGCCGAGAGCTGGATCCGCGCGGGCAAGTGCAAGCGCGTCGTCGTGATAGCCGCCGACGACATCACCAACGAGACCATACAACAGTGGACGATGCCCGGTTTCCTCGCCTCGGGCACGGCCACGACCAAGGAGAACATAGCCGAGGCGGCCCTGCCCTTCGACCGCAGACGCCACGGGCTCATAGTCGGCTCCGCGGCCGTTTCGCTGATAATAGAGGACGAGACGCTGGTCCGCGCCCGCGGCATGAAGCCGCTGGCCCGCCTGCTGCTGACCGAAAGCGCCAACAGCGCCTTCCACGTCACGCGCCTCGACACCGAACACGTCGCCTCGGTCATGGAGGGCTTCGTCTCCAAGATCGAGCGCGTCTACGGACTGAACCGCGCCGAGATGGCGCCGAGGACGCTTTTCATGTCGCACGAGACCTATACCCCGGCCAGGGGCGGCAGCGCCTCGGCCGAGGTCAAGGCCCTGCGCCGAGCCTTCGGCCCGGCGGCCGACCAGGTCGTCGTCAGCAACGTGAAGGGCTTCACCGGCCACACGATGGGCGCCTCTCTCGAGGACGCCGTAGCCGTGCGCGCGCTGAACACCGGCCTCATACCGCCGATAGCCAACTATAAGGAGCCCGACCCGGAGCTGGCCGGCATCAACCTCTCCAAGGGCGGCAAGTACGACCTGAAATACGCGCTGCGCTTCGCGGCCGGCTTCGGCTCGCACATGGGAATGTCGTTCATAGAGAAGACCTACACCGCCGGCGAGTCCCGCTTCGAGAACGAGAACACCTACAAGGCCTGGCTGGAAGCCGTGTCCGGCGACCCGCAGCCCGAACTGGAAGTGGTGTTCAATACGCTCAGGATCAAGGACCGCAAGGCCGCAGGGAAGGGGGACCCCTTCCGGCCCGCTCCCGCTCCGGCCAGGCAGCCGGAGCCGGTCCGCGAGCCTGTCGGCGTCACGGCGGCCGCTCCCGCCCAGCCTCATTACGCCGAGCCCAAACCGGCGCCCGCTCCGGCCGTACAGGCCGCCGCTCCGGCAGGCGTCAGCGAGGAGTCGATTAAGACCGCCATCCTGGACATGATAACCGCCAAGACCGGCTATCCCAAGGACATGCTCGAGCTCGACCTCGACATGGAGGCCGACCTCGGCATAGACACCGTAAAGCAGGCCGAACTGTTCGCCGCCATCCGCGAGCATTACGACATACCCCGCAGGGACAATGTCTCGCTCAAGGACTACCCGACCATCCGCCATTGCATTAAGTTCGTGCTGGAGGAGAAGAGCGGCTCCGCCGCTGCCGCCGCGCCGCAGTTGGCGCAGCAGCAGGCCCCGGCCGCGCAGCCCGTTCAGTCCGCTCCGGCCGCCGCTGTCACCGCGGGGCTGAGCGAGGAATCGGTAAAAGCAGAGATACTCGGCATGATCACGGCCAAGACCGGCTATCCCAAGGACATGCTCGAGCTCGACCTCGACATGGAGGCCGACCTCGGCATAGACACCGTCAAACAGGCCGAACTGTTCGCCGCCATCCGCGAGCATTACGACATACCCCGCAGGGACAATGTCTCGCTCAAGGACTACCCAACCATCCGCCACTGCATAAAGTTCGTGCTGAACGAGAAAGGCGGAGCCGCCGCGCCGCAGCCGGCGCAGCAGCAGGTCCAGGCCGCACCGGCCGCGCAGCCCGTTCAGTCCGCTCCCGCCGCGCAAGCCGCGCCGCTGCAGGCGCAGCCCGCCAGCGGCATCGACGAGGGCTCCGTGAAGACGCAGATCCTCGACATGATAACCGAGAAGACCGGCTATCCCAAGGATATGCTCGAACTCGACCTCGACATGGAAGCCGACCTCGGCATAGACACCGTCAAACAGGCCGAGCTCTTCGCCGCCATCCGCGAGCATTACGACATACCCCGCAGGGACAATGTCTCGCTCAAGGACTACCCGACCATCCGCCATTGCATTAAGTTCGTGCTGGACGAGAAGTCCGGCGGCGCGGCGGTGCCCGCTCAGTCGGCGCCCGCCGCAGCCGCGCAGCAGGCCCCGGCCGCTCAAGCCGCTCCTGCCGCGCAGCCCGTTCAGTCCGCTCCGGCCGCCGCTGTCACCGCGGGGCTGAGCGAGGAATCGGTAAAAGCAGAGATACTCGGCATGATCACGGCCAAGACCGGCTATCCCAAGGACATGCTCGAGC
>Ga0302253_1000456_pt1 | contig 34033 bp, 31 predicted proteins | sample AAG_RA_Trp_MG_FD_193537 | JGI IMG/M metagenome (GOLD analysis project Ga0302253, IMG submission 193537) | Enriched activated sludge microbial communities from anaerobic digester in WTTP, New Holstein, Wisconsin, United States - AAG_RA_Trp | ecosystem: Engineered > Bioreactor > Anaerobic >...
CACCGCGTTGCCTGTTGATGAAGCGCACCCCTTTTCGGGCGAGGTCTTGTACTCCCTGTATGCCCATCGGGTTGCCGGGTGCCACGATGAGCCCCTGATGGCGGATGGCGAGGTTGACCACGGTGACAGGCACACCCTCGAGGAAGCGGGCGATGAAGGGAAAGTTGTAGTCGCCCGTCTCGGGGTCGAAGAGGTGCGCCCCGGCGAAATGGCACGAACCGTTCCGCAGGGCGTTGATGCCCCCCATGCTGCCCACATGGGTGGAGGCGAGGCGGAAGGGGTTGTCGCGCCCCATCAGTTCATCGGCAAGCAGGTCGAGAGTGTTGTCGTGGCTGCCCACGCAGACGACGATGCGGTCGAGGAGTGCCGGGGGCACGGTGAGTTCGGCGGTGAGGCGTTCATGCCCCTCTGCTCCTTCGGCGGCGGAGGGAATGCGCGCCACGGCCTGTGCCCGTGAAAGGGTGGTGATGTTGCCGGCCCCGCGTGCCAGCGGCGTCCCTACCAGTTTGTCGCCAACGCGGCCTACCGAAAGGCGCAGGAATTCGTCGATGCCGAGACGCGAAGGCACCTTGCGCGTGAGTTCCACCTCCACCACGGGGCGCGCTTGAGACTGGCGGCGGGAGAGCCATGTCAGAAGCGGGGTGAGCAGTTCCTCGAAGCAGACCACCGAACTGACGGGATAGCCGGGGGCACCCGCCACCAGCCTGCCGCGGCATACGCCCAGCAGCGAGGGCTTGCCGGGCATGGCGGCGATGCCGTGCACGAGCACCTCGCCCTCGCGCTCGATCGTCGCACGGGTGAAGTCCTTGCTGCCAGCCGAAGAACCCGCACAGAAGATGGTGAGATGCGTGCCCGCGTCGAGGCTGTCGCGCAGTGCCGCATGCAGAGCCTCGGGGTCGTCGCGCACGGGGGCGCTGCGTTCGACGCTGCAACCAAGTCCGCGTGCCATGGTGGCGAGCACCTGCGAGTTCGACTCCACCACCTGCCCCGCACCGGGTTCGGGGCGCAGGGTGAAGTCGAGCACCTCGTCCCCTGTGGGGATGATGCGCACCCGAACCTTCTCCCATACCTCGACCTCCCAAATGCCCCCGGACAGGAGCGTGCCCACGTCGTAGGCGTTCAGGGGATGGTTGCGGGGAAAGAGCAGTTCCGTCGCCACGATGTCTTCGCCAAGGCGGCGCACATGCTGCCACGGGAAGGCGGGGCTCTCAATCTGCACATGCGTGTCGTCCACGGGCACGACCTGTTCGATCATGATGACGGCGTCGCAGCCCTCGGGCATGGGATGTCCCGTGTTCACGGGGCGGTAGTCTGCGTCGAGCGCAAGTGTGAGGGGCGAACCTTCGCGGGCGGTGTAGGTCTTCGCCGCGGAGACGGCGATGCCGTCCATGGCCGCGCTGTGGAAGGTGGGCGACGAGAAGCGGGCGTACACGGGGGCCGCCAGCACCCGACCCGCCGCTTCGTGCGACGGTACGGTCTCGGTGTGCATGAGCGCATCGCGGTCAAGGGCGGCACGGGTGCGGGAGACAGCGTCCTCTATGGGCAGGGTTCGCAGGTAGATATTGCGGCGAGGCTCTGACATGGCGTTCTCCGTGAGGGCTGCGTGATGGTTCAGGTCTTCTCTATAGCGTCCCTGTGGCGGCGGTACAACCCGCGAAACTGATCGTAGGTCAGCCCGAGCAATTCCGCGGCGGCGCGGCGGTTGTGCCGGGTGCGGGCGAGGGCCCCGCGAAGGGCATCCTCCTCGAGGTGTCGCACGGCGTCGGGCAGCGTGGTTCCCTGTGTCCATGCCTGCGGGTTGGGAGATGAGGCGGTGGGCGTTGTCGTCGCGGTGCCGGAATCACCATGCTGCATGGCTGTGTCCGCCGGGTCGATATCCGGCGCAGAGGCGGGGCCCGGGGTGGCCCCGCCTCCGGCTGGCGTGGAGACCGCCGTGGCATCTGCGTGGACTGCCGGCCCGTGCTGCCACGGCGAGGCGAAAGGTGTGGTGTCCAGTGCCGTGATGATGCCGCCTTCGGCCTTGAGGACACAGCGTTCGATGGTGTTGCGAAGTTCCCGGATGTTGCCGGGCCACGCATAGGTCAGAAGGGCGCGTCGGGCCTGGGTCGAGAACTCCGGTTCAGGGAGTCCCGCCTCCATGGCGAAGCGTGTCGCGAAATGTTCGGCCAGCAGCAGCACGTCATCGCCGCGTGCGCGTAGCGGCGGCAGGTGCAGCACGCAGAAGGCGAGGCGGTCGAGCAGGTCGGCCCTGAAGCGGCCCTGCCGGACAAGCCCCGGCAGGTCGGCGTTGGTGGCGGCGACGATGCGCACGTCAGCCTCCAGCCGTTGTGTCCCCCCCACCCGCTCGTATTGCCCGTACTCCACCACCCGTAGCAACTTGTCCTGTACGCTGAGAGGCAGGTTGCCCGCCTCGTCGAGGAAGAGCGTGCCCCCGTCGGCCCTCTCGAACCGCCCGGGGCGGCGCATGGCTGCCCCCGTGAAGGCGCCTGCCTCATGCCCGAAGAGTTCGGCCTCGGCGAGTGAAGGCGAGAGGGATGCGCCATCGAGAATGACGAAAGGCCCCTGCCAGCGGCGTGAGAGAAAGTGCAGGCGTGCGGCGGCCAGTTCCTTGCCTGTGCCGCGCTCGCCCACAAGCAGCACTGGCCTGTCCACCTTGGCCACGCGCGAAAGCTCCTCCTGAAAGGCGAGAAAGGCCTCGGACTGGCCGAGTGCTTCGGCAAGTCCGGGATGAGTGGGGATGAGGGCATCGCTGCGCATGTGGGCTTTAGACCATGTTTTGGTAGATTTTACCAGTAAATGGTGACATAACCAAAGCGTATGGTGTGGCTCTGCCACAAGGGTGTGAAGGATTTCCACATGTTGTCTCGCTGCGGCTCCCCGGCACGCTTCGTGCTGTGCCGGGGTAAACCGCAGGAGGCCGACATGGGCATCTTTTCCCGATTCAAGGACATCGTCTCTTCCAATATCAACGCCATGCTTGACCGGGCCGAAGACCCGGAGAAGCTCATCCGTCTCATGATTCGCGAGATGGAGGAGACACTGGTGGAACTCAAGGCCGCATGCGCCCGCACCATGGCGGAGTGCCGCAGGCTTGGCCGTGAGGGTGAAGAGGCGGAACGACAGGTCGCACTGTGGGACAGGCGTGCCGAACTCGCCCTCGGTTCAGGGCGTGAGGACCTCGCACGTGAGGCGTTGCTCGAACGCCGTCGTGCCACGGAACATGTCGAAGCCCTCACCCGCGAGACGGAAGAGTGCGAGGCGCTGGTCGCCCGCACGCAAGAGGACATGGACGTGCTGGAACAGAAGCTTGTCACGGCACGCGAGAAGCAGCGCCTGCTCGCCCAGAGGCATGTCCATGCCCGTGCGCGGCGTCAGGCGCGCGAAGAATCACGCCGCGCCGCGTCGTTCGACGTCATGGAGCGTTTCGAGACCATGGAACGCCGGGTCGAGCACATGGAAGCCGAGGCCGACGCCGTGCGTGTTCCGCGTTCGGGCGGGGCTGGCGGGGTGTTCGCCGACCTTGAGACACGCGACGCCATCGAACGCGACCTCGCGGCCCTGCGTCAGAGGATGGGGCGGGATGGCTGACGGCCTTGCGACGCCACGTCGCGCAGACTATGGTAGTGAGAGCGTGCGCCCGCGCGGGTGCGCGACGGAGGCCGCAGGATGTTTCACGGACAGTTGATGGTCGATGGTCTTGAACCGGTGGTGCACGGCATGGGATCGTTCATGATGCTCTGGTTTGTGGTGTTGCCCGCGCTGGTGGCGGTTCTTCTGCTGGTGCTCATTGCCCGTATGTTCCGTTCGCGTGGCAGTGAAAGTGCCGCCACCGACGATGTGCGCCTGTTGCAGGAGTTGCACAGCACCATGGACAGGCTTGAACGCCGGGTCGAGGCGCTGGAGACCCTTCTCGCAGACGATGCGCGCCGCGACGACAACGGCTGGCGCGGAGGAGGCAGACCATGAGCCGCTATCACGGACGACGCGGTCAATGCCGCGACGGTTTCGGTTCCTATGGTGCTTCGCGACTGTACCGCGCCCGCGACGGAAAGTTCATGGGCGTGTGTCAGGGGCTTGCCGACCACTTCTGCCTGTCGGTATTCTGGGTGCGGGTGCTGGTGGTCTTCGCGGCACTCTTTTCCGGATTCTGGCCTGTTCTCGGCATCTATGTGCTGATGGGGCTGATGCTCAAGCCGCGTCCGGTACTGCCTTTCGAGACGGACAGCGACCGCAGGTTCTACGACGACTGCGTGCGTTCGCGTACCTCGGCCCTTGCGAGGCTCAAGGAACGTTGCGAGAGGCTCGACAACAGGTTGCGCCGGATGGAGGACGTGGTGACGCGCCGCGACTTCGACTGGGAACGGCGTTTCAGGACAGGCACCTAGTTTTTTTGCAGGAGAGGCGTCTCCGTGCAGGGGGTGCGGGCCGTTGGTCTGCGCCCCTTTTTTGTTTGAGGCCGGGTCGTCGCCTCTGGCGACAACAAAGGCGACGGTGGTGCCGTCGCCTTTTGCATGCACGCATGGTTGCGTTCATTGTGCCGGTCGGGTGGGTGTGCCCTTGCGGTACGCGCGCCGTGGTCGGCAGCGCGGGATGTCATATCGCCAATGTGGCGAGTCAGATGCGTTCGGCGATGAGGTTGCCCATGCTCACGGTGCCCACAAGGGTGCGACCGTTCTCCATGATGTCGCCCGTGCGGTAGCCCTCTGCCAGCACACGGCGCACTGCCGTGTCGATGGCGTCTGCTTCTGCGGTCAACCCGAAGCCGAGGCGCAGCATCATGCCCACCGAAAGGATGGTGGCGATGGGGTTGGCCTTGTCCTGTCCGGCGATGTCGGGTGCCGAACCGTGGATGGGCTCGAACAGGGCAGGGCCGCCAGACCCCATGGAGGCCGAGGGCAACATGCCGATGGAACCCGTGATGACGGCCGCCTCGTCGGAGAGGATGTCGCCGAAGAGGTTGCCGGTGACGATGACGTCGAACTGTGCGGGCCAGCGCACAAGCTGCATGGCGGCGTTGTCGACGTACATGTGCGAGAGTTCCACATCGGGGTAGTCGCGGGCCACCTCTTCGACGACCTCGCGCCACAGGCGCGACGTGGCGAGTACGTTGGCCTTGTCCACGGAGCAGACCCGACGCTTGCGTGCCCGTGCGGTGTCGAACGCAACGCGGGCGATGCGGCGCACCTCATCCTCATCATAGATCATGGTGTTGAAGCCGGTACGCAGGCCGTCGCGCGTCTCGATTCCGGCAGGCTGACCGAAATAGACGTCGCCCGTAAGTTCGCGCACGACAACGAGGTCGAGCCCCGCAGCGGCGATGTCTGCACGCAGCAGGCACGCCCCTGCCAGTTCGGGGAAAAGGGCGGCGGGACGGAGGTTGGCGAACAGTCCAAGGGCCTTGCGGATGCCGAGCAGCCCCTTCTCCGGGCGCTTCTCGCTGGGCAGGTCGTCCCACTTCGGGCCGCCCACGGCACCCAGCAGGACGGCGTCACTGGTGCGGCACGCCTCCACAGTGGCGTCTGGCAGCGGCGACCCGGTGGCGTCGATGGCAGCACCGCCGATGAGGGCGGAGGAGGTGCTCACCGTGTGACCGAAGCGGCGTGCCACGGCTTCCAGCACCTTGGTGCCCTGTGTCACGATTTCAGGGCCGATGCCGTCACCCGGCAGAAGGCATATGTTCATGTGCATCGTCGTATCTCCACGCGCCGTGCGGCGCATCATGCGTTGCGGAACATGGTCGTGCCCTGCGGAACAGAGAGTTCGCGGGCGATGACCGGGCATTTGGCCTTGAACGCGTAGAAGGCGTCGGGGTGTGTGGTGTTCATGCCCTCATAATTGCCCTGTCCCTTGGCGAGAACCACGTAGGCCCTTGCCAGCAGCGTGAGAAAGGCTGGCGAACAGCGGTCGGCGACAGTGCCGGGGGCGTCGCACCCTGAAGAGACCACGCGGCACAGGGCTGTCATGCCCACCGCGTCGGCATCCTCAAGCGTGGCGTCGTTGAGCACGGGCACGTCGCGTACGGCGTAGGTCACATTGCAGCCCTTCCGCAGAAGTTCAGAGACCAGCAGCGTGTCGAGCGCGATTTCGCCGCAGTTGTCGCCGACAACGACGACCCCGGCACCCTGCCGCACCTTCTGGCTGAAGCGGGCGTATGTGCCGCCCGCTGCAAGGTCTCGGGACTGTTCGCGTTCAAGCGCACCTTCCCAGTCGAACTCGATACCCGTTCCGGCATCGAGGTAGTTGCCGATGACCGAGAGATGCAGCGCCGTGAGAAGCGGGTCTTCCGCCTTACGCACCCGTTCACGCAGCCCCGGAAGAAGTTCCGGTGCCCGGGCATTGGCTGCTGCCTTCTCGGCGGCGTAAGGGTCGGCCACGCCAGTCTCCTCGCGCACCATGCCGTAGAGATGGCGCAGCACGCCGGGAGGCGATTCGGCGAAGTCGAGACGCGACACCCGTTCCATGAAGCGCTTGGCTATGGCCTCGCGCCGCGCGTGTGCGGCGCGTGCCGTGCTTGCTGTGCAGGGGGATGCTGCCGCAGCGCCTGTTCCGGTGCGTTCCGCTTCAGTGCAGGGGGTACACGGCCCCTCGGCCCGCAGGGGCGCGGCGGGCTGCCCGGACGTGTCCGGTGCCTCCGCATCGGCGGGCAAGGTGTCGGGCACGGCAAGGTGCAACACGCGCAACGCCTGCCGCATCATGCAGGGAAGGCATTCGAGGCTGGTACGCATCGCTAGCCGTTCTCCCTTTCGAGGCGTGCGCGGACGTAAGGCACGAGCCCGCCCGTATCCAGCAATTCGCGCATGGATTGCGGCACGGGGGCGCAGGTGATGGTGGCACCCGTGGTGCGATTGGTGATGACGCCCGATGCGGCATCGACCTCGATGTCGTCCCCGTCGGCTATCTTGTCGACATCGTCGCTCACTTCAAGCAGCAGCAGGCCCATGTTGAAGCCGTTGCGGTAGAAGATGCGTGCGAAGCTGTGCGCCACCACTACGGGCATTCCCGCACCGAGGATGGCGATGGGGGCGTGTTCGCGCGACGAACCGCAACCGAAGTTGCGGCCGCCCACCATGATGTCGCCGGATTTCACGCGCGCCACCCAGCCGTGTTCGAGCCCCTCCATGCAGTTCTCGCCGAGCTTCTGCGCATCGGTGGTGACGAGGAAGCGCGCCGGGATGATGGCGTCGGTATCGATATGGTCGCCCACCTTGTGGGCCGTTCCTGCGTAACGCATGGTCGTTCCTTCGTCGGCTAGAGGGTTGAGGGGTCGGTGATGACGCCGGTGACGGCGGAGGCGGCAGCCGTGGCAGGCCCGGAGAGGTAGACCTCCGACTCGAGACTGCCCATGCGCCCCTTGAAGTTGCGGTTGGTGGTGGCGATGGCGCGCTCGCCGTCGGCGAGGATGCCCATGTGTCCGCCAAGGCAGGGGCCGCAGGTGGCGGGGCCGACGATGCAGCCCGCTTCCATGAAGGTCTCGATGAGTCCCTCGCGCAGTGCCTGACGCCAGATGCCGGGGGTGGCGGGCAGGACGATGCAGCGCACGTCACGCGACACCTTGCGCCCGCGCAGGACGGCAGCCGCTTCGCGCAGGTCGCCGATGCGCCCGTTGGTGCACGACCCGATGACCACCTGCTGCACGGTCACGTCCTTCACCTCGGAGACGGGCTTCACGTTGTCGGGCAGGTGCGGGCAGGCGACCACCGGGGTCATGCCCGTCACGTCGAAGGAGAGTTCGCGCTCGTACACCGCCCCGGCGTCGGCACTGAACGCCGCATCGCCGGTGCGTCCGGCGGCGGTGCAGTACGTGAGCGTCTTGGCGTCGGCGGCGAAGAGTCCGGCCTTGCCGCCAGCTTCGATGGCCATGTTGGCCATGGTCATGCGACCTTCCACGTCGAGGGCTTCGATGGCCGCACCGTCGAACTCCAGTGCGCGGTACAGCGCACCGTCGACGCCGATGGCACCGATGAGCGTGAGGATGAGGTCCTTGGCTCCCACATAGGCGGGAAGTGTGCCCGTGAAGGTGGCGCGGATGGTGGGCGGCACCTTGAACCACGTCTCGCCGAGGGCCATGGCACCAGCCACGTCGGTGGAACCGAGACCCGTGGCGAACGCCCCGAGGCCGCCGTAGGTGCAGGTGTGGCTGTCGGCCCCCACCACCACGTCGCCCGGCCCCACGAGACCGAGTTCAGGCAAGAGCGCGTGTTCCACGCCGCAGTCGCCGCCTTCGTAGTAGTGGGTCACGCCCATCTCGCGAGCGAATTCGCGGGTGAGCTTCACCTGCTGTGCCGCCTCGATGTCCTTCTGAGGGGTGAAGTGGTCCATGACCAGTGCCACGCGGTCCTTGTCGAAGACGCGCTTCGCACCCATGGCCCGGAAGGATTTGATGGCCAGCGGGGCCGTGATGTCGTTGGCCAGCACCATCGAGACGCGGCAGCGTACAATCTGCCCGGCATCGGTGATGGCTTCGTCGGTGTGCCTTTGCAGTATCTTCTGTGCAAGCGTGTGAGCCATCCTAGATGCCCTCCTTCTCTTCTTCCTTCTTGACCAGTCTGTTGAGTGCGTTGAGGTAGGCGCGCGCACTGGCGATGATGATGTCCGGGTGGCTGCCGCGTCCGACGGCCGTGCCGCCGTTCTCGCGCACCCGCACGGTCACTTCGCCCTGTGCGTCGGTACCTCCGGTAATCGCCGTCACCGAATAGCGTTCCAGCTGCGGTGTACGGCCCACGATATGGGCGATGGCGTTGAACACGGCGTCGATGGGGCCTGCCCCGAAACCGGCGTGGCGCATGGTCTCGCCGTCCACTTCCATGACGACGGCAGCCGTGGGCGGCATGCCGGTGTCCGAACATTGTACGCTGAGGTTCACCAGCCGGTAGCGGTCGGGGATGCGGTACACCTCTTCAAGCACCAGTGCCTCGACGTCCTCGTCGTGAATCTGCTTCTTCTTGTCGGCCAGTTGCTTGACGGCGTCGACCACGGTGTTGAGCTGGTCCTCTTCAAGGCGGTAGCCCAGTTCCTCAAGCTTGTTCTTCACCGCGTTGCGCCCGGAGTGCTTGCCCAGCACCAGTTCGGTGCGGGTGCGCCCGATGGATTCGGGGGTCATGATCTCGTAGGTCTCGCGGTGCTTGAGCATGCCGTCCTGATGGATGCCGGACTCGTGCGCGAAGGCGTTGGCGCCCACGATGGCCTTGTTGGCCGGAATGGGCTGACCGATGATCATGGAGAGCAGGCGGCAGGTCGGGTAGAGTTGTTCGGTGACGATGCCCGTGTCGAGGCCGAAGTAGTCGTGCCGGGTGCGCAGGGCCATGACCAGTTCTTCGAGGGCCGCGTTGCCCGCACGTTCGCCGATGCCGGATATGGTCACCTCTGCCTGCCGTGCGCCTGCGCGCAGGGCCGCAAGGGTGTTGGCAACCCCGAGGCCGAGGTCGTTGTGGCAATGCACGCTGAACACGGCCTTGTGCGCATTGGGCGTGTTCTCGATGACATAGCGAACCAGTGCGCCGAACTCCTCGGGCTGGGCATAGCCCACGGTGTCGGGGATGTTGATGGTGGTGGCACCTGCTTCGATGGCCGTGGTGAACACCCGCACGAGGAAGTCCCTGTCCGAACGCGAGGCGTCTTCGGCGGAGAATTCCACGTTGGAGGTGTGCCCTGCGGCATGGCGCACGGCGGCGTCGACCATGCGCACCACTTCGTCGGGGGTCTTGCGCAGCTTGTACTGCATGTGCACCGGCGACGTGGCGAGGAAGGTGTGCAGGCGCGGCGATTCGGCGACGCACACGGCGTCCCACGCCCTGTCGATGTCGGCGGGGAGGGCGCGGCAGAGGCCTGCCACGGTCATGCCCTTCACGGTCTTGGCGATGGCACGGACCGACTCGAAGTCGCCGGGGCTGGCGGCGGGAAAACCTGCCTCGATGATGTCCACGCCCAGTGTCTGCAACTGGTGGGCGAGGCGCAGCTTTTCCTTGATGTTCATGGTCGCGCCGGGAGACTGCTCGCCGTCACGCAGGGTAGTGTCGAAGATACGGATACGTTCCGCCATGATGATGCTCCTCTGGCCTTGCGCGACATGACAGGTCGTCTGGTGTCTGCCGCTGGTTGCACGTATGCGGGCCGGCCGGACGGACGCCTGAGATATCTTTGCTGGGGGGTACACGCCCGCCCGGAACGGCTCGCGTTCCTGAGACGGTTGAGTACGGGGGCGCCGGCTACGTCAACCTATGCTAGGCTGCGTAGTAGCTTGTGGGAGCGACGCGGAAGAATGATGAAGGTGTATACGGGGCCCGAAATCAGGTAACCCGCAAACACCATGAACCCCAAGAGCTTGGGTTCAGAGGAGACAAGGACGAACAACAGGATGGCGGTGACCATCGAGCTGAACGGGTGGGCCTTGATCAGCCCGTATTCCTTGAAGGAGGCATAGCGTACACGGCTCACCATGAGGAAGGAGAGCACGAACGTGACGCCGAGTGTGAACGCCGGGAAGGCGTGCATCAGCTGTTCGGGGACGTAGGGCTGGAAGAACACCATCGCGGCAAGCGTGCAGCCTGCGGCGGGGATGGGCAGCCCCGTGAAGAACTTCTTGGACGTGACAGCCGTGGAGATGTTGAAGCGCGCCAGTCGAAGCGCACCGCACACGGCGAGCAGAAAGGCCACGGCGATGCCGAGGCGGCCGAATTGCTTGAGCTGCCAGTTCCAGACGAGGAAGGCGGGGGCCACACCGAAGGCGACGAGGTCGCACAGCGAGTCGTACTGTACGCCGAATTCGCTGGCGGTGTTGGTGAGACGCGCCACCTTGCCGTCGAGACCGTCCATGAGGGCGCTGAACAGGATGGCCATGGCACAGGCTTCGTATTCACCGGACGCAGCCCACAACAGCCCCAGAAAGCCCGAGAAGAGGCTCGCCGTGGTGAAGAGGTTGGGGAGGATGTAGACTCCCTTATGTACTGGTCCGGTCTTCTGTTCCATTGCCTTGGTTCCTGTATGGCGCACACCGGAATGGTGCGTTGCGCCGTGCCCTGCTGCGCGGGCTAGGCCCCTTCAGGGGACTTGCGGGCGACGATGGTCTGCCCCGCGAAGACATGTTCCCCGACGGACACGGCCGGACAATAGCCGTCCGGCAGGTAAAGGTCAACCCGCGAACCGAAGCGTATCATGCCATAGCGTTCGCCGCGGGTCAGCGTGTCGCCCTCGTCCACGCGGCAGACGATGCGCCGCGCGATGAGTCCGGCTATCTGCACCATGGTCCACTTGCCGCCTTCGGCATCCTCGATGAGGTAGTCGCACCGTTCGTTGTCGGTGGCAGCCTTGTCCCACGCGGCGTTGAAGAACTTGCCGGGATGATAGACGATGTTGCGGATGGTGCCCGCCACGGGCATGCGGTTCACATGGACGTTGAACACGTTCATGAAGATGCACACGCAGGTGCGCTTCTCACCCGTGATGGGGTCGGTGACCGGTTCGACGCGGATGACCCGGCCGTCCGCGGGGCTGACCGCGAGACCTGCCCCTGTGGGCGTGACGCGTTCAGGGTCGCGGAAGAAGTGGCAGCAGAACCACGTGAGCAGCAGAAAGATGACAGCCATCACCCAGCAGCCGATGAGCGCGAAGGTGAGGGTTGCGAGGGTGCAAAGACCGATGGCGGGTAGGCCTTCGGGGGTGATGCTGATGGAGGGGTTTCGCATGATGCTCCGCGGGAACGGCCCGCCGGTCGTCGTTTCGTGATGGGGCACTGTAGGCAAAACGTAGCCCGTTGGCAACGGGGGCACTGGCCACCGGGCCGGTTGTCGCCGGTCAGGGCATGCGGAGGTGCGGCAGCCGCGAGGCGAGGTCGGCGCGGTAGGCCGGCTTGTCGGTGAACAGGCGGGCGTCGATGCCTCGCAGGATGGCGCGCTCGACGTTCCCTGCGTTGTCGTCGAAGAACATGGTCTGTTCCGGGGCGAGTCCGAGCACGTCGAGGGCACGGTCGAAGAGTTCTCCGGTGCGCTTGTTGCGTTTCTCACGGAATGACGAGAAGGCGTGGTCGAAGTGGTGGAAGACGCCATGGCGGTCGTCGAGGGTCTCAAGCCAGTCGGTATGGTCGGAGACGAGGGCCACGGTGAGGCCCTGTTCGCGCAAGGCGTCCACGTCGGCGAACATGTCCGGCCGGATGACGAAGCGCGAAAGCACGGCCTCCTGAAGGGTGGCGTCGTCGTGGGTGATGCCCGTGACTTGGCGCACGCCCTGCCAGAAGGCGGATGCCGGGGCAAGCCCGTCGGCGTAGCCGGATGTGTAGCAGACATCCGTGGCGGCGCGCACGAAGGCTTGCGGGTCGAGGCCGTTTTCCGCGGCGATGGCCCGCAGGCCCGAAATGAACCCCTCTTCGGCGAGTACGCCGCTGAAATCGTAGAGTACTGCCCGCGCGGGGCTGGCTGGATGCTGTGTCATGGCGTATGGTCTCCTGAAGTGTCCGGAACGGGCGAAAGGGACAGGGCGCCTGTTCCGGTGTGGCTAGTCGTGTGTGGCGGATTCCGGGCGGAAGCCCGGGGACGGGACTCGGTCCGGCCCTCTTCCGCTGCACGACGGGGCCATGTGACTGGAAGTCTGTCCTCCACCGCTACGGGGCGGAAGCCCTGCCTTCTGCCACAAGGTGATGCAGGGCGTCCAGCCAGCCGGTCAGCATGCTGGCAACGGTGGCAAGCCGGCACAGGCGGAGTGCCCGCGTAGGCAGTGAGGTCGTCCCGGCGTGAAGCATACAGGTAAGCACCGACGAAGAGGAGGCAACCATGAGTTCAAACCGTTGTGACGACTGTCACCCCGCTGGCATCGACGACGCGAACCGTCAGCCCCGTCTCGAGACCGCCGCGAAGGGAGGCGGCGAGCCTGCCCCCTCCACCGCGAATCTGCCCGATGCGGCGCATCTGCCCGGCGGGCGCATCCGCATCGGGATAAGCTCGTGCCTGCTGGGCAATCCGGTGCGGTTCGATGGCGGACACAAGTTCGACCCGTGGGTGGTCAACGTGCTTGGAGCCTACCTCGATTTCGTGCCCGTCTGTCCCGAGGTGGAGTGCGGCATGGGTATCCCGCGCGAGGCGCTGCGCCTCGTGGGCGACCCTTCCGCGCCGCGCCTTGTCACCGTGAAGCATGGCGAGGACTGGACGGACAGGATGAGGGCGTGGGCGGAGCGCCGCGTGGCCGAACTCGAAGGCGAGGGGCTGTGCGGCTACATCTTCAAGCGCGCGTCACCGTCCAGCGGCATGGAGCGCGTGAAGGTCTACCCCGAGTTCGACCCCGCCACGGGCAAGAGCGGCGGCGTGCCCGTACAGAAGGGCGTGGGCATGTTCGCGCGTGCTTTCATCGAGCGTTTCCCGCTGCTGCCGGTGGAGGAGGAGGGCAGGCTCAACGACCCCGACCTGCGCGAGAACTTCATCGAACGTCTCTTCGTCATGCGTCGCTGGCGTCAGCTTCTCGACGACGGACTCGACACGGGCGGGCTTGTGGCCTTCCATACCCGGCACAAACTCCTCATGCTGGCCCATTCGCCGCAGCACTATCGCACCATGGGAAAGCTGGTGGCACAGGCGGCGACCTATCCCCGTGACGAACTGCGCGAGGCTTACCAGCGCCTGCTCATGGAAGGTCTGCGGCTTCGCGCGACCCCCGCCAAGCACGTCAACGTGCTGCAGCACATCATGGGGTATTTCCGCAAGCAACTGACCCCCGACGAGAAGCAGGAGATGCTGGAACAGATAGACCTCTATCGCCGCGCCCTCGTGCCGCTGGTGGTTCCCGTGACACTGCTCAATCACTATGTCCGCAAGTATGGCGAGAAGTATCTGGCAGGCCAGTTCTACCTCAACCCGCATCCGGTCGAACTCAAGCTGCGCAACCATGTGTGAGCATGTTCGGGGCCTTCCGTAGACTGCCACCGCAGGCGGTTTCCGGAGGCGGGAGGCATGGTCGTGGCTGTGGTAGGCGATTGGACGGTCCTGCATTCTCAGGGGGTTCACGCCGGTTCGTGGTGAGCCCCCGGGCGTTCTTGCGCGCATCGGGGATTGCCCCCTTGCCGAGTGCGCTGGCAGTGGTGATATGGTTGTGAGGAGGAATCAGCCATGGACCCGATAACCCACGTAGCCAGCGGCGCAGTAGCCATGTACGCCTTGCGTGAAAGGCCCCGCACAGCTTGGGCCTTGCCCTTCGGCATGGTTGCGGCCGCTTCGCCCGACGTGGACATCTTCTTCGGTTCCACCGCCATCGACTACCTCACCATCCACCGGGGTATCACCCATTCCTTCGCAGGGGGGGCGTTGCTTGCCCTGTTGCTGGCGTTGCTCTTTGCCCTGCCGTTGCGCCGTGCACCGCAGGGGTGGGGATTCGCCAAGGTGTGGGGAGTCTCGTACGCCCTCGTCCTCGTCCATATATGGCTTGATGCCATCACCACCTACGGAACCCAGATATTGCAGCCCTTCTCCGACTGGAGGGCGGCGTTGCCCGGGGTGTACATCATCGACCCGCTGCTGACCCTGCCGCTTCTGGCGGCTGTTGCCGGGGCGGCCATGTGGGGTCGGCGCGGGCTTGCCGTCGCCGCCGTGCTGTGGATGTTCGCCTACCCCCTCGCCAACGTCGGGACGGCGAAGGCACTTGAAGGCGTGTGGTCGCAGCGTCTCGCCAGCGAGGGGCGACCCGCCGTGGTGCACGTCATCCCCGACGGATTCACCCCGTACTACTGGAAGCTGGTGCATGACGCGGGCGACAGCTGGCGCATGGCACGGCTTACCCTGTTCGACGACGCCCCGCCTGCCTTCGAGACATATGCCAAGGCCAACCCCGGTTTGTGGAATCGCCTCGAGGAACAGGATGAACTCTTCCGGGTCTATGGATGGTTCGCGATGTTCCTCACGCAGGAGACGGCTTCGCCCGATGGTTCGCTGGTGGCCTTTCGCGACCTGCGCTTCACCACGCTGGTGCCCTTCCTGCGTGAACGGCTTGGACGCGGGACGGGGACGGCTTTCCTGTTGCTGGCACGCCTCGGGACGGACGGCAGGCTGGAGGGCGTGCGGTTCAGGGGCGGGTCGTCGAGTCGCGATGCAAAGGGAGGGGACGGGTTCCGTCCGCCTGCTGGCGGGGTGTCCCCGCTACCCCGAGTGAAGTAGGCTCAATGGAGAGGTGCAATGGCCCGCGTGACGTTTTTTGCGCCACCATCGGCGTGGCGGCGGGGGGACCGGGCAAAAGGTGCGGCATTCTGCCGCTTACGTCTGGGGCCACGAACGTTCCCCTTGACGGGGGTTGTCGACCGTATCGACGACCAGAGGCTTTTCACGCCACCCTCTTGTCATGACGTTCCTCTCACGGTATTACTTCAATAGGATGAAGTAATTGTCCTACCTAGCCTGGGCCACGCCATACGGAGGTATCACGGTGAACAAGAGCGAACTCGTCAAGATGCTTGCGGAGAACCATGAGATTCCCGCCGAGGAATCGAGCGTGATTGTCAACCTCTTCTTCGACTCGGTGCGCGACGCACTGCTGCAGGGCGACCGTGTCGAGATTCGCGGTTTCGGGTCGTTCAAGGTCAAGGGCTACAGGGGCTATAAGGGCCGCAACCCCAAGACGGGCGATAACGTCGAGGTTCCGCCCAAGCGCCTCCCCGTGTTCCGTGCCGGGAAGGAACTCAAGGAAATCATCAATCCCTAGGCGACAGGGAGGCAAGGCGTCGCACCCACACCCATGCGAGACGCAGTCCGGGCCAAGACGAACAGAAGGTCCGTGGCGGGCATGCCCGCCGAATTGATGGACCTCGACCTCAGGCACCTGCATCTTCGCATCGGTGAGGGGATTCTTGCCGCACGTCCGGCGCTCATCGCAACGGTACTGGGGTCATGTGTCTCGGTGACGTTCCATCATCCGTCGACGGAGACGGGTGGCATCTTTCACGCCATGCTTCCCACCGTGCTTGGTGCGGCAGACGGTGCGCGCACTCCATGCAAGTACGTGGACGCCGCCATCGAAACACTGCTGGGGCAATTCGCCCGCCGGGGCATTGCCGCGAACGATCTCGTCGTGAAGCTCTTTGGCGGGGCGTTCACCATGAACCCCGAAGAGAAGCAGCGCCTGCGGTGCATCGTGGACGTGGGGGGGCGCAACGTCGAGGTGGCGCGCGCCACGTTGCAACGCTTCGGCATCGAACCGCAGTCGGAGCATATTCTAGGCGACCGGGGGCGCAAGCTCTTCTTCCATTCCGGCACGGGCGAGGTCTGGGTGCGACTTTTGCGTCGGACGGAACCGCCTTCGCCGTCGGCACTGGTGTGCCGTGATGATTTGACGTAGGAAAGACCTTCGATCATGGCGCCATCGTTGATGGGGCGTTTGCCGTCGACTATCGCATTCCGGCGTGCGCCTTATGTGTCGACCGGGCATCTGAACAACATACAATCTGCTGTGCATCTGGCGTTGTCTGTTGCGTCGTCGTGATTCCCCGGCGTGTGCGGTGCCCAAAGGCCCTGTTGCGGCTACGACCTGTCACTCAAGCACAGTCGAAGGAAAGCCCCGACCATGAAGGTCGTATTCTGCATCGACGACAACCCCCGCTATCTGCTCATGCTCCGCGTTGCGGTGCGGTCTCTGCGCCTGCTGCACCCCGACATCACATGCGTGTGCGTCTACGCTGGTGACGACACAGGCGTCATGGATGCTGTCCGAGAGGAAGGTGTGCTGCTTGCCCGCTATCGCCCGGTACTGGACGCGACCACCATCCCGGCGGCATTCCACCGGTGCATCGGCTGTTTTCTCAAGCTCGAACTGGCGCTCGTCCCTGAACTCGCCGCCGAGTCGCATGTGCTCTACTGTGACAGTGATGTGCTCTTCCGACGCCCGCTGGACGACCTTCTCGCGCTGCGCCCGCCCTACATGGGCATGGCGCGCGAAGACACCGCCCCGTTCTTCCATGACCACGCCGAACTCGACTACATGTGGCGCGGCAGGCGCTATGTGGTGCCGTTGCCCTTTCCCATCTGGACGTACAGCAGCGGCGTGGTGCTCTTCAATCTTGAACGGTTGAGGCGGCATGACCATGTCCACAACTTCCTCGCCTTCTGTGCGGGGAATGTGCAGCGCATCGGCAACCTCGACCAGTCGTTGCTCAACTACTTCTTCGGCAAGCGCATCACCAAACTGGACCCCCGCTGGAACTGCCCTCCCTACAGGCAGGCGGCATTGGCGGAGGGGCACATCCTCCACTTCCACGGCCCAAAGCCGTGGGATACCGGGCAGGCGCTGTGGCGCGACCTGCGCATCAACCATTACGGCGTGTTGCGTGAAGAGTGGCTGGACTGGCTGACGTCTGAAGAGCGGTCGCGTGTCAGGGTGTGGGAGGCGTCGACGCACGAGGCGTGAGAAGAGCGTTGCTGAAGGGCAAGGCCTCTGAAGCAGTGCACGTGCCGTCCGGAAGACGGGGAGGTGGTGAAAACGTTCACCACGCAAGACCGTCAGAAGAGAGACCTTCTGGCCCGATGCTGGCAGGTAGCGAGGCCTGCTGACACGGAACCGGCAGACAGCAAGGCCTGTAGCCGTTGCGAGGCGCGCAGGCAGCATGTCCGATGAGCCTGAGGCTGTCAGCCGGAAGGCCGGCAGGTGAGCATCACCCGGGAAGCCACTCCTTCAGACTGTTGTCGGCCTGCCCGTCATGTCCGGCCCGGTTCCCGTCTTCATCACTGCACGGGCGGGACAAGGCCCGTTCAGCTTCGAGCGTCGTCGGGCGACTTGTCCTGCGGGTCTGCAAGGGGCAGGTCGAGTTGCCACGTGTCTTCGTCGTAGTTCTTGCTGACCACGAACCCCACGGCGCGCGCCAGTTCCGCCATGGCCTTGTTGTCGCCGAGTGCCGCACCCACGATGCGCCGTGTCCCACGGGTGCGGCAGTAGCGGATGATCTTCTCCATCAGCATACGGCCAAGGCCCTGCCGCTTGAGGTCTGACCGTACCGCCACGGCGAACTCCGCCTCGCTGTTGTCGGGCGAGGCCATGGCGCGCACCACGCCAAGGGTGGTGGTGGCGCCGTCTTCACCGGGGCCGCGGGCGATGAAGGCCATCTCGCGGTCGTAGTCTATCTGCGTGAGCTTCACCATCTCGCTGCGGGGCAGCTGGGCCACGTTGCCGAAGAAGCGGAACCGCTTGTCCTCGGCCGAGAGATGCTCGACGAAGGCCCAATGGTCCGGTTCGTCTTCGGGGCGGATGGGGCGCAGCAGCACCTCTCGCCCGTCACGCAGGTGGGCATGTTCCTCAAGTTCGCGCGGGTAGGGGCGAATGGCGAGCTGGTCTGTGCCCGAGCGCGTCGTCCATGCGATGCGGATGTGGGCGTCCAGCGCCACGATGCCGTCGTCGTCGGCGAAGAGCGGGTCTATCTCCAGTTCGAAGATTTCCGGGATGTCGATGATGAGCTGCGAGACCTTCACCAGAAGCAGCTTCACCGCGCCGGTCTCGGCAGGGCGCAGGGTGCGTCCGGCACGGGTGCGCGACATGAGTTCCTGTGCGAGTCCGAGGTTCAGCGGTGGCAGCCCCGTGGCCCTGTCCGGGTATGTCTCGCTGGCTGCACCCCCCTGCCCGAAGCGTATCACCGGGCCGAAGACAGGGTCGGTGGCGGTCTCGACGGCAAGTTCGCTTCCCGCACCGATGTGGCACATGCGCTGTACGGTGAAGCCCGTCATGCGGGCACCGGGAACCTGCGCGCAGACCCGTTCCGCCGTGACGAGGGCGGCATCGAGCGCCTCTTCGTCGGTCTTCACGTCGAGGGCCACACCCCCCACCACCGAGCGCCTTGCCACGTCGGGGGATTCGACCTTGATGGCGACCGGGTAGCCGAGTCTCACCGCAGCTTCGACCACCTCTCGCGGTTCACGCACATGCAGGGCCTCCGCCACGGGGATGCCGTAGGCCTCGAGCACGGCACGTGCCTCGGCGGGGTCGAGAATCTGCCGTTTGGCCTCCAGCGCGTCGTTGACCACCCGCCGTGCCGCCAATGCGTCGGGCATGAAGTCGTCGGGCAGCGAGGGGGGCGTCTCCATGAGCAGGTCCTGGTTGCGCCTGAACTCCACCAGATTGAGGAAGGCGCGCACCGCGCTGTCGGGGGTGAAGAAGGTGGGCACGCCCTGTGCCGTGAAATGCCTGCGGGCCGCCTCGGCGTCGTCGATGCCAAGCCAGCTTGTGAGTACGACCTTCTTGGAGCGCCGGGCCACCTTGGTGACCGCTTCAGCCACCTCTTCGCTGGGAACGGCGTACGAGGGCACATGCATGGCAAGCACGGCGTCCACGCCCCGGTCTTCGAGAAGGTGGTTGAGCGCCCGTGCGTAGAGTTCACCTCCGGCGGAACTGCGCATCACGAGCGGATTCCAGTACGACCAGTCCCGGCCGAGGCTGTCGTCCAGAAGCTGGCATGTGGCGTCGGAAAGGTCGGCCAGCGTCCCCCCGCCGCGGATGAGGGCGTCGGTGGCGATGAAGCCGGGGCTGCCGCCGTTGGTGAGGATGGCGAGTCGTTCGCCTTTCAGGGGGCGGGCCAGCGCCAGCGCCTCCACCGCGTTGAACAGGGTGTCGATGTCTGCCACGCGCAACATGCCAGCGCGCCGGAAGGCGGCGTCGTACACGTCGTCGGCACCGAGGGGCATGCCCGAGTGGGCCGCCGCTGCCGCAGCGCCCTCGGCCGAACGGCCCGACTTGACCACGAGTACGGGCTTGTTGCGGGCCAGCGCACGGGCAGCCGACATGAAGCGTCGTGCCTTGTCGATGGTCTCAAGATAGAGCAGCACGGCGCGCGTGTTCACGTCGCTGTTCAGGTAGTCGAGGATGTCGTGGAAATGGATGTCGTAGCGGTCGCCAAGGGCGATACAGTGCGAGAAGCCTATCTTCTTGGACGTGGCCCAGTCGAGGACGGTGCTGAACAGCGAGTCGGACTGCGAGACGAAGGCCACCTTGCCCGGTAGCGCCTTGCGCGGCATGAGGCTGGCATTGATGCCCACAGCCGGGGAGACGAAGCCGAGGCAGTTGGGACCGAGCACCCGCACCCCGTGGCGGCGTGCGGCCTGAAGCACCGCGTTGCGCTGCACCTCGCGCCGTTCGCCGTCATAGCGGTAGAAGCCCTGACTGAGGACGACCACGGCACGTGTGCCGCGTTTGCCGAGTTCGGCGATGTGCTCTGCCACACTCTCCGGCGGGGAGCAGATGATGGCGAGGTCGGGGGTGAGGGGAAGGGTGTCGATGGCCGTATGACCGGGCATGCCCGCCACGGCTTCGCCCGTGTCGTTCACGGGCAGCACCGGGCCGAGGAACGTCCCCGCCAGCAGGTTGCGCATGATGCGGTTACCGGGGGTGTTCTCGTCGGCGGTGGCACCGACCACCACCACCGATGTGGGCTTGAACATCTGTTCGAGTGGGGAATGGCTCACTGTGCCTCCTCTCGTCGGCGGGGCCGCCTTCGAGGGCGGTGAGGGCCGACCGGCAACCGTTCACGTGTCGTTTTGTCACGGGGCGGCGTAAAAAGTCAATTTCACCGGCCCCGGACGACCGCTCACCGAAAACGGCGCCTCCGGGCCTTCGCACGCCCCGCGTGGCGGTGTACATCAGGGTCGAACCCCTTCCGCCCACACAAGAAGCAACGCCGGAGGCCACGATGAGCCAGGAACGTATCGAGAGCATGATGGATGAGAAGCGCCACTTCGCCCCTCCCGCCGACAGCAGGGGCCGTGCGCACGTGTCCGGCGAAGCCGCGCGCGAAGCGCTGGTGCGGCGTGCCGCCGAAGACCCCGAAGGCTTCTGGGGCGAACGTGCGGCACAGCTCATCGACTGGTTCAGGCCGTGGGACACCGTGCTGGATGCCGACATGAACGAACCGCGCATCGAGTGGTTCAAGGGCGGAAGGCTCAACGTGGCCCACAACTGCCTCGACAGGCATGTGGCAGGAAACCGGCGCAACAAGGCCGCCATCATCTGGCAGGGCGAACCCGAAGAGGACGTGCGGGTGCTCACCTACCAGATGCTGTATGACGAGGTGCGCCGTTTCGCCGCCGTTCTGCGCAAGATGGGCGTGCACAAGGGCGACCGCGTTTCGCTGTACATGCCCATGATTCCTGAACTGGCTGTCGCCATGCTCGCCTGTGCGCGCATCGGGGCTGTCCATTCCATCGTCTTTGCCGGATTCTCGGCTGTGAGCCTTCAGAATCGCATCCACGACTGCGAGGCCAAGGTCGTGGTCACCGCCGACGCGGTGCTGCGTGCCGGACGGCGCATCCCCCTCAAGGTGAACGTCGACGAGGCCGTGCGCCAGTGTCCCAGCGTGGAGAAGGTCGTCGTCGTCAACCGCGGGGGCCTCGACGTGACCATGGAGGAGGGGCGCGACCTGTGGTGGCATGAGGTCATGGCCGACCGCACACTCGACGTCGACCGCCCCTGCGAGGAGATGGATGCGGAGGACATGCTGTTCATCCTCTACACCAGCGGCAGCACCGGCAAGCCCAAGGGCGTGGTGCACACCACGGGCGGCTATCTCACCTATGCCGCGCACACCACGCAATGGGTCTTCGACGTGCAGGACGACGACGTGTACTGGTGCACCGCCGACATCGGCTGGATTACCGGGCACAGCTACATCGTATACGGCCCGCTGGCCCTCGGGGCGACCTCGCTGATGTTCGAGGGTGTGCCCTCGTGGCCCTCGCCCGACCGTTTCTGGCGCATCGTCGAGAAGTTCCGCGTCAACATCTTCTACACCGCCCCCACCGTCGTCCGCGCACTCATGCGTGAAGGCACGGACTGGACGGAACGGCACGACCTTTCGTCGTTGCGTGTCCTCGGGTCGGTGGGCGAACCCATCAACCCCGAAGCGTGGATGTGGTACCATACCCACATCGGCAAGGGACGCCTGCCCATCGTCGACACATGGTGGCAGACAGAGACGGGTGGCATCATGATTTCGGGCCTGCCCTACGCCACCACCCTCAAGCCCGGTTCGGCAACGCAGCCGCTGCCCGGCGTCGATGCCGTCATCGTCCGGCCCGACGGCAGCCCCGCAGGGCCCAACGAAGGCGGGCATCTTGTCATCCGCAAGCCGTGGCCGGGCATGTTGCGCGGCATCTTCGGCTCGCCCGAACGGTACCGCTCGACATACTTCGAACGCTTTCCCGGCATGTACGAGTCCGGCGATGGCGCACGCACCGATACGGACGGCTATTTCTGGATCATGGGCCGCCTCGACGACGTCATCAACGTCTCGGGACACCGCATGGGCACGGCCGAGGTCGAGTCTGCGCTGGTCGCCCATCCCAGCGTCGCGGAAGCCGCCGTCGTGGGCATGCCACACGCCGTGAAGGGTGAGGCCATCTACGCCTACGTGACTCTCGGCGCCGATGCGGAAGAGACCGAGGAGCTCCGTGCCGAGCTGCGCGCATGGGTGCGCAAGGAGATAGGCCCCATCGCCACGCCCGATGTGCTCCAGTTCGCAGAGGGGCTCCCCAAGACGCGTAGCGGCAAGATCATGCGGCGCATCCTGCGCAAGATCGCCGCCGGGGCCACCAGCGAGTTCGGCGACACTTCTACTCTCGCCGACCCCGGGGTCGTCTCCGACCTCATCGAAGGTCGCCTGCAACTTACCGGAAGGTAGCCGACAAACAGACGATACGCGGCTGCCCGACAGGTGCCGCACCCATTCCCCCTGTGCCGGGAGCCTCACGCCACCCCCCCCTGTGCGTGAGGCTCCCCTCTTTCTTTCTCCATGCCTGACGGGAAGATGGCATGGTGCCGGACGCCTTTCCGGCCCGATGGTTCCTCTCGCAGGGTTGCGTTGGCATGTACTTGGGGTACTATGGGTCTATTCTCCGAAGGCATCCCGTGCCGTATCCGTGGAGGAGTGATGACCCAGACAGGGCAAGAGAAAGACGACCTGCTGTTCTTCGCGGAGGAGGAACAGCCCGGGCAGGACGTTCCCCGTGCGGCAGCGACTCCGTGGTACGTGCTGGTGGCCGACGATGATGCCGAGGTGCAGACCATCACGCGGCTGGTTCTTTCCGACTTTTCATTCGAGGGGCGCAAGCTGCACCTTCTCGAAGCCACGAGTGGTGCCGAGAGTCTGGACATGCTGCGTCGGCACCCCGATACCGCCGTCCTGTTGCTGGATGTCGTCATGGAAAGCAACGATGCCGGATTGCAGGTGGCGCGCAAGGTGCGGGAGGAACTAGGCAACAACCTCGTGCGCATCGTGCTGCGTACCGGACAACCGGGACATGCCCCCGAACACCGCGTCATCGCTGAACTGGACATCAACGATTACCGCCACAAGACCGAACTCACGGCAGAACGGCTGCACACCACGGTGACGGCTGCGTTGCGTTCGTTCCGCGACCTGCGCGCTGTGGAGGAGGGGCGCGAGAGGCTGGCGCATCTTGCCATGTCGGTGGCGCATCAGGTGCGCAACCGCACGATGACCATAGGGGGCTTCGCCAGTCTTGCTGTGCGGCGCGCCCCGGCCGAAGACCCGGTACGTGGCTATCTTGATACCATCATCGAAGAGTCGCGAAGGCTGGAGCACATGGTCGGTGCCGTATCCGATTTCGCCTCGCTTCCCCATGCCATCCGGACGGTGGTGCCCGTGGGCGAGTCGGTGCTGGCAGCCCTCGAACAGGCGCGGCAGCGTGCTGCACAGCAGGGGCGTACCCTGCACTGGCAGGTCGAGGTGCCGGACGGGCACATGGTGCACGGGGCTGCCTCGCTCTTGCAGCGTCTTGTCTTCGAGATTCTGGCCAATGCCTCGGACTTCGCGCGGGAAGACGGCGGTGAGGTCTCATGCAGGCTGCTGTGCGTAGGAGGACTGTGCCGGGTCGAGGTGGCGGACAACGGCCCCGGCATCGCCCCCGAAGACATGGCATTCATCTTCGACCCCTTCTTCTCGCGCAAGGCTGACGGGGTGGGCATGGGGCTGTGCATCGCCCGGCGCATCGCTGGCGAGTGCGGTTGGGACATCGAGGTGGATGCCGGTTTCGGACGTGGCGCACGCGTCTCGGTGCTGCTGCCTTCATGGGCGGGCAACAATGGTCATGGTCGCTTCGCGTAGCACGGGGGCACAGGACACGCTTCGATACGTCGCCGGATACAGCGGCCACGACAGCGCGGGATGGGGAGATTCGGGGCGGCTGGTCCTGCGGGTCTTCACGCCTCGCGGGCGCAGGGCGGTTTCGCGGTCAGCGGCAGGCGAATGGAACAGACCGTGCGTCCGGGGTCGCTGGTGAGGTTGATGTCACCGCCAAGGGCACGTACCACGCCGTAACTCACCGAAAGTCCGAGGCCCATGCCCCTGCCGACGCTGCGGGTCGAGAAGAAGGGGTCGAAGACGCGCGGCAACAGGGCCGGTGCGATGCCGTGTCCCGTGTCGGTGATGGCCACGTGCAAGGCGTCGTGCTCTTCGTCCTGCCCGTGCATGAGCCTGAGTCTGACCGTGAGCGTGCCGCCGTTCTCTTCCATGGCATCCAGCGCGTTCTCGATCACATGCAGGAAGACCTGCCGCAATTCCACGGGCGGGGCCATGATCTCGGGCAGCCCTTCGGGCAGGTCTACCACCACGTCCACGGCAAGGGCCTCACAGCGGCTGGCGACGAGTTGCAGTGTCTCGCGCAGTAGCGTGGCACAGGCCACAGGTTGCGGTCGGGGGTCGAGACCGCGTCCGAAGCAGAGCAGTTTGCGGGTGATTTCGCGCACACGCACGCCCTGCTGTTTGATCTTGGCGAGCGTGCGGCGCATCTCCGCCACGTGCGGGCCGGATGCGATGTCCGGCTCTTCGAGCAGGTCTTCGATCCAGCCCGCAGCGTTGGCGATGATATTGACGGGGTTGTTGATCTCGTGCGCCACGCCTTCCGCCATGCGGCCCATCGAGGCGAGCTTGCCCGCCTCGATCATGCGGGCGCTCTCTTCGCGGCGTATCTTGCGTTCATGGGCGAGACGCAGTTCACGGAGCAACTCTTCGATGTCGACGGGTTTGAGCAGGTAGTTGCAGGCCCCGAGTCGCATTCCCTCGACGGCGTTGCGGACATCCGACGAGCCGGTCAGCATGAGCGCCTCCACGAGAGGGTGGCGTTCCCGCATGACCCGCAACAGGTCGAGACCGTCGCGTCCGGGCATGCAGACATCCAGCACCGCCACATCGACAGGATGTGCCGCCAGCAGGTCGAGTGCCGAGGCCACATCATGGGCGACAAGCACCGTGATGCCCCGTGTCTCGAGGCGTTCCGCCAACAGGTTGACGAACGCCTCTTCGTCGTCGACGAGAAGAACCCGCATGGCCCGTACTGGGCTACTTGTCGCTTTCGTCGAGAATCTGCTTGGCCCCCTCGTAGTCGCCAGCCTGTGCAAGGGTGGCGGCCACCATGGTGTCTTCGAGGGTCTCGCGGAAGGCCCGGCGGATGTCGCGGACGAGGATGTCGATATCCACGGGCTTCTTGTGATATTCGAAGGCGCCAAGCCTGCGGGCCTCCTCTTCGTCCTTCTCCGTGCCATGGCCGGTGAGGACGATGACCTGCACCTTGGGGTAGTCCTTCTTCACGCGGCGCAGCACTTCCATGCCGTCCACGCCGGGCATGCGCAGGTCGAGCACCATGACGTCGGGCACTTCGCCGGTGGAGACGAGTTGCAGTGCCTCTTCGCCGGTGAGGGCGACCTTGGTACCCGCGTCGCGCATCTGCATACGTTCGGCAAGTGTACGGACGAAGCTTTCCTCGTCGTCCACGAGCATGACCTTGATACCCTTCATGACTGCTCTCCTTGGCTCATTCGGTTATCGGCAAGCGGTTGCGCCGTCGCCGGGCCGGTCGCCCGGCGTGGTGATCGTATGCGGTCTTCCGCGCGCCCCTGCCTCCTGTGTGCGGGGGCGCGGCGTTGTGCCACGCATCTCTGCGGCGTGGCGTCGTGCAGGCAGCGCGACGGAAGACCTTGCGGCGCTTCGCGTTGCCTAATTCGTCATGGCCGGGGCAAGGCCGTACCACACGGGCACTTCGCCAAGTCCCACGCTGCTGAGGAAGTCGGAATGGATGACCCGGCGTACGGGCCTCACACAACCGAGAACCTCAAGGGCTTCTTCACGGCAACCGGCTTCGGCGAAAGCGACGGCTGCGAACATGTCCTCCACGCTTGTGGCACATCCCACCAGCGGGGTGATACCTGCCATGGCAAGGGCCTCGTCGTGGGCACCGGCTTCGGCGAAGGCCGCCCCGGCAAAACTGCGTTCCAGTGCTTCGCGGATACGTTTCATTTCTGATCTCCTCCGAAACATATGTGGCAATGTACTGTCACGGTATGTTTCAATTGTTTCAGATGAGCAGTCATGTACGTATCATATATGAAACCGGCGTCGCACGGAAGCAAAAACCGCTATGCCCTGTGCCCTGTTGCAGAGGGACAGGCCGTGAAATAGTACAACACTCCGTCCGGTTCGTCCCTTGCGGGCGTTCCGTGCCCGTTGTCGGGCTCCTTACGGGCTCCGAGACGGGCAAGTTGCGCGTCGAGTCGGCGCAGTACGTCTGTAGTCGCGTCGCAACGTGCCAGTCCTACTCGCAGATGTATTCCGGGAATGCCGTCGCGCCTTGCCGGGGCGAAGGTGAGCGCGCAACCGGGAGCCTCTTCAAGGCAGGTCTGCAAAAGGTCGAACAGCAGCACTCGCAAGGCAAGCCCCGCACTCGGGGCGCGCAAGCCGCTTTCGCCCGGTGCCAGTCCCACGGTGACGGAACGCATCCTGCCCATGCGCCCGGCAAGGATGACGAACTCTTCGAGGATGCGGGCGAGGTCGCCGTCATCCTCTTCCCATGCGTGACCAAGGGTGTTGAGCCCCCCCGCCAACTCGCCGCCGCGCGCCACCTGCTGCTGGATGAGGGAGAGCAGTTCGACGATGCGCTCACGCCGGGGGATGTTCTCTCCGCCAAGGGCGATGAGGTCTTGCATCAGGCCGGCAGATTCGCGGATGACCGCGAGGGCGTTCTGCAGTTCGTGCGATGCGGATGCGGTGAGACATCCCACACAGGCGTTCTCGCGCATGTCAGGCTCCCATGGCCGTGCGGGCCAGTGCTCCGGCCTCGCGCAGCTTCTCCAGCAGGTCTTCAAGCCGCAGGGGCTTGGTGAGGTAGTCGAAGGCCCCGAGGCGCATGCCTTCGATACCGTCGCGTGTGCTGCCGTGCCCGGTGAGCAGGATGACCTGCACGCCCGGATGCATCGCCTTGATGCGGCGTAGCGTCTCGGTACCCTTGATGCCCGGCATCATGAGGTCGAGCACCACCACATGGGGAGGGTCGTTCTGCACTTCGCGCAACGCCTGTTCGCCGTCCATGGCCACACGTGTGGCAAGGCCCCGCAGTGCCAGACGTTCGGAAAGGGTGGTGACGAACTCCTCTTCGTCGTCGACGAGTAAGACCTTCAGATCCTGCATGGGCTAGTTCTCCAGCGATTGCGGTGCGGGCGCGTCCTGCGGCAGGTAGACGGTGACGGTGGTGCCAACGCCCTCCCTGCTGTTGATGCCGATCTCTCCGCCCAGTCGCTTGATGATGCCGTAGGTGATGAACATGCCTAGGCCCGTCCCCGCCGTCTTCTTGGTGGTGAAGAACGGTTCGAAGATGTGCCGCTGCACTTCTTCAGACATGCCCTTTCCGTTGTCCTGTATCGAGACGCCCACCATGCCGCCGTCCGCTGCGAACGTGGTGAGCGTCACGGAACCACCGTCCTGCACTGCGGCGAAGGCGTTGTTGATGATGTTGAGGAAGACCTGCTGCAACTGCCCCCTGTCGGAGGTGATGCGTGGCAGCCCCGCGTCGAGACTGGTGCCGATGGTGATGGAACGGTGCACGGCCTCCTGTTCCAGGAAGCTCATGGTCTCTTTGAGGATGCCGTTGACGTCGAGTTGCTCGTAGGTGGCGTCCATGCGGCGCGAGAAGCCGAGAAGCCTGTGCGTGATGGACCGGCAACGGTCGACAGAACGCGAGATGGCCTCGACGATGGCCGAGAAGCGTTCCTTCTGCGGAAAGTCCTGCGAAAGCGCGATGAGGTCTGCCGCAAGGCCCGCCTTTTCGTTGATGATGGCGAGGGGGTTGTTGATTTCGTGGGCGACGCCCGCCGCCAGCCTGCCGATGGAGGAGAGTTTCTGGGTGTGCTCTATCTGCACGAAGGCGGCGATGCGCCGTTCGTCGCTGTCGCGCATGCGTCGTACGAGCATGTCGGTGAAGCCGAAGGCCGCTGAGATGATGAGGGCGACACTGAAGGCGACGAAAATCAGAAGGTCGCTGCGCAGCGATGTCCACGGGCGCAGGATCTCGGTCTTGGGCTTGACCGCCACGATGGCGAAGTCGGCGTTCTGCAGAAAGGCTGAAGAGAGGAAAATCTGCCTGCCCTCGGGATCTTCCGTGTCGATGATCGAGGGTTCGTAGCTCAGGTGGGGCACCGGCATGGGCATCACGTCGAGCACATTGCCGTAGAAGCGCGAGTTGGTCTGGAGTACCCCGGCGGTGTTGATGAGGAAGGCGTCACTCTCCGGGTCGAGCCCCATGGAGGCGATGAGCCTGTCGAACTGCGTGGTCTCGATGGTGGCGCGAAGCATCCACGAACTGCCGTCGGGGTTCATGCGCTGCACGGCGATGGCGATGTGCGGAAAGCGCCTGAAACCCATGAACACGTCGCTGATGTAGACACCCTTCACGCGGGTGCGGTTGTACCAGTCCGCCTCGGAGTAGTTCTTCCCCCGTACGTCGTACGGCCCGACATAGCCCACCTGCACGCCCCTGCCGTCGATGACCCCGAGGTCGACGAAGCCGGGGAACTCGCCCTTGAGCGCGAGGAAGATGCGGTTGAGGTTCTTCTCGTCGGAAAGTTCCGCCATGGAATAGGTCTTGGCGAGAAGGCTCACGGTGGAAGACCGTTCGGCAAGGAACAGTTCGAACGAGTGGCGGGTCTTGTTCACCAGCGCCCGCACGGGGGTGACGATCTCGCGGGTGAGGGTGCTCTGGTACTGGTGGTAGCTTACGGCGGTGAGGATGAGCAGCGGCAGAACCGACACCGCCGTCATGAGCAGCGTTATCTTGCGCCGCAGCATGCGGTAGCGTTCCGGCGCGATCTCATCCGGAACGTCGAACACCGAGCGCAGACGCGAGAGCATGGTGCCTAGCGGGTTCTTCATGCCCCCTCCCTGTGGAAGAGGATGTCGCCTGAACGGAGCATTCCGGCCGCATGACGTCGCAACGCCTCCTCGACCGGACCGATGACGTTGTCGATGACCTCAATACGCTTCCAGCGCAGGTACTGCCAGAATTCCTCGTCAATGCCGCTGCATATGACGGTGCGGACCTTCTCTTCCAGTGCCATGCGGCAGATGTCCTCGGAAGAGGCATGGGCAAGCACGACGCTGGAGCGTTCCGTCTCGGTCCCTTCGGCGTCGAGGGTCACGAGCAGCACTTCACCGGCGAGGTCGAAGCGTGGTGCGACCTCGTCGCGGTAGAGGGGGATGAGCAGTGTCGCGGGCATGGGTCACTCCAGTCCGAACTGTTTCATCTTGCGCCACAGGGTGCTTCTGCCCCAGCCGAGGATGCGGGCCGCCTCGCCCTTGCGGTTTCCGGCGCGTGCCAGCGCGTCCACGATGAGACGGCGTTCGAGGTCGACGACGCTGCTGCGGGCTGATGCCTCGTCTTCGGCGGCACCCTTGGGGGTGTCGCGTTCGATGGCACGCGGGGGTGCGGCTGCCGGACGCGTGTGGAAGAGGTAGGCCGGCAGGTGCGAGGGCATGACGACCTCGCCCGTACACAGGGTCGCGGCGTACTCGACGATGTTCTTGAGCTCACGCACGTTGCCCGGAAAGCCGTAGGCAAGCAGCACGCGCAGAGATTTGCCGGAGAACCCGTGTATGGTCTTGCGCAATCTGGCGGCGAAATGGGCAAGGTAGTGGCTGAGCAGGAACTCGAGGTCTTCGCCCCGTTCGCGTAGCGGGGGCAGGTGGATGCGCACGGCTGCCAGTCTGCTGTAGAGGTCTTCGCGCAGCCTTCCGGAAGCGACCATGGCCTCCAGGTCGAGGTTGCTGGCAACGAGCAGGCGCACGTCGCACCTGACGGGGTCTGTGGCGCCCACGGGCCAGACCAGTCCCTCGTCGAGGAACGTCACGAGCCGTCCCTGCATGGCGGGGGGCAGGTCGCCCAACTCGGACAGGCACAACGTACCGCCCTGTGCCATCCTGAAACGGCCGGGCTTGTCCTCTTCGGCCCCGGGGAACGCGCCCTTGCGGTGGCCGAACAGTTCGGACTCCACCAGGAAATCGGGAAGGGATGACAGGCTGGCCTTGACGAACGGTTCGCGACCGCGCGGTGATGCCTTGTGGATGGTCTCGGCCACGGCGTCCTTGCCTGTGCCCGTCTCGCCCGTGATGAGCACGGGGGTCTCGGTCTGGGCAAGGGCCTGCACGGTACGGAAGAGTTCCTCCATCACCACGCTGCGCCCCACCAGTGGCCCGGATGCCTGCCCCTTGCTGCACCGTTCTTCAAGCTCACGGACGAGCGAAAGGTCTTCGGCGGTATGCAGCCAGCCGCACAGCTGCCCCTGCGCATCATGGAGAGGGGCGAGGGTCAGGCGCACGGGAATGCGGCGGCGATGGCGGTTGAGCAGGTCGCCTTCCTGTGCATGGCATGGCGCGTTGCCGCCGGTGGCATCGCAGACAGCGGTGCGGGTTGGGCAGCGGTGCAGGCATACGCTGGCCCGAAGGACATGCCGGCAGGGGATGCCCGCCACCTCGGCGGTGGTGAACCCCGTCATGGTCTCAAGGGCGCGGTTCATCAGGCATATGCGCAGGTCGGCATCGAGCACCGCCAACCCGGTGGGGATGGCGTCGAAGACCGGGCCGAGCGCGAGTTCGCGCCCGACGAGCCCGGCTATCCGGGCACCTGCTGGCAGGGATGCTTGCTTCATCACGCTGTACCGCCTTTGGGGTGTCGTGTGTCGTGCGGCGGCTAACGCCCCCGCACGACACACCATACGGCGTTGCCTACAGGTTGCCTAGTGTCCGCCGGAACCGAAGATGCCCGATGCCGCCACGCACAGCACGACGATTTCGCCAACGGCCACCCAGAACATGATGGGCTCCTTGCTGCGGATGAAGGCGAAGACCAGCGGCACGTAGCAGATGATGGTCATGCCCGCCAGCAGCACGATGCCGATGAAGTTCATGAAGTCGCCCTGCCCGATGAGCGCGAGCCAGCCCCAGCCTGTGGGGATGTTGCCCTGTGCGAGGTAGACGTCCACGCGCTGTCCCCACAGCTGTGTGACCTGCTCAAGAGGCACGTGGGGAGTGATGATGCCGCTGACGTACAGCACGTAGGTGATGACCATGAGTGCCAGCGAAGACCAGCAGCCGTAGAAGAGCATGTTGGCGTAGCGCAGCTGCGCCGGAGAAGCCTTGGTGGAAAGCGACATTGTGCGACCTCCTTAGATGCCGAGGCCCTTGAGCAGGGCTTTGGCTCCGGCGAATATCAGAACGCCGATGACCATGTAGCGGATGAACTTGGGCTTGGCCACGGCGAGCAGACGCACGCCGACCACTGAACCGAGCATCAGGCCTACGATCGAGGGAATGGCCATCAGCGGGATGACACAGCCCTGATTCAGGTAGACCCACGCTGCCGAGGTGTCGGTGATGGAGAGCAGGAACTTGGAGGTTCCCACGGCGACCTTCAGCGGAACGCCCATCAGCAGGTTGAGCACCGGAACGTTGGCCCAGCCTGCGCCAAGGCCGAACATGCCCGCCATGATGCCGATGATGATGAACAGCAGCAGACCGGGAAGCGTGCGGTGGGTCTTCCATTCCACGGTCTCACCGGTGGTGGGTTCGATGAAGGCGCCCTGAAGGCCGAGGGCGAGGCCGATGGCGTCCTGCTGTTTCACTTCGGGGCGTACCGAGTTCTTGGAGAACAGGAGCAGGCACGCGATGAAGAGGATGGTGGCACCGAGGAATATCTGCACGATGTTGGTGGGCAGGGCGAGGCCCAGCATGGCGCCCACGATGGCGCAGCTGGAGGCGATGAGGGCCACCGGAAGTGCGAGGCGGAGACTGGCGAGGTTGCGCTTGAGAAGGCCCGGGCCGGCGGCGAGGGCACCGGCGAGGGCCACCAGAAGACCCGCGCCGCGGACGAAGTCGAGGTGGAAGGGGAAGAAGCCGCTGACCAGCGGAACGAAGAGCACGCCGCCGCCCACACCGGCGAGAACGGCGATGATGCCGAGAATGAAACAGAAGAACAGCAGTGTGGTGGGCCAGAACCACCACGGATGGTTGCCGGGTAGGGCCGCTGCAGACTGGGTGACCGACTGGGCCACGTCTTGTGCGGCACTGGTGGCTGTCGCGGGCATGGCCATGAGAAGCAGGGCCACCCCGGCCAGGGCTACGCAGGTGAGCAGGCAGAGGAGCCTCGTCGCGTTGCGGGTTTTCATACGGTGTTGTCCTCTTTTGAAACATTGAAACACAAATGAAACAACCAACACGGTGACGCGGTTCCCATTCCTCCGGTTATTTCTTCTCCGTGGACTGGTCTGCCGCATTGTAGCGATAGAAGTCCGTAAAAAAGCATGGTTGCGAGTTGTGCAATGCTTTTTGGCGTGGACTTGTGACATGTATAACAAGTTCCGTGCCAGCGGTGAGCGCTTGCCGTTCCACGGATTACAAGCTATCAAGACTCCATGAGCGGCAAAAAATTACCGCATAGCGGCAATTCTCTTCCCATTGAGGGGGCGGTATCGCCCCAGCGCGAAACGCTTCAGAACGGAACGGACTTCCTGCTTCTGTCAGGCGTCATGCAAAGGTTGCGGGTGCTTGCGTCGCAAGTCGCCTCCTCCGATGCGCCAGTGCTCATTCATGGTGAGACGGGAACGGGCAAGGAACTCTTCGCCCGTCTCATCCACGATATGGGCATTCGAGCCAAAAAGCCTTTTGTGGCAGTCAATTGCGGAGTCCACGAGGGTGAGCTCTTCGCCGACAAGTTCTTCGGCCATGAGCAGGGGGCGTTCACCGGGGCGCACAGAATGAGTCAGGGATGTTTCGAGCTTGCTTCGGAGGGGACGCTCTTCCTTGACGAAGTGGGCGAGATACCCGGTGCCAATCAGGCGGATTTCCTGCGGGTGCTGGAAGAGAAGCGTTTCAGGCGCATCGGCGGGCAGCGTGACATCCCGTTTCAGGCGCGTATCGTCGCCGCCTCGAACCGTGATTTGCAGGAGATGGTGGGGCAGGGGCAGTTCAGGGCCGACCTCTTCTACAGGCTCAATGTCATTCCCGTGGTCCTTCCGCCCTTGCGTGCCCGCAAGGAGGAGGTCGTGCCGCTGGCACGGCATTTCCTGACCCATTATGGCGACAAGTACCATCGGCCCGGTGTCCGTTTTGCCCCGGAGACGGAACAGGCGCTGGCGGCGTACCAGTGGCCGGGGAATGTGCGCGAGCTCAAGAATCTTGTGGAACGCATCGCGTTGCTCGCGCCGGAAGGCGTTCTCGGGCCTGAACATCTGCCGCTTGAGTTGCGTTCAGCCGCTGCGGTGGAGGTGGGGGTGCCCCACGAGGTGCCGGAAGACCTGAGCCTCGACCGGGCCAGACGAGAGGCCGAGGTGCGCGTCATCCTCAAGGCCATGCGCGCCACTGGCGGCAACAAGGGCGAGGCGGCCCGCCTGCTGGGAGTGAGCCCGCGTACCCTGCGCTACAAGTTTGCGGAGTATGCGTTGCGATTCTGAAACGCACACGACATGAAGTCGGTCCGTTGAGTTCATGCCCGAAAAAGACGTGGCATGAATGTCATATATATTAGTTGGTTGTTTGTCGTGTTGTGGGCGGCGTGCAAGAGGGGCGGCAAAAGATTGCCGCCCCTCTTGCATGGTGCTTCCCCTTCAGTGTCGCGCGGGCCATGAAAGACCGTGTTGCCGGTTTCTTCGCCGTCTCTCCTGGGGGCTAGTGGCGGGGAGGCCGGAATGGCGGTGTAATCCTGTCCGTGTCATGAAACATCCGGTCATACCGGGCCGCCGTGACTGGCCGCCGTGACTGGTC
>Ga0302253_1000457_pt1 | contig 33995 bp, 29 predicted proteins | sample AAG_RA_Trp_MG_FD_193537 | JGI IMG/M metagenome (GOLD analysis project Ga0302253, IMG submission 193537) | Enriched activated sludge microbial communities from anaerobic digester in WTTP, New Holstein, Wisconsin, United States - AAG_RA_Trp | ecosystem: Engineered > Bioreactor > Anaerobic >...
TTTTTGCTGAAATATTTGTTTCCGAAAACTCCTTTATGAAAATTCGGCATTCCGACGACAGGATGATTTTAACTTTCAACCCCGATTACAACGGGCGTATCGGATTGGCTGTCCAGAAAACACCTGACGTTGGTGAATCGGCCACGATTAGTCTCATTGCCGTCTGTAAAAACATGGACCGGCAGACGATTTTGGGAACATACCCTTATTTTAATGAATGCGCCGGCAAGCTGATGAAGGTTTATACGGGTTTTAAACCTTACATTGAGTCAAGACTCCGCTAGGTGGCTATTTAACACGAGGCTTTTTCCTATCTCGAGCAGCGTTTGTTATTTTCAAACCGCGAAATCAACTTATGTAATTTGCTACGGGGACAACACAGACATGAAGTCATCCGGCGGGATAATTAGTCGGGTCTCAATATTATGGTTTGCCGGTGAATTTTTTTATCATCCCCTCATCAAAATCGCTTGTCCCTGTTTTGGCGTGATTGATATCCATCTGCTTATTCTTTCCTGCATTAAACATTCTTTGAGGGGAAGATGGCAATACAGTCATTTCAAACATTTCGCCTGTTTGTGAATTACAAGCGGGCAGTTTCTGGATTTTCACCAATCCGTATATTAGAATCAATAAAAAATGAAAAAGGGGAGGGTATATGAGAAAAACATTAATCCTGATCTTTGTTGTTTCTTTGATGAGTTTAGTTCCTCTTTTCGTGTCTGCTGCGAGTAAGTCAACTGTAGCTGAAAGTTCTCCAAATCAGGACATCCACGCAAGAATCACGGCTATGGACGATGAAATCCAGAACATGAAGAAGCAGATCACCAATATGGACGCGCAGATACAGCAGCTCCAACAAGAGATGGCGCAGCTCAGCATGCCAATTCGCCAGGAAGCTCCCTATGATAGGCAGCAGCAACTGTACGACAGGTTGGAACGGAAAATACAGCAGATTGACATGGAAATCCTCAAACTGCAAAAACTGCAATATCGCCATTAGTCATGATGTACCTCGGCGCACCACATTTGAGATCAGCTTTCCATGAGAATGCGATTCTCTTCCATGAGCGATTCAACCTCATTCTGTCTCATAATTTTCTTGATTTTGAAGGAATATGGTGTAGTAGTACGTGCATTAATAAAGGCGAAGAGCGGTTGCCTTTTAATAGGGATCAGCTAAAAAAAAAGCTCAGCTTAACCGGGGGAAAGACGGGCAGCGAGTAACGATTTCTCTCTCTTTGTTATCGAATCCGGGTCGCCTGTTTTAAGAGTGGTTTTTTACATATCATCGAAATAGCGGCCACCAGTTTTCATGCTGAATATTAAGACTTCGGAATCTTAAACATGATGAAATTGGATCGGAACGTCATGAAGAGTCGGTGCATTTGTAACCGAGAGGCCGGAGGTGTTTGCCATTCTCAAAAAGCAAGGCTTCTAATCTATTGCTATCGGGTAAAGTGAATCTTTTTTATTCCGCGGATTTCGCATTCATTAAACGCTTTTTTCATCCTTTGTAGGTTCTGATGTGATTTTTATATCCTCGTCAGTGTAGAACCAGTCTATAATTCTGCCAAAGCAATGAAATATGGGATGTTTATCGCTTCAGTCTCAACGAATAACTGATTCCGAAAGGGAATGTTTTATGGAACAGCAAAGTCGGAAAATAGAAGAAGAGATCAGTTTTTACGAACTATGGCAAGTCATTGTCAAGAGAAGGAAAATTATCATTTTTTCCTTTTTGGCGATAGTTGTCTCTACAACGATAATCAATTCATTGTTACCCAAAATTTATCGCGGTGAAGTCAGCCTGAACATTGTAGAAGGAAGTGTTATAATAAATTCTGATAACACGATGTTGAAACGTGCGGAAACTGCAAACGAAATCATCGATATATTAGGGAGTATTGATGATAAAAAGAAAATTTTAATCTTCCCTAAAACATACATGTCCGTCAAGACATTGAAATTAAAAGCTTTTAAAAATGCGACTGATAAAATTTCCGTTACGATAGATGCGAACAACCCCAAGGATATATCTGTTGCTGCCATGGAACTGGTTTATTATTTGAACAATATAGAAAGCGTGAAAGCAAACATAGACGAAGAAAAAGAAATCTTAATGCGGCATTCCATAGAAATGTCAAAATTGCTCGAATCAGCGACAAATTTGACAGCCCAATATGATAAAAGACTTGCGGAAGGCAAACTGCTGGATGTGGGTTTTAATCCAATTGATCTGCGTAAAAAAATTGTGGATGTTAAAATTGAAAAATTTGCAGTAGATCAAGCCTTAACAAGACTTAAAAACGGCCGTATTCAGATGGTGACACAACCAATTATTTCTCGTGAACCGGTGTCGCCTAAGATGAAAAGGAATGTCATCCTGGGAAGCATCTTAGGTCTTTTCTTAGTGGTATTCCTTGCTTTTTTTATTGAAACAAATAAAACATGATAAAAATCAAAACCTAGTAATTTAAATTGATTGAAAGGCCATAATTTAATTCTGAAAAGGGTTTAATTACCTGAAGGTGATTATCCTTTTAACATGCATTATAGATATAATATTTCTATCTTAATATTAAATATGTTTTTTGTGTATGGTCATTTGCGATTTCCTCGTTCGATATCTTATCGCCGTTCCATTGGATAGGCCCCCCAATGTTCATAAAATAAAACAGATCACATCTTAAGGATTATTAATATGAGAAAAATACTCATTACAGGTTCTGCTGGTTTTGTCGGATCCCATCTCACGGAATTGTTAGTTAAAGAAGGATATAGTGTAAAGGCATTTGTTAGATATAATTCAAAAAATAATTGGGGATGGTTGGAATCTTCCGATATTAAGAACGATGTTGAGGTAATATCAGGCGATATAAGAGATTATGATTCTGTCTATACAGCATTGCATCAATGCAATGCTGTTTTTCATTTAGCAGCTTTAATAGGAATTCCCTATTCATATGTTTCACCTAAAGCATATATTGAAACCAACATGAATGGGACATATAATGTGCTTCAAACTGCAAAAGAATTAGGCATAGACCAAGTATTAGTTACCTCGACGAGTGAGGTTTATGGTACGGCCCAATATGTTCCCATTGATGAAAAGCACCCGATAGTAGGACAATCACCTTATTCAGCCTCAAAGATAGGAGCGGATCAGCTTGCCGTAAGCTATTATCGCTCTTTCAATTTACCGGTGAAAATAGTTCGACCTTTCAATACATACGGTCCGAGACAATCCGCAAGGGCAATCATTCCTACAATAATATCTCAAATTGTTTCTGGGAAAAATAAATTGGAATTAGGAAATATTACTCCCACAAGAGATTATACTTTTGTGGAAGACACCGTAAGAGGATTCCTAGAAATATACAAGTCTGACAAACTGTTCGGAGAGGCTGTAAATGTTGGAAATGGCAAAGAGATATCAGTTGGCAATTTAGTTAGCATGATAGGTGATTTAATGAAGAGAAAAGTCAAGGTCAAAAATGATGAAACACGCGTTCGGCCGGCCAAGAGTGAAGTAGAGCGGCTTCTTTGCGATAATCATAAAATCTTGCTGAACACTGCCTGGACTCCTCAGACTGATTTACAGGTCGGTTTACTAAAAACGATTGATTGGGTTAAGGAGAATGTCCACTTCATTAAAACTAACAAATATAATGTATAGGAGAAGCAATGAATCCTTACATTGATATCGCGGGAAGAAGGATTGGATATGATTATGATCCGCTTGTGATTGCAGAATTAGGTATTAATCATGGTGGATCGTTAGAAGTTGCAAAACAGATGGTAGATGCTGCAGCAAATTCGGGCGTGGAGGTTTTAAAACACCAGACTCATATCATTGAAGATGAGATGAGTAGTGAGGCCAAAAGGGTTATTCCAGGTCACACAAAAGAATCTATTTATGAAATAATGGCATCCTGTGCATTAAATGAAGATGATGAAAGGGAACTTCAGAAATATGTTTGCGAAAAAGGAATGATCTTTATTTCTACTCCTTTTTCACGGGATGCAGCAGTCAGATTGAACAGAATGAATGTTCCGGCTTACAAGATCGGATCCGGAGAATGTAACAATTATCCGCTACTGCGACAATTCGCTTCATATAAGAAACCAATTATTTTATCAACAGGCATGAATACTATCGAGAGTATTGGCAAGGCCGTTGCGATATTCAAAGAACATAAAATCCCCTATGCGTTATTGCATTGTACCAATGTATATCCAACACCACCTCATTTAGTCCGATTAAACGCAATTATTGAATTGAGAAAAGCTTTCCCTGATGCAGTTGTTGGTCTCTCCGATCACACAACAACAAACTACCCATGTATTGCTTCCGTTGCATTGGGGGCTTCCATTGTGGAGAGACATTTCACCGATAGTATGACCCGTATCGGACCAGATATCGTTTGTTCAATGGACCCGGCCGCGTGTAAAGAATTAATAAATGCCGTGAAAATTGTAAAATATGCTCGTGATGGTAATAAAAAACCAGTTGAGGAAGAAAAAGATACGATTGCGTTTGCGTATGCATCGGTGGTTTCTATAAAGCCGATAGCAAAAGGTGATGTATTTACCACTGACAACATATGGGTAAAACGACCCGGTACGGGTGATTTTCTTGCTGAGGACTATGAGGCTCTTCTTGGTAAGAAAGCAGCACGGCCCATTAAAAAGGATGTTCAAATCGTACGGGATGATATTGAAAGGGATTAATGAGAAAAGTATTTGTTGTTGTGGAGAGAAGGGCAGATTACAGCAGATATAAGCCGATTCTTCAAAAACTAAAAGAAGATCCATTCTTTGAAATTTACCTTGTGGTCACAGGAATTTGCCTGCTTGAGACTCATGGGAAAGACGTAAATTATATTCGTGAAGATGGTTTCGAAATCAACGCGGAGATTCCTATGTTTGTTAAAAATGGCGAGGATACCGGCACCGAAATGGTACGTTCAATGAGCCGCGTCATGTTTCACCTCGCTAATGAATTAGAGCAAGTTAAACCGGATATAGTTCTTTCAGGATTTGATATAGGTGCAAATTTCGCCGTCACTGTCGCTGCAGCTCATATGAATATCCCAGTAGCGCATATCCAGGGAGGGGAGGTTACAGGCAGTATCGATGAAAGTCTCCGGCATGCAATGAGCAAGTTTGCTCATATTCATTTTCCCGCAACGGATTTATCCAAGCAGCGTCTCATAAGAATGGGTGAAAAACCGGAATCTATATTTGTTGTCGGCTGTCCGTCAATTGATGTTCTGGTCAATACTCCTTTTATCCCTAAAGAAGAAATCGAAAAGATCCTGGACATTGATCTTTCAAAACCAACCGTGCTTATGATTCAGCATCCGGTTACAACAGAGTGGATGAACGCTTTTGATCAAATTAGAGAAACTGTTGAAGCGATTAAAACGTCGCAACTTCAGTGTGTTGCCTTACTTCCCAATAATGATGCCGGGTATTCAAGCATTATTGAATATATCAAATTAAATAATATTAAATGGTTTCCAAGTCTTCCGACCGGAATATTTGTCAATCTCTATCGTAATGTCAGTGCTTTAATTGGTAATTCAAGTTCGGGTATACATGAAACGCCAACGCTGAAAATCCCTGCAATTAATATCGGTACAAGGCAACAAGGACGAGAAAGAACAGAAAATGTTATCGACGTTCCTTATAATAGATCGAAAATTCTCGAAGCTATACGTAAGGCTGTGTTTGATGAAGAATTTAGAAAGCGTGTGCAGAATATTGTGAACCCCTACGGTGACGGCACATCTGCAGGAAAGATTGTCAACATTTTAAAGCGTATTTCTTTGGACGGTATTATTCAAAAACAATTTCATGATTGAGGGAATACAAAAAATCTTATTGCTAGGCGGATCCGGATACCTAGGTAGCCATATTGCCACAAGATTTAAAAAGGAAGTTGACTTTGATTTAACCATCGGGGACTTGATTAAACCCATTAATTCTGCATATGACTTTATTAAAGTAGATGTTTTGAACAACTCATTTGTTAGTTCTCTTATTAGAGATTATGATTTAATCATTAATTGTGCTGGTCAAATAACGAATCCAATTACTATTAGCTATAGGATAAACACCAAAGGAATAGACAGCATTATTCATGCAGTTAAAACACATAATAAAAAGCTATACCATGTTTCCACTGTTGCCGTTTATGGAACGGCTGAATATGCTGATGAAAAAAGTGAATTAAGTCCAGAAAGTTCGTATGCCGCATGTAAAGCATTTGCAGAATATCAAATAAACAATCATCTTTCGAAAGAAAGATTTTGTATTCTTCGGATTCCTAATCTTTATGGTGAAAATCAACCCAAAGGATTGCTTGCATATATTTTGAAGTCTTCTCTTTCCGATACGAAATTGCAGTTTAATAATGATGGGTCACTTTCCCGTTATTTTCTGCATGTAGATGATTGTAGTGACGCAATTTTTTCGGCAGTTCAAAAAAATTTGGAAGGAACCTTTAACATTCCCAGTAACGAAAAATACAATCTAAAGGAAATAATCTCCTTCATCGAGACGGTCTGTAATATTAAATTTGAAAAGAGATTTGATCGAAGAGAACCGATTGACAATATTGATGAATTAAATTTTAGTTCATTTGAAAGCATAACAGGTTTTAAACCGAGAAGAACTTTAAATGATTTTATAAATGGAGTTTTTCCAAAGCATGCTTAAAGACATCACACCCTTTCTGATTAAGTCTGGAATGACACTAAGAGAAGCGATGAATCAGCTTGATTCATCGCATAGAAAAGTAGTTTTTCTCATTGGTGAAAATGAAAGACTTAGGGGTTCACTTACAGACGGTGATATTAGAAGATGGATCTTAGCAGGAGGGCATATAGATACGGATGTTAAAGAAGTATGTCATGCCAATCCATACTGTGTGAGAGAAGGGTTTGATAAGGAATCTGTCAAGAAAGAAATATTAAAGTGTAAGTACCCAGCGGTACCGGTTGTAAATATACAAGGGAAAATTGTAGATATACTTTTCTGGGATGATTTATTTCAAGGCACTGAACAACAATGTGAATATAAGAAATTGGATAATCCTGTTGTGATTATGGCGGGAGGGCAAGGAACCCGTCTGGAACCATTTACAAAAATACTTCCCAAACCACTGATCCCAATAGGAGATAAATCAATTATAGAAATAATCATTGATAAATTTTTTTTTCACCATATTCATCATTTCTATATTTCAATAAATCACAAAGCTAAAATTATTAAATCCTACTTCGAGGAACTTTCACCCCCTTATTCAATCGATTTTATTGAGGAAACCATACCGTTAGGAACAATTGGCGCGTTGTCTTATTTAAAAGGGAAAGTAGATAGATCTGTGATTATTACAAACTGTGACATAATAATTGATACAAATTATGCCGATCTACTAGATTTTCATCATCAGGGTAATTATGATATTACTCTCGTTGCTTCTATGATGAATCATAAAATTCCTTATGGAATATGCGAGATTGAATCCGGGGGGACTTTAACCCAATTTAGAGAGAAGCCTGAATTTTCTTTCTTAGCATCTGTCGGGATGTACATTATAAATCCGGCAATACTTGAATTGATACCTCACAATACATTCTGCCACATTACTCATCTTATCGAACTTGTACGTGAAAAAGGGAGGAAAGTCGGAGTCTTTCCTATTAGTGAAAATGCTTGGTTTGATACTGGTGAATGGCACGAATATAAAAAAACATTAGAACGACTTAATATGTTGTGAGGAGAAAATAATTATACATTTACAATAGATTGGTATCCCCATGACCGAATCAGCCTTGTGCATGTGTTGTAAATGTTCATTCAACTTCTGCTGGTCACTATCGGATTCAAGATATTCCACATCATGAAAAGCCATGGAATAAACATGGATGTGTTTGCTCGTTCGAGCAATATGGAACCCAGTACACCTGATTCCAATGCGTCAAATACTTGTTACGTCCATGGTTTTATAAATTGAAGTCTTATATTAGGAGACGATTATGGCCACCGATCAACCGCATGTAATGGCAACAATTTGTGCACGTAGTGGCTCTAAAGGTGTGCCCGGTAAAAATGTTAGGCATTTGTTTGGGAAACCGTTAATTGCCTACACGATCGAAACAGCACAGGCTTGTCCCACGGTTGGGCACATTGTAATTTCGACAGATAGCGATGAAATTGCCACTGTGGCTGAAAATTATGGCGTGCGAGTCAATTTTCGTCGCCCTGCCGAGATGGCGTCGGATTCAGCCCCTAAGATCTATGCAATTCGGCATGCTACAGCATATGCGGAAGCACATGAAGGGTTTAAACCCGATATTGTTGTCGATTTGGGCGTTGATGTGCCACTGAGAGCTCCGGAAGATATTACAGCTTGTGTGAATGTACTACAGTTACAGTCTGCATTCGATGCAGCTGTAACCGTTTACGAGGCAGAACGCAATCCATATTACACGATGGTTGAGTTTGAAGGCAATCAGATACACTTGGTTAAGCCTGGATTGCAAATCGTCGCTCGTCAAGCTGCACCTTTAGTTTATTCGGTGAGTGGTTCAGTCTTTGCTTGGCGGCGAAGTTCTTTAGAAGAGGTTACTCATCTTTATGAGGGACAATGGGGGGCTTGTATTGTACCTGTCGAGCGTGCAATTGATATTGATCGCGAAATAGATTTTCAATTCGTTGAATATCTCATGATGAAAAGAAAAAGAGAAAACTGAATTTGTATTGAAGATGAGCCACTTGGTGAAATACAAAATACTCTTTCCAGTTGAAACCACTGCCCGTGAACTACTTTATAAATTGGTTCTATCTATTAAATTTGCACAGCTTGGGTATGTTTGTTATCTGGGTTCAAAAGACCAAATAGAACGCCTAATCCGGAAAGTTAAACCATTTGCATATTTTGATAAGGGCTATCATGCCAATGTTTCCGAGCCAATATTTGAGAGTATCAAGAAAAATTCCGGTGTGATCATTAATCTTGATGAGGAGGGTGGGGTTGACTTCAAAGATTCATCCACGATATCATCACGTTATCCGGAAAAGTTGTTCCGGGAATGCGACAAGATTTTCCTTTGGGGGACAAAACAATATAATGTTCTTAAGAATAACGGAATTTACTTTGATGATAAGAAGGTTATCATATCAGGCCATCCAAGATTCCAATTACTCGGACAAGCCTACCATTCGTTATATGAACACGAGAAGAACACCATTATTGATAAATTTCCTAGGTATATTCTTATAAATACAAATATGGGTTTTGGAAACAATATTCGAGGTGATGAATTTGCTAGAAGCAACTATGGGACCAGGATTAAGAATATTGAGGAGATCATTGCATTCGATAAACTCAAAATTAAATTATATATAAACCTAATCAAACAATTGTCTAGTTTATACGAGGGTATAATTATTGTGCGCCCTCACCCTGAAGAGAATAAATCTACTTACATCTCCGCGTTTAAGGATCTTAGGAATGTAAAAGTTCTCTTTGAAGGATCTGTCATCCCATGGATTCTTGGTGCTGAGGTCATGATACATCCAGACTGCACGACAGGTATTGAGTCCATGATGCTGGGCACGAAACCGCTATCGTATTTGCCTGCCCACAGGTTTGAGAATACATGTACGTATATTCCAGTCAAACTGAGCCGTGAATGCAATAACGTGGAAGATGTCATTTCATGGTTGCTTGAACAAAAAATCCCTTTTCCCCAGGATTCATGCAGTCCTTTGTTGGAAGATTATTTCTCCTTCGGGAAAGATTCGATTAGTATCATTGTTAAAAGTGTACATGAACTTCTGAGGGAAAGGCAGTCAGAAGTAGTGAAAGATTTAACATTTTTCTATCAAATACAAATGGGGATAAAGGATTTAATCAGACCATATTATCATCGTATGTTGAAGCGTGATATCAAGCTATATCAAAACAAATTGGCTGGCTTGAGTTCATGTAATGTGTCCGCTGTTTTTCATACAGCGATCACGTTATTTAACACGGATAGCAATGTAACAATTCAGAACATAAGTGACAGCTTATATAGAATTCAATGATAATGAATCTGAAGGGAAGTCCTAAATATAAGATTATTTCGGCCTGAATTTGGTACTATAAAGATTAATTGAAGAAGAAATTGTCGTGAATCTTCGCGCCTTTTTTATCTATGCGACAGCACAATAGTAATGCAGTGTTGTTAAGGCTAAAAGGGTCAAACCCACATATTTTCTATTTCACCATTTCATTAGACTCTTGAGACTTGAGAGGGAATTATTGATCTCAGACAGGGAAAAGATCGAAGCGCGCGTTCGAGAGCTGGGCGAAATCCAACCTTGGAACCACGACCATATTTTGCCGTACGGTATTAGAACGCGGCCTGGCCAACAAGAATCTCACGGTAAAAATCATGTCAAATTAGCTCGCCTACAAGCGCTGTTTGACATTATAGGGCTGAACGGAAAGGCCATCCTAGATGTTGGATGTAATGAAGGTTTCTTTTCGCTTCACATGGCAGAAGCGGGCGCAAATGTTTTGGGTATCGACATTGATGATAAACGGATTGAGAAAGCACGTTTTGTCCTTTCTATGCATGAATCTTTAGATAACATTCGGTTTGAATTGCTAGATATTTATTCTGACAAATTCAAGGAACTGCCCCGCTTTGATCTGTGTCTTTGCCTCGGTTTTATACATCGTGTTCCAGATCCATATCGAGCCATATCAGCACTGGCAGACCGGTCGGAGATGATTATCTTTGAATGGAAGGCATTGAAATTTGGACCACATGATGAAGCCTTTGCCTATTTTTCTCCCAAAGGTATTCCACAAACTGATTTATATGGTACTGAATATTGGCTGCTCAGTTATATGGCAGTCGAACGCATTATGCGTCGTTTCAACTTCTGTTATTTTTACCCCATCGACGATCCGAGTCAAAATCGCGCAATCTTAGTTGCCGGCAGGAATTATCACCCATTATTTGATAAGCGCCCTGTGATTCTCCGGCGTGGGCGGTTAAAATCTTTACTCAGTCATACCAGACGATATTTGTATACCATTAGCGGTATAATTTCAGGCCGTATAAATGCTTAATCTAGAAATTCGACGTCTTCGCTATGGTCTTGGTAACACAGTACGTTTCTTAAACAGACCATGGCGTCAGTGGATTATTGCGCCCGAGGATGCAACGACAATTTTTGCATGCGGATTTGGTGCAGATGGATGGCATCATTTGCGCCGTACTTTAGAAGAACTCGATTCGAATCCCCAAATAGAACCACAGGCCACAACTTTATGGAATTTTCTCAAGGAGTTTCAACCCCCAAGCATTTCAGAATTAATTCCTGGCAGCAGTCGAGCTTTACCTCTTTTTGTTTATCCGTGGGGTACTTTTCAATATGGAATTTTAGAGTCAAAGAAATCGGTGGAACGGTCTCGATTTTGCGGACCTTCTCAGGATATTTTTGTTATAGAAGAATTTGAACGGGTCAAAACTCTATACAGCCAAATGAAAAAAAACGGCTACAAACCTACTACATTTCCAAACTCATTTATCGGTGGAACCTGGTTAATCAGATCTAATGGACAACAACGCTTCGTGGTCCTGCAGGGTAATCATAGGATGGCTATTCTTGCGCACCTTGGCTACCGGGCCATTGCAGTACGTACAATGCCAGGGTTTTTGGCTAAAATTTGCGAGAAAGACATCAAGAAATGGCCGTTAGTGCAATTAGGCATCTGTGATGAATGTCAGGCCATTTCGATCTTCAATTTATTTTTTGAGATGTCGGGATTTCATATTGCCAAACGCTTAAAATGTGACAAGACGGACATGAGTTGACAGTAGTGGTAAGAAGGTGGTCAGATACCTCCTGGATTGTTAGCAGCAATCAAAAACAGGAGGTAACAGAGAATGACCACCCAAGAAAAGCTTATCAGAAACAAGCTCAGTTTAATAGAGTTAGCTGAGTATCTTCAGAATGTATCCCAAGCCTGTCGGATTAATGGCGTTTCAAGGCAGCATTTTTACGACATTAAGAAGGTTTACGCAGAGGAAGGTATTGAAGGCCTACGGGAGAAGAGCCGGAAGAAATCTTGTCTTAAGAATCGTGTATCACCGGAGATCGAAGAAGCCGTGGTGAACATGGCTTATGAGTATCCGGCCTATGGTCAGGCCAGGGCATGCAATGAGTTGAGGAAGAAAGGCGTTTTGGTTTCCAGCGGCGGTGTTCGGAGTATATGGCTCAGGCATGGATTGGAGACCTTCAAGAAACGGTTGTTTCTCCTTGAGGAGAAAGCGGCCAGAGAAGGGATTGTTTATACGGAAGATCAAATGGTCGCATTAGAAGCGGCGAAGAGGGAAAGGGAATCGCACCCGGATGAAATTGAAACGCAGCATTCGGGCTATCTGATCAGCCAGGACACTTTTTATGTTGGCTATCTCAAGGGCGTCGGGCGTATTTATCAGCAGACTGTCATTGACACCTATTCGTCGGTTACTTTTGCCAAGGTTTATACGGCAAAGATACCTGTCACAGCGGCCGATCTTCTGAATGACCGGGTAATCCCTTTCTTTGAAGGCTTTAACATCCCCGTTTTGAGGGTTTTAACGGATCGAGGGACGGAGTATTGTGGATCTCCTGATAAACATCCCTATGAACTGTTCCTGCAGTTAAACGATATAGATCATACAAAGACAAAGGTCCGAAGTCCCCAGACCAACGGTATTTGTGAAAGGGTTCATCAGACCATTCTTAATGAATATTACCGGGTTGCCTTTAGAAAGAAAATTTACTCTGATCTGGAATCCGTGCAAGTTGATCTGGATGAGTATATGGACGCTTACAATAACCAACGGACCCACCAAGGGAAACGGTGCCAAGGCAGAACCCCCATGGAAACGTTTCAGGATGGGATAAGGTTCTTTCAGGAAAAGAATTTAACGGAAATGGCAGTAGCCTAAAACCTGCAAAACAATCCGGGAGTATCGGACCACTGTCAACTCAAGTTCTGTTCAGGACACTTAAAAGGACTGCCCCAAAGGTGATATCAGTTTCTCCGACATCAGATTCGCACGTTCCGACTGTGAAGCAAACAGGTCGTAACATTGCAATGATATGGAGTAATAAAGTTCTGGCAATCCTCGCCCCTCTTATAATCACACCCATTATTACTCACCATTTTGGAATGGTATTAACAGGGGTATGGCTAATGTCAACGCAACTCCTTGCCCACCTAATGTTGCTTGATGCCGGTTTTACTAACAGTCTTGTTCGTTTCTTGGCTGGTCAGCATGCAGTCCACGACATTAAAAAGGCTTCGAGCTATGTGGTGACAGCATTCTTCACACTACTCGCCATTAGTTGCCTCTTGCTTATTACCTCACCATTTCTTGGCTCTGCTTTTCTGCGTTCAATGAAACTTACAGCAAATAATGCCCCAGGTGCAGAGAATCTGGTGCTGCTTACAATAATCTATGCTGCAGTTAGTTTGCCTTTACGTATAGGTTATGGTCTGATTGCTAGCTTACACCGTTTCGATCTTATTCAGCTGTGGGATTCTCTTGGCATCGTTCTGCGAGTATCTCTTATTCTCACGTTGTTCAGTTGGTTGCAGCCAACGCTGATACAACTAGGCCTGATTGTGTTTGGTTCAACTTTACTAACTGTGGGGTTGACTTTTATCACAGGTCTAAGGATCAATCCTTCATTGTCCCTCCGTCCGTCGAATTTTTCACGAATGGCATTGGGGGATTTGTCATCAATGGGCCTGGCCGCACTTATAGTGACTATGGCTTCTGTGTTGCTAATGCAGAGCAGCTCTATGATTACTGGTTATGCAATCGGGCCCGCGGCAGTCGTGCTTATTGCCTTTCCATTAATGATCTATGTTTCGCTAACGCCTTTTCTGGCAACGTTACCGCTACTAATATCTCCCGTTGCAGCGGGGATGTCGGCGAAAGGTGAAGGGGATAAACTTCTGCCTATATTTATAATGACCGTTCGTTATCAGACCTCATTCGCGTTGCTTTTGTTTATTGCGCTTAAGATCTTTGGGCATCCTCTCATCGTTGTATGGCTCTCTGGGCCAAAGTTAGGCCAGGCAGAATTGAGTACAATTTCAATAGGTGTTGTGATTCTGTTTGCCGGTTATGCTCTTTCGTCAGTTGCACAGATAGGCCGTTCCATCATGTCATCAGTCGGTCATCATTGGCCAGTTGCCGTATCTGAGTTTGTTACTGCGGTTTGTGGTTTGATTTTGGGATATCTGCTGAGTAAGTTCTCCACATGGGGTGTACTTGGTGTAATATGCGCTATTAGTGGGACATTAGCGATTCGGGGTTTAATTTGGTACCCCCTGATGCTTTCCCGTTATTTCATGCTCTCTCCGGTGAAATTGTTGTCCAAAACCCTTGTTTTCCCGCTGAGTATTGGTGCCATAACTATCATAGTGGGGGAGGGAATCGATTATTTGCTGTCGGGTATCAGTCCTGGTTGCTATATACTGCAGTTAATAGGCATCTGGGTTCCGCAGATGATCTGTTGGATTGCACTCACTTGGTATCTGGTAGTGCCTAAAGTCCACCAGCAGTTATTCATTAATTATTTTTTAAAGAGAAGGTAGATTACTTTACGGATAAAATAAACGTAATAAAGAGAAAATTGGAGCCCTTTCAATCCAGTATATTACCTTGTAAATAGAGTTTTTCAGGGACGACTGTGTAGAAAATCGGATAAATCATGGAGACATCACTGAATAGAATTTTGGGCCAGAGAAACGTTGATCGACTCGTGCTTTGCAGGGCATTCATCTTCATGAATGGTCGTAAGTTATTAAAGACACTTCTGCCGAACTGTTATCGCCTTAATAACGCCTCCAACAGAGTTTTCTCTGATGGTCGGCATCATGTTTTTTTTGGTTATTATGACATCACTCCATTTAGTAGTGACGATACAATGTTATTGGCTATGTATGCACCTCTTATAAATCGATCTCCGGATCCCAAGAGTATCGTTAAGGTGGGTTGGTATGATCTGCGGGATGTAAATCCAAAGTTTGAGGAAATCGGAGAAACTGCTACCTGGTGTTGGCAACAAGGTTGCCGTTTACAATGGCATCCCCTGGCTGACAATAAAACCGTACTATATAATAATATCGTCAACGGTACCTATGGGTGTATCTTAAAAGATATACATACGCGTGAAATAAAGCGGCAGTACGGAAGACCATTTTATACTGTCAGCAATGATGGGAAGTGGGCACTATCGATTAATATGTCTCGGCTACAACGTTTGCGCCCAGGCTACGGCTATGGTTTTTTGCCGGATGATACCCTAACACAAAAATGTCCTCAAGATGATGGAGTATGGCGCATCAACCTGGAAACAGGAGAGGAAAAGCTTTTGTTTTCGGTAGCCGATATCAGGCAAATTGAACAAAAGTCCGACATGAACGGAGCCAATCATTACTTTAACCACTTATTATTCAATGATATTGGATCTCGTTTCTTGTTCGTTCATTTGTGGCAGAAAAACGATAAATCATATAGTCGATTGCTCACATCTGATATTAACGGACAAAACATATTTCTTTTAAACAATGATGGACATACCTCACATTACTGCTGGAAATCGGCAAATGAGATCCTCTCATTTGCTACACACAAAGATACCGGCACTATGTATTATCTCTACCAAGACATGTCGTTAAATCGGATGGCTGTGGGAAAAGACATACTGAAAAGCGATGGACACCCAACATTCTGCGTAGATGATCGGTTTATTGTGCTTGATACTTACCCCGATAAAAGTCGGGTGCAGACACTTTTTTTGTATGACGCAGAAAAGAATAAAACTGTGAAGTTGTTAGAATATTTCAGCCCTCTCAAGTATTCAGGTGAATTCCGCTGTGATTTGCATCCACGCGTCAGTCCCTCTGGTTACTTTGTGAGTGTAGATCATATCGTGTCCGGTCGGAGAGCGATTTCGGTGTTTGATCTTAAATCTGTCTTGCATGACCAGGGATTGCTGAGATGATCATTTTATCCGCCGTGAAAAGACTAGTTGGTATTTTGTTGTTTTATGGAACAAATAATCTAAATATTCGTTACCATTTTAGACTGCCAAGATTAGCATCGGCAGTAGAACATGTTAGACGTACGGGTCTTTGCTTAATGGGCGCAAGTATTGGTAAAAAATCATTTATTAGAGCAGGTCTTTTTATAACGTCGCCGAAACATTTGAAAATGGGCAATAACTCGAAAATTGGAATCAGAAGCCAGCTCTTCTTGTACACAGATTTTGTTATCGGTGACAATGTTGAAATTGGTTCGGGATTGATCGTACACACTGCTGAACATCGATTTGATGAACCATCCCGGCCTTTATGTAAGCAGGGTTCCGTGTATAAGGCAGTCTCTTTAGGCTCGGATATATATATCGGATCGAGAGTCACATTACTCCCCGGGATTACTATTGAAGACAGGGTGGTTATAGCTGCCGGTGCTGTTGTGGCATCCAATTTAAAAAAGGGTTTTATTTACGGTGGAGTACCAGCAAAGCCCATTAAAATAATTAATGCAATGTCATTGAATGAAATTTGTGTAGTCGAACATGGAGTCTAAGCCTAATCCTGGACTCCATTATTTGTGACAAGACGGACATGAGTTGACAGTAGTGGTAAGAAGGTGGTCAGATACCTCCTGGATTGTTAGCAGCAATCAAAAACAGGAGGTAACAGAGAATGACCACCCAAGAAAAGCTTATCAGAAACAAGCTCAGTTTAATAGAGTTAGCTGAGTATCTTCAGAATGTATCCCAAGCCTGTCGGATTAATGGCGTTTCAAGGCAGCATTTTTACGACATTAAGAAGGTTTACGCAGAGGAAGGTATTGAAGGCCTACGGGAGAAGAGCCGGAAGAAATCTTGTCTTAAGAATCGTGTATCACCGGAGATCGAAGAAGCCGTGGTGAACATGGCTTATGAGTATCCGGCCTATGGTCAGGCCAGGGCATGCAATGAGTTGAGGAAGAAAGGCGTTTTGGTTTCCAGCGGCGGTGTTCGGAGTATATGGCTCAGGCATGGATTGGAGACCTTCAAGAAACGGTTGTTTCTCCTTGAGGAGAAAGCGGCCAGAGAAGGGATTGTTTATACGGAAGATCAAATGGTCGCATTAGAAGCGGCGAAGAGGGAAAGGGAATCGCACCCGGATGAAATTGAAACGCAGCATTCGGGCTATCTGATCAGCCAGGACACTTTTTATGTTGGCTATCTCAAGGGCGTCGGGCGTATTTATCAGCAGACTGTCATTGACACCTATTCGTCGGTTACTTTTGCCAAGGTTTATACGGCAAAGATACCTGTCACAGCGGCCGATCTTCTGAATGACCGGGTAATCCCTTTCTTTGAAGGCTTTAACATCCCCGTTTTGAGGGTTTTAACGGATCGAGGGACGGAGTATTGTGGATCTCCTGATAAACATCCCTATGAACTGTTCCTGCAGTTAAACGATATAGATCATACAAAGACAAAGGTCCGAAGTCCCCAGACCAACGGTATTTGTGAAAGGGTTCATCAGACCATTCTTAATGAATATTACCGGGTTGCCTTTAGAAAGAAAATTTACTCTGATCTGGAATCCGTGCAAGTTGATCTGGATGAGTATATGGACGCTTACAATAACCAACGGACCCACCAAGGGAAACGGTGCCAAGGCAGAACCCCCATGGAAACGTTTCAGGATGGGATAAGGTTCTTTCAGGAAAAGAATTTAACGGAAATGGCAGTAGCCTAAAACCTGCAAAACAATCCGGGAGTATCGGACCACTGTCAACTCAAGTTCTGTTCAGGACAAATTATTTTTTTGCTGCAGTAGAGATGGTGAATAGGGATTGACACAATTTAAAGCTGTTTTTTTCTATACCTTCGCAATGCTTTTCTGCCTGACCTATCAACATAAGGCAATCGGTCAAGAGGGTGTGAGACTTCTTTTCTATCCGGGCATTTTTCTATTGTGTCTTTCCATCTTTTATCTAAGCATTAAACTGATGCATCAAAATGGATTCATTGCTAGGCTCCGTTTTGATCAGTACACAATACCGGTTTTTTTTCTATGTTTATACTTCATATCGAGTATTCAAAGTGCACCGCTGAATAGAGTTCTGCAAATTGTTTTTATGAATATATTACCGTTCTTAATGTTGATGTGTTTCGCAGGCTATGTTTCTGAAAAACATTTCCCCCATTGTATAGCCCAATTTTTTGGGGGATTCGCCATACTTTTTTCTGTTATCGCTCTTTTGATGTACATAGGTATTCTAGACATTGAGTGTGGGCCATTTATATTGGCAAGAAATGAGCTAAACTTTCCAAGACTTCATGGTTCATCGGGAGATCCGACCAGTCTTGGTGCTGCGGCGGGATTGGGAGCACTGGCAATCTATTACTTATTTTCTATGCAAAGCAATAAAAAAACTTACGTAGTTATTGGTACTGTGCTGGTTTTTTTTCTATTGATTGTGATGGTTATGGCGGGAAGCCGAAATGGTTTGATTTCTTTCACTTCGGGAATTATCGTAATGAAACTATGGCGCTTTAAAAGCCCACATGAAACAGTGCGATTCTTGTTGTTGATGATTGGGTTTTCCATCCTCGGATTAATAATCCTGTTATTGTTGCCTCCCCAAATCAAAGAATTTCTTGCTTTGGTTTTTAGGTTGAAAGAAGACGCGATGGGTCAGGTGCGATTTGAATTGTGGGACCAAGCACTTGATCTTTTTTATTCGAGTTCCCTGGGAGATATGTTTTGGGGTCACGGTCTTGGATTCCTTAAAGCGAATATTAGATCATCTCACAACTTCTATTTGGATTCCCTGATTGATCATGGCGCCATTTTTATTGTTTTATTTATTGTTTATGTTGTTTTCTTATTCCGGCGGCTATTAAGAGTCAGATCAACATATTACGCTGGAAATTCCTGTTTTGCAGTGGGCCTTTTAACTTTCTCTCTCGTTTTTGCGTTTTTTCTGAATTCACTCTTTACGCTTTTTTTCTACATTTCCAATTTTGCATTCTTATGCTCGATTGTTATGATAAGTCAGCTTGGTGTAATTAGAAGAACATCGCAACAAACTCAATTTGATCATGCGGGTATTATCACTAGGAGACGTTGAATAAATTGAAAATTTTTTACATAGCCCCATCTGTTATGCCATCACGTTCTGCACATTCTGTACATATTGCCAGAATGTGTGAAGCACTGAGCGCGACAGGACATGAACTTTTTCTATTTATTAAAAGTCCTTTCCAAAAATATGAAAAATTAAAGACTACAATTGAAGAGTATTACAAAGTGAATCTTGCGGCAGGTCAGATCATTGCTTTCACTGGATTTGGGAAAACAGCAATTACAATACAGATTGCCTTAATGTCAGTATTACAAATATGTCTTGATGCTATCCGAGGCCATCGACCAGACATAATCATTTCTCGCAATTTGTATGCCTCCTTTTTAATGGGTTTTCTTTTTAGGCAACGGATAATATTTGAAACGCACTATGTGGAACGAGGATTTAGGAGCTTACTTCAGCGATCTCTCTTAAGATGTTCTTGGGTCAAAACAGTAGTCGTTTCATGGGCACTAAAAACTTACTTTACACAGAGAGATAATCTACCTGACAAACAAATAATGGTCTTGCCTGATGCGGCTCCTGCTGGAATCAAAAAGCTGTCAGCGGAGGAAAAAAGAGCGATTCGTTTTCGTTATTGCGATAAAATTAAGTTTGATCAGTTCCGTGCGGTTGTGGGGTATTTTGGGCACCTCTATCCAGGGAGAGGAATCGAAATCATTCAGCACCTGGCAATGCTTCACCCTGACGTGGCTTTCATTGTATTTGGGGGCAATGAAGAAGATTTGCAAAAAATCAAGAATAGGACTTTACCTTCAAATCTTTATTTAATGGGATATCTTCAGTATTCGCATGTTCTCCATGCCATGGGCATGATGGATGTTCTTTTAATGCCTTATCAGAAACAGGTGTACATTGGAATGGGGGAGACTGACACAGCACAATGGATGTCACCGATGAAGATGTTTGAGTACATGGCAGTTGGCGTACCCTTTATTGCTTCCAGATTGCCTGTATTGGAGGAGGTGCTTGTGGATGGCCGGAATTGTCTTTTGGCAATTCCTGACGACCCTGTGGATTGGTCTAATTGTCTGAACCGATTGTTAGATAATCAGGAATTGGCGAACAGAACTGCAATAACGGCTCATGAAGAGTACGAAAAGAATTACACATGGCTTATTCGTGCGCAAAAAATGATTGATTTGGTGAGCCATTGAATCTTAAAAAACTAGTTGTGGTTGTTCCTTCGATGCAACCATCAGCACCCATAAAAGGTGCAGTTGCCCTGTGTAATGGATTAGTTGAGCATCTGCCCGTAATATTAGTGCCCTTAAAACCCTTCCCAACATGCGATCTTTTGATTAATCCCATGGTACAGGTAATTTCTTTAGCTGATTATAGCTGGAGGGGAAAATACCTTCGCTTTAAAAGGCTTCTTTGTACGTCAGGTACACGTGATTCAGTATTATCGTTTTCACTTTGTTTCTCTGCCGATGTTTTCAATTCGCTGATGAAACCTTGGGCAATGATTTTCAGCAGCGTGCGTGGTGATTTGATTGGCGCGCATAGATTCGACTACCAACTGCCAGGACTTGCTCTCGCTTTTCTTCATTATCGTATACTTAGGCATTTTGACCAAGTAATTGCCATGTCTCATATCATGAAGACACAACTAGAATACCATGGAATAAAAACTCCTATTATTGTTGGAAATTTCATTGATGAACCTAATCTGATGCGCTATAAAATTAAAAGAGTCGATTCTGATGGACCCATTAATTTTTTATTTCTTGCACGCATGGCGAAAGGTAAGTGCCCAGACCGCTTGATTGATGCCATGTTTCAATTGAAACTTGCTGGACTTCAATGCCACCTTGATATGGTTGGTGATGGGCCCATGCGGCGCAGCTTAGAGTCTGCGGTAAAACGTATGGGATTGGAATCAAGTGTAACGTTTCATGGTTACATAGAGGAGCCTTATAAAATTTTACAGCAGGCGGATTATCTCGTACTACCTTCCGAGTCTGAAGGAATCCCACGATCAATACTTGAGGCGCTTTTCTTTGGTGTTCCATGCATTGCTAGAAATATTGGTGCGAATCGAGAAATTATAAAATCTGGCTGGAATGGAGAGTTATTCAATCAAGACGACGAGCTTGTAGAACTGATGATGAGACTAGCAAAAACTAGAACTAGATATCAGAGCGCTAAGCATCAGAATCTTTTACCTGTTTCATTTAGACAAAAAGAGAACATACAAAAACTCATTCAGGTATTAGGCCTATGAAGCAAATCCACAGGGAGGAAGATTTCTTTTGCTTTCTCAGAAAACGAAGCTTATTAGGCCTTATTTATCGTAGGTTTTATCTATATCCCCGCCTTGTCCGTTACCTTGATGGGGTGGTTCTTGATATAGGATGCGGAATAGGTGATTTTGTAGGTTACAGACCATGCACGATAGGGGTTGATACAAATTCTCAGAACATTGATTACTGCCGCAGTCGAGGCTTAGAAGTCTTTCACGTTAATGATGCGTCTTATCCCTTCCCAGATCATTTCTTTGATGGGGCAATCATGGATAATGTTCTCGAACATTTAGCCGAACCATTTCCGATCCTTGCCGAAGTCCGTCGTGTCCTTAAACCATCAGCTACGCTTATTGTGGGTGTGCCTGGAATTAAGGGCTATGCTTATCTTTCAGATCATAAAATATACTATGATGAAAAAGAGCTGGTGTGCTGCCTGAATGAAGCAAAATTCCATGTCAATCAGGTACTCCATATGCCATTTAAGTCACGCTGGCTGGATAAAAATATGCGCCAATATTGCCTTTATGGTATTTTTAATTTAATCGTTCCTAAAAAATAAGGTAATTGATCCCATACTGGCACCCATGATAGAGGTGTTATATGGACTTAACTACTTATTATGATTTAATTAGCAACGAGGATAAAGCGAGAAGATATCTGTCGAAGAAATGCCTTAAAAATGGACACCGGCTTTGTCCACGATGCAACAGCAGAAATCTTTACAAGTTGGCAGACAATCGTCGTCGCTGTTCCCGTTGTAAATACACGTTCCATGATTTTTCCGGACGGTGGATCAACCAGGGCAGATTAACCTGTATACAATGGTTGTCACTCTTTAAGCTCTTTGAGTTGGAAGTCTCGGTCAGGAAGATGTCTCAGCAGACAGGATTATCCTACAGGGCCGTTTACCGCGCTGTAAACACCATCAGGACTTCCATCATGAGCCACAGTACTGACGCCGAGGAATTGCTTAGTGGCGAAATAGAGCTTGATAAAAGCTATTTCGGCGGACGGCGCAAAGGGAATCGTGGTCGTGGGGCTGCCGGTAAAGTTCCTGTTTTCGGTATTCTGGAGCGAAACGGCATTGTTCAGGTGAATGTTGTTCCCAATGTCACAGCGGAGACGCTCCTTGTTTTTACCGTCAAGAAAGTCCGTCGTGGCAGCGTGGTTTATACCGATAAATTTAGAAGTTATGACAGCCTGATGTTCTGCGGATATCGTCACCTGAAAATCGATCACAAAAAGCTTTTCTCCTCCGGAAAAATCTATATAAATGGCTTAGAGGGATTTTGGAGCTGGGCTAAGGAACGTTTAATTAAACACCATGGCGTCTCCAAAGAACATTTCCCTCTTTATTTGAAAGAACTAGAGTTCCGATACAACAACCGTAACAATGATCTCTTTGATCTGATCGCTAACTTTATGTGTAATTTAGTGCCAAAACGGGACTAATTACCAAAAATAATTAACATTGTTATTATTTGTATGTGAATTAAAAACTCGAATCCTTTACAAAGATTAGTGTAATTGCTACATTTCCACTCCTTCAAAGAATCTCTCAAAATTTTCTATAAATCACCATATCCTTGGAAATAGAGTTTTTCACGAGTTATAATAAACCACATTTCTGCCAGCAGAAACAAGAGTGAAATTCATAAGTAACGAATGTTCAAGGTATATTTGTGTCAAATATCCTGAGAAATATCTTATATTTAATCTCTTCTTTCATCATTTCTGTCATTTTCATATGGATTATAAGCTATATGTTCAGTGATTCCCCGGTCATTTATAAATATGATAAATTATTAAACAAATATGTTTATTATCCTGCTACTCACATTAAATGGCGAAGTGAAGGTTGGGGGAACACAGTTGTTGGAAAACATGGTGTCAATGCTATTACAGATATAACAAAACATTCCCAGGCAAAAGTATGCATCTGGGGTGACTCTTACGTTGAGGCACATCAAGTCGATGATGATGAAAAAATGTCTCAGATTCTTAATGCATTACTTGCCGAGAATAAGTATCGAAACCTGATCGCGTTTGATGTTGGTATGAGTGGTCATGAAATTGCGGACTATTATTTCGACATTCCACGCTATGAAAAGATTGTGCCTTCAATAACCGCCCACTTCATTGTACTCACAAATTTTAATGACACGCTTCCCAAAACTAAACCAACAGGAGAGGAAAGGGTTGGTGTCTTTTTAGAAAATCCCCACCGACTTGCATTAAGACAGAATTTCAAACCCAAGTATCACCGTTTCAAATACTTGCTGTATAAATATAGTGTTTATTTTATTTGGGAACCTGTGAGGCGTTTTCTTTCCGCAGAAATACGCTTTGTTCCCGGCACCCGCCAAATGGTGTCTGACAAAAAAAGCGCGAAAACATATCCTGAAATACGGGAAGAAGCCTGGACATTTTTATTGACCAAATTACACTTTCAAACAAGGAAACCCATTGTATTTGTATATTGCCCTCCAATTCCCACCATAATAAAGGGGCAAATCATTCACATTGAGCCTGATGCTGAATTAAAAAAAGATTTTGCCAAACTGGCAAATGTTCATCAAATTAAATTTATTGATGTCTCAGATAGATTTATCAAATCATATCAAGACCATGGCAGTTTTCCACGCGGGTTTTCCAATTCACGCCCAAGCGAAGGCCATTTCAACGCTGTCGGCCATAAGATTGTGGCCCAGGCAATCTTCGATTTTATAAAAGACAATACTGATGTCGTTCATTCAAATTGAATTTTATATATTTCTCGGTTTTTTATATGCGCTGCTTTTGTATTTTAAGAAAACACAACATCGCAAGCTCATAATAATTCTAGGTAATATCTATTTCTATGCCTATTGGGATTACCGTTTTTTACTGTTAATATGCATTCCCGTTTTAACAGGTTTTCTGCTATCAAATGTCATCAGAGAAAATCCCAAGCTGAAAATCAGAAGCGCAGCCCTTGCGGCGAGTCTGCTGATTGATTTATCCATTTTGGGATATTTTAAGTACTTTAATTGGTTCCTCGAATCTTTCGGCAGTATAAGTCCATCAGGCGGCATGGACATAAAACCTATGGAAATTATTTTGCCGTTGGGACTCTCTTTTTTCATCTTCAGAATGATTAGTTATACTGTCGATGTTTACACGGGAAAACTGGAACCCTCTAAGAGCATTAGTGATTTCTGCCTTTATGCAACGTTCTTCCCCATCATGGTTTCAGGTCCTATATCAAGAGCACGGAACTTTCTTCCTCAACTAAAAGATTACTCGATTCAGACAAAAGATGTTTACCCGGCGTTTCGCCTCTTTGTTATTGGACTTTTTATAAAGGTTTTTGTTGCGGATAATCTTGCGTTGTTTATTAACTATTACTATGAAAACAGTCAGATCTTCAATACATGGACATCGTGGCTTGCTGCTGCGTCCTATAGTATTCAGATATATTGTGATTTTGCCGGCTATTCAAGTATGGCAATCGGCGTTTCTCTTTTGCTCGGATTGAAGATCGAAGACAATTTTAATTTTCCATATCTTTCTGATAATGTACGTGAATTTTGGCGTAGATGGCATATTACTCTATCGGAGTGGATACGCGATTATATCTACATACCTTTAGGGGGTGATAGAAAAGGCGAAAGACATACTGCAATGAATATAATGGTTGCCATGACGGCATGCGGAATGTGGCATGGTGCCGCGTTAACCTTTGTTTTATGGGGATTTATTCATGGTTTAATGCTGGCCGTGAACCGTTTGTTTCAAAGAGTGAAAAAATCATCGATGAAAAAACCATCTTATGGGAAGTTTAATCGATTTGTGTGTGTCCTGGTGACATTTCTCTTGGTAACAGTGGCATGGGTATTCTTTAGAGCCGATTCAATTGTCCAAGCCATTGAAATTATAAATAAACTTTTCTTTCTTCAGGATGGCGTTGCATGGTATCCACCTTTTGCGATCTTCGTCCTGGGGAGCATTATTTTTGTGCATATAATAAAAGCAACAGGTTATGAATTTTTGGAATTAAAAATAGAGAAAATATACACATTACCCGTTTTGTTTTGTTTGCTTTGGCTTGTCATAGTGTTTATGCCTAAGGGCTTCCAACCCTTTATTTATGCAATGTTTTAGTCATCCCTGAAAAACTCTGTTTCTGGGTATGTAAGTAAATAAGGTCCAATCTTGATTCTTATGTCTCAGCAAAATATTCTAATAACCGGCAGTTCAGGTTTTATTGGAAGATGCCTCATGAGTTATCTCAAAACCCATGGGTACCAAATTCTGGGTATTGATAAGATGCCCCCCAAGGTAGAGTTTGATGGCACATCTTTTCAACCCTGCAATATTTTAGATGTAAATGCATTAACTAGAATTATTAGTGATTTCAGACCTGAAACTGTGGTGCATCTTGCAGCTAGAACTGATTTGGACGAGAAAACAGAATTGAGCGGATATGCAGTAAATATTGAAGGGACTCATAATTTAGTCAATGCTATTAGAGAAGTAGGGAGTGTTAAACGAATATTATATACATCCTCGCAACTTGTATGCAAGGTTGGCTATATACCCAAGAATGATAGCGACTATTGTCCCAATACTCTCTATGGTAAGAGTAAGGTATGTGGTGAAAAGATAATTCGTGAGCTTGATGGTGGTGGTGTTGAGTGGTGTATCTTGCGTCCCACGACTATTTGGGGTGAAGGTATGTCTGCACATTATCAGCGTTTTTTTCGGATGATCCATTTGGGACAATATTTTCATATTGGCAAAAGTCCATTATATAAATCTTATGGCTATGTGATGAATTCAGTCTACCAATATCGAAAGTTCATTGATGCACCGATAGAAAAGATTCATCGGAAAACATTTTATATTGCTGATTATGAGCCATTATCTTTGAGAAAGTGGGCCGATGTTTTAGCGGAAGAAATGGATGCCAAGAGAATCAAAACCTGTCCTGAATCTATCGCCCGGTTTGTCGGAGGAATGGGAAGCATTATAAATTCGCTGGGATTTTCTGAATTTCCATTTAACACTTTCCGTGTTAACAATATTCTAACTCAATATACCTTTGATCTGTCAGAAACCGAAAAAGTCTGTGGCCCACTCCCGTTCACTTTTGAAGAAGGCGTTACTCGGACCGTGAATTGGTTAAAAGAAGAAGGTATTTTATGATGTGTAATTTGGACTTATGAAAGTATCAATTATCACGGTTGCTTTGAATAATTGCGAATATATTGAAACATGCATTCAGAGTGTTATAAATCAAAATTATAAGGACATTGAATACATAGTCGTTGATGGTGGATCGACAGATGGTACAGTAGATGTCATCAAAAAGTATGATGATAAAATTGATTTGTGGATTAGTGAGCCCGATGCTGGCATTTATGATGCACTAAATAAAGGCATTAGAATGTCCAGCGGTGAAATCATAGGGTTTTTACATTCAGATGATCTATACGTTGATCAGTATGTTATTGCTAATATAGCTCATGAGTTTAGTGCGTACAGTGTGGATTCGGTTTATGCTGATTTAGTGTATGTGAAGAGAAATAATTTAGCGAGAGTTGTCCGCTACTACGATTCTTCCCTGTTTCAAGTTTCAAAATTTGCCTATGGCTGGATGCCGGCGCATCCCACGTGCTTCATAAAAAAAGAAGTTTATGTAAAATACGGGCTTTATAAAACTGATTATATCATTGCTGCTGACTATGAATTGTTAACGCGGTTTTATGGGAAGTATGGGGTAAGTTATCGCTATTTGCCGGAAGTCATTATAAAAATGCGAAGCGGTGGGTTAAGTACTCGGAATTTACAGAGCAATATTATTTTAAATAATGAGATTATACGTGCGTGTCGAGAAAATGGTATAACAACAAACATTTTCAAAGTATATTCGAAATACTTTAAGAAAATTCTCCAATTACACAGAAGACCTCAGCAGAATTAATTTAATGCTTTCTTCGTCAGAATCCAGCAAAACAAGTGTTCTTGTCACGGGTGCTACCGGTGCAATTGGTCCTGCTGTGGTTAGTGCTTTTAATTGTGAGGGATTCCGTATTCGCACTTTTTCGGCCGATGTGCCTTTTTCAGGTATGTTACCAGAAAATACGGAGGTGATGACCGGCGATGTGACGGACCGGATTGCGGTTCGAGCGGCCATGCAAGGTGTGGATGTAGTTTTACATCTGGCGGCGCTGCTGCATATTGCTAATCCTCCTGCGGAGATGAATGAAAAATATGAATACGTCAATGTTAGAGGAACGGAGACGGTTGTTAAGGAGGCAGTCAAAGCGGGCGTAAAACGGATTGTCTTCTTCAGTACAATCGCTGTATATGGTTCTTCAAACGGGCAAGCCCTTAATGAGCTGTCGGATGTTCATCCTGATACGATTTATGCCCGGACCAAACTGGCGGCGGAACAGGCTGTCATGAATGCCCGAGGCGCAGATGGACGGTCATTGGGAACCGTGTTGCGCCTGGGTGCGGTATATGGTCCCCGCATCAAGGGCAACTACGAACGACTGGTCGATGCATTGGCCCGCCATCGCTTTGTCCCGATCGGTAATGGCCTTAATCGACGAACATTGGTTCATGACCGAGACGTTGCCCGGGCGGCATTACTGGCGGTTATGCATCCGGTGGCCGCCGGTCGAATTTATAATGTAACTGATGGACGATTCCATACATTAAATGAAATAATTCAATCCATCTGTTCCGCCTTGGGCCGTCAGCCGCCGAGGATTTCCCTGCCCTTGGCACCGGTGCGGGCAATAGCCGGCGTGTTAGAAAAGGGATGCCGTTTCGTCGGCATGAAACCAATCATTACCCGGGAGATGGTTGACAAATATACCGAGGACATTGCCGTTGAGGGGAAACTGATTCAGCAGGAGCTGGGTTTTGTGCCCCGATATGATCTGCAAACCGGTTGGGAAGAAACGATTCAAGAGATGCAAAAGAGAATCACTGATTTTGATAATAATAAAGTTCGATAAAGTTTTTATTATTTGGATTTTTGCTTTAGAGGGAACTCTTCCAGAGTACCGCCTTGTTAGTGCATAGCTAAATCCAACGATAAATATTGAAACTGCCAAGTGACGTTGTAAGAAACATTTTGAATGTGTTAGACGAATGCGGATGTAATATATGAATTTACTTAATTTCTTTTGAAAAAAAGGTGGGCTGATTAATGCACGTTATCGATAGAGCTTATGATGGCAAGTTTGGTACTTTAATAGCTTATTTTCTAGTAGGATTTATTGTTTTTACTTTTTTAGCTCTGACAGTCCAAAATCGGTCAACTGAAAAACTCTATCCTCAAGATGAAACAATCATTATGAAATGGCATGATGAGGGGTATTTTTATCTTGGAGGTCAGCGAATTATTGGAAATGAGGTTAAAAAAACTTATACTTGGTTCTACCTGACTCCCGCCTTTATCCTTCAGGAAATTAACATATGGCTTAGTGGTAGTTTTAGTCCTCGCTTAATGGCCATCTATAATCAATTGATAATATGGTTTTCAGCCGTATCGATAGGATTTCTTGGGTTTCGTGCTGCTCGTCGCTTAGAAGCAAATAAAAAAGATGCCTTTATGCTTGGTTTTTTAGCGCTCGCAGTTTACCACACATTCCCCTGGAATATTGCAGGATACTTCAGAATTTACCCAACAAATTTCTGGATGATTTTTGCGCCACTCTTTATGGCAATAGTGCTGCACGAACTGGAATGTTTGCCCACTATCGCCAGATCAGGAATTTTGTGGATTAAAGCGATTCTAATTTTTTTGATGTTCTACCAGGAGCATGTTGCAAGTTTTTTCCTAATTTTGGCTTTGATTATACTTTCGCACTTTTGGTTCCCTGATTATATTCGAAAAACAAAATTTATTTTTACAGTCATTATACCAGCAATTTTAGCCATCTCTTTATTTAAAGGTTCAATATTATATCTTTATTTGCGTTTTCCAGATCTGCAATTTACGGGGTCTTCTTTGTTATATCGAAGTGGGTGGGACGGTAGTACTGAATATTATAAAGGGATTTGGCAGTTGTTTAGTCGACATGCATACCTACCCGCCTATCTTCAAGCAGCTGGCAAGGCTCGTTCACTTGCCAATTGGGGATATTTAGTAGTAATGGCTGTAGCAAGCCTTTTTGTTGTGTTTTGGGCACGTAGGCGCGATATTAAAAATTTGATTCCAACTGAACAAACGCTAGTAACGATCGGTGCATTGGCTTTACAATATATATTTTTTGCACTAATCTTAAATCAGGCAGCGATTACACATCCATTTGGGTATGATATTTATATGGCAGCACCTTGCATCGTTATTAGCTTAGTGATCGGTCCAATATTATTAGAACGATGTATTGGCCATAGACGAGTTATTATTTTATTTTACATTATCATTGCCCTTGCCATTATTGTGCATCAAATGCGAATGTTTGCAGTAGCATTCCCTCTAACACCTGATGATATGTGGCTCAAATTATAGTTCATCTAAAAGTGTATAATAAGAATCATTAAATTAAGCTGCAGTAAAGATGTTGAGAAATTGAGAAAGGAAGCCATATTAGTGATCCTAAACGATTTACACAATACCCCTTGTGAAATGTTATTAAAAGAAATCAGACGTGACATTTTAATAATGGCCGAACATTCAAGTCATGTTGCCGCAGCTCTTTCGTGTGTAGAAATTATTGCCGCACTTTATTCGGGCGTTTTACGTATAGATCCCAATTCACCCAGTGATTGTGATAGAGATTATTTTATTCTTTCAAAAGGCCATGGATGTATGGCTTTATATTCTGTGCTTGCCCATTTTGGTTTTATTGATAGAGATCTGTTAAAAACTTACAGTGCCAATGGTTCCTGCTTAGCCGAACATCCAATGGCCTGTAATATATGCGGTATAGAATTTGCGACTGGCTCTCTTGGGCATGGACTTGCTGTCGCTGCTGGTATAGCTAAAGCATTTAAGTTATTATCTAAAAACTTTAAGGCATTCGTACTTTTAGGAGATGGTGAATGTGATGAGGGTTCTATTTGGGAATCAGTTACAGCCGCAAGTGTTCATTGTTTGGATAATTTAACAGCCATTGTGGACTGGAATGGGCTTCAAGCAAGCGGACCTTGCTGTGAAGTATCCAAAGGGATTTACCTACCCGACTGCTGGAGGGCTTTTGGCTGGCAAGTGGTTGAAGCAGATGGTCATGATTTTCAAAAATTACGGCATATACTTATTGCTGACAACCAGACATCGAAACCCAGAGTTGTCTTTTGTCGAACGGTTAAAGGCAAAGGGATATCATTCATGGAAAACGACCTTGAATGGCATTACAGACCAGTGAAGGGTCAAGAAAAGGAAAACGCCTTGCGGATGATTGAAGATGCGTAAAGCCTTTTTTGATGAACTGGAAACCCTTTTTGCCAAAGACGATAGAATAATATTTATTACCGGAGATTTAGGTTACAAATTGTTCGATCGTATGGCAAAGATCGACTCCAATCGAGTAATCAACTTCGGTGTAAGAGAAGCCTCTATGGTTGGTTTTGCTGCAGGATTATCCAAGGCAGGCTTTCTTCCCTTTGCTTATTCCATTGCGCCCTTCATTACGCTACGGTGCTTAGAACAGATTAAAATAGATTTATGTTATAATAAACTTAGAGTTGTACTGGTTGGTGTGGGTGGTGGGATGACTTATGGTACCAATGGCCCAACCCATCATGGCATTGATGATATTTCTGTGTTAAGCTGCCTACCGGGGCTTAAGATTTGGACTCCAGCGGACCCAATTGAAGTTCGTGCCTGTATTCGAGCGGTTCCACTTCTGAATGGACCAGCTTACCTGCGGTTAGGTAGACATGGGGAAACGAATATTCATGATCCAAGTGCAGGACTGCCATGCATTGAAGATCCCTTTGTTGTTCGAACTGGTAGTAATGGGGTTATTATTGTTTCTGGTTTTATTCTCCATGAGGTTTTGCTAGCGCTGGAACAGCTAGCAAAACGCGCAATATACCCAAGTGTTATACAGGTCCCCACATTCAGACCCTTTCCAGATGATTTTTTTATAAAACTGCTCGGAGAAGGAATGTCTGTAATGACTGTGGAAACATCCATCGCTCATGCAGGATTGGGACATGAAATTGCTCAAATTTTAGCACGAATGGGTACTGGAAACCCCTTTGTTATGCTTACACTACCCCATGAATTTCCGCAGAAATGTATGGATAGAGAAGAGTCTTTAAAGTGGGCACGACTGGACGCTGGTAGTATTGCGGAAAATTTTGAAAAGCTTTTAAATTGTAAATAACGATAGACCCTTGCTTAATATGCGGATCGCTTTCATACAGAAGCGCTTTATCATATATCCTGTCAAATTTTACTACAGATATCGAGTGTGTTAATGAATATTCATAATAAAATTAAAAGTTTACAAGGGCCTATTCTAATTGTAGGCGCAAGTGGTTTTATAGGTGTGAATTTGTTGCGTCGGTGTTTTGAAAACAGAGAGGATGTTGTCGGTACTGTTTTCTCCGGTGATACATGGCGGCTACATGATATTCCTGCTGCCAATACCACATTTTTGAATCTTCAAGATCCGATAAGTATTATGTCAGTTTTGCATCGGGTACAACCCAAAACAATATTTGATTGTGCATCGTTTGGAGCTTACTCCTTTGAGCAGCAATTTGATAGAATTCATTCCACTAATTATTTAAGTTTTATTCACATTATGGAGGAGGTCGCAGCTCTTGATTTATCGGCTTATATCCATGCAGGAAGTTCATCTGAATATGGTTTGCATGCATCTGCACCTGCAGAAACTGAGCTTTTAGTGCCGAATAGCCATTATGCAGTTAGTAAAGCAGCAACGAGTCAAGCGATAGCCTATTACGGTAAAGTTAAAGGTGTCCCGGTTGTTAATTTGCGCTTGTACTCTGTATATGGGCCTTATGAGGACAGTTCACGCCTGATTCCAGTACTTTGTGAACAAAGTCTGTATGGGCACTTCCCAATATTCGCACGTTCAGAAGTTTCCAGAGATTTTATTCATATAGATGATGTGATTGCTGCGTTTGTCGATGCAGCTCTGCATATGTGTCCGGAAATTGCTGGTGAGTCTTTCAATATTGGGACTGGAATTCAAACGACCCTTGCTTATCTTGCTGGTGTGAGTAGACGGCTTTTTGATATTAAGGATGAACCTCAATTTAATCCAGGGGTTGGTCGTGCTTGGGATGTTGATAATTGGCATGCGAATTCAGAAAAGGCACGAAAGATTCTTGGATGGACTCCGAAGATCAGTCTGGAAGACGGTCTCATTTCAACCCGGGATTGGTGGAGAAATTTCTTAAAGAATGCCGATTTTTCAAAACTTACTAAAAAACAACAGCCCCATAAAGAAAAGAATTCTATTTCGGCAATTGTTGCTTGTTACAAGGATGAACAGGCAATTCCCGTCATGCATGAGCGATTGGTTTCCGTTTTTAATCGTATTGGATTAGATTATGAAATTATTTTTGTTAATGATAATTCTCCAGACAATTCTGCTGAAATTATCAGGGAAATAAGTGCTCGTGATCCACATGTAATTGGTGTAACGCATTCAAGGAACTTCGGTTCTCAGTCGGCTTTTAAAAGCGGGATGGAGCTTGCTAGTAAGGAGGCTTGTGTCCTTCTGGATGGAGATTTACAAGATCCTCCAGAAATCATAGAACAATTCGTAAATAAGTGGCGAGAAGGTGCTGATGTAGTTTATGGGCGTCGTATTAAGCGAGACATGCCTATACTACTTGAAACCTGTTATCGTGGTTTTTATCGACTGTTTGCTGCGATGAGCGAAGTTCCTATTCCCAGGGACGCGGGTGATTTTTCTTTAATGGATCGTTCGGTCGTCTATTGGCTGCTTCAATGTGGTGAACGTGATGCTTTTCTGCGTGGATTGCGCGCATATGTCGGATTTAAACAGGTTGGGGTCGACTATGTTAGACCGGAAAGAATGTTTGGCGTTACTACCAACAACTGGATGAAAAATATAGGGTGGGCTAAAAAAGGAATATTCTCATTCTCCAGACTGCCCCTTCATTTGTTAACTGCATGTGGCGGGCTTGCAACAATTTTGACGGTTGTTTTAGCAATCATCAGCATTCTAATACGATTAATATTTCCAGGATCAACCCCTAAGGGGATGACTTATTTATCTTTATTGGTTATGTTTTTTGGTTCGGCAACCATTCTTGGCCTAGGTTTGCTCGGGGAGTACATTGGAAAAATTTTTGAAGAAACCAAGGCGCGGCCTTCTTTTATTCGGAGCCAAATAATTATACGAGGTGAAGTAAAACCGGCTGCACTTTATAAAAAAGGGTCTTGACTAGATGAGAGGATTTTTCCTCAGCATTTCTAGGACGAGTTTATAGATATTTTGGTTCCGATAATTGAATCGGAACTCACACTCTTTGAGATGCAGGTAAAAGGTTGTTTTAGGGATAC
>Ga0302253_1000458_pt1 | contig 33945 bp, 29 predicted proteins | sample AAG_RA_Trp_MG_FD_193537 | JGI IMG/M metagenome (GOLD analysis project Ga0302253, IMG submission 193537) | Enriched activated sludge microbial communities from anaerobic digester in WTTP, New Holstein, Wisconsin, United States - AAG_RA_Trp | ecosystem: Engineered > Bioreactor > Anaerobic >...
GCCAATCGCATAGGCCCAGGGCGAGGCGGGTGCCTCGTGATGGTAGGGACAGTTCGGATTAGGACAAAAGGCAAACCAGTGCACGAATACCCTCCTTGACCGCAGTGGCGGTCATAGAGGTATTCGCACAAACTGACTATCTTTGCTTCAATTCTTTACACAAGGTTGAGAGCAGTACCGAGTCGTTCAAGCGCGCGATCTATGGCCCTCTGGACCTCATGCATATCTTTTTTGACGGCTTGAATTGCGCTGTTTTCTTCGACTTTGCCATGCACCGCGATTTGCTCTGCTTCGCTGCGGAATGTCGCTTTCCGGAAAGGATTTGCCCAATCCTTTGCGCGGGTTGCAAATACGCGCTGGGTGATTTCCGATGCGAGCACGTGCGCATCTCTGAGCATCTGGATAAAGGTTTCCCTGCTTGGTTCAGGCAAATGTGCCTCATTATGATCCCATATCGCAGATTCTTCGATCGCAAGACTCAGATAGCCGAGAATGCACCAGGCGAAGGCAAGGGCATCATGCTCATACTCGGCTGAGAGTCTGCGGTACTCATCATGCAGCGCATCCCAGCTCTGGATGTTGCCAGACTCGATGCGCTCAATAAGGTCTTCAAGCTTTGATCTCCGGACAAGAAATCCCCCCAGATTCTCCCATTCAGTTTCTATGTTTTTGCATGCAGAAGCGGATAGGAGGGAGCTCAGATATTCATAAGGATCACTACTCAAGGCTGCGGCTTCGAGTGCGGGGATCACTGTCTGAATCGCGAACCAAAGCAGCATTTCGCGGTAAGAACGCCAGCCAGTACATGGCTTTATAATCACTTGAGGGCGATTTGAATTTTCGAATCCTCGAACAGTCACTTCGAAGGGGAGCGGATCTTTGGAAGAAGAAAGAATGAGTGCGCCAAGCTGACGGACGAGCTTGAGTTCTTCTTCCGTTCCAGCCTTTGGTTCCACAGCTGCATCGCTGATTTTTGCCAACAGGGCGAAAATGCGATCTCCAAACATACTTCCATCGCTGTCATTGCTGCTTATCGCACGCATCGCAGCTTCGCCTGCAGCATGCTCGAGAATAGCTAAGCCTTCAAAAATCTCGGACATGGTGTCAGGGGCAAATGGTGAATAGACAAATCGAATGCTCGTATCGACTCTTTTGTCGCGCTCTTTGAATTTCTTTTCATTGCGCATGAGCGCATACGAATTTGAATGCCACCACCAGCCCGGCGAGAGCATGAGTCTGCCATGCGTTTCATCGCTGTCGACCAGACAGAACGGAAATTTGATATTGAGTTCGTGCTTGTAGTCACTCTTTGCAAGGAGGCAGAAAGAGGCAAAGCGCGATGAATGTTTGACGGAAGTGCAAAGCCCAGGCCAGAAACCGCGTCCTGCTTCGATTTCTCCGTCGGGAGCGCGGGAGTTGTGGTTCGAGCCAATGGTCGCGCCCGCTGCAAGATTGGATTGGCCTTTGATGAGGCTTGCGATGAGAAAGCTTGTGTTATGGTGCTGTTCGTGCGCCGGGAAAATGAGGTTGTTGAGTATTTCACAGCATGACACGGTGCTGTTTTCGCCAAGCACTGAGTGTATAAGGCGCGCGCCGTATTTCAGCGCTGAACTGTCGCACATGACGAACCGCACGGCTTTGCAGCCATAAAAAACGCGGCAGCCAAAGCCGAGGATCCCGTTGACCATTTCCACGCCTTCGCCGATTTGAGTCGGAGCATCTTCGCTCGAATTGATAGTCAGGTTTTTCAGCTTGTTTGAGCCCTTGATATAGGCGCTTTCGCCGATATAGGTGTCTTTGATGATCCGGTTATGCTTCAGTACGCTGTTTCGGCCAATGATGCCATAGCGACCAAGCCGCTTATCGAAGCGCGCATCGGTCATCTGACGGAAGCGTTCCTGCAGGCGTGTACGGTCTCGGAATTTTGCCCAAAGCCACGCATCGCCGCTCAACATGCCATTAAACGGGTAAATCCAGCGTCCGCCATTTTCGTTCATCACATCGAGCGTGATGCGGACAGATTCGTTTTCACTCTCCATGACAATGCCATTGCCGAATTTGGCATGGTTCGATACCTGAATTTCGGCATTGTTGATGAGAATGCAATGGTCGTCGATGATATAGTGCGAGAGATATGCGCAATTCGAAATAATGCAGTTGTCTCCGATATCGCAGGCGATTATCTGGGAGTTGAATATTCCGGCAGCCATCGCGATGTCGTGGTGCTCGAGGGAAACATGCTCGAGTTTCGAAATGCGGATAAGACCCGAAAAAAGGTTATTGCGCACGAGTTCAGGGCAGAAAGGGTCCTTTACGAGGAAACGCGACCAGTCGTTGCAGGTATTGTTATTTCTGACAAGAATTTCGAGCTCGTGGGTGGTGAGGGGGCGGTAATCGGAAGGGTCTTTGCCCAGCAGGCGGAGCTGTTCATCTCTGATCCGATACTCGGTCTCGTCGGGGCCGAGATACTGTGGGGGAATGAAACCCTCTCCAACTTTCGTTTCAGGAAGTATTCTGATTTCTTTTGCCATGTTCTAAGTATGGAATATTTACGTGCATTGAGCAACTGACGATCATGAGTCAACGCGCAGGAATCTTTACACAAGGTTCGTGACAGTATATACCCCTTGACCATTTTTCTCCTTTTCGCCATGGTATGCCCATGGATTTTGTCAATTCTCCCAGAGTAGATACTCTTGTGACCGAATCCGAGAAAAAAGTATTCGAGCTGTTCGAAACGATGGTACGAACAACCGGCCAGGAGCGTGTGCAATCTGCCATAGCGCTCGCCAATCTGCTTGGGAATCCTGGTGAATTCAGTTTCTATATCGATTGTACCGAAGATCAGCGCATTATCCGTGTGTTCCATCTTCTTCGCGTGTTCCGCGAGAATATGACATTGCTCATCCACAAGACATGGGTAGACGGATCGGAAAATCTGCAGCAGGATCAGCTGCTCGGCGACTTGGCACGGTTTATCCAGGAATTTCGGGATGGCCGAATTGTTTCGGCATTTCGATCATTTGTGGGAATTTCCCGTCAGATTCCATCCCTGCTGTTCGGCTCGCTCGGCAAGGCGAATGATTTTCTCGAATACGCTTTCCGCATCGATCCAAAGTTCGGTCTTTTCTTCTGGTATATTGCTGAAATAGATCTTCAACTTCGCAACATCGAGAGCATTCCGGAACATCGGGAGCTGTTCGAGCTCGAGATGCTCATAGGCACTTTCGTAATTTCCTGCTTTTAAATACTGCTCAATCAAAGACTTAATTCTGCGCGCAATCCCAATATACATTCCAGATCAACTGTTTTAATTTCCTGAAAGCCTTTTCATAATCCTCAAGCGGTCGGGCCGCTATAGTTTTTTCAGGTATAAGGAAATATCCAGATATTAAAGCTATTGATTCTTCATGCGTGAGCGCGACAAGACCTGAACCTGGGTCGAAAAACAGAATATGCTCTTCATCGCCCCCAAGCCCCAGCAGAAAGTGTGGATACGGCCCTCCGATGTGCACCACAACAGGCAAGGCCGCGCTCGCAATCAGTTTCAACGATTCATCTTTCGGCACGCGGAAGGGAGTGCTGGAAATTCCTTCCATGGATAGCAGTTTCTCAAGGTCAGCGAGCGAAAGCGGCGGTGTTTTTCCGTATGAATGTATGAGCGATGCAGCGATTTGAATCTTCTCGAGCGAGAATGTGGGGCTTGCGCTGCCTTTCTGGATGTCAGCAAGGCATATTGCGGTTTTCACGAAATTGATCAGTGCTGCCGCGGCCGCATACCCGCAGCCCTGCGGATCGCTCTGACGAGGAAGTATCGCGTCAATAATGTTCTCTTTTATTTGGGCCCCTGGCCCGGAAAGCGAGAGCAAAACTGCAGCGAATCCTATGGTATAGATATGCATTGGCGCCTCCCAATAAGGAGACGCGCAAAAGGAGCTGGCAGCTTCAGATTTTTGAGGCCTAGCGTTTCGGCTCGAAATGGCTGAATTCCATGCTGAAGGACGCGCGGCCCTGGCTCACCGAGCGGAGGCTGGTTGTAAATCCGAACATGGTCGCGAGGGGTGCTTGGGCGTGAATAACCTCGGCAACTGCTTTCGACTCCGAGCCATGGATAAAGCCACCGCGCTGGGAAACGAGGCTCATTACTTCGCCAACAAATTCTTTCGGCGTAAGAATATCGACTTTCATGATAGGCTCGAGCAGGACAGGGCTGGCTGCCCTGCATGCGGCATCATATGCCATATTCGCGCATGCCTCGAAGGCGAACGGCGTCGATGTCAGCTCGCTGTATTCGATGCCCACGAGAGACACGCCGATATCGACCGCCGGGTACCCATACTGGATACCGGACGAAAAGGCTGAAGTGATTCCGCGCTCGATCGCATCGAAAATTTCTTCTGGCACCTCATGTGCGCGAATGGCTTTTTTATACTGATTGCCGCTGCCGCGGGGAAGCGGCTCGACTTCGATGGTAATGCCTGCAGTATTTTCTTTTCCGGCGATGACTTTATGGAAGCGCTCGGTATGCTGCACTTTTGTAGAAATCGATTCGCGATAGGTGACCTGTGGATTGCCTATTTTTGCCTGGACTTTGAATTCGCGAACGACGCGTGTGACGAGCACATCGAGATGGAGTTCTCCCATGCCCCGAATGATGATTTGTCCGGTTTCCTCATCTTCGTGCACGGCAAATGTCGGGTCTTCGCGGGCGAGAATTTCCAGGGCTTCTTTGAGTTTATCGCGGTCGGAGAGAGTTTTGGGTTCAATTGCTACCGATATGACAGGTTCAGGGAAGTGCATCTTTTCAAGCAGAACCGGATATCCTTCCGTGCCAAGCGTATCGCCTGTCTGCGCGAGTTTGAGCCCGACAAATACAGCGATATCTCCTGCGCTGACGGAATCGATTGGCTCGCTTTTATTCGCGTGCATGCGCAAAAGCCGCGTAATGCGCTCTCTTTTTTTCTTCGATGTGTTGTAGACGGTTGAAGAATTGTGCAGGGTGCCGGAGTACATACGCACATAGCAAAGGGAGCCTGCTTCCCTGTCGTACTGGACTTTGAAGACAAGGCCAAGCGGATAGCCGCTCGTTTGGCAGGGGATATCGACTTCTTCTTCTTTTTTTGTATGGAATGCTTTGATTGCGCCGACTTCATCCGGGGCGGGGAGGTAATCCACGATTGCATCGATAAGAGGCTGCACTCCGACATTCCTTCGCGAAGCACCTGCAAATACTGGGACGAAACGCTGGGCGATACAGGCTTTTCGTATCTCGGGGCGAATAATATCTGCGGGGATAGAAGCGCCCTCAAGATAGAGGCTGGTCACAATATCCGAATGGGATGATACTGCATCGAGCAGATTTTCCCGCCAACGGTGCGCCATGGCTTCCCTTTCCGGTGCGATTGGAGTGCGCATCATTTCTGTTCCATCTTCATTCCAGCGGATTTCCTGCATCTCGATGAGGTCGATGACACCTTCGAATCCACCTTCCTTGCCAATGGGGATGTTCAGCGGGACGGGATGAGCGCCAAGCTTCGCTTTCATGTCTTGAAGCACCGCTTCGAAATCCGCGCCGAGCCTGTCCATTTTATTGACAAATGCAATGCGGGGGACATGGTATCGATCTGCCTGGTGCCAGACGGTTTCGGACTGAGGTTCGACTCCGCCCACTGCGCAGAACACCGCAATCGCACCATCGAGCACGCGCAGAGAGCGCTCGACTTCGGCTGTAAAATCAACGTGACCCGGCGTGTCGATAATGTTGATCTGATGATCGCGCCAGAATGTCGTAGTCGCAGCGCTCTGGATCGTAATGCCGCGCTCCTGCTCCTGGTCCATCCAGTCCATAGTCGCTTCGCCATCGTCGACTTCGCCGATTTTGTATGTTTTCCCTGAATAAAAGAGGATTCGTTCGGTCGTAGTGGTCTTGCCGGCATCGATATGCGCCATGATGCCAATATTGCGTATTTTTTCCAGACTCATCGATTGCTCCGGATTGTATGCTGGGATAAGGATTCTGCATGCTTCAGGGACGCCGGAAGGCTTGCCCGGAAAGCGAACGATAAAAATATACAGGAAAAGGGCATGAATTACAACACGAGATCATGGGGAGACGGCGCAGGGCCACAGCCTCGCCCGGGCCCTTCTGGCAGGATTTTTCCTTTACACAAGGTTGAGAACACTACCAAGTGCTTGCATCAAAGAGCCATTCACGACTATAAGGATACTGTGAAAAGAATTGAATTACTCGCGCCGGCGGGGTCTCCCGAGGCGCTGGACGCCGCGATCAGCGAAGGTGCCGACGCGGTATATCTTGGATTGCGCTCGTTCAACGCGCGCATGCGTTCCGCAAACTTTGCATTCAACCAGTTCGAGGCAGCGGTCTACGCCTGCCACGATCGGCTTCGAAAAGTATATGTCACAGTGAACACGGTTTTCGAAGAACGTGAAGCGGATCGGCTGTATCAGCTGCTCGAATATCTCGTCTCTGTCGGCCCCGACGGCATTATTGTGCAGGATGTCGGTGTCGCGAAGATGGCGAGCGAGTACTTTCCTTCATTGCATCTGCATGGTTCGACGCAGATGAATGTGGCTTCATCGGCTGGCTGCAATCAGCTTTCGCGTTCGGGATTCAAGAGAGCAGTCCTCGCCCGCGAGCTCTCTTTGGATGAAATCAGGCATATTCGGCAGTATACGAGCATGGAGCTTGAAGTCTTTGTCCATGGAGCGCTCTGCGTGAGTGCATCGGGGCTCTGTCTGTTTTCGAGCTATCTGGGCGGCAAGAGTGCGAACCGTGGCATGTGCACGCAGGCATGCAGGCGCCTCTATGAAGGCGAAAACAGCACGGGCTATTTTTTCTCGCCGGATGACCTTCAGCTCATTGAATATCTGCCGGCGCTTATCGACGCGGGCGTCAATGCCTTCAAAATTGAAGGCAGAATGAAATCCGCGGAATATGTGGGCACGGTTGTTTCCGCATATCGTTATTTAATAGATAATTACGAAATCGACGCCGAACGCGTGGTACTCAAGGCCAAGGCGATGCTCCAGGCCGATTTTGCCCGCAGCAAAACGAATTTTTTTATTACTGGAGCTCCGGATATCTACATCCATCCCGATCAGGCTGGCGGCACGGGCATCCATCTGGGCAGAATCCGCGATGCACGTACGATCGATGACAAGCGCTGGGCGCTCATGAATACCTACGAAGGTCTTGCCGAGCGCGACTCCGTGCGCATCCATCGCGCGGATGATTCCGGCCGCATTACCGCCAAAATCCAGGCGATCAAATATGGGGTCGATGGCATGCTCCTCCAGCTCGATGGAGACTGGCGGCAGAATGACGATGTGTATCTTATTCAGACTGCGGGCATGGCGCGGCGCTACAAGTCGATTCTCCCGAAAAACCTCGACAGATTCCGCAAATTCCCCAGCACACATGCTGCTCCCCAGCCCATGCTGCCGCGCGTGGACTTGAAAAAGCTCGATGCAGCCCTTCCGCTGGGCACCTATGTGCTCGCGGGGAAAGTGGCCGACCTCCATGCAGCGCTCACCTTCCGGCCCAAACGAGCAATGATTCTGTTCGACAAACTCAATGCCGAAGTCATGCGCCGCGAGGAAGCTACGCTGCCGTTCAAGCGTGAGAAGCTCATTCTGTGGCTTGACCCTTACTGCACCGAAATAGACCTTGCATGGCTGCAGCCCGAGCTCGAACATTGGATCGAGAAGGGCGTTTCCGTGATTGTGGCCAATAATCAAGCACATTTTAGTTTGCTCCGCGGCAAGGATGTATGTGTAATCGCCGGCCCATGGCTCTATACGTTCAACCAATGGGCGCTCGCCTATTATCTCGAGCAGGGCGCGCAGGCCATCGTTCCGCCATATGAAATATCGCGCCAGGATCTGTACCGACTTGCCAAGTACCTGCCGGCGCAAATCTTTATGCCGGTGTTATTTGCGTATCCCGATCTGTTCAGGATTCGCGCTGACCTTTCGCGCACCTATGGACAGACGCATTTTGCGGACCGCGATGGTAACAGTTTTGAGCTTGTGGGCAGGCGCGATTATTCTGTGGTCATTCCCGAGAAGCCATTTTCGCTTGTCGATTTAGTTCCTAACCTCAAAAAGCAAGGCTTTTCGCGCTTCATTCTCGACCTTTCGAACGCGGAACCCGCGCGAGGGCTGTACCGTGACATTGCCCGCGCAGCAGAACAATTCAAGCCTTTGCCCAACACTTCGCGCTTCAACTGGAAGGACGGATTCTGGAGCGAAGAGAAAATGCACAGCGCGGATGAGGCCCCCAAAGCCCCTGCAAGCAGATCCAGCCAGCCTGGCCAACTAGCGCGGCGCAGCGCCACAAAAGCCAGTGCTCCCGCACGATCGGGCAAGAAAGACAATGGGAAATCGAAGCCGCCGAGGTCAGCGGAAAAGGCCGCAAGAAGCCGCTTTCCTACGCCGTCCAAAAAGCCTCCCAGACAGCCATGAGCGGGCTTTTCCCCTGTGAGCGCTTAGCCATTTAAGTGCTTGACGGTTGCCTGCCCCGCGTATATTGTTTGAAAACAAAATGGCGTTTCGTATAATGATACACATTGCATAATAATGCATGATAAGGCATATTATCGTGTATGTACGCAAAACCATTTTCCGATGGCATTCTTCTGGAGTAAAAAATCATGAGTGAGTCAGCTGGCAAGGCTCTGGATATCCTGTTCTATCTCGCAAAAGTTGGAGAAGGCGTCTCTCTCGCGCGGCTTTCCAAAGAGACTGGAATGAACAAGGCAACCGCGCTGCGGTATCTCACGGTGCTGGAATCGAAGGGGGTAGTGGAACGCTGCCTGGCGGGATGGACGCTGGGGCTTTCACTCTTCGAGTTGGGAAGCAAGGTCCCCGTTCGCCAGCTTGTTGCGGAAAAAGTGCGCCCTATTATCGAGCGGCTCGCCCGCGAAACAGGGGAATCCTCCAATCTGGCCTATCTCGCCGGCGATACCGCCATATATCTCGATCGTGCCGAAGCGAATCGCAGCCTTCGCATGCGCTCCATGCCAGGCGACCGCTTGCCCCTGTATTGCACTGGCGTAGGCAAAGCCATTCTTTCCCAGCTTACAGAAGAAAGAATCCGCGCAATCCTGGGACCTGGGCCGCTGCCGAAAATTACCGATTCTACCCTTACCGATCCAGAAGATATTATCCACGAAGCAATGCGCGCTCGTGAGCTCGGGTACGGTGTCGACAGAGAAGAATTCGAAATCGGCCTTACCTGCTATGCGATGCCGCTTCGCCTCCCCGGCTCCGATTTTGTCGGAGCAATTAGCATATCCGGTCCCACTGCGCGCATGAAAAATCCCGAAATACGCGAGCGTTTCCTCGCTATTCTCAGGCAAGCGGTTCAGGATGCGACTGACATGCTTTCTCCATATCATTATTTCGAGAATCTTCCCGAGAATCGCGGAGATTGATGAAGGGCCCGTGCTGCCTGTCATGGGCAAGTTTTGGTAGTCGCCCTTGCCTGATTGCATCGAAAGCCCGTGCCGCCCGGCATGGGCGAGGGCCGAGGATATAACCGCAGCCCTCGCTTTGCGTGCCATGTTTCCTTTAAAACACCGCCATGCTTGCCTCGCTGCGTTTTGCCTCCTCTATAAATGTTTCGTCGGATTTTGAAGTTTCTTCTTTGTTGGCCTTTGTCATCGGCTTGAATTCGATATGTTCAGCGACGATTTTCACGCGCGCATGCGGCTTGCCTTCCGTATCGGTCCAGCGGTCTTGTTTGAGCCTGCCGACAACCCGGACACCTCTTCCTTTTTTCAGATTCTGGGCGCATGCGGCGCCAAGCCTCGACCACGCTTCGACATCGAAATATGAAACTTCATTTTCGTATTTCTGGTCAGCGACTTTGTAGCTGCGGTTTGTCGCCACGGTAAAATCACAGACCTGGTTGCCAGATGGGGTGCCCCGCAAGTTCGGATCGCGAACCAGATTTCCTTCCACCAGAATGCTGTTCAAATGATTCATACGTCCTCCTTGTTCATTTGCTTTGCGCTGATATCGCGGCCGCGCACTCCAGCGCCTGCACTAATAATTCGCACAAAAATGGTGTTCCTGATTCAATTCTTGGGGCACAACTGCTATTATGTACGCATGCAAAACTTCGATCAGTTTCAGTCTCCCTTTTCATGGCGCTACGGATCCCAAGCAATGCGCATAATCTGGAGCGAAACCTACAAGCGCAGGCTCTGGCGCCGTGTGTGGGTTGGGCTTGCAAAAGCACAGTCGCGTTATGGGCTGGTCACTTCTTCGCAGATTGCCGAGCTCGAAGCGCATGCTGCCGATATCGACATTGAAAAGGCGCAGGAAATTGAGCAATCGCTTCGGCACGACCTCATGGCCGAGCTCCGCACCTATGCATCCCAGTGCCCAATAGCTGGCGGCATCCTTCATCTCGGCGCGACATCCATGGACATCGAGGACAATGCGGATGCGCTCAGAATTCGAGACAGCCTGAACCTGCTCAAGGACAAGCTGGCGGACTTGCTCTCCGTGCTCGTGGATAAAATCGAGCGATACGCAGCGGTGCCGGCTATGGCCTTTACCCACTTGCAGCCTGCAGAGCCGACCACGCTCGGCTATCGCTATGCATTCTACGCGCAGGATCTTGCTGACACGTACGAGCGCTTTAACGATGCACTGCGCAACATTAAAGGAAAAGGATTCAAAGGCGCAGTCGGCACTTCTGCTTCTTATGCCGAGCTCATCGGAGTCGAGCATCTGGATGAATTCGAGACCGCGCTATCCGAAGAACTCGGAATCCGGTTTTTTGATGTGGCGACACAGACCTACCCGCGCATACAGGATTATCGTGTGCTTTCGCTTCTTGCAGAGCTGGCAGCCGTCTTGCACAAAATGGCGTTCGATTTCCGCATTCTGCAGATGCCACTTATAGGCGAACTCTCCGAGCCTTTCGGTTCGCGCCAGGTTGGTTCCTCGGCCATGCCCTTCAAGCGTAACCCGATCGAAGCCGAAAAAATCGATTCGCTTGCTCGGCTGGTCGCATCCTATCCTGGTGTGGCCTGGGGGGATGCCGCGCTCTCGGGGCTCGAGAGAACTCTGGATGATTCAGCAAACCGACGGGTGATTCTTCCTGAAGCATTCCTTGCTTGCGACGAGCTTCTGCAATCGATGAAAAAGCTCATCGAAGGCCAGTCCGTCGATGAAACAGCAATACAGCGCACTGCACAAGCGTATGCGCCTTTTGCAGCGACAGAGCGCGTCCTCATGGCTCTTGGCAAAAAAGGTGCCGACAGACAGGAAGCGCACGAGCGCCTCAGAGACCTTGCGATGATTGCCTGGAACGCAGTTCGCGAAGGCAAGCCAAACCCCCTGCGGCAGCTGATACAATCCGATGAATTTTTTGCCTCGCGCCTTTCTTCTGATGCTATTGAATCGCTCTTTGATGTCGATACTTATATAGGAGCAGCCGAGAAGCGTGCTCGCATAGTTGCAGCACGAATCCGCTCGCTCTTTAGATAATCGCTAAGAAGAGCGATATACTTTTTAGTTGCTGATAGTTGCTGATACCTTTTCCAAGGAGTTGACATGTTAGATTTCATCAGCAAAGGTGGACCGATCCTTTGGGTGATCATGGCTCTTTCCGTGGTAGCGCTTGCAATCATTATAGAACGCTTGCTCTATCTGCGCCGCATTTCCATTGATGAAGAAAAGCTCTTTCTTCGCATAAAAACGAGCTTGATGGAAGAACATTATTCCGAGGCGCTCGCCATCTGCGACCAGAATGTATCGCCATTTTCTGCCTTGCTCAAGGTTGGCATCGAGAATAGAAACCAGCCCGAATATCTCCAGCGCGAACTTCTCAAGGATGCCGCGGCAATGGAATCGATCAATCTCGAGCGGGGGCTGCCCGCTCTGGGCACGATTTCGAATATTTCCACATTGCTGGGCTTGTTGGGAACGGTAACCGGCACAATGAAAGCATTCGGAGTGCTGGGCAAATTCGGTGCGGTGAGCGATCCGTCTGCTCTGGCAAGCGGCGTTGCGGAAGCCTTGATCACGACGGTTGGAGGTCTGGTCGTCGCGATACCGGTTATCATGTTCTATAACTATTTCGCTTCCAAAGTGAACTATATCATTACGCGGCTGGAAACACAGGTAAACAGCCTCGTCGACCTGATTTCCACGTACGCGGGCGAAAGCTCGGCCAATACTGCGGAAAAGCCGGCGAAGGAGGGATGATGGCACGTGATCACAGGATCCAGCCGAAGATCAATTTTGATCTTACGCCCCTCATCGATATCGTCTTGCAGCTTGTGATTTTTTTCATGATTACGACAACATTCAGGACCGCGCCGGGCATCAGCCTGCAGCTGCCTGGTTCAAAAACAGCCCAGTCGATTGCGACTCCGGAACTGCGTGTCATTGTTGTCTCGGCCAATGAAATCTATCTGGACAAAACAAAGACCAATCTAGCCGGCCTTGAGCAGCTTCTGCGCAAGCGCGTCAGCGGTTCCAGCGCGAGCCAGATCAGAGCGGTGCTCGAAGGCCAATCCGGCGCTGAATATCAGCTCATCATTTCAGTGCTCGATGCGCTGCGAATGAATGGCATCGAGAATGTCGGTCTCATCACGCGAAAAGAAAAGGTGGTGCAATGACCGAAGCGCTTTCCTTTGCCGAGCGTGAGCAGCGCAAGCGGACTATTATTTCATACGCCGTTGCCATCGGACTGTATGCGCTTTTATTCGGTGCAGGCCTGCTGTTCGATTTTTTGCGCCCGCCAATAATGGACCTCAGCAATAAAACATTGATCGTGAATATCCAGGGTCCGGTTGTGAACGATACAGGCAAAGGTTCTCCTGTAGAGAAAAAAGATACGGTCGCCGCGGAGCGTCCCGCGCCTCCGCCACCTCCAGCCCCGAAACCACAGGCGCAAACAGCAGCAAAGACAGCGCCTGCAACTCCCTCTCCTGCGCCGCAGGCTGAAGCCGTCCCTGTGCCTGTTACTCCTGCTGTTCAGCAGCCGGTTGAGCCATGGACGCCTGGTGAGCGAGGCCCCGGCTCGCGCGTGAGTTCCAGCGAATCCTCTGTGCTTTCACCTGGCGAAGGGCAGGTGCCCTGGGGAACAGGCCAGGCGATAAAAATTATGAAAGCCGAAAAGGGGAATACTGTCGAAACGACACTTGGAGGGTCCTCGGAAACAGTAGGGCAGAGCCTCTATGTACCGATCTATCTGGGTATGCCCTTACCTTCAAGCGTATCCGCCGATCTGTTCAACGCGATTCCCGATGAGATCATTCCGCCGCACACAGTGATTACATCTGCTGATGCTCGCAAGCGTGCCTTCTTGAATTACTATGTTAAAAACGGCAATGAATATGTGCTTAAAAATCCCGCACCCCTCGATGTGCGCGAAAAACTCTGGGAGATGCTTGAGGACGCTGGGTACAATGCGGAGCTGGCAGATTACAAGGCTGGGCGCAGCCTGAGCCCCGTGGTCATCGGTTTTTCCATTACAAAAGACCGCCAGCTGCGTGGCGTAGAGCTTTTGCAATCATCGGGCGATCCTGATATCGACGCGGCGGTGCTCTATGGATTCAAGCGTGCTTCGTTCTGGAACAAGAGCGGAGACACTATCCAGGGCCGCTTTGTGTATCGTTTCTGAGCGAGGGGCTGTTTCGGGGCTTTCGCTCAATGTTTCTTGCCGGTTTCTTCTTTTAGCCGCTTCAAATACGCCTTGTCCAGCTCTGCCGCGAAGAATGCATCGACTACATCTGGAGCAAACTGCGTTCCACGCATCGACTTAAGCTCGCTGATCACCTCGTCGAAATCGAGCGCGGTACGGTAGGGTCGCGAGGTCGCCATGGCATCCAAAGTATCGGCGAGCGAAATAATGCGCGCGAGGTGGTCAATTTGCTCGCCTTGTGCCCCATCGGGGTAGCCTTTGCCATCCCAGCGCTCATGGTGATGACGCACCGCTGCTGCTGCTCTGGCAAAAAAGTCGACAGTAGACAGAATCTGAGCGCCGATTATCGGGTGCATGCGGATCACGTCACGCTCGCGATCATCCAATGGACCCTCTTTGTTGAGAATACTGTCGGGAATGCCGATCTTTCCGATGTCGTGCAAGAGAGCTGCATACTCGAGCTGTTCGATTTCTTCATCGGGAAGGCGCATGACTTTTCCAAGGAGCGAGCTGAGCCATCGGACGCGTTCACAGTGGCCTTGCGTATAGCGGTCTTTCGCTTCGATTGTCTCCGCGAGGGCGTACGCGGCCTGAATATTCATCTGTTTGAGCTTGCGGTACACATCGCCCAGCTCCTGGTAACTCGATTCCACGCGATGTTCGAGCTCGAGCCGATACTGCTCGCGTTTTCGCTCTTCTTCGGCCTTCATTTCCATAATATCGCGGTACGAAAACGCTTTTTCAAGCGTCTCCTGGATTTTGTCTATGGAGCTCGGTTTGACCAGATAGTCGAACGCGCCGCTTTTCATTGCAGCAAGCCCGGTTTCAAGATCGCCAAAAGCGGTCAGCATAATAACCGGAACTGAAGGAAGTATGCTCCGAATTTGAGGGAGCGCTGCAAGGCCCGGCATGACCGGCATGCGGATATCGAGCAGAATCGCATCGGGGCTTATATCTCCGCTTTCGAGCAGGTCGATTGCCTCGCGTCCGTTCTTGGCAATTGCATACTCATACCCTATTTTTTTCATGCTGAGCGACAACACTTTTTGCATGGAAACATCATCGTCGACTATCAGCACGGTTCGTTTTTGCAATGTAGTCATCGATTCCTCATGTCCAGAGGGACTTTAGCCGTCCTGCTTCGGTGCGGGCAGCAGAAACGGAACTTTTTTCGAATATTCCTGATAGTCCCTGAACTGTACAATAAAAGTATACTTATCTTGTAATAAAATGAGAAGCAGATTCAACGCGTTTTCAAAGAAAAAAAGCAGAAATGCATAAAAATCGCTTTTCCAGAGCGCTACGCCCAGCGTAAAAATCAAAAACCACCAAAACCCCGGATGCCTGCACATTCCATAGCTTCCATAATGGTAGGCGCACCCCGGTTCCACTGCGTGCTTTTTTGCGCCGACAGGAATCTCGATGAACACAGTCCATACAAGCAGCGCACCACCCAGAAGTCCAATGCAGAGCGAAATGGTGCGGACAAGAGGAGGGATATGCAAAGCCAACCCTTCATGCAGAAGCGAAATCAGCATTCCCGCGGCGACTGCAATGTAGCCAGCTGCCTGCAATGCAGTATGTCCCGGCAGCAACCCGGGCGTTTTTCCGCGCAACGCTCGCTGCGATTTCCGGCTGAAGCGCACATAGCGCCATTCAGCGAACATAAGCACTGCAAAACCGCAGAAAATGAAGATAATGGATACCATTCTGCATACTACTATGCTATAGTATTTCCTAATTTTCCATATCCAGCGCACGTGTGGGGAGCAATTAGATGATTCTGGATGCTTCATCGCTCATTCCGGCCCTGTCTTTCTGTATTTATATTCCCTTTATTGTTTTTGGCTTGGCAAGCAAGAAAGAACGGGTCAATTTCTCGTTCCTTGAGTACATGGGATTCATGGCGTTGTGGAGCTTCGGCTCTTTTATGATGCATGCCAATACAGGGCTATTCACGCTGCTCATCTGGAACAGAGTGATGCTCGTAGGGCTGCTTGGCGGCCCGATTACCATTTTCGGCACGCTTATCTATTTTTCAAGGACAGAGAAACGGCGCTATCGCATTCTTCTATATTTCGGCTATGTTATTTATATTTTCTTGCTATATCTCAATTTTTCAGGAAAAATCGTCACTGATGCCGGCTTCGAAGGCAATGTATTCCATTATAGTCTCGGCCCGGCGGCGCCGATCGCGTATTCTCTCTCGTATTTCTACCTCATTCTGGCTATTTTGTTTATTCTTTGGGAGCTGAGGACAAATCCAGACAGATTTTTGAAGCGCTCCCTGCGGCTCGTTGTGGCTGGAGTCGTCATCATGCTGCTGGGAGTGGCGGCCAATCTCTACGCACCGCTCGGTCGATACCCCATCGATTTGTCTGCAGCGACAATCAATGCAGCGATTATTTTCTTCAGCGTGTACAAGTATAGGCTTGTGCATTATTCAGCAGTGATGCTGAATATCTTTCTGACTTTGCTTGCCATCATATTCGCCAGCGTGATCTACATGCTTTTCTTCGTGCCGGTGTTTGCTCTTGACCGGGTCATTCCATTTTCCAAACTGGCATTGCTTTCAGTGCTTCTGGGAATTGTCTCGGCGCTGCTGCTTTCGCCGCTTCGAACCACAACGCAGGCCTTGCTCGAGCGAATCTATGGTGGCAAAAGTTTCTTGTATTATCAAGAATTGCGAAAATTTTCCGCTGATCTGACTTCCATTGTCAATCTTGAGGACCTCGCAAAGCTCACCGTCGACAATGTCATATCGACATTCAAACTTGAGTGGGCATTTGTGCTCATCAATGACTATAATGCCCGAAATTTCCGTATTATTGCGTCTACAGGCCTTGCGTTTGCGGAAGCTTACGGAGAAACCACCGACCAGCATGTCATTGTTCCGCGCACAGACCAGTTTGTGCAAGCCTATCAGATGCGCACAATACAGCAGAATCAAGCAGCACACCAGCGGACCATTTCCATCAAATTATCCAAAGGCGAAGTAAATGAGACGGTGCAGGCGAGCCTTGTGCTTCCCCTCAAATTCAAGGAGAGGCTGAATGGCTTTATCGTGCTCGGTCCGCGTATTGAAAAAGACTATTACAACCAGTACGACCTTGAGATCCTGCAGTTCCTCACCGACCAGGCATCGGTAGCGATGGAAAATGCCATCAGTTTCGAACGCTTGCGACAGCAGCAGAAGCGCCTGCAGGAAACGAACGAAGAACTCACGCTCAACCGGAACAAGCTCGAGGCATTCTTTGATGGTATCGCGACGCCTATCTCCATTCAGGACATCAATTACAATATTGTCACTGCAAACTACGCGGCACGTCGGTATTTCGAAAAACCGCTCGAAGAGCTCGTGGGCTCGAAGTGCTACAAAGTCTATTTCAATCGGGATCGTCCCTGCGCGGAGTGTCTCGCCCAGGATTGCTTGCATACAAAGCTTCCTTTCAGCGCGGAAAAGCAGGACAGCCGGACCCAGCTTACCTTTGCGCTCAATTTTTATTCGATACCGACACCTAAAGGATCAGTCGGCTCTTTCATCGAATTTTTCCAGGACATAACGAAGCAGAAAACCCTGCAGGAAGAACTCATTCAGTCCGAAAAGCTGGCAGGCATCGGCACACTTGTTTCGGGTATAGCGCACGAGATCAACAATCCGCTTGGCGGAATTCTTGGCACGGCCGACCTCATGCTTCCCGAAACGCCTGAGAACAGTACGCTGCGTGAATATACGCAGGATATTATCCGTTATGCGCAGAGCGCGGCCGAGGTAATCAAGGATCTCATGACCTATTCGCGCAAGACCAGAACCTCCGCAGAGCCAATCAATATCGTCACCATTCTCGAAAACTCCCTCAAAATGGCGATGCGCGGTATCGATTTCGGAACAATCATAGTGCGGAAATCCTACGATTCGGTCAAGGAAATCCTTGCAAACCCAACCGAGCTGCAGCAGGTATTCCTGAACCTCATTGTCAACGCGGTACAGGCCATGAACAGCGATGGAATTCTGACTCTTTCATGTCGTCAGGAAGAGGATGATGTCATTATCACCGTGCAGGATACGGGTACTGGCATCGACAAAGAAAATCTCGACAAAATCTTCAACCCCTTCTTTACAACAAAAGAAGCGGGCGCAGGCACCGGGCTTGGCTTGAGCATTGCGCATCATATCGTTACCAAATCGGGCGGTCGCATCCTGCTCGACAGCCAGGAAGGCAAAGGCACCACGTTTACTGTCATTCTTCCCGCAGCGAGCCAGGACAAGGACCGCTTGCATCTTGTCCATGCAAAAGAAACTCGCCATTTCGAAGACAGCTTTTATCTACAGCGCAAGGTGCTTGTCGGCGAAAAGGGCTATCAGGAGGAAACAATCCGCCGCAAATCCGATGAAGTGGCCTTCCATATCCTCGCATACAAAGGCCTTCAGCCTATCGGCACCGTTACCTTGCATCTGAGCGAAGAAGAAGGATATGTCCCCATCGAAGAGAATTTCAGTATCGCGCACTATCTCGACGGCAGCCTTTATGCGGAAATTGACAGGCTTGCGGTAGCCAAAGAAGAGCGCGGCAGCCTGATTCCATTCAGCATTATGGCGCTTGCGTATCTCTATGCGCGGGGGCGTGGCGCGAAAAAAATCTTCCTTGATGTATTCTCGGATGAAGTCAAGCTCATAAAAATGTATGAGAAGCTCGGCTTCGAGATTATTGGCAGTTACAGCAAGCCGCTGCCCTGCACGGTGATGATGATGGATCATGTTTCGCGGTACGAGCAGGAAGTTTCGCGGATGGAGCATTTTGTAAAGCCCTTCTTTTCGCGGCTTGTTCCAAAAATCGATTTTTCGGGCCAAGACCTTCATTATGTCATGAAAGCCATGGACGAAATCAGCGCAAAATTTCCCAAGGAAAGCGCCGATGAACAACAGGTGGGCGAGGCGATGTGAATAGAGCCAATTTGAATAGAAGCGATGTGAATACCCCGCTCGTAATTTCCTTATTATTCTTGCTTTTTCCTGCCCGTCGTAGACAGAATAACTGTGCTGGCATACAATCTGTAATGCTATGAAGCCAGATGATTTGGCTGAGGGGCTGAACGCGATTTTCGCTCGCTCGCCGGTTTTCCCGGAGAAGTCTCTCATTATCGATGTGATCGCCAATCCAAAAGCGGGCGGTTTTAGCCGTATCCATCACTCAAGGAAGCGTTTCAACGAGCTCAAGGAAATTGTGCGACGTTCCCTGCAATTGCCTGAGCGCGCCTCCCCGTATGCCCTCAAAATGCACCTGACCGAGCGCTGCGGACATGCCGCAGCAATTGTCCAGCGCATTCTTGACCGTTCCCCCTCGAACGGAAAGGATTCCTGCCACCTCATTATCACCGCGGGCGGAGATGGCACAAGCTTGGAGACAGCAGAGCGGCTCACCAAGCTGCCTGAATCAGAAAAGGATAGATTTGGCCTTGTGCGCCTGCCTTTTGGCACAGGAAACGATGGCTCGGAAGGGCGCGATCTATTGGTAGCGCTCGGGCGATTTCTCGGGTCGGCCGCATTCGAACGCAGAGCGGCTTTGCGTGTCACGCCGAGCGAAGAAGGGGGCGGCTTGCCGCGTTATTCTTTCAATATCGCGAGCATTGGCCTCGATGCGTATGTCGCTGATATGACAAATCGTCTAAAGCGGCACTTCCCGGGGGATTCATATCGGTTCTGGGTGAATATCGGCACGTTGTTCTACGACCGCATTTACAATGTGGGGGATATGCACCTCAAGGCATGGGGTGAGGATGGGAAGATTGTGATGGATTCGACCGGGCCGCGATTGCTCGTGGCTATGGGCGTTTCAGGCAATCGACAATACGGTTCAAACAAAAAAATTCTTCCGAACGATACCAATTGCGTTGCAGTTTCGCAGACCAGCTTGCTCAGAAAACTCATTCTGAAAGGCCCAATCGAACAAGGGCGACATGAAAACATTCCGGAGCTTGTCCACTTCAGCGCCGAGAAACTGATGATCGAGTATGGCGAACGAATTCCTTTGCAGTGCGATGGCGAAACGAACGAGCTAGCGAAGTGTGATTTTCCGCTGATTATGGAGCGGGTGCGGAATGCGTACAACGTCCTTGTGCCTGTGCTAGCGTGAGCATGTTAAAAAAGCATAGCGGCGCACGCATGAATACATCGCCCCTTCCCTGGTCAGCCTCGATTGCATGAGTTCGAATGCATCGATAGCGAACGAAATCTTGGGAGCTGCGGGCAAGGAAGAAAGCTCTGGGATCCATAGCTCCTTAAGCCGAGCGAGGGTCAGATGCGCCTTCCACGGGCGCGAATCGGTTTCGGCGCCGATTTGGGAAGCAATTATGCGCAGGCGATCGATAAGGCTGAAAAGAGGCGCTGTAGGTTCAATGCGTGTGTGAAGGTACAGCACACGCGGAGCTCGCAAAGAGGGAAGAACCGAAAGATTGCCAATCCGCAGCGTGAGGGAAGGGCAGTTAATAGCCTCAGCCTCAAGAAGATTTTGCAGGGTGGCTGCGACCCCATGATCGAGCTCGCCGAAAAAATGCAGCGTAAGATGCAGATTTTCTTCCGGCACCCACGAGGGTCTCGCAGGGGCGAATGAAGGCGCGATTGTACGGCAGTACTCGGCGATCCGATGCTGGGCGGCGGCCGGCAGAGGAAGGGCGGCAAATAATCGCATACTGCGATTATGCCAGATAATCGGGCCGAATGCGAGACATGGATGCAAAAATATTGCGCTTTACATGGCTCGATCCGCCCGTGATCTGGTCGATGAGGCGCTTTGTTTTTTTTCGCTCGCCATCGAGGTTGAAGGAACAGGTGCAGGTATGCGAGGTGAGGCCAAGTTCATCGGCGCAAGCGATAATCTGATGTTCTTCGCAGAGAGCGAGGGGGCGGATGACGGTCAGAGGATATTTGCGGTAGGGCATAACAGGCGGCATGGTGGCAAATTCGCCCTTTCGCATCATGTTCATGAGCAGAGTTTCGAGAATGTCGTCCATGTGGTGTCCGAGGGCGAGCTTATTGAAGCCGTTTGCCTGCGCATATTTCATAAGCTCGGTGCGGCGCTGGGTGGCGCACCAGTAGCAGTTCATCGTTTCGCCGGGTTTGAGGCGGCCTGCAACAGGCACATCGATGCGCACAAAGGGTATGTTCCAGTCAGCCATTTTGGCCTTGAGCCAGGAATCGTCGACGGGGTTTGAATAGCCGGCGCTGGCCAGGTCCGTCGCGACATGGCAGACGGCTATTTCAAATGGCACATCCCACCACTGGCGTTTCAGCGCGAGGTCCCAGGCAAGACAGCTCGAATCCTTGCCTCCGGAGACGGCAATGAGGATGCGGTCGCCTTCTTCGATCATGCTGTAGCGCCGGATGGCAACTTCGGTGAGTTTTGCCAGTGTGGAACGTGCATGTTTCATCGGTTGTTGCCTCATATCATACCGCAAATCTAGAGAAAGCGCCCTTGAGGGTCAAGGAGCCAGCTCAGCTGCAGCAGCAACAGAACGTGCGCAACACTATGGCGTGCGCTGCGCAGAATTGTTGTCTTCCCAGGAAGCCTGTGTTACACTTTCGCATCCGAAGGATCAAGGAGGACATATGAAACGATTTCTGTGTGTTTTGATCGCGTTGTGCCTTATTGCGGGCGCAGCATTCGCCGCACCGAAAACAAAGGTAAAAATTGCGCTCATCGTCGAATCCACCATAGATGACAAAGGCTGGTGCCAGTCGATGCACGATGCAATTACTGCTGTACAAAAGAAATATGGTACTGCGCTCGTCGAATACAGCTATAGCGAAAAAATGAAGCCCGTCGATGCCGGCTCCGCCGCTCGTCAGTATGTCGCGAAGGGCTTCGATATTATTATCTGCCATGGCGCCCAGTACAAAAACCTTGTGCTCGAGATGGCCGATGATTTTCCGAAAACCACATTTGCATTCGGCACTTCAGGCGAAATTGGCCCCAAAAATGTGTTTACCTACATGCCGGAAAGCGAAGAGACAGGGTATGTCAATGGCATTATTGCAGGCCTTGTCACCAGAACGAACAAGATCGGTCTTGTCGGCCCCGTCGATGGAGGAGATGCGGCCCGCTACAACCGCGGCTTTATTCTAGGAGTCAAGGCGGTCAATCCCAATGCAGTGGTACAGGTTGCCTATACCGGCAGTTTTGGCGATTTTGTGAAGGCGGCGGAACTGGCGCACACCCAGATCAAGGCGGGTGCAGATGTGCTGACCGGTTCAGCCCAGCAGGCTCTGGGTGCCTTGCGGGCCGTAGCCGAATACAAGGACAAGCCTATCTGGTGGCTGGGGCAGGATACCGAACAGCTTAAAGTCCCGGAAAGCTATAAGGTCATTGCCGCTGCGAGCTACGCCTACGCCGCGGTTGTTGAGCAGCTGATCGATAAGCGCCAGTCCGGCGTGCTTGGAGGCGAGGTTATTCCGCTCAATTTTGCAAATGGCGGTTTTATTTACAAGTTCAATGACAATGTCGGGCCGGTTCTTACTGCTGATATCAGAAAGCAGGCTGAAAAAGCGCTTGCTGACATTACCGCCAGCAAGCTAACCATCGCTTGGCAGAGCGTAAAATAAAGCATTTTTCATCTCTATAAAACAACATGTCTGCGCGGCGCACGCCATAGCGTCGCGCAGGTTCTATATGTCTGACAAGGTTTGCCCATGAATAATGAACCGATACATTCGCTGGCGGTAGAAGGAATTACCAAGCGCTTTCCTGGCATTCTAGCATGCGATTCAATCAGCCTCGATGTTGGCGAGCATGAAATTCTCGCAATAGTCGGCGAGAATGGCGCTGGCAAGACGACGCTCATGAATATTCTCATGGGGCTGTACCAGCCAGATGAAGGGAAAATTTTCATCAACGGGCGCGAAGTGCATTTTCGCACCCCGGTTGATGCATATGCAACGGGAATCGGCATGGTGCATCAGCATTTCATGCTGGTACCAAATCTTACGGTGGCTGAGAATGTCTTGCTGGGCATGCGGGAATTCCAGAAATTTCTGTGGCAGGACATGGAAGGCGTGCGCAAGCGAATTCGCGAGATTTCCGAGCGCTACAATTTGCCTGTCCAGCCTGATGCCTATATCTGGCAGCTTTCTGTTGGCGAACAGCAGCGTGTAGAGCTTGTAAAAACGCTCTGTCTCGGAGCGTGTTTTCTCATTCTCGACGAACCGACAAGTGCGCTTACTCCACAGGAGACAGACGATCTCATCGCGCTTTTAAAGCGCATGTCCAACGACCTGTCGATTATTTTTATCAGCCATAAGCTTGCCGAAGTGACTGCGCTCTCCGATCGCATCGCTATTCTCAGGCAAGGAAAGGTTGTATACCGCGGCACGACATCGGGTCAATCGGTCTCGAACCTTGCCTCGCTCATGACCGGGCATGAAGTAGTGCTGCCCTGCAATGAATGCACTGGCGGCTCAGGAGAAACCATACTCGAAATCAGGAACCTGAAGGTCAGGTCCGATCGAGGGTTCTTTGCGCTCGACGGGCTGTCGCTATCACTGCAGAAAGGCGAGATTCTCGGCCTTGCGGGCGTTTCCGGCAATGGTCAGCGGGAGCTTGCAGACGCGCTTGCGGGCTTGAGAAAAGTCGAATCTGGAAGCATTCTCTTCAGAAAAAAAGAACTTGCGAACAAAAGCCCGCGCTCGATTATTGAGGCAGGCATCGGCTATATTCCCGAGGACAGGAATGAAGAAGGAATTGTTCCACCTTTCAATGTGCGGGACAACCTGATTCTCAAGGATTTCCGCTCGAAGCATTTTTGCAAGGGGCCTTTTTTCCGCTTCGATGAAACGCGCCAAAATGCCGAGGAGCTTCAGAAGCGCTTCGATATCCGTTGTGCATCGCTCAATGTCGCCGCAGGGTCACTTTCCGGAGGAAATATCCAGAAAGTTATCCTTGCCCGCGAATTGGCGCGCAAACCGGAAGTGCTCATAGCGGTGTACCCGACGCGCGGCCTCGATATGGGTGCCGAGGAATTCATCCATGAGAGATTGCTCGAGCTCCGCTCGCAAGGAACAGCGATTCTCCTCATCTCGGAGGAGCTGGATGAGCTTTTGAACCTGAGCGACCGCATTGCTGTTATTTTTAAAGGAAAAATTCTGGCAACCATGCCAACTCGCGAAACCTCGAAGAAAAAACTCGGGCTTCTTATGGCAGGCATTTCCGGCGAGGGGGCTGCATGAAATCGACATACCGCGCTCTCTACATCTTTGCGATAAGCCTTGCAGCAGCGCTTGCAGCTGTTCTGCTCGGGGCGGTTGTTCTGGAAATACTCGGAAAGGATCCGCTTGCTGTCTATAAAGTTATACTGACCGAGCCGCTCAAGGATCTGTTCGGATTGACGGAAATAAGCGTGCGCATGGTGCCGCTCATTCTTGTGGCGCTGGGTATAGCGATTTCCTTTCGTTCGGGGATTCTGAATATTGGAGCCGAGGGGCAGATACAAATGGGTGTCATTGCTGCAGCAGCGGCCGCCATTTACCTGCCGTCGTTGCCGAAAATAGTGATTCTGCCGCTTGTTCTCGTCGCAGGAGCCCTCGCCGGGGCGATATGGGCAAGTATTGCTGGCTGGCTCAAGGCAAAGCTGAATGTGAGCGAACTGCTCTCCACAGTGATGTTGAACTATATCGCGGCCCAGCTGTATGGCTTTTTGCTGCGCGGGCCGATGATCGATCCTGCGGAGTTGCAGGTTGGGAGCGGCACGCCACAATCGGTGCGTCTGCCAAAAGCTGCGTGGATCGACCGGATAATTCCGGGTATGCGTCTGCATTACGGATTTGTAATTGCAATTGTGCTTGCTATCCTCGTGTATGTTTTTTTGTGGCGAACAAAATGGGGATATGCGTTGCGAGCAGCGGGCGCAGGGCCCAAAGCCGCCCGCTATGGCGGCATAAAAGTAGAAACCTGCCTGATTGCAGCCATGGCGCTGGCAGGAGCTTTTGCCGGCCTGGCCGGAGCCATAGAAGTGACGGGTCTTCATCGAAGAGCAATTGAGGGGATTTCTTCGGGGTATGGCTTTTCGGGCATTGTGGTAGCTCTGTTTGGAGGCTTGCATCCAGCAGGCATTGTGCCTTCGGCTTTCTTTTTCGGTTTGCTGCTGATCGGAGCGGATATGACGCAGCGCATTATGTCGGTTCCGGCAAATATGGTGCTGGTGCTGCAGGGAGCGGTCATTCTGAGCATTATTGCTGCGAAAATGCTGATTGCAGACCAGTATCTGTTCGAGCGTTTTGCGCGCATGCTGGAAAAACGCGGAAGAAAGGCCGCAGGGGGTAAGACCAAGGCCGGAGCCGGCAAGGCTGGCGCGGCCAAAGCAGACCGCCGGAGGGAACAGCCATGAATATTCTCACCTTTATCGTCAATGTCCTGTCGATCGGCATTCCTTTTTCGGTTGCGCTTTTGCTCGCCTCGACCGGAGAAATGTTCAATCAGCGTGCTGGTGTGTTCAATCTCGGCTGCGAAGGCATCATGTCGATGGGGGCTTTTCTTGCATTTATGCCGGCTCATCTGCTGCAGAATACCTCGCTCGCGCCATATGCGAACCTCATCGGAATTGCGGCGGCGATTGTGATAGGCGCGCTTTTTGGTCTTCTCTTTGCGCTGGTTACGGTGACGTTCCGGGCGCCGCAAGGCATAGCGGGCATTGGATTGCACATGTTCGGTTGGGGTGTCGCAGGCACACTTTTTCGCTATTTTGTCGGCGGAGTAACCGGTGTACCGGGGCTTAAAAATCTGCCGATTCCGTTTTTGTCAAGAATTCCGCTCATCGGACCATTGCTGTTCAATCTCAACGGGCTAGCGTATGCGGCATTCATTCTGGTTCCTGCGAGCTGGTACATTCTGTTCAAGACGCCGTGGGGGCTTAAGGTGCGGGCGGTGGGTACCTATCCGCGGGCAGCCGATACGATGGGCGTGAATGTTTCGCGTACGCGGTACCAGGCGCTGGTGGCGGGCGGCATGCTTGCCGGCCTTGCGGGGGCGTATCTTTCGCTTGGGCAGGCAAAGATGTTCGCGGATGACATTGTGGCGGGGCGGGGTTTTATCGCGGTAGCGCTCGTGTATTTTGGAAGGTGGAATCCCTATCTGATTTTAGGCGGGAGTCTTCTTTTCAGCGTCGCTCAGTCGTTCCAGCTCGCGATCCAGGTGCTTGGAATTCGCTTTCCCTATGAATTTGCGGTCATGCTGCCGTATGTGCTCGTGATTGTGGTACTGGCGCTGACGCCGGGATCGGTGACGCGAGGTCCTGCGGAGTTGGGCAAGCCGTTTGACAGAGAAAAGCGCGTGTAGGCAACTAGCGCAGTTTTGCCAGCTTTGGAGCAATGACAAAACGGCAGTATGGGGCATCGGGATTGCGCTCATAGTACTTCTGGTGCCATGCTTCGGCAGGCCAGAAATGCCCTGCCGGCTCGATCGAAGTGACAATGGGGCGGTCGAATGCTGCCTGCGCGGCACTTTTGGACAGTTCGGCAAGTTCGCGCTGGTTTGCATCTAGATAAAAAATAACCGAGCGATACTGTTCCCCGATATCTGCCCCCTGGCGATTGAGCGTTGTCGGGTCATGGAATTTCCAGAAAAAATCGAGAATTTCTCGATACGATATGACAGCGAGATCGAAAACCACTTCAACTGTTTCGGCGTGTCCGGTGGTACCCTCGCATACTTCTTCATATGTCGGATGCGGTGCGGCGCCGCCGCAGTATCCGGATGTGACCGAGAGCACGCCAGGAACACGCTTGAACAGCGCTTCAAGGCACCAGAAGCACCCGCCCGCAAGGAGGGCTTTTTCGGTTTTCTGTCCTGTTTCCATTCTTGCAATTCCTTTTTTATGTTTCGATGCGATGACTTTCTTTTGTGCGACAACTACATAGTAAAAGTAGCGAAATTGTGTGAATAAGGGAAATCAGAGCCGGGAGCTTATCTGGCTTACAAGACAGCGGGCGGCTTGCGCTCCGGCACGCTATCAGCTTTTTCCCGTCCTTCCGCAGGATAGACAACCGAATTGATAAAGCTTACGAGCACATCGAGCGCGCGTTCGTTAAATCCGCCTTCGGGAATGATGATGTCTGCATACGCTTTTGTCGGCTCGATAAATTCGTAATGGCCGGGGCGGACTACGGTCAGGTATTGCTCAACGACAGAATCGACGGTGCGTCCGCGTTCTTTGATATCGCGGCTCAACCGTCTGATGAAACGGATATCGTCCGGTGTGTCGACAAAAATCTTGAGATCTATGAGGTCGCGAACCTGCTTGTTGGTAAAAATCATGATTCCTTCAAAGATAACGAGCTTGCAGGTCTGGATATGGATCGTTTGCTCGGTGCGCCGGTGGTGCACAAAATCGTATACGGGCATGTCGATCGATTCGCCATTTTTGAGCGAAGTAAGATGCTGGATGAGAAGATCATTGTCGAACGCATCGGGATGATCGAAGTTGAATGCGGTGATGTTGCGGTTGTTGATGAATTCTGCCGATTTATAGTAGTTGTCCTGCGGAAGGAAAACAAAATCGCTCACCATTTCGGAAATTTTACGGACAATGGTTGTCTTGCCGGATCCAGAACCGCCGGAAATACCAATTATTTTAACAGGGGGCATAGAGAATTTGTATCATGTGCGCCGCAAGAGGTAAAGACCAGCAGGGCTGTGCAGACCAGCAGGCTGGAAAGAGGAGCAAAACCCCGCCGCCTCAAATCCGGAAAGGATTTCCGAAGCTGCCCGAGAATACTACTTCGCCCAAAGGCTTACGAATGCGCTCCGAATTTTCGCTCGCTTTTTGCTGCTCCGACAGAGCATCTGTCGGCCCCGGTTTGCCGATAGCGAGAACAACGAGCGGTACGATTTCCTTGGGAATACTGAGCGCCGCGCGTACTTTCGAAGGTGAGAAGCCAGCCATGGGGTGGGCTATCAAGCCTTCGTGCTGAGCCTGAAGCTCGATCGCCATCGCCGCTTGTCCGAGATCGAAATAGGCATAATCGCGCCCTTCATCCATTCTACAGTCGAGATGCGCTGCGGTACACAACACGAAAAACCACGAGGCCCTTTGCGCCCATGCATTGCCTGGAGTGAGCGCAGCGCGGATTCCTTCGGCTTGGGCACTCCCGGGTTCATTGCTCACCATGACAATGCGCCATGGCTGATTGTTAAAGCATGACGGAGCAAGGGTGGCCGCATATACAAGCTCAGCGGCAATGCGTTCGTCGATGGGTTCTTCGGAAAGGCCTCTGCGCGCTCTGCGGTCCTCGATTTCATGCAGAATATTCATGATTGTCCTCCTGCTAGCGTGAATTTCCGGCGGCTGGCCATAGCGCCGAGCGCCTCTTGAATTTGATCGACAATGAAGTCAGGAGTCGAAGCGCCGGCAGTGATCCCGATGCGCTCGTATCGCGCCATTTCCGCGGTGAGCTCGGAAGCGGTTTCGATGTGCCATGCAGGCTTTCCGCATTCGATTGCACTTGCATACAGGCGCTTGGTGTTTTCGGAATTTTTTCCTCCAACGATGAGGACCGCATCGACCTGTCCGCAAAGCTCGACAAGAGCCTGCTGGCGTTCCCGGGTGGCTGGGCATATGGTTTTTTCAGCAGTAATGGTCGGCACGTTGGCCTGAAATATTGCGATCACCGCGTCGTAGTCTTCCTGGCGGATCGTTGTCTGGGCGATGAGAGCGCATGGCTTGTCCTTGAGCTTCCTCGCTATTTTAAGCGCGGTTGTTGGGCCGCCAACCACAATTGCGTTCGAAGTATGCCCGAGAATGCCAGCGATTTCCCCATGCCGAGGGTCTCCGATGAGCACCACCTGCCAGCCCAATTTTTCATAGTGGCGCGCGAGCCTCTGGCTTTTTATCACGCGCGGGCAAGTCGCGTCGATAATTCGACAGCCCATCTCACGCATCCTCGAGATTGCAGCGAGCGAGGCGCCGTGAGCCCTGATGACAACGATCGCATCGTTCAAGTCTGGAATCGAGGCACTGCCATCTTCTACCTCTTTTGTGTCCAGCACATGAACGCCCAGTGCCTCAAGCTCGGCAACTGCCTGAGGATTATGGATGAGCGGTCCATAGGTGAAGACGCGGGCTCCCTCGTTTGCTGCTTCTTGTGCGGCTTGGCGAGCAAGCTCATCTGCCCGCCGCACTCCCATGCACATACCAAGGACTCGCGCCCTAATAATTTGCATATGCAAATAATAACATCGATTGCGAATTTTGGGAAAAGTGCTATACTACAATTTCCAAATTTTATGTTGCTTGGGGAAAAGGAGATTTCATGGCAGCACGCAAAACCATCGTCGTAGCTCTTGGCGGCAATGCAATTATCGAAGAAGGCACAGAAGGCACTACCGAGCAGCAATTCGAGAATACCCGCAAAAGCATGAAGGCCATAGTCGGCATGATTGCGGAAGGCCACAAAGTGGTTCTTACTCATGGAAATGGGCCTCAGGCGGGTGTGCATCTCATCCGGAACGAAGCTGCTTCTGCGCAGGTCCCGCCTTCCCCCCTCAATGTCATCGTCGCGGATACGCAGGGTTCAATGGGTTACATGATCGCGCAGAGCCTTGCGAATGCTTTGCGGGCGGAAGGCATCGAAAAGGATATTGTCACGGTGGTCACGCAGGTTGAAGTGGACCCGAATGATCCATCAATGCAGAATCCGTCGAAGTATGTCGGTCCATTTTACAAGGCCGAGCAGGTCGAAAAGCTTCGCGAACGCGGCTGGATCATAAAGGAAGATCCCATGCGCGGATACCGGCGGGTTGTTCCAAGCCCAAAGCCCCTCGATGTCATCGAAAAAGACACAATCAAAGACCTGATCGATGACGGGAAAGTGGTGATTGCGGTCGGCGGCGGTGGCATTCCAGTCAAGCGCGATCCAGACGGCATGCTTTCGGGTGTCGATGCAGTTATCGATAAAGACAGAGCTTCAGCGCTTCTTGCCAGCCTCATCGATGCTGATGAACTCATTATTCTTACCGGCGTCGATAAAGTGGCAATCAATTTCCGCAAGCCCGACCAGCAGGTTTTTGACCATCTTACGGTTGCGGAATGCGAGAAATACATGGCCGAAGGTCAATTTCCGAAAGGTTCCATGGGCCCGAAAATCGAGGCGGCATGCGATTTCATCCGCAGGGGCGGCGCGAAAGTCATTATCACTTCGATGGAAAACGCGACTGCGGCAGTCGACGGCAAAGCCGGAACCGTTATCACTGCCTAGCCGGGGGCAGCCCGGTGCGGTCTGCCAACGCAAGGTGCCTTGGTGCGCAACTTGACCACTCAAGGCGCTCCATGCTAACTTTTCAGGAATTCTTTTTCGATAAGGAAGATATATGAACGGTATCCAGAATGGCCTGGTTCTGCTTCAAGGAACCACTGCTGCAAATCCGACGGGACAGCTTGTCTCCACAATCGTCACCTTCGGTCTTGTTTTTGTCATTTTCTACTTTTTGATTATCCGCCCGCAGAACAAAAAGCAGAAAGATATGCAGAAGATGATCGCAGGGGTCAAGAAAGGCGACAAAATCGTCACTATTGGTGGCATTCATGGCGTCGTCGCTGCCGTCAAAGAGACTACTGTAATGGTTAAAGTTGATGACGGAACCCGCATCGAGTTTTCCAAGTCGGCAATCGCTTCGGTCAGCCCTGCCAAAGCCGAGGAAAAGGCTTCCGAGCCTGTCGAAGAAGCAGCAGAAAAAGCCGAAGACAAGTAATTCTTTCGATATGCCGGGCCTCGCTCTCAGGCAGGCTGGCATACCGCGCTTTTCCGCATTCTATACATCCATGAGAGGATTGGAGTTATCGGTATGAGCAAATTCCGCCGCCTATTGGTCGTCGTTGCTGTGCTCGCCGTGGCCTTCATGTTCCTTTTTCCGAGTATTCAGTGGTATTTCCTGACACCGAAAGAGGATCAAGCCATCGCAGTAGGCTCCCGGGAGCAGATTCGTGAATATTCCCGGCGCATGACCTATCTCATCATTACTGACCTTAAGCAAAAGGCCACCGCAAAGGATACCACGGATCTTTCCGGACAAAAGACATACAAGGTTGCTGTAGAGTCAGCTCAGAAGGCTTATTCGCTCGCGAAAAAGCCTGCGCCGAAAACCTGGGATGCGATAGCCATTCTTTCCGCGTTTTCAGGCGAGCGTTCCATGTTCGACAGCATCGAATCGCGCTATCGAGAGCATGTGCTCAGTCTGAAAAATGTCCACTCGAATGCAGTGCAGCTCGGGCTCGATCTTGCAGGCGGCATAAGCGCGGTTATTCAGGCAGACCTCCAGGGCCTTTCCCAAAAAGTCGGGCATGACCTGTCGCAAGCCGAAAAGGAAGATGCGATGAAGCGTGCGGTCGAAATCCTCAATTCACGCATCGACAAATTCGGCCTGACCGAGCCGGTAATCAGGCGCCAGGGCGAGGATCAGATATACATCGAAATTCCGGGTGCGGCCGATCCCGAACGCCTTAATTCGATTATAATGGGCAAAGGGAATCTGGCATTCTATCTGGTCGACTCCGAGGCTTCGACTGCTGTGAGTTCATATCTCGCCACGAATCCGGTCGGTATCGATGAGCAAACGATGGTTGTCGACAAGCCCGGACTTGTGCCGGAAGGCAAAATCGTCCGAAAAGTCTATAAAAAAGACAGCTACGGTCTCGACGAGTTTACGGGTGAATACCTGGTGCTCGAGGGCAAGCCTGGCCTCGACGGCAGCCACATCCAGAGCGCCACTGTTTCATCAGACCCCATAACCGGCAAACCCGAAACCAACTTCGTGCTCGACAAAGAGGGTGGCGATCTTTTCTACAAGCTGACAAGCGAAAATGTCGGCAAGACCATGGCAGTTGTCCTCGACGATCGAGTCAAATCCTATGCGCGGATCCAGGAGCCTATCCGCGAATCGGTACGCATCACCGGTTTCAGTTCGGATGAAGCCGAATCGCTTGCTCTGCTCTTGCGAACTGCCGCGCTTCCGATAAGCCTGGCTGTTGTAAGTCAGCAAGCCATTGGCGCGTCCCTTGGTGAAGACTCGATCGCGCAAGGCCGAACCGCAATTTTAGTCGGTATCCTTTCGATCTTCGTGTTCATGTTCGCATACTACAAATGGGCGGGACTGAATGCCACGATTGCCCAAGTGCTCAATCTCTATCTCATGCTTTCGGTGCTGACAGCTTTCAAGCTCACCCTGACATTGCCGTCCATCGCAGGCTTTGTGCTGACCACCGGCATGGCGGTCGATGCGAACGTCATTATTTTCGAGCGCATCAAAGAGGAAATCAGAGCCGGGAAAACGCGGGCCGCCGCTATCGATGCAGGCTTCCACAAAGCTTTCTGGGCGGTCATGGACTCGAACATCACTACGATCATAGCTGCACTCTTCATGGCACAGCTCGGTACCGGCCCGATCCAGGGGTTTGCGATTTCGCTTGCAATAGGAAATATAATGAGCTTGTTCACCTCACTCTTCGTTTCGCGGCTGATTTTCGATTTCGAAACTGATGTGCTCCATGCCACACATACATCCATCAGCTGGAGGGTCCGATAATGAAACGCCTCATTCGATTCAGCAAATTCTTTCTGCCAGCTGTGATAATCAGCTCAACCATCATCGTTTTAGGACTTATCGGATACTTCACGAAAGGCTTCAACCTCGGCGTCGACTTTCAAGCCGGTATCAACGAAACAATCCAGCTGGCATATCCGGCAGGCGAAGTCTCGTTCACAGGGAAGGGTAACGCCGAGCTCACCGTGAGCGAAACACAGCTCATGCTGGTTTTCTCTGGTGCCGAAGCCCAAAAACGAACAGTTGCTCTGGATTACAAAAGCTATCCGACCCTTGCGGATATCAAAGCTGCCCTCGGAAAAGAAACAGGCATTTCGGTCAAACTGAGCGAAGACAGCGATGCTCTGCCATCTTCCTCAATTGTGCCGACGTATCAGGGCAATACACTTCTGAGCGTGAATCCGGTCAAGTTGTATCGTGCGCCGATAAACGACAGCGAACGCTTTGCATCGATCGATATTGTGCGCGAGGCGCTCAAGCCGCTCGGACAGGTATCGGTTCAGACAATCAATCCGGTTACCTCCCAGCGCTACCTCGTCCGTGTTCGGGATGATGGCAAGAATCCACAGTTCACCACCATGATCCCGCAGACAATTCGCCAGCTTATTGAAGACAAAGTGGGCAAAGACAGGGTTGTTGTCGTCAAGACTGATTATGTGGGACCGCGGTATTCACAGACGCTCGGTCAGCAATCCGCATGGCTGGTTCTGGTAACCATTCTGCTTATTCTTCTGTATTCGACGATTCGATTTAAAATCGAATACGCGCTCGGCGCGGTGCTTGCCATCATGCACGACGCGCTGATTATGGTGGCCTTCATTGTCTGGACACGCATGGAATTCAATACAACAACCATCGCGGCGATTCTGACAATTCTGGGGTACTCCATCAACGATACGATCGTGCAGTTTGACCGCGTCCGCGAAGAGCGCAAAATTCATCCTTCAGAGCGCTTTGTCGATGTGCTGGATCGCGCGCTGACGCTCACGCTGGGCCGCTCTGTGATCACGACATTGACGACGATGCTCGCTGTGCTCGCGCTTTTCTTGTTCACAACTGGGAGTATCAAGGACTTCGCGCTTGCGCTGCTGATCGGCATGACGAGCGGCGTGTACTCGACAATTTTCATTGCGAGCGCTTTTGTGCTGATGTGGGAAAACCGGCGGGCAGGCAAGGAACGCAAGCAAGCCAAATTGCAGAAAGATGTGCCGGACAAGGCACCAGGCAAGGCGCCAGCTGGCGTGTAAATGTTGACAAATGCGGGGCATTTCTGTACTATGTGCCCCGCTATTGGCGCCGTACCCAAGAGGTAAGGGAGAGGTCTGCAAAACCTTTATGCATCGGTTCGATTCCGATCGGCGCCTTTTGAATGAGCCGCCCTAGCAAAGGGGCGGCTTTTTTATTCCAGGGGGCGGGGCGCTCGCGATGCTGAGCGGCTTTTCTTGCGCGTTTTGCTTTGCATGGGAGAAAAGACAATTTTGAACAAATTTTACTTGACAGCGGCTATATAAGAAATTACAATAAAACAAAATATTATTTGGGTATATGCCCAAAGGAGGTCTGATAAAAAAGTCCAACCGGGACGTGGTGGGTAGTGATACACTGACCGCGAGAGCGGGACAGGAAATCTAGGTTACTGTTCGGCATTTTGCATGGTCTACGAGACCGAAAAGGAGA
>Ga0302253_1000459_pt1 | contig 33682 bp, 25 predicted proteins | sample AAG_RA_Trp_MG_FD_193537 | JGI IMG/M metagenome (GOLD analysis project Ga0302253, IMG submission 193537) | Enriched activated sludge microbial communities from anaerobic digester in WTTP, New Holstein, Wisconsin, United States - AAG_RA_Trp | ecosystem: Engineered > Bioreactor > Anaerobic >...
GGGCGGGATCATGACTTATCGCGGCGGCCTGACCGCGCCGATCGCGTTTGTGTATTATGCCAACGTCCTGTTGGGCATTATGCTTTTGATTTCTGGATTCAAGAACATGATGATTTCCGTCGTCTCCTTGATCCTTCCCCATAAGGATGGCCATCTGATCGACATCCTTTATCAGAAGAGATTCCTGGAGCATGGTCCCAGGATCGTGGCGATCGGAGGCGGGACGGGTTTGTCCGTTCTTCTGCACGGCATCAAGGAATACACGTCAAACATCACGGCGGTCGTGACCGTGGCCGACGACGGCGGATCTTCGGGGCGTCTGCGTCAGCAGTTCGATATCGTGGCACCGGGCGACATCCGCAACTGCCTGGTGGCCCTGGCCAATGAAGAGACCATGATGAACCAGCTTTTCCAGTATCGTTTTGAAAAGGATACGGATTTCAGCGGGCACAGTTTCGGCAACCTTTTCATTACGGCGATGACGCAAGTGACAGGGGATTTTGAGAAGGCATTGAAGGAATCCAGCAAGGTTCTGTCGATCCGCGGAAGGGTGTTGCCGTCTACCCTCGAAAAGGTGGTCCTGGCGGCGGAACATGCCGACGGCCGCCTGACGGAAGGAGAAGCCCAGATCCCGAAAGCAGGGTCTCCCATAAAAAAGATTTTTATCCGGCCGAACAGCGCTTCGGCCGCACCTGATGCCGTCCGGGCAATCCTTGAGGCGGAGCTGATCATCCTCGGCCCGGGGAGCCTTTACACGAGCGTTATCCCGAATCTCCTGATCAGGGAGATCAGGGAGGCCGTGGTCGCCTCGCAGGTTTCCAAGATCTATGTCTGCAATATTATGACTCAGCCCGGAGAGACGAACGGCTTTAAGTCCTCCGATCACATCAGGGAACTGGTGAAGCATACGCACCCGAAGATTTTGGACGCCTGCATCGTGAACATCGGCAGCGTGCCCGTTTGTCTTCTCGATAAGTACGGCCGGGAGTCTTCTGTTCCCGTTGAGGCCGACACGCAGGCCATTAAGGACATGGGTTATGGAGTCATTGAGGAAGACCTGGTCAGCGCCAGCGACCATGTCAGGCACGATGCCGGCAAGCTGGCCAGGATCGTGGCAGATTTGTTGAATTTACAACGCGCGGGGAATTCCTGATCTTTTTGCCAGAGTTCCCTGTCCGCCTGGGGCGGACAGGGGCCAACAAAAGAGATTCATGGGCTAAGCTTGTTGGGCTCCAGAAGTTTTTCATGATCAAGAGAGTGGAAAGAAAAGTCAAGGTCCATAACAAACAGGGGTTGCATGCCAGGCCTGCGGCGCTTTTTGTCCAGATCGCCAATAAATATGATTCGGCGATCAAGGTGGTCAAGGACAATGAGGTCGTTAACGGCAAATCCATTATGGGCATCCTGATGCTGGCGGCAGAAAAAGACTGCGAGATCACGATCGTCGCCGAAGGCGCCGACGCGGAGCAGGCCGTCAATGAACTGGAAGTCCTGTTGAGATCCGATGAATGAGAATATTTTAAAAGGCATACCGGCAGCGCCGGGGATCGTGGTGGGCAAGGCTTTCGTTTTCGGCAAGGAAGACTTGGATGTCGCCCCCATCGACATTACGGAAGACCAGGTTCCTCTGGAGATTTCCCGTTTTGAAGACGCGCTGATCCAGACGCGCCAGGAGATCATCGCGCTGCAGAAGAAGATCGCCGTCGACATGGGCAGCGAACACGGCGAGGTGTTCGATGCGCATCTTTTGGTCCTGGAAGACCGCATGCTGATCGAGGAGGTCATCTCCCGCGTCAAAAAAGAAAAGCTCAATATCGATTATATCTTTTCGCAGGTGCTGAAGCGTTATGCCCACGTTTTTTCCAGGATCGAGGACGAATACCTCAAGGAGCGTATCAGCGATATCAACGATGTCGGCCGCAGGATCCTGCGCAACCTTCTGGGCCGGATGAGAAAAGGCCTGGCAGAGCTTGAGGACGAAGTGGTGGTGGTGGCCCACGATCTTTCTCCGTCGGATACCGCCTCGATGCACAAGAACCGCGTGAAAGGATTTATCACGGACATCGGCGGCAAGACGTCGCATACCGCCATCATGGCCAAGTCGCTGGAGATCCCCGCCGTCGTCGGTCTTGAGATAGCGACCGAACAGATCAAGAACGGCGACATCGTGATCGTTGATGGGGCTTCCGGGACCGTGATCGTGTCTCCGGATGCCGACACCCTCAAGAAATATCAGGCCCAGGAAGAAAAACTCAAAGGACAGACGGAGACGCTGGCCGCCATCAGGAACCTCCCGGCCCAGACCACGGACGGCCGGCAAGTGACATTGGCGGCCAATATCGAATTTCCGGATGAGATTCCTTCTGTCCTGGAACATGGCGCCGACGGGGTCGGCCTCTACAGGACGGAATATTTCTACATGAACCGCAAAGATTTGCCGGTGGAAGATGAGCAGTTCGAGGCCTACAAGAACCTGGCGACGACCTTTGGGGATAAGCCGGTGATCGTGCGCACGCTGGACCTAGGCGGGGATAAGTTTATTTCCCAGTTCAATCTGCCGAAGGAGATGTCGCCTTTCATGGGGTGGCGCGCGATCCGTTTTTGTCTGGGCCGGCCGGACATTTTCAAGACCCAGCTGCGCGCGATCCTGCGCGCGTCCGTCTTCGGGAATCTGAAAATTATGTTTCCCATGATTTCCGGTATTGAGGAACTCAGGCGCGCCAAGGAGATGGTGGAAGAGGCAAAAAAAGAGCTTAAAGGGCGGGGCGTTGCCTATAACGCCGGCATCGAGATCGGCGCCATGATTGAAGTGCCGTCGGCGGCGCTGACCAGCGATGTGCTGGCGCGCGAGGTCGATTTCTTCAGTATCGGCACCAACGATTTGATCCAATACGCCCTGGCCGTCGACCGCACAAACGAAAAGATCGCCTACCTGTATGAACCGACGCATCCGGCGGTCCTGCGTCTTGTGAAGAATGTTGTCGAGGCGGGCCACCGCGCCAATATCTGGGTGGGGATGTGCGGTGAAATGTCGAGCGAGCCTTCGTTGGCCATCCTGCTTTTGGGGCTGGGCCTGGATGAGTTCAGCATGCCTTCGGCGAGCTTGCTTGAGATCAAGAACGTGATCCGTACCATCAGCTATGAAACGGCCAAGAAGATTGCCGAAGAGGCTTTGGGTCTGGCGACGGGCCAGGAGGTCAATGCATTTTTGACGAGCCGATTGAAGAATCTTCTTCCGCAGATGTACGGGAACTAGTTCGATCCGAATCAATGAAAAAGCGATCGCAGGAGACGTCGGGTTCTCTGGAGGCCATCATCCTGGCCGCCGGTTACGCCACGCGGCTGTATCCATTGACGCTGGGGATCCCGAAGCCGCTCTTGCGGATCACGCGCGACAAGACGGTGATCGATCTGATCGTCGACGGCCTTGTGTCTACGGGCATCGTGCGGCGCATCACGGTGGTCACGAACCATAAGTTCAGCGGCGATTTTAACGCATGGGCGCGGCGTCATCCTCATGGCCGCCTGATCCATATCGAGGACGACGGCACCCTGTCCAACGAAGACCGGCTGGGGGCGATCGGCGATATACACTACGTCGTCACGAAAAATAAGATCAAGGACGATGTCGTAGTCGTCGGCGGGGACAATCTTTTCGGCAGGCCGTTTGACGGCTTTATCCGTTTTGCCAGGCAGCAGAGGCCTTACGCTTCTCTGGGCCTGTTCGATATCAGGGACAGAACAAAGGCCAGCCGTTTCGGCGTCGTCAGCGTCGGCAAGGACGGCGGGGTCGTCCGTTTCGAAGAGAAACCTGAGCGGCCCGCCTCGACGCTTGTGGCCACATGCTTGTATTATTTCCCGGCGTCGACGCTTCAGGACCTTGAGGTCTACGCCCTGGATAAGACGACATCCAATGACGCCTCGGGCAACTATATCCGCTGGCTCATGGAGAGGAGCCGGGTCTACGGCCTTGTGTTGAAGCAGGACCATTGGGTCGATATCGGCCACCTGGATTCGTATAAGCAGGTGATCGCCAGGTATAACGGGGAGATGAAGTAGGGGTTTTCAAAGAAATTACCCACTCGCCTTTACGCTTGTAAATTTCCACCAGGGCGAGCCGGTGGAAATTTCCTGCGCAGGCTCGGGGTTAATTTTGTAAGGAAAAGTACCTTGGTATGGGCAAAATTAAGGAGGAATCTTAAATGACGAACAGGAAATATTTTTTCGCGTCGGAGTCTGTAGGTGAGGGTCATCCCGATAAGGTGTGCGATCAGATCTCGGACGCCGTTTTGGACGAGGTGCTCAAGAACGACGAAAGGGGGCGGGTGGCCTGCGAAACGTATGTGACGATGGGCCTGATCATTGTCGGCGGCGAAATCACCACTAGGTCTCACGTCGATATCCATAGCCTTACGCGCCGCGTCCTGGAGAATATCGGTTATACGCATCCCAAATACGGGTTCGATTTTCATACCTGCGCTATCCTGAATGCGATCAACAGGCAATCTCCAGATATTTCCCAGGGCGTTGACGCCGGCGGCGCAGGGGACCAGGGCATTATGATCGGTTATGCCAATGACGAGACCGACGAACTTATGCCTTTGCCGATCATGCTGGCACACAGGCTGGTGCGCCGTTTTGCCCAGGTGCGCAAAGAGGGGACCCTGTCCTATCTGGGCCCTGATTGCAAATCTCAGGTCACCGTTGAATATGAGAATGGCAAGCCCAAGAGGGTCGACAATGTCGTTTTGGCCTGTCAGCATACAGAGGACATCCTGGATAAGTCCGGCAACAAGATTACCAGCAAGGCCCGTCAGGAGATCATTGACGTTGTCGGCGGTCCCATCCTCAAAGGCCTGGCGGACGCCAAGACCACCTATTTTGTCAACGAGACGGGCAAGTTCGTGATCGGCGGTCCTCAGTCGGACACAGGGATGACCGGGCGCAAGATCGTCGTCGATACTTATGGCGGCGTCACGTCGCACGGCGGCGGCGCTTTTTCCGGCAAAGATCCGACCAAGGTCGACCGTTCGGCGACGTATATGGCGCGCTACATCGCCAAGAACATCGTGGCCGCCGGGCTTGCCAAGAGATGCTTTATCCAGCTGGCTTATTGTATCGGCAAGGCGGAGCCGGTGAGCCTCTTTATCGATACCTTCGGCACCGGGCAGGCGTCGGATGAAAAGATCGAACTGGCGGTGCGTAAGATCTTTGACCTGACACCTCAGGGGATCATCAAGCATCTTGATCTGCGTAAGCCCAAGTATCTGGCGACGGCCTGCTACGGCCACTTCGGCCGCAGCGAAGAGAGCTTTACGTGGGAGAAGAAGGACAAGGTGGAAGCGCTCAAGAAAGAAGTCAAATGATAGGGACCACAAGTTAAAAATAAATCCAAATACCCAATGACAAATGTCCAATTAAATCCCAATGTCAAAAGGAGCTTAAATTGGACATTGGTTTTTTGACATTAATTTGTCATTTGGATTTTGTCATGGGTCATTTTATGTTGGTAAAGGAGTTCTATGAAATATGATGTCAAGGATTTGTCTTTAAGCAAAAAAGGAAGACTCAGGATCGAGTGGGCGGACGATAACATGCCGGTCCTGAATCTTATCCGCAAGAGATTTGCCAAAGAGAAGCCTCTCGCTGGCACGAGGATCGGCTGCTGCCTGCATGTGACGACGGAGACGGCCGTCCTTATGCTGACACTCAAGGCGGGCGGCGCGCAGGTGAGCCTATGCGCATCCAATCCGCTCTCGACGCAGGACGATGTGGCGGCGTCTCTGGCCAAGGATTACGGGATCCCTGTGTTTGCCATCAAGGGGGAGGATCACAAAAGGTATTACAAACATATCGAGGCCGTTCTGGCCGCAGAGCCGGATCTGACGATGGACGACGGTGCCGACTTGGTTTCGGTCATCCATAAGAGGAAAGGGCATATTCCTTTGGGCGGGACGGAGGAGACGACGACGGGCGTGATCCGCCTGCGGGCCATGGAGAAGGAAAAGAGGCTTCTGTATCCCATCGTCGCCGTCAATGACGCCCAGACGAAATATCTCTTTGATAATCGTTACGGCACGGGCCAGTCCACGATCGACGGCATCATCCGCGCGACGAACAAGCTCGTCGCAGGCACGAATTTCGTCGTCTGCGGTTACGGCTGGTGCGGCCGCGGCGCCGCCATGCGCGCCAAAGGGCTTGGCGCCAACGTGATCGTCATCGAGGTGGACCCTTTCAAGGCCCTGGAAGCGGTCATGGATGGTTTCCAGGTGATGCCGATAGCGAAAGCGGCGAAGATCGGCGATATTTTCGTGACGGTCACAGGCGATATCAACGTGATCAGGCGCGAGCATTTCCTTGCGATGAAGGACAAGGCGATCGTCTGCAATTCCGGGCATTTCAATGTCGAGATCGACATCCCCGGCTTGCGCCGGTTGAGCCGTAAACAGCGCATGACCCGTGATTTTGTCGAGGAGTTCATTTTGCGCGACGGCCGCAGGATCTATCTTCTCGGAGACGGCCGCCTGATCAACCTGGCCGCCGCCGAAGGGCATCCGGCACAGGTCATGGACATGAGTTTTGCCAATCAGGCCCTGTCTGCGGAATTCATGAAGAAGAATTGCCGCAAGCTTGAGAAAAAAGTCTATAAAGTTCCCGTCGACATCGACCGCCGCATCGCAGAATTGAAGTTGGATTCCATGGGCGTCACGATTGACCGCCTGACGGCGGAACAGAAGAAGTATCTGGCGAGCTGGGAGATGGGAACATAGGATTCTCAAAAGATCGTTGCTGCTATCAGCATGTCGGACAGGCAGGTTTAGGGTATAATAAAATCCTAAATCCTAAACGAACCCAAAACTCAAAAGAAAAACACAAAATTATGTTGTTTAGAGTTGAGTGTTTCGGATTTAGAGTTTTAAACCGGAGGCGCGTTATGAAGTATGTGACAAGGATGTTTTGTATCATCGCGTTGTCGCTGGTTGCGGCATACCCCGTTTTCGCCAAAGACGTCGATTCTCATATCAGTCAGGTGACTGTCTATCCTGATAGCGCGCTCATCACAAGGGTGGGTACGGTCGAGTTGGCCGTCGGCGCTCAAGAGATATCATTTGCCGACATCATCCCGGACATCGACGAGGATTCTCTGAAAGTTTCCGGCAGGGGGACGGCCGCCGTCAAGATCATGGGTGCCCGCGTGAAAAAGGAATTTTTGCAGGAAGCGGCCGGGGCGCGCGTCAAAGAGCTTGAACAACAGATCCAGGCCACGGCGGATGAGCTCAGGAAGATCGGCGACGCCAAAAGTGTCGCGATTTCCAAGAAGCAACTGCTGGATGCGGTCCTAAGTTTTTCCTCGGACCAGTTGCCCGAGGACATGGCGACGAAGATGCCTCAGGCCAAAGAGTTGGGCGATCTCTTGAGTTTCCTAGACGCTTCTTATAAGGATTATTACGCCGTTCTTCAAGGCCTGGATGCCAAGGAAAGGGATGTCCGTAAACAGCTGGATGTCCTGCAGAGGGAATTGGCTCAGGTATCCCGTTCCCAGAAAATGAAGAGATCCATCGCTGTCGATGTGGAGGCAGCTAAGGCCGGTTCTTTGACGTTGGAGATAACGTATCTGGTCCGCGGCGCGTCCTGGTATCCGGTGTATGAGGCGCGCACGCACTTTGATAAATCCCAGGTAGAACTTGTAGGTTTTGGCGTCGTCCGCCAGAAGACAGGCGAAGACTGGAAGGATGTGGAGGTGACGCTTTCCACGGCCAAGCCGACGGTTTCAGGGCACATGCCGGAGTTTTCATCGTGGATCCTGAGGCCTTATCAGCCGCCTCAGTTTGCTTCCAGACGCAAAGGGGTTTTTAGCTCGAAAGCGATGCTTGTTGCTGAAGATCAGGCGATGGATAAGGAGGAGTTGATGGAGGCCGCGGGTGCTTTGGCGCCGGCAGAGGAAGAGGCCAAAATGGAATACGCCGCCGTTGAAGAAAAAGGCGTTTCCATCGTTTATAAGATTTCCAAGAAAGCGATGATCAAGGCGGACGGCTCCGAAGAGAGGCTGCCGGTCCTGGCGCAGGACCTCGATGCGAAATTCCAGTATTCGGCGTATCCGAGAGCGAGCGCCTTCGCCTATTTGACGGCGCGTGTCGCCAACCAGAAGGATTTGCAGCTCCTGCCCGGCCGCATGAATGTGTTTTTGGAAGGGGATTTTGTGGGTGTTTCTCAACTGGCGGCGATAGCGCCAGGCGAGGAGTTTGACCTCTATCTGGGCATTGACGAGAACGTCAAGGTCAAAAAAGAAGAAATCGAGCGCAAGGTCGATGATGTCCTCCTGGGCGGCATTCCGGCCCCGAACCGCAAGATCACGATCGCCTTCAAGACCACGATTGAGAATTATAAGAACAAGGATATCACGTTTGAGTTGTTCGATTCCGTCCCGGTTTCGGAAGACGAGCGCATCAAGGTGCGCGTGGAACGCGTCACGCCTGAGCCGAAAGAGAAGGATTATAAGGATAAGAAGGGCGTCTGGCGTTGGGAATTCAAACTGGACCCGCGCGCCAAAAAAGAGATTTCTTATACGACGGTCATCGATTATCCGAGGAGTCTCCAGGTCGAAGGGCTTTAGAGGCGGTCATAAGTTGATGAAGGAGAAAATATGGCGTTGAAGCGTATCGCAGTCTTGACCAGCGGCGGTGATGCCCCTGGGATGAACGCGGCCATCCGCGGGGTCGTGCGCACGGCCTTTGCCCATAAGCTGGAAGTTTACGGTATCTTCCGCGGCTACACGGGATTGATCAACGACGATCTCAAGCCCTTGACCCATCGCTCGGTGTCGAACATCATCAACCGCGGAGGCACGATCCTGAAGACATCACGGTGCCCCGAGTTTATGACTAAAGACGGCCAGAAGAGGGCTGCTGAGATCCTGCAGCGTAACTCTATCGACGCGCTTGTCGTCATCGGCGGCGACGGCAGCTATCGCGGCGCGCAGGTCCTCTCCCGCGAGTGGCATATTCCTTGCGTGGGCCTGCCGGGGACCATTGACAACGATTTGAACGGGACGGACAGGACCATCGGTTCGGATACGGCGGTCGAGACGGCGCTTGACGCCATCGATAAGATCAAGGATACCGTTAATTCCATGGAGAGGATTTTTGTCGTCGAGGTGATGGGGCATCACAGCGGCTATATTGCGCTCAAGTCGGCTTTGGCCGGCGGCGCCGAGCAGGTCCTGATCCCGGAGGTGAAGTTCGACATTCAAGATATCTGCCACGAGATCACCGAGGGCTACATCAGGGGAAAGGCGAGCTGGATCATCGTGGTGGCCGAGGGGGCGATCAAAGGGACGGAGCTGGCCCGTCAGATCACGGAGATCACGGATCTGGAGACCCGCGTCGTCGTTTTGGGGCACATCCAGCGCGGCGGATGTCCGACGGCTGAAGACCGTATCCTCGGCAACCGCCTGGGCGCGGCGGCGGTGGAGCTTTTGGTCAAAGGCGTCAACGGCGTGGCCGTCGGCATCAAATGCGACCAGATCCACGCCGTGGATTTCGAGGAGGCGCTGAGGCCCGTGACGTTCGACACGAAAGAAGATTTAAGATTGATTAAACTGTTAACTTAGCTTTCGCCGTTTTTGAGCGAGAACTCATCCGATGTGAAAGGAGTCGTAAGAATGGACAGCAAGAAAATGGATGCTTTGGTGATGGATGTGGTCGTCGGGTCCGACGCGAATAAAAAGGCGGAGGCGGTCAACGCGATATGGGACGAGGCGTTCGCGCAGGGAGTGTATCCGGCTTCCATCCACGATTTATATAGGGCCCGCGGCGAGGGCAAACAGGGCGGCTACACGGTCCCTGCCATGAACCTGCGCACATTGACGTACGACATGGCGCGCGCCATTTTCAGGGAGGCCATGAAGATCAACGCGGGCGCGTTCGTTTTTGAGATCGCCCGTTCCGAGATGGGCTACACCGACCAGAAGCCTCTGGAGTATACGAGCGTGATCCTGGCCGCGGCAGTGCGCGAGGGATATCAGGGCCCGGTCTTCATCCAGGGCGACCATTTCCAGGTCAACGCCAAGAATTACCAGGCAGACCCCCAGAAGGAAGTCGAGAGCCTGAAGAAACTGATCAAGGAAGCGATCGAGGCGGGTTTCTATAATATCGATATCGACAGTTCCACCGTCGTGGACTTGAGTAAAGAAGATCTCCTGGCCCAGCAGAAGCTGAATTCCGAGATCTGCGCGGAACTGACCGCGTATATCCGCACCATCCAGCCGAAAGGCATTACGGTTTCCGTCGGCGGCGAGATCGGCGAGGTCGGCAGCAAAAATTCGACCCCTGAAGACATGCGCGCTTTCATGAAACTCTATCAACAGAAGCTCCCGGCTGGCATGGAGGGTATTTCCAAGATCAGCGTCCAGACGGGGACGAGTCATGGCGGCACCGTCCTGCCCGACGGCACGATCGCCAAGGTGAAGCTCGATTTCAATGTCTTAAAGATCATCTCCGAGGTCTGCAAGAAAGAGTTCAAGATGGCCGGTTCCGTCCAGCACGGCGCCTCCACGCTGCCGGAAAGCGAATTCCACAAGTTCCCGGAATTCGACGCCGCAGAGGTCCATCTGGCGACGCAGTTCCAGAACATGGTTTTCGACAGCCCGCACTTCCCGGCTGACTTGAAGAAAAAGATCTATGACTGGCTGAAGGTCGAGGCCAAGAACGAGTTCAAGCCCGGCATGACCGACGAGCAGTTCTTCTATAAATCAAGGAAGAAGGCGCTCGGGCCGTTCAAGAAGGACATCATGTCCATCAAGGACAGGGACAAGATCGCCAAAGAGGTGGAATCCAAATTCGCATTTCTCTTTGATCAGTTAAAAATCAAGGATTCCGCCAAGGCGGTGAAGCAGTTTATCAAAGAGGTGAAGGTCAAGCCGGCCTTTGGCTCCGAGCATCACAAGAAGGCTGAAGCGTTCGAGGGAGACGATTAGGCGAGGCCCGACCTTGTGTCGGGACGAGCTTACCCCCGCCGTTTTGTTTCGCTTATGGTGAGCGTTGCGAACCAAAACGAAACTGCGGGGGTAAATTGCAGATAAAAAGCGAGGGCAATTTATGCGATCCGATGCCATCAAAAAAGGTGTTGAACGCGTGCCGCACAGGGCGTTGCTGCATGCCACTGGTGTTTCCAGAAGGGACATGTCCAAGCCGTTTATCGCGGTGGCGACGAGTTTCAACGACATTATCCCCGGACATATCGGCATGCGGGATCTGGAGCGTTTTATCGAGCGCGGCATTGCCGCCGGCGGCGGCGTTCCGTTCTTCTTCGGAATTCCCGGCATCTGTGACGGTGTTGCCATGGGGCATCCCGGTATGCGCTATCCTTTGGCGTTGCGCGAGTTGATCGCCGATTCTGTGGAGTCTTTTGTCAACGCCCACAGCCTCGACGGACTGGTCTGCCTGACGAATTGCGACAAGATCACACCGGGGATGCTGATGGCGGCGGCGCGCCTCGACATCCCGACGGTCGTCGTGACGGCCGGCCCTATGCTTTCCGGCCGCTATAAGGGCAAGCGTCTTTCTTTGGTGGGCGACGCCTTTGAGGTTGTCGGAAAATTCAAACGCGGCGAGATTGGCGAGGCAGACCTGGCCTGTTTTGAGATGGAGTCCTGTCCGGGCGCCGGCGCCTGCCAGGGTTTGTATACGGCCAATACGATGGCCTGCATTACGGAGGCGATGGGGATGTCTCTGCCGGGGTGCGCCACGGCCCTGGCTGTTTCCGCCAAGAAGCGCCGTATTGCCGAAGAGTCCGGCGAGAATATCGTGGATCTGGTGAAAAAGAATGTAACGTCGCGTTCGATCATGACGCGCAAGGCTTTTGAGAACGGCATCCGCATCGATCTGGCGCTGGGCGGCTCCACCAATACCGTCCTGCACCTGTTGGCCATTGCCAGGGAAGCGGGCGTGCCTTTAGGCCTGAAAGATTTCGATCGCTTGAGCAGGCAGACGCCTCATATCACCGATCTTCTGCCGGGCGGCAAACATTTTATGGAAGACCTGGATTATGCCGGAGGCATCCCCGCCGTCATGAAAAGATTAAAGAGCAAGATCGCGGTCTGTCCGACGGCGAGCGGTCTTTCGACGCACCAGATCGCCGACCGGGCCGTGGTCAGCGATGAGGATGTTATTCGTTCGATAGACGAAGCGTATCACGAGGAGGGCGGTATCGCCATCCTGCACGGCAATCTGGCGCCCAGGGGCGCTGTGGTCAAACAGTCCGCCGTCAGCGAGGCGATGAGCGTCTTTACAGGCAAGGCGAGGGTCTTTGAGCGCGAAGAGGACGCCCAGAAGGCGATCCTTTCCGGCGATATCAAGGCCGGCATGGTTGTCGTGATCCGCTATGAAGGGCCTAAAGGAGGCCCGGGGATGCGCGAGATGCTGGCGCCGACCGCGGCCATTGTGGGGATGGGGCTGGCGGACAGCGTGGCATTGATTACGGACGGCCGGTTCTCGGGCGGCACGCAAGGCTGCTGCATCGGCCATGTCTCTCCGGAGGCGGTCGAGCGGGGGCCTATTGCGGCCATCAAGAACGGCGATGAAATCCTGATTGATCTGCCCAGGAGAAAATTAGAGTTGAAAATCTCCGCAAAAGAGTTAAAATCAAGGCTTAAAAAGGTCAAGATCCCGGCTCCTAATGTGACCGGCGGCTACCTGTTGAGGTATTCACGGATGGTTTCATCGGCTGACGAGGGAGCTATACTTAAAGCTTTATAATACAAAGAGATACGTTTCATGGCAACAATGAATGGCGCACAAATATTGATCGAATGCCTCAGGCGCGAAGGCGTGGAGGTGATCTTCGGTTATCCAGGAGGCCAGATCCTCCAGACGTTCGATGCCTTGTATGATGTCAAGGACATCAAGTTCATCCTGACGCGTCACGAGCAGGGGGCGGCCCATGCCGCAGACGGCTACGCGCGCGCGACCGGCAAGGTGGGCGTCTGTATATCGACCTCGGGCCCCGGGGCCACAAACCTGGTGACGGGTATCGCGAATGCCTTTATGGATTCTATTCCCATGGTCGCCATCACGGGCCAGGTCCGCACGTATTTGATCGGCAACGACGCTTTCCAGGAGTCCGACGTGACAGGCATCACGCGGTCGATCACCAAACATAATTTTTTGGTCAAGGACATTAAAGACCTGGCGCGGACGGTGCGCGAGGCGTTCTATATCGCTTCCACCGGCCGCCCGGGGCCGGTCGTGATTGATTTTCCGTCGGACGTCCAGAATGCGAAGATGGAATTCGAGTGGCCGGAATCGGTTTTCTTAAGGAGCTACCAACCCCGTTTTGAAGGGCATCCGGGACAGATCAAGAAGGCCGCCCGGATGATTGAAAAGGCCTCGCGTCCTATCCTCTACATCGGCGGAGGCATCATCTCGTCGAACGCCAGCGAGGAACTCAAGGTGCTCGCCGAAAAAAACCAGATGCCGGTGACGACGACGTTCATGGGCCTGGGGGCTTTTCCGGGCGCGCACCCTTTGTGCCTGGGGATGCTGGGGATGCATGGGACGGCTTATGCCAACCATGCGATCATGGAATCCGACCTGATCATCGCGATCGGGGCGCGTTTTGACGACCGCGTGACGGGGCGCATCGATGCCTTCGCGCCGCATGCCAAGATCATCCACATCGATATCGACCCGACGTCCATCAGCAAGAACATCCGCGTGGACGTGCCGATCGTCGGCGACGCCAAGGAAGTCCTGCGCGACCTGATCGGCTATATCCGCAAGAAACCAGATACCACCGCGTGGCGGGCGCAGATAGATAAATGGCGCAAGCAATTTCCGTTGACGTACAAACAAGACGGTGTCCTGCGGCCCCAGTTCGTCATTGAAAAGATCCAGGAGCTGACGAAGGGAGACGCCATTATTGCCACGGAAGTGGGCCAGAACCAGATGTGGGCATGTCTTTTTTATCAGCATGCCCATCCCCGCACGTGGATTTCGTCCGGCGGCTTGGGCACGATGGGATTCGGCCTGCCGGCGGCCATAGGCGCCCAGCTGGGGCGCCCTGAAAAGGTCGTTTTCGACATCGCGGGCGACGGCTCGATCCAGATGAACATCCAGGAGCTGGCCACCGCCGTGCAGAACAAGCTGCCCGTCAAGATCGCGATCTTGAACAATAGTTATCTCGGCATGGTGCGCCAGTGGCAGGAGCTTTTTTATAACAAGCGGTATTCCCATACACCGATGAAGAACCCCGATTTCGTGAAGCTCGCCGAGGCCTACGGCGCCAAAGGCATGCGGATCACGAAAAAAGAAGATGTGGCCGCGGCGATCAAGGAAGCCCTGGCCACGCCCAACGTGGTGGTGATGGATTTCGTCATCGAGCCCGAAGAGAACGTCTTTCCTATGGTGCCTGCAGGCGAGGCCTTAAATCGTATGCTGGGAGGGATGGCGTAAACTCGGGGTTAGTAACTCGTAACCAGTAATTCGTAATGGTTGAGAAAATCAGAAGTTTTCAGCAACTTGACGCTTGGAAAAAGGCGCATGCCTTTATATTGGAGATTTATAAGGTAACGAGGACGTTTCCCGATGAGGAATTGTACGGAATCGTAAGCCAGATGAAAAGAGCGGCCCCGTCTATAACTGCCAATATCGCCGAGGGGTTTAGCGGGTATCATTACAATGATAAGATTCGATTTTATCTCAATGCCAGAGGTTCCGTAAGCGAGCTTCAAAATTTTTTATTTCTGAGCAGAGATTTGAATTTTATCGGCGAGAAAATTTTTGCGCCCCTTTATGCTACAAGCGAAGACGTGGCAAAGCTGATTAACGGGATGGTCCGTTCTATTGAGAAGCAAAAATAAATTACGATTTACTAATTACGAGTTACGAGTTACGAAACCATGAAACACACAATTTCAGTGCTTGTGGAAAACAGGTTCGGAGTCCTGGCCCGGGTGGCGGGGTTGTTTTCCGCCCGCGGCTACAACATCGATTCGCTGACGGTCTCCGAGACCCAGGACGCGAGCGTTTCGCGCATGACGATCGTCGTCAATGCCGAGGACGAGAGGATCTTAGAGCAGATCAAGAAGCAGCTCAACAAGCTCATCGACGTCATCACTGTGACGGACTTTACCAAGAAGGCCTATGTCGAGCGGGAGCTGGCGTTCATCAAGGTCCTCATCGATCCCAAGACGCTGCCGCAGCTTCGCCGCATCATCAAGCGCGCCAAGGCGGATGTCCTCGTTAAGAAAGACGATTACCTTGTCGTGGAGGTGGCGGCGGACGCCGATCACGTCAAGAACCTTATTGGCGAGTTGAAAGCCTTTAAGGTCCTGGAGCTTGTCAGGTCAGGGCGCGTGGCGGTAGCGATATAGAAAATTTACAAAACATCAACATTAACCCCTTGTGTTTGCATCTTGAAAATTTCTGTCTGCGACCAGCCTCGTCTCGGCCCGGAAAGCGGGCCAGGTCTCGGCGGGCAACATAAATTTTCAAGATACACCGCGGGGTTAACCCAGAAAGGGTAGACCTCCGCATGCCGCAGAAAGCGGCATGCCGACTCATCCGATAGAGTCGGGTAACCACATAGCGGAGGGTCTAACCCAGAAAGGGTAGACCTCCGCATTCCACATAGCGGAGGGTCTAATTCCGCCAGAGGCGGAATTGCGGAATTAAGGAAATTAACCTGACTCCTTGCCTAAGCGCTTGTTCATTTCACTCACAAACGCCAGAGGCGTTCGTGAAATGAACTAACGCAGGCTTCGGAGTTAATTCCGCCAGGGGCGGAATTAAGGAGGAATGTTTTATGAAAATCTTTTATGACAACGATGCGGACCTTTCCTATTTGAAAGGCAAGAAGATCGCGATCATCGGCTACGGGATCCAGGGCCGCGGCCAGGCGCTGTGCCTGCGCGACAGCGGTTTGGATGTCGTGGTTTCCGAGATGGCGGGAACGCCCAATTTTGAACTGGCCCAAAAAGATGGTTTTACTCCCGTGAGCGCGGCCGAGGCCGCGGCCCAGGCGGATGTCATCCAGATCCTGACACAAGACCATGTGCAGGCCAAGGTGTATACCGATGCCATTAAGCCGAACCTGAAAAAAGGCAAGGTCCTTGTTTTCTCGCACGGTTTTAACATCCGCTTCAAGCAGATCAAGCCGCCGAAGAATATCGATGTCATCATGATCGCGCCCAAGGGGCCCGGGGCTCTCGTGCGCCGCATGTACGAGGAGGGTAAGGGCGTGCCGTGTCTCGTCGCTGTCCATCAGGACGCGTCCGGCAATGCCTTGAAGATCGCTCTCGCTTATGCCAAGGGGATCAAGGGCACGACGGCGGGCGTCATCGAGACGACGTTTGCCGAAGAGACGGAAACAGACCTGTTCGGCGAACAGGCCGTTCTTTGCGGCGGCGTCTCTGAATTGATCAAGGCGGGCTTTGACACGCTGGTCGAGGCGGGCTACCAGCCGGAGATCGCTTATTTCGAGGTTTTGCATGAATTGAAGCTGATCACGGACCTGATCCAGGAGCGCGGTATCTCCGGGATGAGGAGAGGTGTTTCCAACACGGCCTGTTATGGCGACCTGTCGCGCGGCCCGCGCATCATCACCCAGAAGACGCGCAAAGAGATGAAGAAGATATTGAAAGAGATCGTCAAAGGCAAGTTCGCCAAGGAGTGGATTGCCGAAAACGTTGCCGGACGTCCGAATTTTGACCGTCTGCTTAAAGAAGGCGACGAGCATCTGATTGAAAAAGTGGGTAAGCAATTGCGCGACATGATGCCGTGGATGAAGAAATAGAGGTTATGGATAAACTGATCATCTTTGACACAACCTTGCGCGACGGCGAACAGGCGCCCGGCGCCACGCTCAACGAGCGCGAGAAGATCGAGATTGCGCGCCAGCTGGTGTCGCTCGGCGTCGACGTCATCGAAGCGGGATTCCCCATATCTTCGCCGGGAGATTTCCGCGCCGTGAGCCGTATCGCTTCGACGGTCAAGGGGGCCGTGATTTGCGGCTTGGCCCGCGCCGTCACGAAAGATATTGACGCCGCCTACAAGGCGACAAGACCGGCGCGCGGCGGCGCCAGGATCCACGTGTTTCTGGCAACGTCGAAGATCCATATGCAGTATAAGCTTAAGAAGGCCGAAGACGAGATTCTGCGGCTGGCGACGGAGTCCGTCAGATACGCCAAGAAATACACCCGGGATGTCGAGTTTTCCCCGGAGGACGCTTCCCGCACGGAACCGGAATTCTTGTTCCGCGTGCTGGAGGCCGTCATCAAAGCCGGGGCCACGACCGTCAACATCCCGGACACCGTCGGCTACGCCTATCCGGCCGAGTACGGCGCCTTGATCCGCTCGATCCATGAGCGCGTGCCGAATATCCACCGTGCGGTCATCTCCGTCCATTGTCATAACGACCTGGGGCTGGCCGTGGCCAATTCCCTGGAGGCGGTGAAGTCCGGTGCCCGTCAGGTGGAGTGCACGGTCAACGGTATCGGCGAGCGCGCAGGCAACGCGTCGATGGAAGAAATCGTCATGGCGGTCAAGACCCGCCGCGACAGCTTTCCCCATGTCACGGCCGTCATCAACACGCAGGAGATCTACAAGACGTCGCGGCTGGTGAGCAAATTGACCGGCTTTGTGGTTGCGCCCAATAAAGCGATCGTCGGCAACAATGCCTTCCGTCATGAGTCCGGCATCCACCAGGACGGCGTCATGAAGAAGCGCTCGACATACGAGATCATCGCGCCCGAGGACGTCGGCTTCACCGGCACGAGCCTTGTTTTGGGTAAACATTCGGGCCGCCATGCATTTGAAAAGCGGCTCGCGGAGATGGGTATCGCGGTTTCCGGCGATGAGCTCGTCCGCGCTTTTGAGAAATTCAAGGAACTGGCGGACAAGAAAAAGAACGTCTATGAGGAAGACCTGGTCTCCCTCATCGAAGACGAGATCAATAAGCCCGCCGAGATCTGGCAGATGGCCGCCGTCTCCTATGCCAGCGGCACGCATGTGACGCCCAGCGCGACCGTGCGCCTCAGGAAACAGGGCAAAAGTTTCAGCGTCACCTCGACGGGGGACGGTCCCGTGGACGCCTGCTATAAAGCCATCGAGAAGATCACCAGGATCAAAACACGCCTCCTGGATTACAGGATCGAGGCCGTGACGTCGGGCAAGGATGCGCTCGGCGAGGTCGCCGTCCGTGTCCAGTCGGGCAAAAAGATCGCCATGGGCCGCGGTTCCTCCACAGACGTGATCGAGGCTTCTGCCAAAGCGTTCCTGAACGCCGTCAATAAGCTTGCCTCCAAGAAAAAGGGCCCGGACGGTACTCTTCCCCTATAACCATGATGACGGAAACCCGAAAGCTTTACGGTTTAATAGGCTGGCCTGTTAAACACAGCTATTCGGCTTTTATGCACAATGCGGCATTCAAGCATTGTGGCATGGACGCCGTCTATGAACTTTTTGAAGTTGCGCCGCAGGACGTGGAGACTTTTTTCAAAAAGACGGTCCCGGCAAAGACGATCAAAGGGTTCAATGTCACAGTTCCGCATAAAGAAACCGTTTTGAAATATCTCTCCGGCACTGTTTCCTCCGGCGCAAAGATGATCGGCGCCGTCAATACCGTCTGCGTCCGCCAGGATGGCCGGCTTGACGGTTTCAATACGGACGGAACAGGCTTTCTGAAAGACATGGAAGCGCATGGTGTGGGTGTCCGCGGAAAGACCGTTGCTTTGCTGGGGGGCGGCGGCGGCGCCAGGGCCGTCGTCTTCGGTTTGGCGGAACGGGAGGCTGCGGAGATACGCATCTTTGACATCGACGACTCAAAGGCCGAGGCCCTGGCCAAGAGCGTCAAAAGCTATTATCCTCATGCCGGCATTTCGTGTGTCCCGGCCATAGAGAAGCTGGACATCCCGGATGCCGACATCCTGATCAATGCCACCCCCGTTGGCATGAAACCCGCAGATCCTTTGCTGGTCCAAAATGATTGGCTCAGGCCGGGTTTGTTTGTTTATGACTTGATTTACAATCCCGCCGAGACTAAACTATTAGCGGCGGCGAAAGCTGCAGGGTGTAGGACAGCTAACGGATCAGGCATGCTGTTGTATCAAGGGGCACTGTCTTTTGAGCACTGGACGGGGACGCCGGCGCCCGTCGATGTGATGCGGCAGGCATTGTTAGAGAGGATACATGTTTGAATTGACGCAGGCGGTTTTTGTTTTTCTCTTTGCAGTCTGTATCGGCAGTTTTCTGAACGTCTGTATTTATCGCATGGGCCGCGAGCAGTCCATCGTCAAGCCGGCCTCGCAATGTCCTTCCTGCAAACATCCCATTCGCTGGTACGATAATATTCCCTTGGTCAGCTATATTCTGTTGCGCGGCCGCTGCCGTGATTGCCGCCAGCCGATCTCTTTGCGATATTTTCTGGTCGAGTTGCTGACGGGCGTTTTGTTTTTGATGCTGTATCGGCGTTTCGGCCTGAGCGTGCCGTTTTTTGTTTTTGCGGTCTTCGTTTGCGGCCTGATCGTCGCAACGTTCGTGGATATTGATTTTCGTATCATTCCCGACGAAGTCAGCATCGGCGGCATTGTCGTCGGGCTGCTTGCCAGCATTCTTTTTCCCCAGGTCCACCATGTGGCGACACATCTCTTGGGACTGCGCGCATCGCTGTTGGGAATCGTCGTGGGCGGGGGGGCGCTGTGGATCCTCGGTTTAGTCGGAGATTTTATTTTTAAAAAAGAGTCCATGGGCGGCGGGGACATCAAGCTTTTGGCGATGGTCGGCTCATTTTTGGGCTGGCAGGCGGCCCTCCTGGCCCTTCCTTTGGCGTCCCTTTTCGGCGCCGTGGTCGGCATCATCATCAAGCTGAGGACCAAGGAGAGCGTCATTGCGTTCGGGCCGTATCTGGCGCTCGGCGCGCTGTTGTGCCTGTTCTGGATGGATCGTATCCTGGCGTTTTTATTCGGTTTGTAGGTTCTATTGTTATCGACTCCTCGCTTATACACTTGTAAATTTTTCCAGGACGAGTCGGAAAAATTTCCCGCTGGCAAAACAGAGTTTTGCCGAAGCTTGGAGTTAACCCCATAAGGGGGTAGGCCTCCGCATGGCTCATCCGATGGAGCCAGGTAATCCACATAGCGGAGGGTCTAATTCCGCCAGAGGCGGAGGGATTAAAGAAAGCAGCGTTACTCCTCGCGTAAACATCTTGTCAATATCTGTCTGCGACCAGTCCTCGCAGAGCTCGGACGGGTTCCGCAGAAAGCGGAACACTGGCCCTTCAGATGGGGCCAGGTGCACCCAGATATTCACAAGATACGCTCGGAGTTAATTCCGCCAGAGGCGGAATTAAGGAGATCATATGCTCAGATTTTTGACTGCGGGTGAGTCGCACGGCCGTTGCATGGTGGCGATCCTGGAAGGGATGCCGGCCGGCTTGAAGCTGGATTTAAAAGAGATGAACATGGAGTTGAAGCGCCGCCAGCTGGGTTATGGCCGCGGCGACCGCATGAAGATCGAAGGAGACAATGTCGAGATCCTTTCCGGCGTCAGGAACGGCCTGACCCTCGGCAGTCCCATCGGGCTTTACGTCAAAAACAACGATTTCCGCATCGATGAGTTGATCGCGTTGACCAACCCCAGGCCGGGCCATGCGGACCTGGTCGGCTGCCTTAAATACGGCCATCAGGATATCCGCAATGTTTTAGAGAGGGCCAGCGCCCGCGAGACGGTCTGCCGCGTCGCCGTCGGGTCCGTCTGCAAGCTTTTCTTGAAGGAGTTTGACATTTCGGTCTCAAGCGACGTCGTGATGATCGGCGGCGAGACGGACGAAGAGCGCATGAAGAAGAAGATCGACGCCGCGCGCAAACATCTCGATACGGTGGGGGGTAGCTTTACCGTCACGGCCAAAGGGCTGCCGCCGGGGATCGGAAGTTATGCCGCTGCCGACCGCCGCCTGAACGCGCTTTTGGCCGGGGCCGTGATGTCGATCCCCGCCATCAAGGCCGTTGAGGTCGGGCTCGGCGTCGCCTATGCGCACGCCCTGGGTTCCAAGGTGCACGACGCCATTTATTACACGAAAGACAAGGGCTATTTCCGCCGGACGAACCATGCCGGAGGCATCGAAGGCGGCATGACGAACGGCGAGCCGGTGGTCCTGAAGTGCACCATGAAGCCGATCGCCACCATCGGCAAGCCCCTGGAATCCGTTGACATCGTGACCAAGAAGGCGGTCAAGGCGGCGGTGGAACGCTATGACACCTGCGCCGTGGAAGCGGCAGCAGTGGTCGCGGAGTCTGCCGTCGCCATTGTCCTGGCCCAGGCATTTTTGGAAAAATTCGGCGGGGACAGCATCGCGGAGACCAGGAGAAATTACAAAGGATATACGAGGTCTCTGTAGTCTGCATATCTTCTGTGGTATGAGAAAGTTAGGGCCCTGGCGACATGAGTTGCCGGGGCCTTTTATCGTTAGCGGCCCTCTTTGCGCCGAACCATCATTTTCCTCCGAAAAGCCCATACAGAAGCAAGGAATTGATTGACCATCTTTACCTTATTATGATAAAATTCTTTCACTATGTCGTAGAAGCACTAATGAGATATTCGGCCCTATGCCCGCGAGTTGGTGAGCGGGCCGGGGCACGGAAGTGCCCACGATAACGTGAGATGCTGAATGAGAAATATTTATCTTGTAGGATTTATGGGAACAGGCAAGACCGCCGTGGCAAAAGTCCTGGCCGCCCGCCTGAATTTGAAGCTCGTGGACATGGATGCCGAGATCGAAGCTCAGGAAAAGATGCCGATCAGCGAGATCTTCCGGATTAAAGGGGAACCTTATTTCCGCGAGCTCGAAAAAGAATTTATCAAGCGCCTGGCGCGCGGGGAAGGGCAGGCTATTGCCTGCGGCGGAGGCGTCTTTGTCGATCCTGAGAATATCGAGAGGATGAAGAAGAGCGGCACGGTCGTATGCCTGACGTCGAGACCTGAGACGATTCTGCGGCGCACGGCGGCGGACGCTTCGCGTCCCTTGCTGAATGTCGCGGACCCCAAAAAGAAGATTGAGGAGCTTTTGGAAAGACGGCAGCCTTTTTATGCGCAGGCGCACCACACGATCGACTGCGACGCCTTGAGCGTCGAGGAAAGCGCGCAGGCGGTCTTAAACGTTTTTAAACATGAACGATCTTGAAGCCCTTGTTTTATTGAACATGGTCAAAGGCATCGGCAGCATCCGTATGCGCAGACTCCTGGATGCTTTCGGCCGCCCCGCAGAGATTTTCAAGGCGGCGCCCCAGAGGTTGATCGAGGCCGCCGGCCTGACTCCTTTTCTGGCGCGGGCGGTGCTTGCGGCGCCTGCGCAGATGGATCCCGTGGCCGAGATCCGCAGGGCGGATGCGCTCGGCATCCGCATCATGAGCATTGCCGATGAGGATTATCCGGCGGGCCTGCGTGCGATCCCGGACCCGCCGTGCATCCTTTATGTCAAAGGGGACCTCCTGCCGTGTGATGCTAATGCCTTGGCCATCGTCGGATCGCGCGGGGCGTCGCTCTACGGCCTTTCGAGTGCAAGGATGTTCAGTTCGCGGCTTTCCGAATACGGCCTGACGATCGTCTCCGGCCTGGCCCGCGGAATCGATACGGCCGCCCACCGGGCTGCGCTTGACGCCGCCGGAAGGACGATCGCCGTTTTGGGCAGCGGGTTGGAATGCATTTATCCGCCGGAGAACGAAGGGATGTTTTGCCAGATCGCTCGTGAAGGCGCCGTGGTATCGCAATTTCCTCTGCGCATGCCGCCCTTGCCGCAGAATTTTCCTACGCGTAACCGTATCATCAGCGGCCTGTCCAAAGGCGTTCTTGTCGTGGAGGCCTCGGCGAAGAGCGGCGCCTTGATCACGGCGCGCTGCGCGCTGGAACAGGGGCGGGAGGTCTTTGCGCTCCCCGGCGAGGTCGGCCGTGAGAACGCCTACGGGGTCAATGCCCTCATCAAGGACGGGGCGTGTCTGGTGATGCGGCCCGAAGAGATATTGGAGACGCTCAAGCCGCTCTTGAGTTTTTCTTCGGGAGAATCCAGCCCCGAGGAAGACGCGTCTGCCGCAAGCGCCGGCATATGGGACGAGGAAGATCCCAGGGAGCATGTCCGGGATGTCTGGCAGTCCCTGGATGGAGAGCCCACCCATATCGATAACATCGCACAAAAAACAGGATTAAGTATTCCGGAGATCCTTTCGATCCTGGTCGAACTTGAACTCAAAGGGGTTGTCCGCAGATTTCCCGGTCAGTCGTTCACCAGGAATGCGAGTTGACGCCTTAATCCCTACGCCATGGTTTTGTCTTGTAGACAAAACCATGGCGAAACGGGGACGTCACCCCACGGTCGCCCCTGACTTTCAGCCAGGGGCAGGCCCAGAGGGCAGATCGTGGAAACAAAAAGGGCCCACGGGCAAGACCTGTGAGGTTTCAGCAAAAGGGAGCCATGTCTAAAAAAGCCATTGTGATCGTAGAGTCGCCTGCCAAAGCCAGGACGATCTCCAAATTCCTCGGCAAGGATTTTTCCGTCGTCAGTTCGATGGGACATATCGTGGACCTGCCGCAGAAAAAGCTGGGTGTGGAGATAGACAACGCATACAAGACGGAATACGTCGTTATCCCCGGCAAGAAGAAGCTTTTGGGCGAATTGAAAAAGACGGCCAAGGATGCGGATGCCGTTTATTTCGCGACCGACCCTGACCGGGAGGGCGAGGCGATCGGATGGAACCTGAAGGAATGGATGTCGTTGAAAAAACAGGAGGTCTACCGGGTCGAATTCCACGAGATCACGAAGTCGGCGATCGACGAGGCGTTTCGTTCGCCGCGTGTCTTCAACGAGGACCGCATCCGCGCCCAGCAGGCCCGGCGCATCCTCGACCGTATCGTCGGGTATTTCCTGAGTCCTTTATTGTGGCGCAAGGTGACGCGGGGCCTGAGCGCGGGCCGCGTCCAGTCGGTGGCCCTGCGGCTGATCGTCGAGCGCGAGAAAGAGATCCGCGCCTTTGTGCCCCAGGAATACTGGAGCATCGATGCCGAATTCAAGAAAAAGGAGGGGGCGGTCAAGGACAAGAGGTCTTTTCGGGCGTCCTTGGAGAAGATAGACGACCAGAAGATACAGATTACCAGTGAAGAGGAAGCCAGGAAGATCGCTGCAGACCTCACCGTCAAGGATTTCAAGGTCGAGAGCGTCGACAAGACGATGAAGTCGCGTTCTCCTTTGGCGCCGTTCATCACAAGCACCTTGCAGCAGGACGCCTTTAACAAGCTGCGGTATTCGGCGACCAAGACGATGTTCATCGCCCAGCAGCTCTATGAAGGCATCGAGGTGGGCGAGGAAGGCCCTGTGGGGTTGATCACATATATGCGCACCGATTCGACCCAGGTCGCGCAGGTGGCTTTGAGCGAAGTCCGGTCTTTTATTCCTTCGGCATACGGCGCGCCCTATCTGCCAGATGCGCCGCGCGTTTATAAATCCAAAAAACTGGCCCAGGAAGCCCACGAGGCCATCCGGCCGACCAGCGTCAAGCGTACGCCGAAAGACATGCAGGCGTACCTGACCCCGGAGCAGCTTAAACTATACGAACTGATCTGGAAACGTTTCGTGGCATCCCAGATGAACCCGGCGCAGATGGAGCAGACTTCGGTCGTGATCCGGGCGGACCGTTATGCCCTGAAGGCGACGGGTTCCCGGGTTGTTTTTGACGGTTTCAGCGTCCTCTACAAGTCGGAGGACGATTCCGAGGAAGAGGCTAAAAAAGAACTGCCTGCTTTGGCTGCGGCGGACGCCCTGACATTGGTCAATCTTGAGCCGGGCCAGCACTTCACCAAGCCGCCGGCCCGTTATTCAGAAGGTTCGCTCATCAAGGCCCTCGAAGAAGACGGGGTGGGCCGTCCCAGCACCTACGCGCCGACGATCGCGACCGTCGTGTCGCGGGATTATGTCCGCCGGGAGAAGGGGTATCTCCTGCCCACGGACTTAGGGATCAAGGTGAGCGAGTTGCTGGTCAGCTATTTTCCTCAGGTCATGGACGTCTCCTTTACGGCGCACATGGAGGAAGAGCTGGACATGATCGAGGACGGCAAGGCCGACTGGGTCAAGATCCTGAATGAATTCTATGCGCCGTTCAAGGAGAAGCTGGATTTCGCGGCGCAGGACATCAAGAAAGAAGTCATCTATACCGACGAGATCTGCGACAAGTGCGGCAAGCCCATGGTCGTCAAATGGGGGCGCAAGGGTAAATTCTTGAGCTGTTCGGATTACCCTGCCTGCAAAAACTCTAAGTCTATTTCTTCGGGCGTCAAATGCCCTGCTCCCGGCTGCGGAGGCGACCTCATCCTGAGGCGGTCCTACCGCGGCCGATCCTTCTACGGTTGCAGCAATTATCCGAAGTGCACCTTCACGTCGCGCGACTTGCCTTCGACGGAAGAGACGCCGGCCGCGGATGCACAAGATAAGAACACTTTACCGCCGCAAGGCGATTGAAGGATTGTCCGTTTCTATCGCGGATGATTGCGAACATGTCCGCGTCAGCCGGTGTGGCGTCGCATGAAAACAAAAGACTTTAAAGAAATCCTGAAAACAAAAGTCCTGGTTTGCGATGGGGCCCTGGGGACCGTGTTCTATGAGAGGGGACTATCGCCGGGCCGCCCCTGTGAATATCTCAATATTGCTCGTCCCGAGGCTGTCCTGGCCCTGCATCGGGAATATATTGATGCCGGCTGCGATATCGTCCAGACCAATACATTTGCCGCCAATAAGGTCAGGCTTTCCGTCTACGGCCTTCAGAACGAAGCGGAAGCGATGAATCTGGCCGGCGCCAGGATCGCGCGGGAGGCGGCGGGGAACCGCGATATTTTTGTCGCCGGATCTATCGGCCCTTTGGGCCGTTTCCCCTCGGAACAGGATCTGTCGCAAGAAGATGTCGGCGCCATTTTTAAAGAACAGATATCGGCCCTGATCGCCGGCGGGGTCGATATTTTCGTCCTCGAGACGTTTCAGAGCTTGAAAGAACTCCGTTTGGCCCTGGACGTCTGCCGTTCGGTTTCTTCGCTTCCGGTCGTCTGCCAAATGTCGTTTCAGGAAAACATGGGGACGGCTTTTGGGGAAGATATGCATCAGGTGGTCCGCGAATTGGAGGCGGGCGGCGCAGACGTTATCGGGGCCAATTGCGGCCTGGGTCCGGCGCATATCCTGGAAGCAGCCCGCCGTCTCGCTTCCTTGTCGTCCGGTTATGTCTCCGCCCAGCCGAACGCAGGCTATCCGCAGGTCGTCGAAGGCCGCACATATTATTTGACGACGCCGGACTATTTTGTCCAATACGCGTTGGCCTTGAAGGAGGCAGGTGTGAATATCATCGGGGGTTGCTGCGGGATCGCTCCCGCGCATATCCGTTTGGCGGCCCGCGCCCTCAAGGGAGCGGTTCCTGTGAGCCGTTCCTCGGAGACCTCTACCCTGCACCAGAAAGCCATAGACTCTGGGGCCCGGGGCGGGATTTCGTTATCCACCGAGAAGAAATCGTCAGGCATCGCGGATCTTGTGAGCCGTGACCGTTTTACCGTGATTGCCGAACTCCTTCCGCCGAAAAACGCGGACATCCGCAAAATGGAGGCGGCAGCTGATCTCTTGAAGGCGGGGGGCGCCGATGTGATCAGCGTGCCCGAGAATCCTCTGGGGCAGAGCCGCATGAGCTCCCTCATGGCCGCGGCTTGCGTGAAGGAACGGACGGGGCTGGAAGCCGTTTGCCATTTTACGTGCCGCGACCGTAATCTCATCGGTATCCAGTCGGATCTGCTGGGGGCCCATGCCTTGGGCCTGACAGGGCTTTTGGCGGTCACAGGGGATCCGGTAGGCCTCGGTTCCCATGGCAAGGCCACGAACGTCTATGATTTGAACGCCGTCCAGCTTATCGCGCTCATCGAGAACATGAACCGTCGCATGGGGTTGAATATGTGTGTCGGGGCGGCTTTCAATCCCAATGCAAAAAATATCGACGCCCAGATATCTTATTTGCGGCGCAAGGTGGACGCCGGGGCCCGTTTTGTCATGACGCAGCCCCTTTTTGAAGCCTCGAGGATCCTGGAAATCCACGACCGGATTGAATCCGCAGGCGTTCCTGTTTTTTACGGCGTCCTTCCTTTGGTCAGCAGCAAGAACACGGAGTTTCTCCATAACGAAGTGCCGGGGATTTCCATCCCCGAAGAGATCCGCCGGCGCATGCGGATCGACGACGGGGAAATGGCGGTCCGGGAGGGCGAGGCGATCGCCATGGAGATCATCGAGTCTGTCCGCGGCCGCGTGAACGGGATATATCTTGTTTCGCCTTTTGGGCGCTATGACGTCAGCGCGCGTATCATCAAGGCCTTATCGGTCCGTCGGGATGCGCCGAGTTTCCCCGGACAAGCCGGAGGTGTTAAGTGATCATTGTGACTGGGGCCGCGGGTTTTATCGGAAGTTGTTTTTTAGAAAGGCTCAATCGTGAAGGGATCGACGATATCGTGGCGGTCGACAGGCTTGACGGATCGGATAAGTGGAGGGGCCTGGCGAACAAGCGGATCCAGGATTACGTCGATAAAGACGATCTTTTGGAACGCGTCCGTTCAAACCGTATGCCCCGCGTACGCCAGATCGTCCACATGGGGGCGTGCAGTTCTACGACGTGCATGGACGCGCGTTACGTCATGGACAATAATTTTGCCTATTCCCGGGAACTGGCCCTGTGGGCGTTCCGCAGGAAGGTCCCCTTTTTGTACGCTTCATCGGCGGCGACATACGGGGACGGGGAACTCGGCTTTGACGACGATCCTGTTTTGTTGACAAGATTGCGGCCGTTGAACATCTACGGCTACTCCAAGCATCTCTTTGACCTGTGGATCCGGGCCCACGGATATAGCCGCCGGGCCACAGGCCTGAAGTTTTTTAATGTATTCGGTCCCAACGAATATCACAAGGGAGAAATGGCGAGTGTCTTATGCCGGCGTTTTGACGAGATCGCGGCCGGAGGGGATTTCCGTCTTTTTAAGTCCTACCGCGCCGATTATAAGGACGGCGAGCAAAAGAGGGACTTTATTTATGTCAAGGACGCCGTCGAGGCGATGTTCTTTTTCATCGTCTATCCAGGCAAAACAGGCCTCTATAACCTGGGGACAGGCGAGGCGCGCAGCTGGAACGATTTGGCAAGGGCCCTCTTTGCGGCGCTGGGGCAGAAACCGAGGATTTCTTATATCGATATGCCCGAAGGACTCAGGGGCCGTTATCAATATTTTACCCAGGCTAGGATGGACCGATTGCGAAAAGCCGGCTTTAAGGCGCCTTTCCGTTCTCTAGAGGAATCCGTAGCCGACTATGCCGCCTATCTGAAGGGCAAGACATATTTGTGATGTTTTAACCCAGAAAGGGTAGACCTTCCTCATGCCATTAAAGGAAGGGTCTAAGGAATAGCCATGGAACGCCATATCGAAAAGTTTTTGCGGTATCTGGAGATTGAAAGGAATGCCTCGACCCATACGATCAAGAACTACAAGACCGATCTCCATGAGTTCGGCATCTTCTTGAAGGACGCGCCTGTCGAGAGCGTGGACTATCTGACGATCCGCCGTTTCCTGGCCCATCTCAAGGAACGCAATCTGGCGTCGCGCAGCACGGCGCGCAAACTTTCGTCCTTGCGCAGTTTTTTCAGGTTTCTTGTCAAAGACGGGTATCTCAAGGTGAATCCGACGGACGCGGTCGCGTCTCCCAAGCAGGAAAAGACCCTGCCGAAGTTTCTGAGCGAGACGGACGTCGTCAGCCTGATCGAGGCGCCGGACGAAGCGACGGTACGCGGTCTCAGGGACCGGGCGATGCTGGAGACCCTTTATTCTACGGGCATGAGGATTTCAGAGCTGGTGGGCCTCCGGGAAGACGATGTCGATTTTATCGGCGGGACCGTCAAGGTCTATGGCAAGGGGAAAAAGGAAAGATTGCTGCCTATCGGCGACCGGGCCCTGAAGGCCATCCGCAATTATCTTCAAAAGCGCAACGCCGTATCACGGGCCATTTTTTTGAATAAGAACAAAAAGACGCTCGGCGCGCGGGGATTCCGCAAGATCCTCGACAAATATGTCCGCCAGGCGAGTCTCAAAGAGCATATATCGCCGCACACCCTGCGTCATTCGTTCGCGACCCACCTGTTGAATCGCGGGGCGGATCTGCGTTCGGTCCAGGAGCTCCTGGGGCACGCGAACCTTTCGACGACACAGATATACACGCACTTAACGACCGAGAAACTCAAGAGCGTCTACGAAAAGGCGCACCCGCGCGCTTAAGAGGGTTTACCCCGTTAGAGGACTTCGTTCTCTAACGGGGCGGGTAGGCGGGTTTAGGGCATTGTTGATGCAAAAACGGCCATGATTTATTTTCTCTATGATGTTCTTTTAGCCATCGCGGCCCTTGTCTATTTGCCGTTTTATGCGGTGCGGGGGCGGGTCCACGGCCGGATCCTGGATCGTATCGGCATCTTTTGCGCCGGTGACTGGCAGGTCTCCGAGGATCAGAAGACGATCTGGATCCATGCCGTCAGCGTCGGAGAGGCCAGGGCCGCGGAGTCCCTTGTGCGGTTTTTCCGCGGCCGGCGGCCGCAAACACGGATCGTCGTTTCGACGGTCACTCCTACGGGTTACGGGATCCTCAAGAAGGTTTTGAAAGATAATGAGCTTGCCGTTTTTGCGCCCCTGGATCTTTCGTGGGTCGTCAGAAAATTCTTAAAGGTGCTGCGGCCGTCTCTCGTTGTCATCATGGAGACCGAGCTTTGGCCCAACTTGATCCGTCTGAGTTCTGCCGCGGGTGCCCGTGTCGTTATCGTCAACGGCCGCATATCCGACAGGTCCTTCGCCGGTTATAAGAGGCTTTCTTGGCTGGTGGGGCCTGTCTTGAAGCTCATCGGTCTTTTCTGCATGCAGAGCCGTGAATCCGCCGACAGGATTGTCGCGATGGGCGCCGATCCCGGACGGGTGCACGTCATGGGCAATATCAAATTTGATATCAGCAGCGATTTTTCCAGGCCGGCATTCCTGACGAAGCTGCATACGTTGACCCCAAACCAGATGCTGTGGGTCGCCGGGTCGACCCATGAGAACGAAGAAGAGATGCTTCTGGGGATTTATAAGTCTTTGCGCAAGGATTTTTCCGGCCTGCGCCTGGTGATTGCGCCGCGGCATTTGGAGAGGATCGATAAGATCCGCAGGCTCATACGCGTCAACGGCCTGGAAGCGGTGCTCGTGTCGCGGTTGGATAATTTGCTGAGCGGGCAGGTGGCCCTTCTGGATACGATGGGCGATCTCACGGCGCTTTATGAACTGGCGGATGTTGTTTTTGTCGGCGGCAGCCTTGTCAATAAAGGCGGACATAATCCCATCGAACCGGCTGTTTTCGGCAAGCCGGTCCTTTTCGGCAAGCACATGGATAATTTCAGGGAGATCCGCGATATTTTTATCCGTCAGGGGGCAGCGCTGGAGGTGGGGACGGTGCAAGACCTGGAATATGAGTTGCGCCGTCTTCTGGCAAGTCCCGCCGAACGCAAGACGCTTGGCGAAAAGGCCCGCGAGCTTCTGAGCCAGAACAGGGGCGCGACGGAACGCACGGTCTCTGAGATCGCCAGGGAGATGGACCTATGAAAGGGCTTGAGTCTTTTTACGGCTGCGGCCGGATCACGGCGACATATATCCTGTTATTTCCTTTTTTCTTGGTTCTTTCTTGCGTTTACGGCGTTGCCGTCGTCTGCGCCGCATGGCTCTACCGTCGGGGGGTGTTGGTATCATTGCGGCCGCGGAATCCCGTGATCAGCATCGGCAATATCATTCTTGGGGGGAGCGGTAAGACCCCTTTGACCGAATATGCGGCGGTCCAGTTGCTTAAAGCCGGCTGCCCCTGCGCCGTGCTTCTGCGCGGATACGGCCGGCCGTCAAAGGGGAAGGGTATCGTGTCCGGCGGTTATGAGACACTGGGAGACGAGGGGAGCATGATCCGGGAGAACGTCGGCGGCAAGCTGCAGGTGTTGGCCGGCCGCGACCGCGCGCTTCTCGTGCGGCGGCTTGAGGCCGATGGTTTTCGCGGTACGATCATTCTGGATGATGGCTTTCAGCACTGGCGCGTCCGGCGGGATTGCGATATCGTCGCGGTGGACGCCGGCCGCCCTTTCGGCAACGGCTTATTGTTGCCTGCCGGCCACCTGCGTGAACCCAAAGGCGCCTTGAGGCGCGCTTCCATTTTTTGTTTGACGCGTTGCGACCAGGCCGGGCATGAAGCCGTCGAGACCCTGAAGCGGACGCTCCTGCGGCTGAACCCGGCGGCCCTGGTCGTTGAGACGGTGCACGAGCCGATCGGCCTTTACGATCTGAAGATCAAGACCGGGTTCGAAACGAATGTTCTTCGGGATGCGCCTGTCGGGCTGCTCTGCGGCATTGCCCAGCCCGGATCTTTTGAAAAGACAGTCGCCGGCCTCGGCGGCAAGGTTGTTTCCAGGGCGTTCTTCAGGGACCACCATGTCTACAGCGCGGACGAACTGTCGTTGTGCTGCCGCCGGGCCAGGGAGGCAGGAGCTTCCTTGATGGTGACCACCCAGAAAGATGCCCAGCGTCTGGAGCGGCTTGCGTGCGCCGCGGACCCGGGCATGGATATTCTCGTATTGAAAATAGGCATACGTATCGTAAAGAATGAGGCAGAATTCAATGCTCGACTTCGTTCTCTATATCCTTTTTAGGTCGTGGGTGGGGGTCATGCGGCTCTTGCCGCTGGAGGCGTGGCTGGCGGCAGCCAGGTTTGCGGCAGATATTTATCGCGTGCTGGACGGCCGTAGGCGCCGGCGCGCCGCCGTCCATATCAAGATGGCGTTTCCGGACAAGACCTTTTTGGAACGCAAGCGGATCCTTGCCGCCATGTACCGGAATTTCGCGCAGAACATTGTCGAGACATTGTATCTGCCGTATATGGATGCGTCTTTCGTGCGGCGGCATGTTGCGATTTCCGGCTGGGGTATTTTTCAGGAGGCCGAGGCTAAAGGCAAAGGTGTCGTCTTCCTGGGGTGTCATGCGGGCAGTTGGGAGTTGTCGAATATCGCCTGTGCTTTCCTGATCGGCGGCGGGCGTTACGCGATGCTGGCAAGGCCCCAGGGAAAGACAAAGAAGATCGACGCGTTCCTGAACAATTTGCGCACCTCCAAGGGGTGCGGTGTCATTCGCGTTAATGAACTGAAAAAAATGGTCGAGCACCTTTCACAAAACAAAGTCCTCGGGTCAGTGGCGGACCACGGCGGGCGCGAAGGTGTTCTGGTTCCGTTTTTCGGCAAGACAGCCAAGACGCCGACGGGGACGGTCAAGCTCGCCAAGAAGCTGGGGGCGCCTGTCATCCTGGCTTTCATGCATCGCAGACGCGGCGCCGAGCATGAGATGTTCCTGGAGGCTTTTCATCCTTCCGGCGGCGCCGGCGACGACAAGAGCCTCGCCGCAGACCTGGCCGCCATCAATGCCGTCTTCGAGAAATGGATCCGTCTCTACCCCGAAGAGTATCTCTGGTTCTACCGGAGATGGAAATATTCCTCCCAGCGCCGTGTCCTTATTTTGAGCGACGGCAAAGCCGGCCATGTCAAGCAATCCCAGGCCCTGGCCGGCATGGTCCGCGATCTGGGTTTTGAGACCGAGATCCGCACGACTGAGGTGCGATTCAAGACATGGGCCGCGTCTACGGCGCTTGCCGTCATCGCCCGTATCTTGGGGGCCGGCGCGGCACGGACCTGTCTGCGTTTTTTTCTGGAAGGGCGGACATACGACGAAATCAGCCGGGAAGTTTTTGACGTTGTGGTCTCCGCCGGTTCTTCTTTGGCCGCCGTCAACATCGCCGTGGCGCATGAAAACGATGCGGCGTCGGTGGCGATCATGAAACCGGGCCTCCTGCGTTACAGCCAGTTGGATCTTGTGGTGATGCCCGAGCATGACCGGCCGCCGAAAAAGAAGAATGTGGCGGTTATCGCAGGCTCCCTCAACAGTGTCTCGGCGGAATCCATGGAGAAGGATTACGGGATGCTTTTGAGCCGGCGGCCGCAGGTTGCAGCGGCAGGGCGCGCCGGCAGTCCAAAGATCGGCCTCCTTGTCGGCGGCGACTCCAGGCATTACGTCATCAGAGAGTCCCTGGCCGGCATCCTTGTTGCGCAACTGCGGCGCATCCTGAAGGAGACGGGGGCTTGTCTTTTTGCCACGACTTCGCGCAGGACGGCCGGATCTGTTGTGCGGATGCTGCACGGGGCCTTCGCTTCCCAGGAGAACTGCAAGCTATTCGTCGATGCGGCTCAGGATAATCCGCCGGGGACCGTAGGCGGCATTCTCTATGCCAGCGATATTCTTGTTGTTTCCGGCGAGAGCATCTCGATGGTTTCAGAGGCCGTCGCCAGCGCCAAACCTGTTGTCGTCTTTGAGCCGGAGCGCCTCACAGAGCGCAATAAGGTCCGCAGATTTCTTGAAAAAATGCAGGCGGACGGCTGCATTTATTTGGTTAAAACTTCCGGGATTTATGATAAGCTATCTTGGATTATCGGGACAAAACCCATTGCCGCCAAGCTAGATACGCGCGCAGGCGTTATTGAAGCCCTGAAGCGGGTCATTTCATAAGAATTACGAGTTACAAATTACCGGTTACGAATTACGAA
>Ga0302253_1000461_pt1 | contig 33505 bp, 28 predicted proteins | sample AAG_RA_Trp_MG_FD_193537 | JGI IMG/M metagenome (GOLD analysis project Ga0302253, IMG submission 193537) | Enriched activated sludge microbial communities from anaerobic digester in WTTP, New Holstein, Wisconsin, United States - AAG_RA_Trp | ecosystem: Engineered > Bioreactor > Anaerobic >...
ATTATTTTTCAAATCTTTCAAAACGAACCTATCAAGGTAAAGTCAGTGATGATAAATTTGCACGGCTAATCCATAAAATTAAGAAATCGGGAAAGAATCATAAATACGATTGCCTGATTGGTCTGAGTGGTGGAATAGACAGTTGCTATACAGCCTATGTTGCAAAACAGTGTGGTTTACGGGCATTGATTGTTCATTTGGATAACGGTTGGGATTCCGAAATAGCCAAATCTAATATTCAAAAAGTGGTAACAAAACTAAATTTTGATTTCATCAATTATACACTCAATGAAAAAGAATTTAAAGATATGCAGCGTTCGTTCCTCAGAGCCTCTGTCCCGGAAATTGAAACCCCTACCGATATTGCTATTTTAGCCGTTAATCATAAAGTGGCTGTCGAAAATAAGATTAAATACATTATTGGCGGTGGCAATTTTATTACGGAAGGAATATTGCCCAAAAGTTGGCATTACGACGTTAAGGACTATAAATATATAAATGCTATTCAAAAGCAATTTGGAACAAAAATAGTGAAAGAATTTCCATCGTTCGACTATAAAAGCGAAATGTATTACAAATTTATTAAAGGAATTCGAATTATTTACATCCTGAATTATATTAACTATAATCCTAACGATGCCCTAAAAATATTGGAAGAACAATTCGGATGGAAATACTATGAAAGAAAACATTACGAATCCGTTTATACCAGATTTGTTCAATCTTATATATTACCCAAAAAGTTTAACTTAGATTATAGAAAAGTTACCTTATCTTCTAAAATTTGTTCAGGATTAGTAACACGGAAAGAAGCACTTGAAGAATTGAAAAATGCGCCTTATAACCAAAATTATGTTGATGAAATTACACCTATTATTTGCAAACAACTTGAAATAACTACGGAAGAATTTGATGCAATCATGAAAACTCCTCCTAAAACGCATTTTGATTATCCCAACGCACAAAAAAAATTAGAATTTATTTACAGCGTTTACAAAAAGTTATTTTACCACTGAGAAAAAAGATAGGTAAATATGTTCAATGCTTTTTATTTTTTTATCAAATGTGAATTCTCTTTTTACCTCTATAGACGCACTTTCCATGTTATTTACACATTCTTTGTAATGACTTAAAATGTAAATCATGGCATCGAATATTTCATGGTCATTCATATAATCAATCACGTTGGCATATTTTTTAAACAGTTCACAGTCGTATGCAATTCCCGAAAGCGTGATAACCGAAGGGATTTTCAGGGCAAATGCTTCTACATAAATCTGACCAAATGTTTCTGCATCTTTTGAAATAGGTACGTGCACAAAAATATTGAAGGTAGAAAATAAGGCATAAATATCTTTCTCAAATTTTATAATGCGATAATTTTTAGTCGGAATTTGTTTCAATAAATTCAAAATTTCTGTTTCGTAATCCCCGCCTACGCCTGCTAAAACTAAAATAGCATCGGGATATTTCTCCAAAATTCTTTCAAATGCTTTTATGGTAAACTGCACACCTTTCCATTCTGTAAATCTCGAAACAACACCTATTAATGGAAATCCAGTTAATTTATATTTCTGCATTATTTCAATTTTATCATTCTCATTTACAATAAAATCATCAAAATCAAATCCATGACGTATAACGGTAATCTTACGTTCAGTTACATTTTCTTTTTCTATCAAAAGTGCCTTTGTCTGTTCCGAGGGGCAGATAATCTTTTTCGAAAGAAGATTAATCCATCTATCATATTTAACTGCCTGTGGATGATATTTATGATGAATATCCGAATGATGACGTGTATGGAGTCTGTTTTTATAACCCGCAAGCCATGCAGCTGTTAAAGCAATGAACGAGGCATCAAACAATTGAGGATGTATAATATCGGGTTTTATTATGTTTAACAACCTTATAGTTTTGAGTAAAGTTCTTAGCACATCTTTCTTTCCGCTATAATCAATTAGATAACAGGGTATTCCTAATGCGGCTATTTTTTTTTGCACAGGTGTTTCCGCAGGGTTTAAAAATATACAGTGCAGTTCAAATATGGAGGAATTCAAATAATGGGCATACCAATAAAATTCATTGGCATGCTCAATGAGCGAAAAAACGGCAACAACCTTAATTTTTCTTTGTGTATTCGGCATAACCTTTCCAAATATAAGCACCGGCAAGTGCATTAAACAGTATAAAAGAAATTCGGTCAAACTTCACAGAAATATTTAGCCTACGAGTTATAAATATTAAAAATCTGTGCAAGTTATAGATGATGTAAAAAACTACTTTTTTAATAAACGAAGGTTGAATTATCATGGATGGGTCATGGGTAAGTTTTACATATACGGCTCTGGTTGCCCCTTCGCGATAGCGCCGCTGAAGCCAGTTTTCAGGAAATACTCTGTCTTCTTCATTATGATACATGCAAACCTTTGTATTTAAAAGTACCTTCATTCCACTTTGATGAACACGCATGGAAAAATCGTAATCTTCAAATCCGCTAAACGGGTAAATTTCATTATAGCCACCCACATAAATAAAATTTTCTTTGGTTAAGGCAAGTCCATAAGAAGCCAGATGCGGGACAATAAACTCATCGTTATTTTTCCATGTTTGTCCTTTCATCCATCCTTTCATATCAATATAATTTATATGAATAAGAAATCTTCCAAAGTTATTTCTCTGACATTGTTTAATAAGTTCTTCAGGAAACTTCCAATGAACATTTAAGCAATACATTTTTGATTTTTCGGGATTAGTAAAAAAATCCATAAAACAATTTATGGCATCAAAGGTCAAAAGTATATCGTCATCTAAAAATAAAAGATGGTCATAAGCCGATAACGAAACGCCATAATTTCTGGCAGAGGCTACACCCTTCTTGATATTTTTAAATATTTTTACGGATGGATGTTCAAATAAAATTTCGTCTTGTCCATCATTAATAACCAATATTTCATAATTTGATGTAATTTTAGCCAAATTTTCTAATGCAATGGATATGGTTTTTAAAACTATAGATTTGCGATTGCAAGTTGGTATAATGACAGAAATACCCATTTATTTTTGTCTCAAAATTATATATATTTTTATGAAAATGCACGTTTCGCCAAAATCTTGTTATTAATTTTCAATGAAACATCTATGTCTGAATTTATAACATGGAAATATACACTAAGCGTATGGGATGCTATTTTGCCGCCTTTTTACTTACTTTTTATATTATTATATGCATACACGGTAAAACTAAGAAAAATTAATCGTTACAATGAATACAAGTTTTATATATCAGGATTATCTATAAAGATTGCTGGTGGATTATTTTTTGCATTTATTTATCTATTTCATTATGATGGAGGTGATACTACTGAATATTTTAGAAGTTCATTAAGTTTATTAAATTTGGCAAAAGTTGATTTTGGTAAATATTTCAGTATTATGTTGGGGCACCTCACTCCCGAAAATGCCAGTCTTTTTGGACCAAAAATTGGGGATTGTCCATATTACAGCGATTATCAATCTTATGCTGTGGTTCGTTTTTCAAGTATTTTTGTTTTTCTGGCTGGTAAAAGTTATATTACTACTACCATTCTAATAGCGGCATTTACATTTAGCGGGCTTTGGAGTTTATTTAGACTTTTATATTATCAATTCCCTAAAAATAAAGCCACTTCTGCATTTGCTGTATTGTTTATTCCTTCTACACTTTTTTGGGGTAGCGGTATATTAAAAGATTCATATACATTGATGGGCACTTGTTTGTTGTTTGTCTCATTTTATAAAATGAGTGTCTTGCATAAAAATATTTTTAAAAATATATTAATAATGTTATTTGCTGCTTATCTGCTACTTTCCATAAAGCCGTATATCTTTTTTGCTTTGGCAGCGTCTTTTATTTTAGTTCTGATTTATATGAATATTACACTAATTAAGAATAAAGTTTTAAGAATAACGGTTGTTCCTGTTTCTATTATTATTGTTCTTATTATTGGTATAAATTTATTATTAAAAACAGGTGAAACCATTGGTGGACAATACTCGTCGCTGGAAAATATGCTTAAAAAAGCATCCATTAATCAATATGATTTAAAACAAGCCTATTATGGTGGGAACTCCTTTGATATAGGCTCTTTTGAGCCTACTATTGCGGGTGTTGCTTCCAAAATACCCAAAGCGGTTATAGCAGGGCTATTTAGACCATATATTTGGGAAAGCAAGAATATGGTTATGTTTATATCAGGATTGGAAAACAGTATTTTTCTTTTTCTTTCCTTGTATGTTGTCTTTTTATCCTTTTTTACATGGCGGAAATATGGGTTTAAATACATGAGGCAAGTCTTGTTGAGCGATGTATTTATTGTTTTTAGCCTATCGTTTTGTTTTATTTTTTCTTTTTTTATCGGTATCAGTACAGCCAATTTTGGTGCACTGGTAAGGTATAAAATTCCACTCATACCGTTTTTTATGGCATCTCTCTTTATTATTGTACAAAATTTCAATATTGAAAAAGAAGAAAAAAAGACTTCCTGACGTTAATACCGGCTTGCTAACAAAAAAATAATTTAGTCGCTCTTTAAAAATCGTTTTTTGGTCTCGTCATTGCTGACGAGACGAGATTGGAGTTTGACAAGATTTTCTTTTTCGTTATTTTTGCCGTGAAAATTTTTGATATATGAAAGAGAAAAAAAATAAAGTCCGCCGACGTATTAAAACGTGGATAACCCTGCTTGTTATTGTCATATCTATACCTTCTTTTATTGCTTTCAGTGATGATGATGTTAATTTTGAAATAGTCAAAAATCTGGACATTTATTATTCTCTGTTTCGTGAAATGAATGTGTATTATGTGGACGAAATAAAACCGTCGGAGGCTATCAAAAAAAGTATTGATGCCATGTTGAGCACACTTGACCCGTACACGGTTTTTATTCCCGAATCGCAAATAGAAGACCTTCGTTTCATGACAACAGGACAATATGGAGGCGTAGGAGCATTAATAAGACAACGGGGTAAAGAGAATATGATTTCCGAAACGTATGAAGGGTTTCCAGCACAAAAAAACAATCTTCATCCGGGTGATGTGGTTTTAGAAGTGGATGGTAACAACATTGAAGGAAAGAATTATGAAGAAGTGAGTGAATTGTTGAAAGGACAACCCAATACCAGTGTTACAGTAAAAATTAGAAGAGCCGTAACAAATATCATAGAAACAAAAACCATTACCCGTGAAGAGATAAAAATCAGCAATGTCCCTTATTTTGGCGTATTGGAAGACAACATTGGCTATATTTATCTGTCCAATTTTACCGAAAATGCATCTGCCGAAGTTACCAAAGCATTTAAGGAATTGAAGTCGCAAGGAATAAAACAATTGGTACTGGATTTACGAAGCAACCCCGGCGGTTTGCTTATGGAAGCAGTAAACATGATGAGTTTGTTTGTGCCTAAGGGAACGCTGATTGTTAGTACCAAAGGACGTATTAAAGATTGGGAAAAATCGTATCTTTCTACCGGTCAGCCATTGGATACGGAGATACCTATCGTAGTATTGGTAAACAGCGGTTCGGCATCGGCATCCGAAATTATTGCCGGTGCCATGCAAGATTTGGACCGTGGTATTATTATCGGACAGCGTACCTTTGGAAAGGGGCTTGTTCAAACAACCCGTGATTTAAGTTATAACGCCAAACTGAAAATTACGACAGCAAAATATTATACTCCTTCGGGCAGATGTATTCAGGCTTTAGATTATTCACATCGCAATCCCGACGGAAGTGTAGGTAAAATTGCCGATTCGCTCATGCATCCTTTTAAAACCAAAGTCGGTAGAGTAGTTTATGATGGCGGCGGTATTGCTCCCGATTTTTCTATTACTCCCGATGAACTAAGTCCATTGGCGAGCGCACTTTTAATGAACGATATTATTTTTGATTACGCCAATGTATATTTTTCTAAGCATCCTACCATGTCCGGATTAAACAATGTTGTGATTAATGAAGAAATGTATAACGATTTTATTCAATTTACATCTACCAAAAAATTCAGTTATAAAACACAAAGCGAAGAAATAGTAAGCGATTTAGCAGAATCATTAAAGAAAGAGAAATATTATGATATACTAAAAGGAGATATTGAACATTTGCAAAAAGAACTGTCGCAAAATAAAGAAAACGATTTTAAACTTTTCGAAAAAGAAATAAAGCAATTGCTTTATGAAGAAATTGCCAGCCGATATTTTTATCAAAAAGGCAGATTGCTTGCCATGCTCAAAGATGACCCTGCACTTGGCAAAGCCAAAGAAGTCTTAAAAAACGACAAAGAATACAAAAGCATCTTGAAAAAATAAAGGATGGTTATATAGTTATTTCTTAAAAAATAGATTTTATGGCATTGTTCGCCTCGTCAAAAATTCTTATTCTTTGTACCGGAAATAGTTGTCGCAGTCAAATGGCAGAAGCATTTTTAAAATCGTTTGACAACACACTGCAGGTTTTTTCGGCAGGTACAGAACCTGCAAATCAGATAAACCCGTTTACCATTAAAGTAATGGCAGAAGTTGGTATTCATATAGATAATACGATACGCCCTAAACATGTGAATCTGTTTTTAAATGATGCATTTGATTACCTGATAACAGTTTGTGATGATGCAAAAGAATCATGTCCTGTTTTTTATGGTCAGGTAACCTATCGACTGCATTTTGGATTTGAAGACCCTGCCAACGCTAAGGGAAACGAAGAAGATATACTTAATTCTTTTCGAAAAGTTCGTGATGAAATAAAAACTGTTTTTTTTAAGTGGTATTTGGAAATAAAAAATTAGTTATGAAATCAACTAAACGTTTAAGTTTTTTAGACAGGTATTTAACCCTATGGATTTTTTTAGCCATGACTTTGGGTGTAATAATGGGATATTTTTCCCCATCGATAGCAGTTTTTTGGGATTCGCTTAAACCCAATCCACAAAGTACCACCAACATTCCCATTGCTATAGGATTAATCTTAATGATGTTTCCACCACTGGCAAAAGTGAGATACGAAGAACTGGGCGATGTGTTTAAGAATTACAAAGTGCTTGGATTATCGTTAGTGCAAAACTGGATAATTGGACCTGTACTGATGTTTTTACTGGGTATTTTGTTTTTTAAACTATTCCCTGGTGAAAACAACGCCAATCTGTCTTATATGTATGGCATTATTATGATTGGACTTGCACGCTGCATTGCTATGGTTATTGTATGGAACGATTTAGCCAAAGGTGATACGCAATATGCCGCCGGACTGGTAGCATTTAATTCTATTTTTCAAGTGATTTTCTATTCATTATATGCCTATTTGTTTATTGCCATTTTGCCGGGTTGGTTTGGGATTCCTACGAACAATATTGTTGAAAATATTACGATAGGACAAATTGCTAAAAGTGTATTTATATATTTAGGCATTCCCTTTATGGCAGGTTTTTTAACTCGTTTTATTCTTATTCGCATCAAAGACAAGGAATGGTATCATACCACGTTTATTCCTAAAATTAGCCCTCTCACCTTAATAGCATTGCTGTTTACTATTATTGTCATGTTCTCTATGAAAGGGGAATATATTATTAAAATCCCCATGGATGTATTGATAATAGCCCTTCCACTTCTTTTATATTTTGTTATAATGTTTTTTACTTCCTTTTACATCAGCAAAAAAACAGGTGCAACCTACGAACAGTCGGTAACGTTATCGTTTACTGCTGCAAGCAACAATTTTGAATTAGCCATTGCGGTGGCTATTGCTATTTTTGGAATGAACTCGGGCGAAGCCTTTGCTGCCGTTATTGGACCCTTGGTCGAAGTACCGGTTATGATTGGATTGGTCAATGTGGCGCTGCGATTCAAGAAATAATTTTTGTTCCACATTTTTGGCAACATCCATTTATCAGATTTTTTAACGTTGTATGATAGTATTTTCTTTCTATAACCAATGTATGACAAAACGGACAATAGGTATTGTTGTCGGCATCATTCAAATTACCGCTATAAGCATAAAGCATGCCTTTGGATGTTGCCAATTTTACGGCTTCAACAATATGTTCGGCAGGTGTAGGCAACAAATGTTCCAGTTGATAAGCAGGGAAAAAACGTGAAAAATGTAACGGTACAAAGGTTAATTTATTTTCTAACAGCCAATCTATAAAAGCCATTATTTGTTTTGTATCATCCGAAAAAGATGGCACTAGCAAGTAAGTCAACTCTATATGTACTTTTTGCTGTGTCAATGTTTTTATAGTTTCGAGTATTGGTTGCAATGAGCCTCCGGTCAAATTTCTATAGACTTTTTCATCAAATGCCTTTACATCAATATTGACAGCATCCATAAACGGAATAAGATGCAACAACGGTGCTTGATTAATAAAACCATTCGAAACCATAATGTTTTTTAATCCATGTTTATGAGCAAGTTCGGCTGTTTCAAGCATGTACTCATAAAAAATAGTTGGTTCGGTATAAGTATAGGAAATAGAAGGACATTTTTTTGAAATAGCATTTTCTACTATATACGAGGGTGAAAAATGGTAACCCGTATGCTCTGTTTCCTGAGAAATATGGCTGTTCTGGCAATTTTTACATTTAAGATTACAGCCAGCCATAGCAATAGAAAACGTTGCTGTGCTATGCATAAAATGATATAGCGGTTTTTTTTCAATGGGGTCTATGGCAATGGCACAAATATTATTATACGCATGCGTTATCAGTTTTTGCTGCACATTTTGTCTCACCCCACAAATACCGTTTTGCCCTTCCTTTAACAAGCACTGATGTGGACAAAGAAGACATTGAACGTTCTTGTTTTCTTTTTGCCAGTATAATGCTTCGTGTTCCATATTTTATTCAGCAATGCTTAATCCTGCTTCTATATATGAATAGACATCTGCATTAAAATGCCCTTTGTACTCTTTGGAAGTACGATGTCCTAAACGAACAATCACTAAATTTTTATCGGGAATCATAATAATATATTGTCCATACAAGCCGCAAGCCATCGTTATTTTCATATTCTTATACGTCATCATCCACCATTGATAACCGTAAAAGTCCACACTGTTGCCATATCGGTCAGTAAGATTTTTGGCAGGGGTAAAACTCTGTTTTATATATTCTTTAGAAAGCAATGGTTTCGATTTCCATTCTCCCTGATGAAGGCAAAATATGCCGATGCGTGCAAAATCGTGTGCGGTAGCATAAAAATTACAGTATGCTTTTTCGTTACCTTCTTTTTGGTCAAGGCTCCAAAGGGCATCATGTTCAGCACCCAGCGGTTGCCATAATTTTTCTTCCGCATATTGACTAAGCGACTTGCCAGTAGCTTTTTCAAGCAATAATCCTAACAGTTGCGTGTTGGCACTTAAATAACGAAATGTATAACCGGGTGTCTGTTCTATTTTTAATCGCATCATCTGGCTGTACAAATGGCGACCATAATATGCTTTTGCCGTTTGTCCAAATGGATTAATGTAATTTTCTTTCCACGCAATGCCACTGCTCATGGTTAATAAATCACGTACACGCAGATGCTTGCTACAGCCATCTTCAAAATTGGGCAAATACTCACAAACAAACTGGTCAACCGATTTTATATAACCATCCTGCAAGGCAAATCCAACGAGTAAACTTACAATACTCTTGGACATGGAAAACGAACTTGATATAACATCTGCCCCACCTTCGTTCCAGTATTTTTCAAATAAAACCGAATCGTTTTTAATAACCAGATATGCTGTTGTTTTTAATTGCTCCAGCATGGGAAATAGTGATGCGGGATATTCTTTGGTATTATAAAATACCGAACAGGGCAATGAATCGGGATGCGAGGATGCTTTTATTACATGGTTGGGAAATATTTTATAATCGTAAATACCTGCTGTTTGATAAAGCAAAATTCTACCCACATAACAACCTTGGAATAAAAACGCAATCATCAAGAAAAAACAGATTTTTTTAATCATGGTACATTTATTTAATGGGTGTATTATCTTTTTGAGACCTTACATATATTCTATAAGAAGAGAAAAAGTTGGTATCGGCAAAATGCTGTAGTATAAACGATTTATAAGAATGCTGTTTTGATACTTGCGATGAAACTTTATCGGTATAATATCCCCAAAAACACAAGGTATCTTTGCTAAATGTAAAAGGATAATACACATATTCATGGCTTGTTTTATTAAATAAAAGTTGCACGTTAGCAATGTTTTTATCTTTACATCGACTTATAAAGGCTCTGAAAAGAATAGGAGATGATGATTGATTGGTATCGTACGAATTATAAACACACAATACATATTCATGCTGATTGAAAGGAGTAATATATAAATAGTGTGAATCAACGGTCATATTGAAATGGTTATAATTGGTGCATCCTGTATATTTCCATACACCGGTAATGCCGGTATCTATTTTGGATTGGCCAACACGAGATAATGGTTTGTTACCACTCAATTCCTGACACGAAAGTAACACTATAAGAAAAATACCTTTGGCTGTTTCTGATAAAATTTTTCTACCTGAATAAGGTAACATGTGCATCACATTTTAGTATAAACGGCTGTATAAGATTCAGGACCATTTCCCTCGTCGATAGTATAGTTCCAACTTATGGAATTGAAGTTGGCAGCAATACTGCCATTGCCATTCACCAGAAAAGATTCAATATATTGATTGTTAATAGTAATGGTTTGACCGCTAACTACGGCTGTAATATGCTTACCCTGTCCCAGATTAGAAAAATTATCAATAAAAACACGTTGAGCAATAGTATCCTTAATAATATCTACTATATAATTTTGCGTACCAAATGGAGCAGAATTTTCCTGACATTTCCAGCCACCGGTAATTTTATCACGTATGTCGCTTGTATTATTGGTTTCTGAATCATCAGGGTTACATCCTACTACTGCTAATATAATAATGATACATAAGAAATAAAATGTTCGTTTCATAAAAAAATCTTTTAGCAAATATACATAAAATATTTTACATACACAGAAAATAATTTTTTTTTCTATGAATTCATACCGATACGTATTCGATTTTTGATTTGTAACCCCTCTTGTAATGCGACTTGGTATAATATTTTAACGAATTTTTTAGGGTCCAAAGAATTTTACGTGAAGGATGATTAATCCCAAACGGTAAAGGTTATATGCAGTAAAAGATTTAGATTTACTCTCCTGTCCCACGACACCGAAGTTTGAGCAAGGCAGAACGCTTGAATTACCATTGAACCACTTATTGCTATAGACTTTGTTGGCTATAGTACTTGTATTCATAATTAAAAAATCATCATTTTCAAACACTTTATTGAATGATAAAGTCATTTTATTCAAATCTACATTAGAATGCTTATTGATAACAATAAATTTACATTTACGACTAATGATTTTATTAATGTATGAAGTATCTGATAATTGTTCATCCGTGCAATTCCAACCTTTTCGATGTGATAAATAAATCATTTGTGGATTACCATTTCCATTAAGTAATATCAAATCATCTCTAGTTGAAACCTTATCCATTATTTGTTCAATGCTCATTTTATATTTTTCTGATTCTTTTATAAAAAAATCATGTTGTTGATTAGCAATACTTTCTCCAACACCTAAAAATAGAACTGTTAAAAAAATCCATTGTTTTTTAATTAGAGAAAGAGTGTATCCCGCTATAAGTGCCATAATTGGCACAAATGGAATTATATAATAGTTGTGATGATAAAAATAAAATCCTGACTTAAATATATACAATATAAAAATTACAAAAGGCAAAAGAAATGTTATAATCATTTTTCTATCTTTTTTGATGACCATTAGAACAAGACCAATAATAAATAATGTAAAAACAATATAACTTGCAAAAGCGTCAAAGTAAAAATTATGTAATGTTTTATCAATATTTTCAATAATTTCAACAAATCCAGTTTTAAATGATTTACCTGAATTATACCAGTTACCAAACTCACTTGACAGTTTGAAATTCCATTTAAAGTACCACAAATATGATAGGACTAAAGACGGGATAGTAGATACTGCTAAAATAACTTTTTCTTTTAATGCAATTCTATTGTTTAGCAAATATAGTACAGGAAATACAAGGTAAATACATGCTGGTATTTTTGACAAAACGGCTAAGGATCCAAAAATCATATATAGAAAAATTTGATATGTCTTTTTCTCTTCTAAATATCTTAATCCATAATAAAGTCCAATAAACATAATTGAAATACAATATGTATCAGGCATCATTTTTCTTGAAAATGAAAACCAAATGGATGTCGTTAAAAAAATAGTAGAAATAAAGGCAATACGTTCTTTGAAATTTGCCAAGCAAATCAATTTGTAAAAGAAAAATAACCCAAGAGAAGAAATTATAAGATTAATAAGTCTGCCATACCAATGAGTGTATCCAAATATTTTTGCCAACATAAAATAAATATAATTCATTGAAGGGAATTCCATTCCTATGATACCTGTATTTCCATTATTATCATCTATTCTTGGATATAAAATATTTGCATCTACTTCAAGAAAATTTCTTGCTACCATTAATCCTGTTACTTGTCGCCAATTATGACCTATTTCTAAAGGTGGATTTGTAATACCAATTAGTCTAATGAAAAAGAAAATAAAAATCCAAAATTCAATTCTCTGATAAAACTTTTTCATATCATATCTTGTGTCTTTATGGTCTTGTCGATATTTCGATTTTCTGTCCTTTCACAATAGTTTACTCTCTATTTTGGTTCTGTTGTCTGTCTTTTTACACTTGGCGGTAACGGTTGAATGCAAAATTTGGCGAGCATTTTTCCTTGCAGTTCTTTGTCAAACCGCTACGAACTATATTCCTTGCAGTCTTTGTCATAATGTGCCCGAGCCCGCTAAATATTTGCACGTTGTTACTATCAGTTTATTTTACTAGAATTTTACCGGTAAATAATTTGCTTGTATTAAATAACTTATAAAAATAAACTCCTTTATTCAAATTCGAACCGAATAAAATAAACTTATTTGTTCTAATGTTGTCTTTTTCTAAAATTAGATTCCCAAGATTATCAAAAAGTTCAATTTTAAAGCATTCACTATATGGATTATGAAAAGTAAAATTAAAATAATCTCGTCCGGGGTTAGGATAAATATTAACCGGAGAATTGATTATTTTATCATTTACATTTCCTGTAACTTGATACCCGTTAAATAATATATGGTCAATTAGCCAACCTTCTTTATTATTGTTGATAGAATCACTTTTAAAATAGAATCTAACAATTAATGAATCTTGTGGCCAATCTTTAGTAAGACCATTCCAAAACCAATAAATTTGAGAAAAAGTCCACTCATTATTGTAGCCGCTGAAAGCTGGAATATTTCCTTTTATTGTATCCGTTGAGGAATAAAAATTTGTTGGTATTGTCCAAATTGCGATAGAATCATTTATTACGTTCTTCCAAATATTCCCTCCATCATATGAAACTGTAATATAACCTCCATCTAATAAAGAATCGGTATCATATTTATGCCAAAATCCCAATATTCCTTCACCCCAGCCAAACCATCCGTATTGAGTGTCTTTGATAATAAGGTCAAAGTATGAATAATTATTGTTTGGATAATATCCAGTGTCAGTAAATATTGCATTAGGATGAGAATAGGAGCTGTTGAAAAAGGTTTTTGAAGGAATTCCAACTTTCCAAATACTACCACTTTGAGATGTGTCAATACGTAGATTAGTACTATGGGGAGACTCAAAAGAAACTGTATCTGTAAATACTAATGGTCCCCATTGTCCATTTGCTATTGAACTTGTAAGAATTAGACCTAAAAGAAGTAAAACGTTATTTTTCATACTATTTTTTGTTTAATAAATTGCTGGTAACATCTATGTAAACTTACAATTACGTTTATATCTTCATTATCCATAGTGGAGTTGTTTTGATAAAATGCTGTTATGTGAGCAATATTGAATATGTGTCTTAAATAGTTCATTTTGTAACTCCTTATATAAATATACATGCACAAATATATATAAAAAATAATTCAAAACAAAACTATTTTGGGTTAAAAATTATTTTGAGGTGCTATTATTTTTTTTAAGACCTTTGTGTAAATTCAATTCATTTACATAGTCATCCCTTAAAAAGTACATATTCTACCTCGTCCTCGTTTGCAACGAGGACGCACATTTTCATTCTTTTGTCAGCGGTTTGGTATAAGATTCCAAAAATTTATTACTGTAAACTGAACTTGTATGTAATGCTACCGCGCTGTATTTCAGGAGCATCCAATTTACGGTCAAATCTGGTTTTCATAGCGGCATCATACGCAACATCCAAATATTCTTTGGATAACAAAGTGGAACCTTTTACGCCGGGATTGGCTTTTACAACCACTCCGTTTTGGTCCACAAATATTTCAACTACGACTTTCCCTTGCAAGTTGCCCGGATAACTGGGTTTTGGAAAATGCTTTACCTGACGGTCTCCCAAACTGTATTGATTGCCATTCCCCGGTCCATTGCCTGTACCTGTTCCAGTGCCTCCATTACCCGGTGTATTTCCTGTACCGGGATTGCCGTAATGATTTTTGGCATTGGGGTCGCCAAATGGATTTCCCTGATCGCCGGGTTTTCCTGTTTCCCCTTCGCTTCCACCTTGACTCCCTTTGTACAAGGCATTGGGATTGACAACCGGTTCGCTCAATTGAATAATCTGATTATTTTTTTCAGCCGTCCATTTGCTTGTATCTTTATTATGATTACTTTTTACAGACTCAGCATCTTCGTAATTTTGTGTCAATACAGTGTTATTATTATTTTTCTGTATTTTATTGACTTGTTCCAGTTGCTGCTTTTCGTTATTGGGAGTAGGATTGGGATTATAATAGTTTGGTTGAATATCGCCTGTGCCTTCCTGTGAAAAACCGAGATTAACTTCCATACCTTGTCCGCCACCTTCAGGATAAGGAGGAATAGGTGTACGCAAAATGATAAGTAAAAACAATAATATCAGTATTGCATGAGTAAGAAGCGAAAGTAAGGCAGGAAGCCAGACGCTGGTATGTTCATTATTACTAACCATGAACTAATTATTGACATGTTTGGTTGCCAATACCATTTTTATTTGCATCTTTGTTCCGATTTGCAAAACATCTACTAAATCCTGAACCGACAAACTGCTATCGAAACGCAAAATAATAGTAGGGCTTGGAATATTTGCTATTGCTTTTTTGATTTCTGCTTCCAAATTTTCTAAGGGCACCTGTACATTGTTCAGATAATAGTTTTTATTTTTATCTACCGATAGTGTAACTTGCATTTTGCTTACGGTTGTAGAGGCGCTGGCTTTTGGGAGCAATAATTTTATTACCGATGGATTTACTAGCGTAGATACAATTAAAAAGAACAGCAGAAGAAAAAACATAATATCATTCAGCGAACTGGTATAAACTTCTACCTGAAATGATGAACGTCTGTCTTTTAAATTCATAGTTATGCTTCTTTTTGAATGGTTTCAAGAAATTCCATAGCGTTAGTTTCCATGGTGATGGTAACTTTATCAATCAGCATATTGATATAATGATAGCCAATGTATGCTAACACGCCAATAGTAAGCCCGGAAGCACTGGTAATCATTTTTTCATACAGCCCGCTTGAAATTAGTCCTATGCTGATATTATCTGCCAAAGAAATATTATAAAATATTTTGATTACCCCCATAATGGTTCCGATAAAGCCGAGCATGGGAGCAATGCTGGCAATAATTCCCAATATTCTCAAATTTCGGTCGAGTTTTGACAATTCCGTTTTTCCCACCGATTCCATGCTTTTTTCAATTTCAGATACGGGCTTTCCTATTTTGCTCAGCCCTTTTTCAATCATTTTGGATGAAGGAGTATTGATAGATTCACAATACGTTTTGGCATTATCAAACTTCATTTCTACCGTATATTCTTTTATACGCTGCATAAAATCCTTGTCTTTTTTTCTGACTTTTAACACGGCTATCAGCCTGTCAATAAAAACATATACACCAATAAGTGATAAAAGAACAATAGGAATCATAATCCAACCGCCCTTTACTAACAAGTCGAAAAGAGATAACGAATCGACATTGAGCGAAGGTGCTGGTGCTGGAGTTGTTGTTGGAATTTGCGATACGGCATTGGCTACCGAATCTTGTACCGCACCCGGCGTTGTAATAATTTGTAATAATGTCATACCTTTCAAAATTTAATTAAATAAACGCACTAAGATACATATCAAGAATTAACGTAAATTTATTGAAAAATATTATTTATTAACATTTAATTGTTAACGAAGAAAGTAAACCTGCCTTATGCTTTTTTCATTTCGTCTATTTGCTTTCTTAGTTCTTGCAATTGTTCGATAATTTCTGGCAAATGTTTAAAATGAATATACGATTTTTGATAATTTTTCAAATTAAAAGCGGGTGAGCCTTGAATAGTTTCTCCCACTTGGGTTATACTTGTTCCAATGCCCGATTGTGCAGCAATTTTTACTTCTTCCGCAATAGTCAAATGTCCAGCAATACCTACCTGACCGCCTATCATACAATTTTTCCCTAATTTGGTAGAACCTGAAATACCTGTTTGAGCTGCTATTACTGTGTTTTCATCTATTTCAACATTATGGGCAATTTGAATAAGATTATCTATTTTTACCCCTTTATGAATAAGCGTGCTCCCCATGGTGGCTCTATCTATGCATGTATTGGCACCTATTTCTACATCCTCTTCTATAACCACGTTGCCTATTTGGGGTATTTTTTTGTACGATTGAGCATCGGCAGCAAAACCAAAACCATCGGCACCTATTACCGTATTGGAATGAATAATACAACGATTTCCAACAACGCAATCTTTATAAATTCTAACACCAGAATAAATAATAGTATCTTCGCCTATGGTTACATTTTCACCTAAAAAAACATTGGGATAAATTTTGGTGTTACTTCCAATTTTTACATTTTTGGAAATATAGGCAAAGGCTCCGACATAGACACTTCTACCAAACGAAACATTGTTATTAATATAATTTGGATATTCTATGCCAGCAGGATGATGATTTTCTTCCTTATTGCACAATTCCAATAATTGAGCAAACGATTTATAGGCGTTTTCTACTTTTATAAGTGTGGCATCAATAGGTTTAGAAGTTTGAAAATCTTTATTTACCAATACTATGCTTGACTGGGTGGTATAAATATATTTTTCGTACAGCAAGTTTGCCATAAATGAAATACATCCCGGTTTCCCATCTTCTATTTTGGCTACTCCGTTCACTTCTATTTTTTCATTGCCAATAACTTCACCATGGAAGAGTTCTGCTATTTCCTTTGCGGTCAATTTCATAGATTTTTTTTACAAAAATACAACATAAATTTGAATCATCAAACCATTTTATGAACGTATGGCTTCCTGCATAAAACAGATAAAATACTTTATTACGTTTTTAGATATAACTTCCGTATTTAAAATATCCGACGCTTCAGAAATATCAAGTATGCGACCATCTTTATACAAAATATTTATTTTATCGTCGGTAATGCTGTATGCATGATTTTCGGCTGAGTCGGAAAAAACCAAAAATGATGCATCAAAGGCAGAAAGGTGAAATTTTTTCATGGTTTTGTTTCGATAATCTTCCAACTTGCTGGTTGGAATAGGTGTCCGTTGCATTTCTATTTTGAACAATTTGCGTTGAATAAAATTTTGCGATAAAAAGGATAAAATAAAATCGGTATGTTGTGCCCATTGCTTTATCCATACCCATATTTCCGAATCGTCGAGTTGTGAAAATAATTGAATGAGTTCTATATTTTCGTTCAACTCTTTTGCCGAAATTGGATTGTTCCAAAATCTGTTCAACGTATCGGGAAGAATAAGTTGTTTATTTTTATATAAAAAGTGTACTCGTTTAAATATAGAAATCAGCATTTGTTCCGCTGCCAATACGGTTTTATGAAGATATACCTGCCAATACATCAGCCTGCGGGCTATTAAGAATTTTTCAATAGAATATATTCCTTTTTCTTCAACGGCAAGACTGTCTTTGGCGATTGTTAGCATTTTTATAATACGTTCGGTACCGATAACACCTTCGGAAACGCCCGTAAAAAAACTGTCTCGCTTTAAATAATCCAATCTGTCCATATCTAATTGGCTTGATATGAGTTGATGTAAAAAATGTTTGGAATAACGATTATTCATAATGTCTATGGCTAAACGAAGTTCGCCATCGAACAAATTATTAAAATGGTGCATATAGGCAAGTGTTATTTGCTCATGACTAATGTGTGGCAAAATAATCTTTTCCAAGGTATGCGAAAAGGGACCATGACCTATATCGTGTAGCAGTACTGCTAAACTAACGGCTTCCGATTCAATAGGGGTGATTTCATTTTTCTTTGTGATAAGAACATCTATGGCTTGCTGTGCCAGATAATAAGCACCAAGTGAATGTTGAAACCGAGTATGTACCGCCCCCGGATATATAAAATATGCTACCCCCAATTGTTTTATGTTTCGCAATCGTTGAAACCACGGATGTTCTACTATCTGCAACCCAAGTCCTAATGGCAATTGAATAAATCCCAACACCGGGTCATTCACTATTTTTATTTTTTTCTCCATCATTTTTTATGAAAATTTTATACAAAGGTTATAGTTTTTATTCAAATAATAATCAATTGTTGAAACAAAAAAAAGAATAACACCGTATAATCCAACAAGAAAAATGCTTAACTCTTAAAAAATAAAAATTATGATGTTAGATTTTTCCAAAATGATTTTAAGTAAAGTAAGTTTCGACCCACTGCTCTTCCATAAGGAACTGAGAAAACTAATTTTATGGATTGGCGACGACCTTGACGAAATTAACTGCCTGCATGAATGGTGTGAAGAAAATTATGGCGAACTTTATGGCGAAATTATTGCAGAGGAGTTTAAAGATTATGGTCGTTACGACTAACAACAGTTATAGCATGGGTTGATTTACCTACTTTAAAAAACTTGGCAAAGGGCACAATCAAATTGTGCCCTTTTTTTTGCCACAAAAAAGAGATACCCACTCATAATAAACAGCCACTATAATTTATTTTTTGTAATTTTGCTTCAAAAAAAAGTTATGACTACCAAAGAAGAATTTCAGCGTTTGATAATTCAGGGCATACCCGACGAATTGCCCAATCCAAAACCTTATGATACAACAGTCAATCATGCTCCCAAAAGAAAAGATGTTCTTTCCAAAGAAGAAAAAAAACTGGCATTAAAAAATGCGTTGCGTTATTTTCCACCTAAACATCACGCTGTGCTGGCACCCGAATTTTTGAATGAATTGAATACTTACGGAAGAATATACATGTATCGTTTTCGTCCCGATTACGAAATATATGCACGCCCCATAGATGAATATCCGTGCCATTCCAAGCAGGCTGCATCTATTATGTTGATGATACAAAACAATTTGAACAAGGCTGTAGCCCAGCATCCTCACGAATTGATTATATACGGTGGCAATGGCTCCATATTTCAGAATTGGGCACAATACTTGCTTACCATGAAATATTTAAGTGAAGTTACCGACGAGCAAACACTGGTCATGTATTCCGGTCATCCACTGGGCATATTTCCATCCAAAAAAGACGCCCCCCGCATGGTTGTTACCAATGGCATGGTTATTCCAAATTATTCATCCAAAGACCTATATGAAAAATTTAATGCCATGGGTGTATCTCAATATGGGCAAATGACGGCTGGTTCGTATATGTATATTGGTCCACAGGGTATTGTTCACGGCACTACTATAACTATACTGAATGCCGGTAGAATTATCAATCCTTCGAGTCAAGACCTTCGTGGAAAATTATTTGTATCGAGTGGATTGGGTGGCATGTCGGGAGCACAAGCCAAAGCAGCAGTGATTGCCGGAGCAGTGGGCGTTATTGCCGAAATAAACCCCAAGGCTATCCATACACGTCATTCGCAAGGCTGGGTAGAAGAAGTGATAGATAACCTTGATGAATTGATGAGTCGCATTCGTCAGGCAAAAAAAGAACAAAAACCTGTATCTATAGCCTATCAGGGTAATATTGTTGACTTGTGGGAACGATTAGCAAAAGAAGATATTCCCGTTGAACTTGGCAGCGACCAGACTTCATTGCACAATCCGTTTGCCGGTGGCTATTATCCCGTTGGAATATCGTTTGATGAAGCCAATGTGATGATGGCAAAAGAACCCGACCGCTTTAAGGAAATGGTTTATGCATCGTTGCGACGTCAAATTGGTGCTATAAATACTTTATGTCAGCGTGGCATGTATTTCTTTGATTACGGAAATGCCTTTTTACTCGAATCAAGCCGTGCCAAAGCCGATGTATTGAAGCCCGATGGCTCGTTTAAATATCCATCGTATGTGCAGGACATTATGGGCCCCTTGTATTTTGATTATGGCTTTGGTCCTTTTCGCTGGGTTTGTACGTCGTGCAACCCCGATGATTTGGACATTACAGACCGCATAGCCTGTGAGGTGCTTCAAAAAATTATAACACACGCTCCTGACGAAATAAAACAGCAATTGCTGGACAATTTGAAATGGATACAGGATGCCAAAAAGAATAAACTGGTAGTAGGCAGTCAGGCGCGTATTCTTTATGCCGATGCCGAAGGTCGCAGGGAAATAGCCCTTGCCTTTAACGAAGCCATTCGCAAAGGGAAACTATCTGCTCCGGTGGTGTTAGGTCGCGACCATCACGATGTGTCGGGTACTGATTCTCCTTTTCGTGAAACGTCCAATATTTACGACGGTTCGCAATTTACTGCCGATATGGCGGTGCAAAATGTTATCGGCGATGCGTTTCGCGGTGCAACTTGGGTTTCACTTCACAACGGCGGCGGCGTAGGATGGGGCGAAGTTATCAACGGTGGATTTGGTATGGTGATTGATGGCTCTGCCGAATCTGAAAATAAGATTAATTCCATGCTTCCATGGGATGTAAACAATGGACTTACGCGACGCAGTTGGGCTCGTAACAAAGGTGCCATTTTCTCAATAAACAGGGCTATGGAAAAAGAACCACGGTTAAAAGTTACGTTACCCTATTTTGCCGATGATTCGTTAATTAATAACGTCTTATCGTGATAAAGCGTTGTTTTCTTTTTTTTATTGTCATTACTTTTATTACGTCTGCTTGCCAAAGAACACGCCCGGTATTTGTTTCTATAACAGGATATACACAGGGAGGCAGTTTTCATATTAAATACCAGCCCAATACCGATTCTGTTTCATCCGAAGAAATATATCAACTGCTGAACGATATTTCGCATTCGCTTTCTATTTATGATACAAACTCTATTATCTGTCATATCAACCGAAACGATACGCTTGTAAAGTTAGACCGTTATTTTTGTGAAATTTTTCAGAAAGCCTATCATATATATCAGCAAACAGACGGATTATTTGATATAACCGTGGCACCGCTTGTTAAGCATTGGGGCTTTATACCCAAAGACAGCATTGTTGACCAATACAAGCCCACAGACAGTTTGCTTGACCTAATCGGTATGAACAAAATTCGTATGGAAAATAACCGGTTAATAAAGAAAAATAAAAATATGCAGATAGATGTCAATGCTATTGCACAGGGTTATACGGTGGACAAACTTGCCCTGCTTTTGGAATCAAAAGGAATAAAAAATTATATGATAGAAGTTGGTGGCGAAGTTCGCGTTAATGGCGTAAATGATAAAGGTGAGCCATGGAACGTAGGCATAGACAAACCCATAGAACAGAGCGACGAAACAAACCGAGAATTGCAAACCATCGTGAGCATTACCAATACATCGCTGGCTACCAGCGGCAATTATCGCAAGTTTATTGAAATAAATGGCGTTAAATATTCACATATTATCAATCCAAAAACAGGAATGCCTGTACACCAGCGATTGTTGAGCGTTACCGTTGTAATGCCCTCTTGTACGGATGCCGATGCGCTGGCTACGGCTATTATGGTGATGGGGCTTGAAAAAGGAAAATCGTTTGTATTGCAGCATTCGTCGCTGGATGCGTATTTTATTTATTCGGACGAAAAAGGCAACCTGCAAACATGGATGACCAAAGGATTAGAAAAAAATTGCACTGAATAAAAGATGTACAACTTTTTTACGCTATAAAACGGATGTTCACACTAATAGAATATTGATAAAACGCCGAAAGTGATTGATAATGTTCATACCGACTTGCTAACAAGATAATTAAAACCATTCGCTTCGCTTTTTTTAGTCTGTCGGCATTAACCAAAACACGCAAATCCAGACCATCTCGTCAATTATGACGAGACGGGATTATCGGTTTGGTTTGAAAACTTTTTTAAAATAAAATTTGGTGGAATGAAAAAAAAGTTATATCTTTGTGCGTGTAAAATTATATACGGAGTTACAAAATGAACTATTTAATACACACATTCAATATTGCTCACATGAACAGCATTTTATAAAAACAATCGACTATGGATAATGAAGATATAAACGTAATCGTAAGTTTACACAGATGTTACCTGCAAGGTTGAAAAAACGATTTAAACTACGAAACATTAAATAAATATTTAAATGAAATTTGGAAATATATTAGTTATTGTACTTATATTTTTGACAAGTTGTGCTACACAAAGAACAAGTACTATTGTAGGATGTGATTATGATAAAAATAAAAACCAAACGGATTATTTTGTTTTTCCATATGGTTCTGTTTCTATTCCAGGAGAATGGAAAAAAACATCATATAATCAAATAGCCAAACAACAATTCTTTAAAAATTCAGATAGTATAACAATAGCAATTGCATTTGGACCTTGTGATAAATACGAGTTTAATGCAACTAATCCCAAGAAAGGTTTTGAATTTGTTAAAGCATTCTATGAATGGGACTCTGAATTTTTTGTAAAAAATTATCGTTTGACTCAAGAATTAGTTGAATCTAACGAAAATGATAATTTTATAATATGGAGAGCATTTGGAGAAAATAATAATACATATTGGGACACGTATTTTCTGTTTGGAGAAAAAAATGGTTTTGCAAATAATTTTTCTGTTATGACAACTGACAAATGGACAAAAGAAGATAAAGTGACCTTTTTAAAAAAAATATACTTACAGGAGAAAACAGAATAACAACCCAGCAGGTAACATGCGGTCATACGCAATGCGGGGTGCTGTGCCTGTTTTTATATCAGCTCATTTATTAACCATTGCAGTAACTCGACAAGTGAGCGACCTGAATCCCGCACTGCGCATACCGCCAGCCGTTACCGCCAAGTGTAAAAACCAATACGACAGGACTAAAATAGAAAGTAATCCATTGTGAAAGGACAGAAAAAAAGAAATATTGACAAGACCATAACCCAACCCACATGCTGACCCGAGTTTTTTTATTTTAAACCCATCACACAAAACTGATATTCCCTATAATTAGTCGTCCGTTAAAACGATGCAATAATTTTTATATTCAACCGACGTGACGAAAGGTAATTTGGTACAGCATACTGATGACTACTGATATCACTTACCCATTGGTACGATACCGTATTGTCTATATCGAGCAGGTTAAATACTTCCAACCCTATCCACAGTTTGCTGAAATATTTCAATACACTCTTGTTTACTTTTTTTTCTGGTGAAGTAATGATTTTAGCAAAACCTATATCCACACGCCTGTATGCAGGCATACGGTATATTGCTTCATAACGGGGCGATTTGGGTGGCCCAAACGGTAAGCCGCTGCCAAACAACAAACTCAACTGCATGGTATAAGTAGGGTCCATAGGCAAGTAATCCTGAAAAAACAAACCCACATTTACACGCTGGTCGGTAGGACGTGGTATATAACCCGGTTCTACACGTTTGGTAACGCCATTTTCCGTTTTATAATAATAATCGTCTGTTAGGTCTTCCATGGTTTTAAGCAACGATACGCTTGCCCACGATTCTACACCGGGCACAAACTGTCCGTTAATTTTCATGTCAAGTCCAGCCACATATCCATTGGAATTATTGTTTCCCAGATAAACTATTCGCACATTTTCTATCTGATAGGGAATTAAATGCGTATATTTTTTATAGTATAATTCGCTTATAAAACGGAATGGTCTGTCCCATGCCAAAAAGGTATAATCACTGCCAAGTACAAAATGAAGGGACTTCTGAGAAATCAATGTTTGCGACAGGGAACCATTGGGCAGACGAGTCTCTTTATACGATGGTGGCTGATAATAATATCCTGTTGCAAATTTAAACCTTATATTACTTTTCCAGTTGGGCTTATAAAAAAAGGATGCACGTGGACTTATTAACACTTCGTCTATATAGGTGGTATAAGTTTCACGAATACCAATGGTGTAGGATAGTTCACTGCTGTCCATTTCTATACAACTTGAATACTGTTGAAAAGAAGACAATTCATTTTGAGTAAAATCATTTTTTCCATAAATTAACGAATACATGCCAACAATAGAATCGGTATAGGGAAGTGAATAGCCTGCCGAATCTATCATTTCCCATTCGTGAAGATTGTTTTGTGTAGATTCATGCTGCATAGAAATGCCCCACATCAAGGTACCATTGTTATTGTATGAAATTTTTCCTATATGTTGTGCATTAATATGAATAGAGTTCAAATAATTGCGTGCATGGTTCAGGAATGTGCCTACACCAATATTCATCAGGCTGTCGCCCATCGTGTTTGAACCAAGTTGCTGGTCCAATTCATTTAAAAAATACTGACCCAAAATATCAAATCGTTCCTGTTCGTCTGAATAATATGCCGATATGGTAAACGAAAGTTTTGTTTGCTCATTAGGAAAATGTGTTAAGGTAAATGCTCCCATCGACGTTGTATAGCGGTCATTTTCCTGACCGTCAAAATAAATTTTTAATTTAAGTGCTTCGTCTATGGTGCCAAACGATGTTTCGCGTGTTTGAGGAACAAAGCGATAATCGTTTTGAGAAATATTTCCCAGAAAACTAAGTTCTGTCTTTTCGGTAATATCATAAGTCAGGTATGTTTGATAGTCAAAAAAACGAGGTTTGTAGTCGCCTTTGGTGTCCATAGAATTTAAAAGATATTGCGATGTTTTGTAACGAAATCCGCTGATATGAGTAAACCGGTGATTACGACTGCAATTTTCCAAAGTAAAGGACGCACCCAATAAACTTGCCATTACATCCACGGCATTTTTGGTAGGTTTTTTATATTGTATATCCAATACCGACGACATTTTATCGCCATAATTGGCATCAAATCCACCGGACGAAAAATAAATATTGGAAACCATGTCAGGGTTTACAAAACTTAATCCTTCCTGCTGCCCGCTACGAATAAGGGTAGGTCTATACACCTCAATATTATTCACATACACTAGATTTTCATCAAAATTACCTCCACGAACGGAATATTGTGAACTAAGTTCATTCGTTTTGGAAACTCCCGGCATACCCTTCAATGTGGCTTCTATTCCGCCAGACACATCGGGTATAACGTTAATTAATTTTGGGTCCAGATGTTGCATCTGTATATGTTGTTCTTTATTTTCAGTAATAGTAAACGTGGGAAGTTCTTCTACTTTTTCGGTAAGATGAATATAAACCGAAGATGTTTTTAAAAGATTTATTTGCACTAGCGTATCACTGTATTCTACATGAGTTATGGATAAGGTGTATATTTTTTTTTCAGGAAGTTTTAATTCAAATTTTCCTTCGCTATTAGTTACGGTACCTGTATTTCCAAGTTCCTTTACCAGTATATTGACATCATGCAATGGCTGATTATTTTTTCCTGATATAATTCCTTTAATAACGAAAGGCTGAGCACACAAGTTTAATGAAAAAAAAAGTATAACAATGCTGGTAAAAAATTTCATTCGAAAAAGTTTAACACAATAACGGTACAGTCAAAAAATTATTGCAATCCCAATACTTCTTTGCCCTGTTCAAATTTGATATCAATAGGAATACCTGCTTTGCTAATTTTCTGAATATCCTTTTGCAGTTCGGGAGACATGGTGCCATATATTTCAATCCACGATTTTGCCGTATTGTAATCGCCTTCGGCTAAAACGGTAAGTATATTTTTGGTTATCTTAATAATTACTTCTTTCATTTTGTCTGGATTTACTTTGTATGTGCCAGTTGTACTGTCCCTCTCAAATGCTTTCATTTTATAAAGCATGTTAAATGCCATAATATTGGACGACCCTTGCGAAAAAGCAGCCCCAAAACGGACTGACCGAAGTACATTGGCAATAAAAATTACATAATTGTCTAATAGCGTTGCTTCACTAATAACGTTTTTTTCTTGCAATTGAGTAAGAATATACATATTTAAAATATCTGCCTTGAGCGAATTAATGGTAGGAAAATAATCTTTCAATGCATCTTTAACAGCACCCTTGCCATTGACGGTGGTTTTTACCATAATGGCATCGGCTATTTCGTAAGTAACATTATTAATAAAAAATCCTTCAAACTTAACATTCTCTCGTTCATTTTTATCAATAAGAATATCTGAAATAGGTTTAAGAATCTTATCAAATTTAGCTTTCATGCTGTTTTTAAATTGAAGTTTGCGACCGCCTTTCTCCATCAAAATTCTACCATCTTTGGGGCGATTGGTAGATATTTGCTTAGGACCGGCATTTGGCCAGCCAGCATAATAAATAGCATCAAACACACCAATATTGGTATTGGCAAGAACAATTTGGCTTTTATAGTTTTCTGGAATGTCAAAACTGTTCTTTATTTCTGGAAGATATTTGGAATAGGTTTCCAGTTTTTTGCTCCATGCTTTATCTTTTATCATTAAAATAGCTTCATAAGCGGCTTTAGTATTGATAAATCTGTCATCTTCAAATTCGAAAGGACCAATGTCCAAATCGTACGTTGAGTTTAAGTCAACCCACAACAAATCGCTGGCATAAAAATCATCGGTTAATAATGCCGTAGCACGTTTTTGTAAAAAGTTAGCAAAGGCTTTATCGGGCGATTTTTGAGCAGCCTTTCTCAATAATTCGGCAGCCTGTTTTAAATAAGATTCATACGCTACATGATAAGGTTGTGTATATAGGGAACCATCATCGGAGCGTTTAATTACAGTAAACATACTGAGTTTATCTTCAAACTTCATGTCAATAAAAGGAAAATATTTGATGTCGCTTGGATAAAAACCTGCACCCATAGGCTTTTTACCAACTCCCTCTATAAAAGGTTCATTATCATTTAATCTATCCCAGGGTCCATAATTTATTTCGCAATATTCTTTTTCTTCAGGAGTTTTAAGTTTTGGAAACAATGTATCTTTATTACCATACGTTTGAAGCCAGTATATTTCATCCATAATTTTGGCAGCATCGATTAATAAACTCAGCATTTCCTTTTCCTGTTTGCTGTATTGATTTAAATCAGTGGTCAATGTAAAAGAAGCGTACTGATTAAGTCGTTCCTTAATGGTTAATTTTTTAACGGTAATCGTGTCTTCAGCAGTAAGGTTATTTCTCTGACTTGTATTGGAGTTACAGGCAATAAAAAATACCATTGAGACAAAGATAAAAAAAACTATATTTTTCATACACATCATAATTCTTTTATTTAAATACTGGTATCATTTTTATAAAATTGAAAACCTAAACGTTTTGCCGATTGAGATTTAACTTTATTAATAATGAGTTTTATTTGTTCAACCGTAATAATACTTACATCTTCGTAAGGTGGCACAAGCATTTCAAAATCAAGACAATAAAGTATAGCCGATTGAACAATCTTGATAAAATCATCTATAGACGATAGATTGGCAGCAAAATCGTTATATAAAAATCCCAACTGTCGCTTGCCTTCTACAAAATAATGATTTTCCTGATTGATAAAAATACGGGCAATTAAATAGCCTACATCTTCACTTTGATTATTGATAAACGAATCGCGTAAAAAATTATGAACAGAAATTATCCCAACAAAGGCATGAAGTGGATTATCCTGAATATACGAATGAGACCAGATAGAATGACTTTTGTCTATTTCAAAAACAATATTTTGATAACTGAATACAATTACTTCTGTACCAAAAAAAAGTTCGATATGAGTTGGTTCTATAGTGCATTCCAGTTTTTGATTATTGGACACTTCTTTAAGACTGCTGTTATAGTCATTCGTTATTTCCAGCACCGCTTTTTTTAAAAACTCAAAAGAAGTATTCAACGATTGAAACACTTCTTTTTTTACAAGAATTTTGTCTTGTAATGTATTTAATATCAGCGATTTTGTTTTTGTGCCGTTAGAATTCATTTATTAAAAATTAGTGCCAAACAATGAAAGCATAAAATTAATAAAAATATTAATAAGATTTTGCAACAATCACTCTTTTTTTTGACGGCTTTCCCGAAACAATGCATTTACCGTCTTCTTCAGGTTGATTAAGTGGAATACAACGTATAGTTGCCTTCAATTCCTCATTAAATTTTTGTTCTGTTTCTGATGTTCCGTCCCAATGGACACTAAAAAATCCACCGCTATCTATCCTTTCTTTCAATTCAGCATAATCATCTACTTGATAAGTATGCTCATTTCTAAACGTGAATGCTTTTTGATAAATATTTTTTTGAATGTCCGATAATAATTGTTTAACCTCAGATACAATGTTCTGACGTGGTACATTTACTTTTTCCAGTGTATCTCTTCGTGCCAGTTCAACCGAATTCTGTTGAATATCTTTGGGTCCTACCGAAATTCTTACAGGCACTCCTTTTAATTCATATTCGGCAAATTTCCAACCGGGTTTATGAGTGTCGCGGTCATCCAATTTTACCGTAATGTCCTCATTTTTTAACTCATCAAAAAGTTGCTTACCATGCTGGCAAACAATATTTTTTTCCTCATCTGTACGATAAATAGGAACAATAACAACTTGCAAAGGAGCAATATTGGGAGGAAGAATTAATCCGTTATTATCGCTGTGCGCCATAATTAATGCACCAATAAGACGTGTAGAAACACCCCACGATGTTGCCCATACGTACTCTTGCTCGCCTTTTTGATTGAGAAATTTTACATCAAACGCTTTGGCAAAATTTTGTCCTAAGAAATGAGAGGTGCCTGCCTGCAATGCTTTTCCATCTTGCATCATAGCTTCTATGGAATAGGTATGTATGGCACCGGCAAAACGTTCGGTCTCTGTTTTTTCGCCGGCAATAACAGGAATACCTAAATATTGTTCGGCAAATGTTGTATAAACATTCATCATTCTTATGGCTTCTTCCATGGCTTCTTCTTGTGTGGCATGTGCGGTATGCCCTTCCTGCCATAAAAATTCCGATGTTCTTAAAAATAACCTTGTGCGCATTTCCCAGCGTACCACGTTTGCCCATTGATTAATAAGCAGCGGTAAATCACGATACGACTGTATCCAGTTTTTATAGGTATTCCATATTATGGTTTCGGAAGTAGGTCTTACTATCAATTCTTCTTCAAGTTTTGCTTCTTCATCCACAACAACACCTTTGCCGTCGTTGCTGTTTTTTAAACGATAATGCGTAACCACAGCACATTCTTTGGCAAAGCCTTCTACATGGCTTGCTTCTCTACTAAAATATGATTTTGGTATGAATAACGGGAAATAAGCATTTACATGACCGGTTTCCTTAAACATTCGGTCCAGTGTTTGTTGAATTTTTTCCCAAATAGCATATCCATAAGGCTTTATTACCATGCATCCGCGTACGGAAGAATTTTCAGCCAACTCAGATTTTAAAACCAAATCGTTGTACCATTGGGCATAATCTTGCTCCTTCGGTGTTAAAACTTTTGCCATCGTGTTCTTTTTTGGTATAGTATTTGTATCTTGTAATTAAAATTGTTGCAAAATTAGTATTTTTACACCATAAAAAAGAATGGAGGTATCCATGAAAACAAAATTATTTTTAATCGGAACAGCAGTCTTAGGACTGATGAGTTGTACTTCAACTCGCTGGGCAACATCATCTATTCCCAGTGATGATGTTTATTATTCTTCCAAAGATGCCAATACAGCATCGGTTTCCAAACCAGCCGAATCATCGCAGGCAACCAGTACCAATACGGAGAATAATTATATAAGTTCCAACAACAACGGAAATACTGCTAATAATAATTATTCCGATGATACTTACAATCAAAATGAAAAAAGTGCACCGGCAAACTCCGAAACTTATACCGACAATAACGGGGACAATTACATCACCAATAATTATTATAACGATGATGATTATTATGATTACGAATATGCTTCCCGTTTAAAAAGATTTCATGGCCCATACTGGGGCGCTGGTTATTACGATTCGTATTATACCAATACTTACTGGTACACTTATGACCCGTTTGACTGGGGCGTAAGTATTTATTTTGGTTATCACTGGTGGCCCTATTACGGAATAACTTTTTGCCCATCCTATTATGCTTTCGGTTTTTATTATCCATGGTATAACCCATGGTGGGGTTATCATCCCTATTATTACTACGCCGGATATTATGGATATGGCTATTGGCACGGTTATCATGATGGCTATTGGAATGGATATTGGGATGGGTATTACGACGGACATCACGGCGATTATGCTGATAATTATTATTACAACAGTCACGACGGCACCTTTTACGGACATCGCGGCGATGGCTCTTCTAATGGTTCCTCAGGACACAGAAGCAACTATAATTCATTTGTAAGTACTTATCAAAATGAAGTTTTACAAATTCCTGTTACCAATGCTTCTGCTAACAGTAATGTAATAAAACCCGACCATCTTAATAATGGTGGTATTTCTATTCAAAATAATATTAACCCCATAACAGGTAGTCAGGGAAATGTAAATACGATTAAACCTCCCGTTTCACCTTCTAATTCCAATACTATTTCTTCTCAAAACAGTTTTGACAAACCCGTTTCACCTAATAAACCTGATAATGGAAACATCCCTGTTCAAAATAATTTTACTACTTCACCGAACAATACCGATAAACCTATTTCACCATCATCCAAACCATCCGTTAACCCATCGGTAAATCCTACACCTGTAAACCCCGTGCCAGACAATCGTAAGCCGGGAATGGGAACTTCTCCTCAAATCAATACAAATACAGATAGACCTGTACAACCCAAACCAAGTTCCTACAATAATAATCGTCCACAATACAGCCGTCCCGATAATTATTCCAATACACAACGCCAAAACGATGGAACTATAGAATACAGACGTCCTGAACAAAATTCATACAACAGAGAGACATTTCCACAGGAACAGCATAGCAGTGGGAATGTGCGTCCTTCGTCATCACCCTCTTCTTCACATTCCTATTCACAACCATCTTCAAAACCGCCACGTCAAAGTACGCCATCGTATTCTGCTCCCAGCAGAAGCAGTTCAGGAAGTTCAGGGTCTTTTAACAGTGGAAGTAGCAGCAGTGGTGGTTCAAGAAGTTCCAGTGGGTCCAGCAGTTTTGGCTCTTCTTCCTCAGGTGGACATAGAAAATAAATTAAGTACCCTTTCATAATTAAATAATCATGAAAAAAAATAGAAACATGAAAAAATGGATGTTCATTATCGCCAGTTTTTATTCCATTTCATTGTTTTCACAAAACGAAGTGGATGCCTTGCGATATTCAACCATAAATTATGGCGGAACCAGTCGCTTTATGACCATGGGAAGTTCTTTTGGCGCATTAGGCGGTGATGTATCTGCCATTAGTGTTAATCCTGCATCCCTTGGTATTTATAGAAGTTCTGAATTAACTATTACACCTTACTTTTCTTATAACCAATCGTCAGCACAATACCTTGGCAGTACCCTCGATGATTATAAATTCAGATTTCAAATGGGAAATGTAGGTGCGGTTGCTACTCATTTGAATGGTAAAGACGAAGGTTGGGTTTCGGTGTCGATGGCACTGAGTTATAACCGCATAAACGACTTTGGCAATTATATCAAAATACAGGGATATAATAATACTTCTTCCATGACCGATTATTTTGCCTCGCTTGCCAATGGACATAATTATGAGAATTTTGATTACTTTAACGAAGGGCTGGCATGGGACTCATATTTGATTGACCCCGACACATCGGCTACCAACAAATACAAAACAACTTTTCCCAATTATGGTGAAATGCAAGAAAAAGATATTAATACTCGTGGTGGTATGGGAGAATATGAGTTTGCCATTGGAGGAAACTATGAAAATAAACTTTATTTAGGAATGAGCCTTGGCATTGAAACCATTCGTTATAAAGAATCAAGCGAGTACAGTGAAATAGATACCAAAGATACCATTCCTTCCTTTAATTATTTTAATTTCAAGAAAGAATTAAAAACTTATGGGTCTGGATTTAATTTCAAATTTGGCTTAATTTATCGTCCACTGGATTGGTTTAGAGTAGGGCTTGCCCTTCATACACCTACCTTTTTTAATTTAAGCGACACGTACAGCAGTTCCATGCAATCTTCTTTTGATGACACGTTGCATGGCGATGGTCATGTAATTAATTCACCCGCTGGAAATTATGATTATGAGTTGACAACTCCATTCAGAGCCGTTGCCAGTGCTGGTGTTTTAATAAATAAAATAGTTGCTTTATCGGTAGAATATGAATTTGTCGATTATTCCATGGCACGGCTTCGTGCCAACGATTATTTTTTTAGAGATGAAAACGATGCTATTGAAGAATCATACAGGGCAGTAGGAATTATTCGCGCAGGTGCAGAGTATAGAACGGGACCCATTTCGTTCAGGTGTGGCTATGGTTTTTATCCAAGTCCTTTTAAAAGTGGGTTAGCCAACGAAGATGCCAATAAATCTATATACAGCCTTGGCATTGGTATAAAAGGTGACGATACCTATTTTGATTTGGGATTTACTTACTCCACCATGAAGGAAAAATATTTTTTGTACGATAATGCCGTTATTGCAAATACACCTGCAACCATTACACATAATAATGTAGGATTGATTGCTACTTTTGGAGTGAAATTTTAATTTCAGAATCACGGGTGCTATAATGGAGTTATTAAGGAAACTTCTAAAATTTGTATTTTTGTAACTATTCACCCTCTCTCGTCATTGCGAGCGTAACGAAGCAATCTCACCATGCAGCCACTTATTTATATAATACTAAACCGCTAACAAAAGAATGAAATGAATTTTGTCTCGTCAGCAATGACGAGATGCCGACAGACTAACCGTTTTAAAAACAAAAGCGAAGCGAATTGTTTTAATTAGTCGTCCCTTAAAAACTCATTTTAATCTTTCTTGTACTTTTCTTTTTTTCTGCAAAAAAGAACCCTGCATGATTTTTAAATAAAAAAATAAACCTACTATTATCATGCAGGCTCTTACTGACCTTAAAAAAGAGCATTTATAGTACAGTAAAAAAAGTTCCCAAAAGAAAAAACTCGT
>Ga0302253_1000465_pt1 | contig 33375 bp, 26 predicted proteins | sample AAG_RA_Trp_MG_FD_193537 | JGI IMG/M metagenome (GOLD analysis project Ga0302253, IMG submission 193537) | Enriched activated sludge microbial communities from anaerobic digester in WTTP, New Holstein, Wisconsin, United States - AAG_RA_Trp | ecosystem: Engineered > Bioreactor > Anaerobic >...
ATGGTGGACACCGGGGAAAGAGAAGGCGGAGTATATTCCTAGGCTGGCGCTCGGTTGAACAGCGTGTGCTTGATTGGCGAGGTGCGTTCTTCTCAGTGCCCTCTTTTACACAAGGTTGAGAGCACTACCTTTTGCTGCTATTCTTGAACACTGAGGAGACCATGATGCCCGATTTTAGTATCGAAACGCTTGGAAAGTGTTCGGTGGACTCGCCGCTTGGGTTGGCCGGTTCGACAGGTACAGGCGGTCCGGTTTTTGTGCGCGATGATCAGTTCATTTGTTACAACATTGAAGCACGGCCGGGCGAGCGGCCGCTTCTGACGCGCGACCAGCTGCTCGAGGTCGCAGGGCCACGGCAGAAAATCTATTTCAGTCCGTCGCATGTGCATGCGGGCATTGTCACCTGCGGCGGACTTTGCCCTGGGCTCAATGATGTCATTCGCGCCATTGTGCGGAGTCTATGGCATCTCTATGGTGTGCGCAGAATTTCTGGGATCCGCTATGGATACAAGGGCTTTTTGCCGGAATATGGGCTTGAAGTTATCCCTCTCGATCCCGATATCGTCGATGACATTCACAAAATCGGCGGGACTATTCTGGGGACTTCCCGCGGCGGTGGGGATCGTACCTCGGAAATTGTCGATACGATAGAACAGCTCAACTTGAATGTGCTGTTCGCAATTGGCGGGGACGGTACGCAGAAAGGGGCGCTCGCGATTGCGGAGGAAATCGAGCGCAGAAAGCTCAAGATTGCAGTCGTGGGTATCCCGAAAACCGTCGACAACGACATAGAGTTCGTGGAAAAGACTTTCGGATTCGATACCGCGGTGGTTAAGGCTTCCGAGGCAGTAGCGGCGGCGCACATGGAAGCGCACTCGCAGATCAATGGTATCGGGCTTGTGAAGCTCATGGGCAGGGATTCGGGATTTATTGCGGTACATACAGTGCTCGCGGTACACGAGGCGAACTTCGTGCTGATTCCGGAAGTGCCGTTTGATCTGGAAGGGCCGCAAGGCTTTCTTCCCATGCTGGAAAAGCGGCTTGCACGGCGAGGGCATGCGGTTATTGTGGTCGCGGAGGGAGCTGGACAGCACTTCTTCACTCAGGAAGTGAAATTCGACGCCTCGGGCAACCGGAAGCTCGGCGACATCGGGCTCTTTCTGAAAGAAAAAATCGAAGAATACTTCAAAACGAAAAATAAGGAAATCAATCTGAAATACATCGATCCAAGCTACATGATCCGCTCGGCGATTGCCGAGCCTGTCGACTCCATGTACTGCGAGCGGCTGGGCAACAACGCCGTGCATGCTGCGATGGCCGGCAAGACGAAACTGCTCATTGGGCTGGTCAACAATGAATTTGTGCATATTCCGATTCGTGCAGCCACTTCAAAGCGCAAGCAGGTGAATCCCGAAGGCAGCTTGTGGCGCGATGCAATCGAGGCGACCCAGCAGCCGATGAGTATGGTGAATCCGAAGTAAGAAACGCGGGCGGGTGAAACGGCGCGCAACAGAGTGGAGCGGGTTCGCCATGGCGGCCGGATTGACTCCGGGCGCCGTAGTACCGCGCGATTTTTTCATTTTTTCTCTTGATTACTACACAAACGTATAGTATATCTATAGCATGAACGATGAAGGGCTGTATGTCGGCATTGTGACCCGCGCAAAAAATATCGGGGTTGTGCGTCCGGAGGCATGGCTTGCCGAATGTGGCTGGGATGAGTGGCTCGCGGGCCGGGGCAAGAGAGAGGAGACGCTGAACAGTGCGGGAGCGGCGCAGGCATTATGCGTACGGCTGCCCCGCTGGGTGCGTGGATTTGGCGCCGCAAAACCGGGCGCTACCAACTTGCGCCAGACTCTCAAAGCTGTTCGAAATGCCGTCGAAGCAGAGGTGCGCGCAGGGCGTGTCATGTTTCTTCTGGCCGAATTTCCTCATTCGTTTACTTACAGCGTAGGAAATCGCTTGTGGCTTGACCGGGTACTGGGCGAGCTTGAGGGACTGCCCCTGGTGGTCGGTTTCTGGTCGGCCGAATGGTATACCTCGCGACTCATCGAAGGACTCAAGCAGCGTAATGTCGCACTTTGCCTCTACGACGCGCCACGCTTGCCGGGGCTGCCGCCGGCAGTGGAAGTGCTGACGGCGGATAGGGTGTACGCCAGGTTTCTTAGCCGGAATGGGGCGGCATGGAAGAACGGGCAATTCGGGCATGTACTCGACTATCGCTATACAAAAAAAGAACTTGCAAACATTGTGCCTCGGCTGTTGATGTGGCGGCGCAAGGCTGAAGCGGTCGGCATGGTGTTTGCCAACGGGCGCTGGGCGGCGGAAAGTGCCGCGCTGATGAATAGATTGCTGTCGGCCCACGTTGAGGCGCAGCTTCCGAAAGGGGGCGGGCCATGACAAGCGGCACCATTATCCATGTCAATGTGATCGGCCTTATGGCGGCGGTTGAAGAAGTAGTCGACCCTGGCGTGCGCGGGCGACCATTTGTGGTTGCGCGGCCCGACATACCGCGGGCGATCGTCCTCGATCTCTCGCCGGAGGCGTATCGCGAAGGGGTGCGGCGGGGCATGCTGGTGCAGACAGCGTGTGCCCGGGTGCGTGCGCTCAAGGTTGTGCCACCGCGCCCCGAGCTCTACGAAAAAGTCGACCAATCACTTTTGGAGACCGCCTTTTGTTTCACGCCGCTTGTCGAGCGGGCGGGGCGGGGGCACTTTTTTCTCGATGTGAACGGGACTCGCAGGCTTTTCGGTGCACCGGAGGACGTGGCGAGGCGACTTCTCGGGGAAATCGCCGATCAGACAGGGCTTGTTCCCACCGTTGCGCTTGCGTCGACCAAAACGGCCGCAAAGGTGGCGAGCCGAGTATTCAGGCCCTTCGGGTTTGCGCCGCTTTCAGTCAACGACGAAGGGGAACTTGTGGCACGCCAGCCGGTCGAATTGCTTCCCGGTGTGGGAGTCAAGCTTTTGCCGCGTCTCATTTCGCTCGAAATTGGGGAAATCGGAATACTTGCCTCGCTTTCGATGGACGAAGCTCAGGCGATAAGCGCGCGCGGGCCGGAATTGGTGCTTCGCGCTCGATGTGTCGACGATTCGCCGGTAAACCCGGAGCCTCCCTCGCGGCGCATGCTGGCAGGCGAAACCGTGTTCGAGCCTGATTGTGCAGATCCGGACTTGCTCGCGTGGCGGGCAAGGGAAATTGTGGCCGAACTCGGTTTTCGAATGCGAAAAGAGGGTTTTGGAGCGCACTTTGTGATGGCAAAGCTTGTCTATACTGACGGCGCGGTTGCGTCGAGGAGCGTTCGGGCTGGGCAGGGGGCCAGTTTTGTGGCCGACATTCAGCTTTGCGAGGCGGCGGAACGGGCGGTGCGGCAAGCGTGGGGGCGCAGGGTGAGGGTACGCAAACTGCAGATCGAACTCGGAGGATTCGAGCCGGCAGGGCCGGAACTGGACTTGTTCGAACCGCTGCCATTCTTCAAGGCGGAGCCCGAAATCGACTCGACAGGCATTCAGACGCGGCGCATTGCCATGCACATGCGGGTACAGAGCGCTCTCGATCGCGTTCATGGCAAATATGGTCAGTCAGCCATCGTGCCGGCCGCCGCCTTTCTATATAGAGAAGGAAGTCTTGTATGCTGACGCCGCTTGTTACGCATTCGGCGTATTCGCTGCTGTGGGGAGTGTTGACGCAGCAGCAGCTTGTCGAGGCAGCAGCTTCGGCAGGCTGGAATGCGCTCGCGCTCACGGACTGCAATGGGATGTATGGGCTTCCTGTTTTTCTCGATGCCTGTAAGGAAAGAGGTCTGCGCCCGATTGTCGGGGTTGAGTGTACAGGCGGCTGGGGCAGGGTGGTAACGATTGCGCGTACAAAAGAGGGGTTTTTACGGCTCACCAGGCTTCTGAGCGCGAGGGCGGCTGTCCTGAATGAGGCTGGCCTGCCAGCTTACACAAGGTTCGTGACACTAGGGAGGGACAACAAGCAGCATAGCGAGGCACTTGCAAAGGCGGACACGCTTTTGTGGTGCGAGCTAGCGGCGATAGCAGCCATGTCTGACCCCGGGCTTTTTCTTCTTTCCGACAGCCCTACATTCTTGCGCGAGGTACCATGCTCGCCATGGCTTTTTGCCCTGCTCTCGACCGCGCATGCATCACAGTGGCGGGCTCTGCTGAAGACGGGCCACAAGCCTGTGCTGAGCCCTGAAATTACTTTTCTCGAGCCCGGCCAGCGCGAAGTGCAGCGCTTGCTTGCGGCCATCGGTCTTGGTGTGACTGTCCGTGAAGTGCCGGACTCGATGCTTGCGCCAGAAGCAGCAGCATTTGAGTATGCGCGAGCGGCTGATAATGCGGGGGAGATTGGGCTCAGCCTTGCGAGCGACAATTCCGGCTCAGCCGCCTGGCTTGCAAGTGCGCCACTCGAATCGCGCTTTTGCGATTTGGAAAGCAGCCTTGCCGAAGCCGCCACTGCCAACCGGTGCATCACCGAAGAAGCGCTTTCGGAACCTTTTGGTGATTTTGTATTTCCAATGTGGCAAGCGGCGGGGGCAACCGACGAGGTCGCGGGCACTTGTGCTCCGAATGATGATGCTGGCGCTGGCATATCTGCTCCTGTAGCTCTTCGCAGACTCGCCTACGAAGGGGCTGCGCGCCGGTATGGCAGCCTTCCTCCGGCAGTGCGCGAAAGGCTCGAATATGAGCTTGGCATTATCGAAGAAAAAGGCTTCTGTGATTATTTTCTTGTAGTGAATGAGATAATTAAAAAGGCAAAGAGAATTTGCGGCCGCGGGAGCGCTGCGGCGAGCATTGTCTCCTACGTGCTCGGTATCACCGATGTGGACCCGATAGCCCACAACCTCTTTTTTGATCGCTTCCTCAACCCCGGCCGAAAGGACCCTCCCGATATCGATGTCGATTTTGCATGGGACGAGCGCGACAGCGTTCTCGAAGAAACCGTGCGGATGTTCGGGGCGGAACACTGCGCCCGCGTCGCGAACCACAATTGCTTCCGTTTCCGCGGCGCGCTGCGCGATACAGCCCGAGCCTTCGGTATGCCGGATGAAGAGACAAGCGCCATGGAACGCCGCATCGAACATAATCGCGATGCAGCACTGGCAAACGCCGACTCAGTATGGAAAGACGTTTTTTTGCTCGCCATACGCATTACGGGCTTGCCGCGCAACCTCGGAACGCACTCAGGTGGGATCATCATCGTGCCGGGGAATATTGCTGACCATGTGCCGGTCGAACGGACAGGTTCCGGGATTCTTGTCACCGCATGGGATAAAGATGGTGTAGAAGATGCAGGTCTTGTCAAAATTGACCTCCTCGGCAATCGCTCGCTTGCCGTGGTACGAGATGCGATCCAGAATCTGCACGAGAACGGCATTGAGCTCGACCTTGAGCGCTGGCGTCCCGAGGAAGACGCCGACACTATTGCGATGATCGCGCGCGGCGACACGATGGGCGTGTTCTATGTCGAAAGCCCTGCCATGCGCCTCCTTCAGAAAAAAACCGGTGTTGGAGATTTTGCGCATCTTGTTATTCATTCATCAATTATCAGGCCTGCTGCCAACCGTTACATCGAAGAGTATATCGAACGCCTTAAAGGCAAAGCCTGGAAGCCCCTTCACCCCGTCCTGGCCGAGCTCTTCTCGGAGACGTACGGCATCATGTGTTACCAGGAAGATGTATCGAAGGTTGCAGTCGCGCTCGCGGGCTTTTCTTCCTCGGATGCCGACGCCATCCGCAAAGTGCTCACCAAAAAGGATCGGGGTCACCGCCTCGAGATGTGGAAACAGCGCTTCTACGAGGGCGCCGCGGCGCGCGGTGTTGCCCCCGATGTCATCGATGCCGTCTGGGACATGATCATGTCCTTTTCAGGCTATTCGTTTGTAAAAGCCCATTCAGCGAGCTATGCAATGCTCTCGTTCCAGTCTGCATGGTTGAGGGCACATTATCCAGCCGAGTTCATGGCAGCGGTTCTCTCGAACCATGGTGGCTTCTATTCGACACTCGCCTATGCAAGCGAAGCACGGCGCATGGGCCTTGAGCTCCTTCCTCCCGATGTGAACGAAAGTGTGCTGCGCTGCAAAGGGAAGGGCGGCGCGATCCGCTGGGGCCTCGGCATGATTGCGGGGTTAAGCGAAAGCACGCTGAAGGCGCTTGTTGAAGCGCGCAGCGGGGATACGACACCGCGCCGCTCTTCGATCTTCCGCCCCTTTGTGTCAGTCGAAGATTTTGCCACGCGCGTCCCCTTTTCGCGCGAAGAAGCAGAAGCCTTTGTCGGCTCGGGTGCGCTCGACAGCATAGCGGGAGGTATGAGTAGACCCGCTGTGCTCATGACTTTGCTAAAGGCTTGCACGGCTCGAGCAAGACACGCAGGGCCAGGGCTTTTTGAAGATGCGGAGAGAGTTTCCAGGGGCGCGCATATTTCATCTACTTCGCATACACGCATCTCGTCAGAAGGCTCTCCCTCAAGCTCGAAGACCAGCGAGCGCCGCATTGCCCTTTCCCAGATGCAATGGCTCGGCACCACCTTGAGCTGCCACCCTTTGAGCCTCGTGCCGGGCGCGCTCCAGATGCCGCGCCTCCAAGCTGCCGCTCTCGATCGGCACATCAGCGAATATGTACGCCTTGCTGGCTGGCTCATCACCGCCAAAGAAGTGCTCACCACGCATGAGGAACCCATGGAATTCCTCACCTTCGAGGACGAAACCGCAAGCTTCGAAACAGTGCTCTTTCCTGCTGGCTACAAGCAATTCCGCCCGGCCCTCCTCGAAGGCGGTGCCTTTGTCGTCGAGGGCAGGGTCGAAGAAAGCCATGGCGCAATCACCGTAACCATCGCGGCTCTTCGCCGCCTGCCAGCCATTCCGAAGCTCGCTGAAACGCCAAGAGCGCCGCCGCCAAGCGGTTTCGGCTACGCGAGCAAGTTCGGCTATCAAGCAGCCAGCCGGAATTGATGCAGCAAATCGGACATCGGGGTCTTGATTTTTTTCTTGAATGCACTATAATAGGATATAGATATCCTAATTTACAGGAATTCCAGAGACTACCATGGACAGAATTGTTGCTGTTTCGGACACGGTCAATGCAGGGATACACGCACTCGCTCTCGCAGAGGCAAATGGCGGGAGCATTTCGGCGCGAGAAGCTGCTGAGCGCCTGCAGGTATCGCCCTCGTACTTGGCGAAAATAATGCAGAAGCTGGCTACAAAAGGGCTGTTGACGCCTACCCGCGGGCTCGGCGGCGGCTATGCCCTCACAAAGCCGGCAGAGCAGATTTCGTGCCTTGAGGTGCTCACTCTCCTTGAGGGAGACTTGCCCCGCCGCGAATGCCTCTTTGCCAAAGCAGTCTGCCGCACAGGCACCTGCGCCCTGCGCACATTCTGCGTAGATACGGAAAAGCGCCTCCGGACTGCGCTCGAAACAATCACTGTCGCCGCCGTCGCACGGAGTTTCTAAAATTCATTTTTTGAGAGGAGAACCATTATGTACTGCAATCAGTGTCAGGAAACAATGAAAAACACCGCATGCACCCTCGCCAAAGGAGTCTGCGGCAAACCGGCCGAGACAGCGAACCTGCAAGATCTCGTGCTGCATGTATGCAAAGGGATAGGCTACTGGGCCAGCAAAGCGCTTCCTCTTGGTTTTTACAGCGAAGACGATGCCTTCTATGTCACCCGAATGCTCTTTGCGACCATCACGAATGCAAATTTCTTTACCCAAGATTTCGAGCACTGGATCGCCGAGGGTCTCGAACGCCGTGAACGCATCCGGCTTGCGTATGTCGCAAAAGGCGGCGCAATCGACTCCACCCCGCCCGATGCCGCGACATGGAGCGCCGCGAATGTTGAAGCGATTCGGACCGCCGCCGCTGCTGGAAAAGGCGCTCTCACCGAAATCGCCGATGAAGACATCCGCGCGCTCAAGGCGCTTGTACTGTACGGACTCAAGGGCATGGCAGCCTATGTCGAGCACGCCTATGCAATCGGCACTTCCGAGCGCGGCATTTTCGAGTTCATGCTGAAGGCTCTCGCCCAGCTCGCCGACGAACGTGCAAGCAAAGACACGCTCATTTCGCTTGTTCTCGAGACGGGCAAAGCTGGCGTCGATGCCATGGCACTTCTCGACAGGGCGAATACCGGCGCGTATGGCAAGCCGCGTATCACCAAAGTGCGGACCGGCGTGCGCAACCGCCCGGGCATTCTCATCTCAGGGCACGACCTCCGAGATCTGCAAGACCTCCTTGAGCAGACAAAGGGCACGGGCATCGATGTCTACACCCACGGCGAAATGCTGCCAGCCCACTATTATCCCTTCTTCGAAAAATACGACAATCTCTACGGCAACTACGGCAACGCCTGGTGGAAGCAGGATGTCGAAATCGAAAAGTTCCACGGGCCTGTGCTCTTCACCAGCAACTGCCTTGTGCCGCCCAAGGAGAGCTACAAGAAGCGCGTCTTTACGACTGGCATCGTGGGCTTCGAGGGCTGCACACACATTCCCGACCGCGAACCCGGCAAAATGAAGGATTTTTCCGCCATCATCGAGATGGCGAAGACCTGCGAGCCGCCCGAGCAGCTTGAAGACGGGACCATTGTCGGAGGCTTTGCACACGATCAGGTATTTGCGCTTGCGGACACCGTTGTCGAAGCAGTAAAGAGCGGGGCCATCAAGCGCTTTATTGTAATGGCCGGCTGCGATGGACGCCAGCCGAAGCGCTCGTACTATACCGAAGTGGCCGAAAAGCTTCCCGACAACACTGTCATTCTTACCGCTGGCTGTGCTAAGTACCGCTACAACAAGCTCGACCTCGGCGATATCGGCGGCATCCCGCGCGTCCTCGATGCCGGTCAGTGCAACGATTCCTACTCCCTCGCGCTTGTCGCCCTCAAGCTCAAGGAGATTTTCGGCCTCGACGATGTCAACAAGCTTCCGCTCTCCTTCGATATTGCTTGGTATGAGCAGAAAGCGGTCCTCGTCCTGCTCGCCCTGTTATACCTCGGCTTCAAGAACATCAGGCTCGGGCCGACGCTCCCCGGCTTCCTTTCCCCGCGCGTGGCTGAGATTCTGGTTGAGAATTTCGGTATAAAGGGCATCGCGACGGCGGATGAGGATGTCGCGGCGATGGTGGCCGGCAGGTAGTGTTCTCAACCTTGGGTAAAGAGGCCCTTCTTGTCCAGGGAGCAACATTTGATCAAGCTCTATATTTTTGACGAGGGTGGAGTGCTGATCCGCAACCATACGATTGTCGATAAGGTGGCGGCGGTGCTCAGAATGGAATCGGAAGAGTTCCGGAGGCTCATGCTGCAGGATATTCTTGCGCTTTCGCGGGGCGAGATCGACAGTGCGGAATTCTGGAGGCGATTTGCGACCCGAAGCGGCATCGAGCCAGCCGAGGATTATCTGCGGACGCTGTTCAAGCCTGCGCGCGACGAGCCGACATTCGAACTGGTGAAGGAACTTGCCCAGCATGCGCGCGTGGTTTGCGGCACGAACACAATAAACAGCCATCACCAAATCAACATCGAGCTTGGTATGTATGAGCCATTTCATTCTGTCTATGCATCGCATCTTCTCCATTACGCAAAGCCTGATCCTGAGTTTTGGCGTATCATTCTGAAGGCAGAAGGCGTGAGCCCGGCCGAAGCGTTTTTCACTGACGATAGCCCTGATAATATTGAAGCCGCGCGTAGTCTGGGTATCCATGCGGTTTTGTACACCGATGCAGTGGGCTTGCGGCGGGAATTGGTGGCGCTCGGAGCGCCTCTGCGCCCACCCTTCATACGTTGAGATTTCCCTTGCGCAATAGTGATTTCATATGCAAAATACAGCTACACACCACCAGGAGGAACAATGAGCGAATTTCATCCATGGCTCTATGAGGCGCGCGGGCAGAAAGCTGTCGCTGCACTCGCAAAAAATGGTTTTGATGCACTCTATCTTCCAAGCGCTGCGCAGGCAGCAGAAAAAGTCCTCGAGTATGTCGGGCCGGGAGCGAAAGTCGGCTTCGGCGGCTCAATGACCATCAAATCGATGAACATTGCCGCGCTCGCCGAGCAAAAAGGCGCAATTATTCTCGACCACAACAGGCCGGGGCTAGGCGCTGAAGAGAAAATGGAAATCCTTCGCGCCCAGCTCACCTGCGATGTCTTCATTTCGAGCGCCAATGCCGTCACCCTCGAGGGTTTTCTCTTCAATGTCGATGGCAATGGCAACCGCGTTGCCGCGCTCAGTTTCGGCCCGAGGAAAAACATCGTGGTGGCGGGCATAAACAAAGTCGTCAAGGACCTCGATGAAGCCTACGAGCGGCTCAAAGCCTACGCTGCTCCCTTGAACAACAAGCGCCTCAGCAAGCCCAACCCCTGCACCACCGCAGGCTACTGCGCCGACTGCGCCCTGCCTACGCGCATCTGCCGCATCTACCATATCCTCAAGCGCAAACCCTCGCTGAGCGATTTCACGGTTATCATTGTGGGAGAAGAGCTCGGATTCTGAATTATTTGCCTGATCGTAGGGCCCGCCCTTTTGCGGCGGGCGCGGATATCTTGCTCAGCAAAAAAGCAAGCCCCGGGGCACCTCACGCCGGGGCTTTTGTTGGAGGCAGGGGGCACACTGCGCTCCATGTTTCGAGCGCTACGCTCTGTGGCCCCGCTTGTGGCTTTTGCCAAATGCCAGGGGCGCCTGCCGCTTTGGCCTGCTGCACTCCGCAAAATCAGCCGCCCGCCTCTGCATGATACATATCTGCTATCTCTTCCCAGTGTTCGAGCACAGCATCGACCATCGTAGGGTCGAACTGCAAGCCTCGATTCTTTTGGAGCTCTTCTTTTACCTTTTCCGGAGGCATTTTTCCCTTGTATGGTCGCTTGGAGAACATTGCATCCATCGAATCGGCGATGCAGACGATTCTTCCTTCAAGGGGAATCGATTCGCCCTGCAATCCTTGCGGGTAGCCGGATCCATCCCATCGTTCATGATGAGAATAGGCGATCGATTCGGCAAGCTGCAGAATTTTCGTTTGTGAGCCATTCAGTATCTTTTTGCCGATGATAGTATGTGTCTTCATTGTCTCGAATTCATCATTGTCCAGACTTCCTGGCTTGAGAAGAATTGTATCCGATATGCCGATTTTGCCGATATCATGCAACGGGGCTGCCTGGGTAAGAAGATAGATATATTCGGCATCTTTTCCGATATATTGTGCAATCATGGCAGCGTTTCGGCCAACCCTCCTGGTATGCTCGTAGGTATCGTCATCCCGGAACTCTGCTGCGAAAGAAAGCCTATACAGCTGTTCCGCGGACAGGGAATAGTTTTCCTCAATGCAGGCGTTGATCTCTTCTTCTTTAACTCCGATAAGCATCTTATTCTCTATGAGGAGTTTTGATCGCGCGACATGAAAGGTTCTGGCCTTTTTGGCTAATTCAATTCGCGCCTTGAGCGCATGCATCTCTACAGGCTTGGTGAGATAGTCATCGGCGCCCGCTTCGGCCGCTTCCTCCATTGCCTTCTCGTCGCCAAAGGCAGTCAGCATGATGACAATGGAATCGATTCCTTCCTTCTTGATCTGCCTGGTGGCCTCTATGCCGTTCATTACCGGCATGGCGACATCCATCAGAATAACCTCAGCCTTCTCATTCTGGAGAAATTCGACAGCTTGCCGCCCATTGCTGGCCATCGCGGCATGGTAGCCCATCGAACGGAGCGTGGTCATCATCATTTCCCTCGTGAAAGGGTCGTCTTCCACTAATAGAACCTCGATCATGTATACCTCATACCTCCAAAACTACATTTTCCTTCGAAAAATAGGTCTTTCGCCTGAATATGATATTCTCAATCTTCTGTCGCGACTCGGAGTCAGTCGGGGTGAGAAAATACGCTTCATCGAAAAGACAGCATAGCTCGGACAACCCTGGCTCTGAGATATCTATTTCCACACTGTCGCGTCCTGCCAACTGTGTACGCACAATTCCCTTCGCCCTGTCGAGCCTTTCTTCGCTTTCACCTTTGCAGAATACAAGAGCTATTGCATCGTTCCGTATTGCCATGAGGACCTTAGCCAAGTGCTGCAAGTCGATATTCCCTTTCTCGATGACAGGGATGTCGTTAAGCGAAAGATCGCTGGTTCTTCTGCCGGTCAAAAGAAGGAATTTCCTGTCCGCTAATTCGGGGCATGTTCTCATCCGCTTGATAAGTTGATCTCATGTCGTCCTCTGCAGGCCAAAATCTGTTATTATCATGTCTGGAAGCGTCGACAGAGCCGCAACGATACCCTTTTCGTCGGATTCAGCCTCTTCAACAACAGAATCCTTGAGCAAAATTTTCAGCATGTCCCTTGTTGTCTTGTCAGGCTCTATCAGGAGAAAATCTGCTTTTTGTCCTTTTGCGACTTTCGACACATCGATTTTCGGCAATGGCGGAATTTCAATACGGAAGGTACTCCCTGTCCCCACCTGGCTTTCAACGCTTACCTTTCCTCCTATCAATTGGGTATAGGTCTTGACCAGGCTGAGTCCAAGCCCAAAGCCGCCTCGCGCATGCTCACCCTTTTTGAATGGCTTGAAAATGGCATCGATTTCTTCTGCAGGGATACCTGTACCAGTATCTTTCACCTCTATCATGATACCCGTCTTGTCATCGGCTCGCGCGAAAACTCTTACGTGTCCTTTGTCTGTATATTTCACCGCATTGCTTGCAAGGTTGGATATGACCAAACCGAAAAGTTTCGGATCGACAGAAATTTCCGGTTCTCCATCGCATTCTATGACAAAATCCAAATTTTTGAGGAGGGCATTTTTCTTTGCTTCGACAAGAATTCTATTGAGGAAACTCTTGAGCTGGATGCGATCACATTTGACCGAAACAGCACCTGATTCCGCTTTTGCCAGATTGAGGAGGTCGTTGATGATCTCGTTGGATTTCTTTACAGATTCGATCATTTCATTCAAGGCGGTTTTGGCTTGTGCGCTCATCGCGCCGAATGCTTCAGTGGAGAAGAGCTGGAGATATCCATAGATGACATTGAGCGGCGTTTTGAGCTCGTGCGAAAAGCTGCGTAGAAAATCGATCCGGTATTTTTCTTCTTCGACAAGCTTTATGTTGAGCAAAGCAATTTGATTTTTTTCCAGCAAGTTTTTTTTCGCCAAATCTATGAACAAGAAGAATGGTTTGTATATGTTCAAATAAAATCCCGACTCTTTGTCGAGGAAGACAGTGGTGCCGTTTTCCATATCGATTCGTTCAAATTGCTTGGGCAAATACGCACTCTTTTCTTCGGGAAGTCCAGGATCGTTCTTGAAGAGCAGCCTGTCTTTTTCGAACTTGGCAAGCCGGATTGTCTTTGAAGGATCGGCAAAAAATTCTCTCTCGAGGCTGAGGATGGCATCGATGGAATTGCATTGAATTATCTTTTCCCTGCATTTGATCATCTCGTTCCATCGTTGCGTGAGCGTCTCATAGGTGCTTTTCAGCCCCTGGTTTTCAGCGCTGTACGTGCGCTGGACCTCTGCCATTTCCTTAAGCGGCATAAGGAAATATTTTTTAAGCGAAAAGAGACCGAGCGCCAGAAAGCCTGTGGCTTTCAGGATATGGCCCAGGATAATCCTTGGATCTGTCACGTTTACATAGGTAATAAAAGCAATCTCCGAAAAAGCGAACAGGGCTCCTGCAATGAAAGCCTCTGGCTCATGCCTCATCAAAATAGCGAACAGCAGAAATAAAATGGCATAGAGTATTTCGAGGTTTGCTTTGAGCGCTGTCATCCCTTTCCCTTCGATGAAAAAGATACCAGAAGGCAGAACATACGACAGGATAAAAAGGCCAATGCCTGCTGTAATGGGCAAAAGAATCGAAAGAGTCGTCGATGTCTTCTTCCCTGCAAGAATGTCTTTTCTGGTCGCAGCCACGATCAAGCCAAGAGCCTGCAGCCCTCTCGCCAGCATCCAGAAGTTTATGCTCGATGGCATGTCGCTTGTGCCCGGAAGACCAGAAAAGCGCACTGCATGCAATACATCGAGAAGCGATACGAAGAGCAAAACGACTCCGTTAATGATCAACCCTTCGCTTTGCTTCCACCTCGGGGCGATTACATAGAGAACAAACAGCGTCATGGCAAAAAATATGGAAAAGAACTCGAAAAGCAGATGCTCGATATAGCTGAAATGCAGGTTTTTCAGAAAAAAATAAAAGACTGCAACGACCGCGCTATAGAAGAATGCAGGACGGAGGTATGCTTTGATTTGGTTTTGGGCTGTATTCATATTTTTATTATAATTATTCAAGATGGCTAATACAAGTTAGTCGGTGCTGTGCTTCATGCAATCTGCTTGCTTTTTCATGATTGATCGAGTATATTTCTTCTGGAGGTATTCTATGGCTACATTACAAGTACGCGATATAGATGATCGACTGTATAATTTCTTGAAAACCTCTGCAAAACTCCAGAATCGCTCCATCAGTCAGGAAGTGCTTACCATCATTGAAAATTACCTGAACTCCCCAAAAAGCTCAAAGCCCAATGCAACATTGGAGTTTCTATCTCTCACCGGCGCATGGAATGACGAAAGAACCGCAGATGAAATAATTGAAGATTTGAGAAACAGCAGAAAGCAGTCGAGCCGGTTTGGAGAAAAGAATGGCATATTTGCTTGATACTGACATTATAATATACAGCCTGAAAGGAGATGCGGCAGTTCATGCCTGGATGCTTCGAACTCAAAACATTCCAAAATTCATTTCGGTTATTACGTACGGTGAATTGATCTATGGGGCGAGAAAATCGAAACACCCTGAAAAAAACATGGCGACAGCGCTTCGCATTGCTGAGCTTTTTCCTGTGATTGACATTCATAAAGGCATTATTGAAATCTTTGGAGAGCTGAAAGCGAAACTTGAAACTTCCGGAAGCAGAATTGATGATATGGATTTATTGATAGCTTCTACCGCGATGTATATGAACTTTTCGCTCGTGACGAATAACAAGGGCCATTTTGGCAGGATTGAAGATTTGCCACTCGAGAATTGGAATAGAGAAGATATCTGATAGTTGCTCACGCGCCGGACGAACCGCGTGGGCCGCCCGCCCATCCGCCTTTGCCGCCTGCATGCCTGGGCTGACGGCGCGCCTGCCAACGGCGGGCAAGCCCTCCGCCCGCCAGTTTTATTTCTCTAATAGCGCAGCTCCGCTCGATGCCGCTCGGCTCCTCGCTCATCCCTGAACACCAAAACCAATCGCCCCGGCAGCACTTCGACATCGAGCCAGCCGAATGCGCTGACTGCCAGCCACTGCGACCATGGCGAGCGATAGCTCGGTTGCGGGTCGGGGATGCCGCCCATCGAGCCGACAATGGCATAGGCGATTCCGTTGTGTGCGAGTAGTTCCTGATAGTGGTTGTGCCCCGAGATGACAAGGTCAACACCGTATTTCTCGAAGAGCGGCACGAGCGCCGGGATATTCTGATAATGATCGTACCAGGGCGAGCCGAAATCGGGGTCGTCGTATCCGGAGGCGTAAAAATAGCTGTGCGAGAGAACAATCAACGGCTTGTGCGGGTCGGCTGCCGCGAGCGTTTTTTCGAGCCAGACTCGCTGGCGGGCCCCGAAGTTTTCGGTTCCCCATGGCAGGTCGACCACGACGATGGTCGCAGCACCCGCATCGATGCTCCAGTAATAGGGCGAGCCTGAATCGCTCGAGAGCCCCTTGGGGAAGAAAGCTTTGCGGTACAGGTACTGGCCGCCGAAGAGCGCATCGTGGTTGCCAAGCAGCGGGCGCACCGGTACATGCGGGATCAGCGCCTCGAGGCCAGAGAGTGCAAAATTCCACTGGGTGGCACTGTTGCCGGTTTCCACCGTGTCGCCGAGCATAAAGAACGCGTCGGGCTTGCGCTGCGCAATCGACTCGAGAATCTGGGTGCGGGCTTGAGCATTCGAGGTATCAGCTCCCCAGTGCGGATCGGAGGAGAAGGAAAGGCGTAAGAGTGGCATGTCGAGCGGAGACCGCGCCTGTGCGATAATGGCGGGCTGCAGGGCCGCGGATTGTGGTTGTTGCAAAGCAATCCCGGGTTGCGCGGCGCCTTTATTCGTCGTCCCCGCACTGAAGCTCGCTTCGGCGGGCTGCGTACCCAGCGCATGAATGCCCTTTGCAGGGTCGATGAGCTCGAGCCGCGCTGGCTCCAGCGAGCCAATTCTTGGCACAATAATGAGAAACGCAAGCAGCGCAATCGAAACCGCGCCGACAAGAATCGAAGCGGCCATCGAAATCCAGCGCATGACCAGCATCGGCCACTTTTTTGCCAGCTTTTCCAGCGGCAGCGACACAATCGCGATCGAAATCGGCACAAGCCCCATGAAGAGCAGAATTTTCAGCGCAAGCAGGGGGTGCCACACATACAGCCCCCGCGCACCTTCGAGGCTGTAGTGATAGGAATTCATGATAATGCCAAGTACGAGTGCGACGAGCGCCGCAATAAACATCGTGCGCCGTGCGGGCATTGCGCCCGGCTTTTTTCCTTCTTGATTCATACGATTACTATATCAGAAATCTTTATGGCGCATAAGCGCTTTTTTCTGCCTATGCTCAATTGCATAATCAGGCTCTGTACTGGGCCGCTCGCGCATGCATCATATTTCCAGCATCGAGATCGCTTTGCCGCCGCCATATCCTATCCAGCGTGTCTCCCAGGGAGAGAGCAAAATTTCGCTGTCTATTCCGTGCCGAATCAAAATTTCAATCTTTGGCGCAGTACGAAGGTCAAATTTAGCTTGATTGTTGCTCAAGTTCTGTATGCAAAGCACATAGCGTCCACTTGGGTCAGGCCCTCTTGCCAATGCAAAGACTGAGCCTTCAGCAGGCAGGATTTGCTGTGGTATATCGGGGGCAAAGGATCTTTCGCTCTTGCGGAATGTAAGCAATTTTTCAAATCCAGTATAGACGGATGCGCGCAGCGAGTGCTCATCATTCAATGCTGTTTCGACGATGTCAATCCGAGGCTTTTCTCGATTTATTGCTCGATTATATCCAAATAACTGAGGCCCTTCCTCCCATTGTTCAGATCCAACCCAGCTATGAAAATACACCGCGGGAAGTCCTGCAAATGCAAAAAGAACACCATGACAACATAAAAAGGCCCGGGCCCTCTCCTTGCTGGTTCCCAATGAAAGCGGCGCTACTGCACTCAAATACGAACAATTTATCTCATAAGGGACAGGGCCAGATTGGGCATCTTTATACGATACAAGAGCTCCCCGCTCTATGACAGTATTCAATGTCTTTTTAAAGCTTAAATCATCTACAAGACCATTGATTGGCAGCACACCAATTCCATCGTGGCTTGCAAGGAAATTAAAAAATATGGGTCCTTCTCCAGGCTGCGGCAGTGTATTGGCCCATGTTCGAAGCGGGCTTGCATCTCCCGATACTGCGGCATGCAGCACAAGTGGCGGCAGCGCAAAATTATACACCAAATGTGCTTCATCGCCTTTGCCAAAATACGACAAATTTTCTTCATTCGGGACATTTGTTTCTGTGAGAATGAGCACATCAAGTTCCAGATAATCGATGAGCGCTCGCAGCAATTTGACAATGGCATGTGTTTTCGGATGATGGATACAGCTTGTTCCGTCTTCTTTCCAGATATACGCAATCGCATCGAGGCGCACTATCCGCGCTCCATGCTCGATATATTCAAAGAATATTTTTATAAACTCCAGCAGCACTTGCGGATTGGCAAGATTATAGTCGACCTGATCTTCGCTGAATGTCGTCCATACAAAGACTACAGAGCCATCTTTTCGGCAAAATGGGGTCAGGAGAGGATGCATTCTGGGGCGGAATACAGAGGAAACGTCGAAGTCCGCCGGTTTTGTAATATACCAGTCTCGATATGATTCTTTATTTTCAAGAAATGATTGAAACCACGCGCTCTGTTTGCTTCCATGATTGAGCACAAGGTCAAAAACAAGTTTATATTCTTTTGCGAGCGCAGCAATATCATTCCAATCTCCAAGAGCTGGGTCTATTTCCCTGTAATCTATTACCGAAAATCCGTCATCCGACGAATAGGGATGAAATGGCAAAATATGCAGATAATTAAAGCTTCCATGATTCCATCGCTCCAGGAATTCTTTCAGTTGCTCAAGCGCGGTCTGCGAATGTGTTTCCGGCTCTTTTTTTGAGGGTTGCAGCATATCGCCATAGGTAATAAGGCACATGTCTTTTTCTGTAAGTGAATCACGGAGTTTGGCGGCCTTGCTGCTTGTTATTTTTTTCGGAATAAGCTGCTGCAGCGAATCAAAAGTGAGCATACCCTGTCCGCGGCCATAGATAAACATAAGCAAATCTTTGATCTTATTCATGTAATATTCATTCATCTGCTTTTCCTTCAATGATTTGCTCAGAATCTAATACCATATCGAGCACGATTGTGGACCAGCTCTGATTTCGGGGACAGCTCTGGCCATATTTCTCCCCCGCCTTACCCGTAATTGGATCAAAAAATTCGCAGAATCCAGAGTTTTGCACTAAGGAAATGCTGTCTTCAAGAATGGTATGCGCCTTTTCCTTGTATCCGTACGAAAGCAAGCCTCTCCATATGAGCCAGTTCACGGGAAGCCATACATTGCCGCGCCAATATTCTTTTGGATTGAATAACGCATCAAAGCGAGAGGTCGATGGCACTCTGAATGGCGTTGCATAGCAGTCGGCTGATCTGAATAATTGTAAAGAAATCGATTCAGCTTCCGAGGCGGAAAGACATTGGCAAAACAAAAGCACGAATTTTCCTGCATGATCAACAGCGCTTTTTTCCTCCGAAGCGCCAAGCAAATCGTGTACAAAAAGCTCGCCGTCTTTAAAAGAAATCATTTTATCATGCACTGCTTGCTGAACAGCCTTTGCTCGCATTTCCAACTCCCGCGATTCTGCAATTTTCCCTAATTCTCCAGCGATTTCTGCTAACGCCATCAAATCAGCTGCGCGTATTGCATTGAAATCCGCAGGTTCCGCATAAAATCCTTCAGGGACATGTGCGAGCGTTTTTGCATCATATTTGTGGGCGGCAAGTATCGAAACTAGGTTTTTTCTTTTTTGCTCCAGTTCGAAAAGCTCTTCTTTTGTACAAGCATGCAAGCCCATGAGGCTATCCCAGCGCTGAGAGGCATCCCACCCGCTTTCCCAAGGATGAATAATTGCTGCAAGTCCATCATGATCATCATCGCGGCGCCTATCGAACCAATCATGATAAGCTAGCAATTTCGGATAGAGTTTCGCCAATATATTTTTATTTGGTGCTTTTTTATGCACAGCGAGTGCTGCGATGGAGATAAGCGGCGGCTGCGTAATAGTGCTTGAATTTTTATTCTGAAAAAGCTGCTGCGCAGACAAGGCCCCATTTTCAGCCAAATGCGACATATGCGGCACCATGCCTGTGTCAGGGCCTTCTTCAAATTGATGCATTAGAAGGCTCTGCAGCTCCTCCCAAGCCATGTCGGGATCGAACCAACGATACACTATTGCATGAAAACAAGAATCCCATAGCCATTGCGGCAGGTAGGTTCCCTTCTCTCGCGCAGGACATGTATAACGATAGTGAAGCTTTTCAAGCACATTTTGCTCTGGGAGATTCTTTCCTAGAACGCCTGCGCATCGTTCAATCCACATTTGTTGGATATGCATAGATAGTAACTCTAGGAAAAATTAACCCGTTTTTTGCTTTGTGCATCGAATAGCATGATTTTGCCGGGATCTATTATTAGCGATACTTTTTGCCCAATTCGAATATCGATATCACCCTCGAGCATTATCTTCCACTCGCTTCCGAATACTTTGGTAACGAGAATCGTATATGCTCCCTGAGGTTCGACAATCTCGATCGATGTTTCATTTATCCCTTTAGGTTCGCTGATATTGATGTTTTCTGGTCGAATTGCCAGGAAAATTTCTTCTCCAATATAGCGATCAATTCCAGGAAAAGCGCTCTGGTTCCCCAAATCAAGAGAAAATTGTGTTTCTGCGTTTTTATCATTTGCAATCAGCCGCCCCTGGTTTGATATCAACGAGACTTTTTGAATGTTTGCAGGAGGTGTTCCCATAAATTGAGCAGTGAAGAGACTTCCGCACTGGTTATAGATTTCACGTGTCGAGCCCACTTGCTCAATTTTGCCTTCATTCATGACTACGATACGATCGGCAAGCGCCATAGCTTCAGCTTGATCATGCGTTACAAAAATAGTTGTAGCTCCGGTATTTCGATGAATTTCTTTAAGAAAAGTCCGCACTGAAGTGCGCAGCTTGGCGTCCAGATTAGAGAGTGGCTCATCCATTAACGATAGTTTGGAGTCCACTGCCAATGCCCGGGCTACTGCAACTCTTTGCCGTTGTCCTCCAGAAAGCTGTGCAGGATAGCGATTCAGGTAATCGAGAATATTGCATATCCTGGCTACTTCTTGCACTTTTGAATGAATTGTATGTTTGTCCATTTTTCTCAATTTAAGAGGATAGGCAATGTTTTCTGCTACAGTCATATGCGGCCATACTGCATATGACTGAAAGATCATAGAGATATCTCTTTGCCTGGGAGGCAAATGAGTGATATCCCTTCCATCAAGGATGATTGAGCCATTTGTGACCTCTTCGAGACCGGCGAGCATGCGCAGCGTAGTTGTTTTGCCGCACCCTGAGGGCCCAAGAATTACAACAAATTCGCCTTTTTCAATCTCCAAATCGATATCTTTTACTGCTGTAACGCCATTGGGATACGTTTTTTTGAGCGAATTCAGTTTCAGATAAGACACCATCTTCCTCCATCAAAGTTATAAAGCCACCTTTCCCCATAGCTGATTGATATAATTCTTGATAATGAAAGTAAAAATAAGCGATGGCACAAGAAGCACAACTGCTCCTGCAGCAGGCAGGTTGGGAATCGTGGATGAACCAACCGTTCTGTAGACTAATAATGCAAGTGTCGGATTATTGTTCGTCATTATAAGAGCCGTTATTGAATCATTCCATGCAGCAAGAAAGGCATACAAGGAAGAAGCAATAATTGCCGGAAAAGCCAAAGGAAAGGTAATAGTCATCAGCGTTTTGAGCCTTGTTGCACCAAATACCATAGCGGCTTCTTCCAGCTCTACGCTTATTCCTTTGAAAATTGAACTGGTGATCCATGCCGTTAGCGCAATATTGGGCACTGCATACACAATTGCCAGAGCAAACGAGGTGTCATACAAATTCATTTTCATTATGTAGACGACAAGAGGCAAAGACAGCGCAACTGCTGGAAACATTCTGACAACAAGTAAGCTGGTGCTGAATGTGTTGCTGAACTTGAATTTATATCGAGCCATTATATAGCCGGAAACCCCGCCTAATATGAGCGAAATTAAAATTGTCCATCCGGCTGCCTTCAAAGAATTGAACAAAGCACGCATCGAGCCCTCAGCCAGAATAAAAAACACAATATAATTGCGGAAGAAATTTTTCTTTAATTTTATTGGCAGGGCGTGATCGGTATTTTTTGCTTTGTTAAAAAGCTCCTGTACCGCAGCGCTCGAAAGCAGAACATTCAACTGGCTCTTGCAATAGAGCGAAAAATCCGAAACATCCTGCGTTGTTTTTACAGCTTCGTAGGTTGAGCCTTTTTTTAATAGCAAAGTATAGCTATCTTTTTCGGCATTGTATCGAAGCTGTGCGGAATAGGAAAAAGTCGGGAATATTTTGGCCGGGAACTGATATGCTTCGTAGTTTGATGCAAACGATATAGTAAGGAAATACAGAATTGGCAATATTACTGTGCTCGCGATAGTTGCCAGAATGAGCAGAAAGACTGTCCGCGACCAGAGCTTTCCGGGGCGCATGCTCATGCGATTTCACCTCCTTTCTGCTTCTCTCCAGAAACTCGGAGGTAAATGGACACTGAAATCAGGACAATAGCAGCGACAATGACAGAAATGGTATATGCATCTTTGCGGGCATATTTTGCAAAAGTGATGACATCGACATTGTAAGCAATTCGCTCAACCAGGAACGGCACCACATTGTAGCCAAAGATCATAACAGCAATGAGCCAGACTTGCACTGCCGCGATCATTCTCAAAATCATCGCAGTGATAATAGTCGGCTTCATGATAGGGAATACAATATCTTTAAGGGTTTGAAATTTATTGGCTCCAAAAACCCAGCCGGCCTCTTCGAATTCTTTGTTGAAATTCTGAAGACCCGCTAGAAGGATTATCATCACAGAAGGAAGGACGGTCCATGTATCGATGATAATAAGTAAAATAACTGCATAAAGATTTCGGAAGGACATCCAATCTACGGGATTCGCTGGATTCATTAGCCCGAGCGAGCATAAGAAGGAATTTATCCATCCAAAGCGATAGAGCCCCGTTTTCCAAAGAATACCGACTGCTGCTGGGGGAAATGCCATAGGGATCAGCGTGATAAAAAGCACTAGATTAGAAAAACGGAATTTTTTATTCAGCCAGAGCGCCAGGGCAAACGCAAGAATAAACTGAAGAATTGCAGAACCAAGGGTAAATAGTATCGTGTTCAGAAATGCTGTTCGCATGGACTTTTGCGAAAAGAGCCGCACATAATTTGCAAATGAAAAAACGCCTGATTTATCGGTAAATGACTCAATAATGACGCTGATGGTTGGCCTTATCCAAAATGCAGCATAATAAATAATGACCGGCACCAGAAACCATATAGGACTTTTGAAAAATCCAGCCCGCCGCATTCGGTTCATGCTCTACCTCGCCGAAATTAATTGGTGAATGCTGCCCATGAAAAGGCAGCATCCACCGCTTTTTGTTTTGAGCCAATTATTCCGGCTCTTTCAATTTACTTTAAGACTTTCCAATTCCTTTTGCTTTGCATCCAGATATTGCTTATTTATATCTTTGCCAGCCAGGATATCTCCAATAACCTCTTCGTAAAGCCTCTTGACCTGGCCCCAGTCCTGATATTCCGCAACTCTGACTCTATCGATAAGCGTAGGGCCTGTGAGCGTCGCCAGACCCATTTTCATAATCTGATCGGAAGGATCATCTTTAAGTTTGGAGGTAATTTCCGCTTTTGAAGGAATCCATGGGCCTGTGTTTTTCATTACTGCATACAGGATATCATCGCGCAGGAAAAATTCGACAAATTTTTCGGCGGCGGTTTTATGGGTTGAGCCAGCGATAATACCGATGCCATGGCCGCCAATTATAGTCCCGCGTTTGCCAGATCCGCCGATGGGCACAGGAGCGACGATAAATTTGTCTGGTGCCTGGCTGAATGACGCATTTGCGTATGCCTGATGGAACACAGTGATCCACGCTTCTTCTGTGGCTAGTGATGCTGTGGGGAAATCGATTGTCGGAGATGAAGGAAGAATACCTTCTTTCATCGATGCAACAAGCTTGAACGCTGCTTGGGATGCAGGAGTGTTAAAAGCCGGAACGTACTTGTCGCCATATGCAAGCTGCACAGCATTGAATTCATATGTGGCAAATTTTCCAGCTAGGGCAGGGAACACATATTTCGGCAGACCAGTTTCTTTTTTGATCAAACGAACCCATTCAGCCAACTGCTCCCATGTCAGATTATTGATGTCATACCCAAGTTTCTGCAGGTAAGGAAGCGCTTTTCGGTTGGCAATGGTTAAATACACATCAGCTTGAAGAGGAACGAAATACCGCTTTCCGCCCTGAACAAAATTATCATCGAATTGCGTGATATATGTTCCGGCCGGAATTTTGGTATAAGGCTGCACTGCTCTGTATTCCTGTACTATAGGAACAGCAGTTGAGTCGTGTGCGATGAGAATATCTGTGCTCCATTTTCCGGTCTGTTGCTGAGCCTGGATCACTTTGTAGAGTTCGCTGGCGTTGGCTACGACTTGCAGCTCCACTTCGATGCCTGTTTCAGCAGTAAATTTAGGAAGTATCTGCTCCTTTATATACTGCTGTTGTGCAGGGTCATAAAACATCTGCGACACAATTTTGATTTTTTCTCCTTTTTGAGTGCCCTGGGCCATAACAAAAAAGGGACTTGCAAGGCCAATCAAAATGAGAAAAACCGCAATGAACGTCACTCGTGACTTTGCCATTTCTTCTTCCTCCTTATATATTCACGGTTTCCCGTGTGGATACACCATCACGCTTGTACGCATCCATGTTGATAAAAATTCCTTTTTTTCTCGATTCCTCAGCTGCGAAAGCCATCCAATGGCTCTCAAGTGATTCTTCGATAGATGATTTACTGTTTTTTATCTGTATTGTTTTGTTTGTCTCCGGGTCGGGAGAGTCATCAATTTGCTTGAAAATGCTGGCAATATCGTTCATAAGGCCGACATCCCCGCCATTATGTCCTCCAACGGAAGAGCCCAATTGGATGCGCTCTTTTGTTCCATGCAAAAATGTGCGTACTTCTATCCAGCCTTCATCGAGATCGCCGACGATTTCGCCTTCTGAGCCCGATATCTGGATTATTCTTGTTTTGTTGTATGTCAGGGCATTCATGCTAAAAGAGGCATTGATGCCATTTTTAAAGCGTATCAGCACATCCTGATGATCCATGACATCGTTGTCGCAGCGATATACGCATCGCCCATAGGGGCCCGCCTCAATAGCCTGCATTCGAGATGCAAGGCTAGTATCATCACTGATAACTGATGTAGGCCACCCTGTATTTTCAGTGAGATAGAGATCCGGCGCATACCATGGGCAAGTATCTGGGTGAGGGCAACCATCTAAACAACGATCCGGCGCATTCTCTGGTGAATTTTCTTTTTTAAACCAGCTTAAGTCGCCCATGGAAACAACAGTTTCCGGGGGTGCGCCTGCAAGCCAGTACAGAATATCTAAATCATGGACACTCTTTGCCAAAATCGAAGGACTTGAGAGCGAGGTATTACGCCAGTTGCCTCGCACATAGCTATGCGCAAAATGATAATAGGCAATATTTTCTTGCAGATTGAAGGTAATCGCCCTACCGATTTTGCCTTTGTCGAGAAGCCGCTTTAATGTTGAAAAGAATGGTGTGTAACGCAAGACATGGCAAACAATTATATTTGTATTTTTCCCCAAGGCTAATTTTGACAATGTTGCGCATTGCTGGGCGTTTACCACTACAGGTTTTTCCAGAACGATCGAGCATCCTCGCTCTATAAGAGCAAGTACTTGCTCATAATGAAATCTGTCAGGACTGCAGACAAAAACAACATCGCGAGGCGTTACAAATTCTAATAGCTTTTCCCACGAGTCTGTGCTTTTTTCTTCAGAAATACCATGCTGGGCGGCAAAATTGGTTCTTCGAACAGGGTTGGGCTCCGCTACTGCAGTAAATTTAAAAAGCCATGGATGCGCAAGAGCAAATCGGCCATATGTTTCAGCTCCTCTGTTGCCAGCTCCTATGAGTATGCTTTGAATTGCCCCTTTTTGAGCATTCATAAAGAAACTCCTTCTCTGCGCAAACTTTGCCTAAGCAGCCCTTGCTGACCTTGCCATTTCATTTTCAATTGTAGAGGCATTGCGTCAAAATGCTTGTACTATTTTGCATCGAATGTTGTACGAATTTGCACGATTTATCAATTGACAGTATACTGTTCGATATGAATCCAGTACGCGAAATTATATATCCGACGCCTGGTTATTCTTTTTGTATTCAATACTTTGATGATAGACGACTGCATTTTAACTGGCACTATCATGAGGACATTGAGCTTGTACTAATTAAGAACGGTGAAGGCCAAGCTCATATAGGTGATTTGGTAAAACACTACAAAGCACCAGCAGGTTTTCTGCTTGGCCCTTCATTGCCACATGGTTTGCTGAGCATCGGTTCTCTTCAGGGATGGATTATCCAATTCCAGGAAAAACATATCAAATATCCTAATGCGCCATCTGAATTCATCAATATACTGAATGTTATCGGTGAATCGAAAAAAGGATTGTCATTTAGCTCTCCAGCGATTGTGGATTGTCTGCCGCTCATGGAAAATTTGAATAGCTCGAATGGATTGGACAAGTGGTTATGGCTCTTGAAAGTCCTCAATGTGCTTTCGCAAGACAAAAACAGGGAACTATGTTCATTGCTGCCTCACAATCAAGAAGTGCTGACTGACCGATTTGAGCAGGCAATAACTCAGATATTCAACGAGATTGATAAAACCTATAATCTCGAAGAAGTAAGCCGAAAAGTCGGAATGAAAGTCAGCAGCTTCTGCAAAACTTTTAAAAAGCGCTATGGGCTATCTTTTATAGAATATATTCATTCGATCAGAATCAACAATGCAAAGAAGCTGCTGATCCAGACAAAATTCTATATCGACGACATATGCTATGAATCTGGCTTCAACAATGTTTCCTTCTTTAATCGCAAATTCAAAGAAGTGACCGGATTGACGCCTTCTGAATATCGAAAGCGCTATAGAGAAGCATAATTTTTCTATTTTCCCTTGTCTCCTGCCGAGGAGGGGGGTATAATAGCTGTTGCACCAAATACTATTTGAGGAACAGAATCTTCAATCAAAACAAGGAGGTTTGCGATGTTACAAAGAATCGGAAAATTTGCCGTGCTGGTAGCGGCAATTTTCACGCTGGCATTCACTGGCTCGCTTTCCGCTCAAGGGAGCCTGCCGAATCTGCCGGGCAATGTCCAGATTACTTTTGCGCATACAAATGATATGCACGGGCGCATTGTTGAGAGCAAGACTGAACTCGGATTCCCGAAGATCTACGCGGCTGTCCAGGAGCTGAAAGCGAAGAATCCGAACACGTTGCTTGTCGATGTGGGCGATACGTTCCATGGTTTGCCTGTTGTGAATATCGACCAGGGTCAAACAGCGGTCAAACTCATGAATGAGCTCGGCTATGCGTATATGACCACCGGCAACCACGATTACAATTACGGCTTGGCTCGCCTGCTCGAGCTTGCCAAGATGGCGAATTTCAAGATCCTGGCAGCAAATGTCTACAAGGATGGCCAGCGCGTCTTCCCTGCGTATGATATTCGCGACATGGGCGGGGTGCGTGTGGCTTTCTTCGGCCTTGCAACGCCCGAGACCGCCTACAAGACCGATCCGAAAGGCATTCAGGGTGTCACTTTCTCCGATCCGATCGTCGAGGCAAAGCTGGTTGTCGCGGAGCTGGCTGGCAAATACGACCTTCTCGTCTGCCTGTCGCACCTCGGCGTCGATGATTCCAGCGATCCCACTTCGATCACGCTCGCAAAATTCGTACCGCAGATCGATATTATCCTCGATGGGCACAGCCATACTTCTCTTGCAGATATCCAGAAAAAGAATACTACCAATACTCTTATCACGAGTACGGGCGCGTATGGTTCTGGGCTTGGTGTTGTTGATGTCGTTATAGGGCCAGACCGCAAGGTTATCTCCAAAACCGCCCGGACGATTACGCCGCAGAATTCCCCCGATCTCAAGGGCGATCCGCGCATCGCAACCATGCTGAGCGATCTTGTCAAAGCGCAGGATGCGGTACTCTCACAGGTTGTCGGACAGACTTCGGTTCCGCTCGAAGGCAAACGCGAAATTGTCCGCACCCAGCAGTCGAATCTTGGCACCCTTATTGCAAATGCCATGCTGTACGTGACCGGTGCTGATTTTGCTCTCATGAACGGCGGTGGTATCCGCGATTCTATCCCTGCTGGCAATATCACTCTCAAGCAGATTTACACTGTCCAGCCTTTTGGCAATTACATCCAGACCGGCAAGGTTCTCGGCAAGGAAATCGATGCCATCCTCGAAAATGGTGTCGGCAAACTGCCTGCGCCCGATGGCCGCTTCCCGCATCTTGCGAACCTGACCTACGCGCTGGATGCCTCGAAGCCCGCTGGCGACCGCGTATCTGACATCAAGATCGGCGGCGTGCCTGTCGATCCGGACAAGGAATACACTATTGCCACTTTGAACTTCCTCTTCAATGGCGGCGATGATTACCGCATGCTCGTCGGAAAGGCCAAGAACGACTTCCCGTCCGATGCCGAAGTCTTTATTGCATACCTGAAGCATCTCGGCACGGTGACGAACGAGAATATGGTGTATCAGAAATAAGGTTCGTGGGTGCGCGCTGCGGAGCTTGCATGGCAGGCTCAGTGGGCAACACCTGAACTATAGCCTTTGAAGCAAAAGGAGGCTGCTCCGATATGTGGGGCAGCCTTTTTTTGTTCGGCTGCTATTGTATTTTTGCGGTCAGTTTGCTAAGTGTTCTCAACCTTGTGTAAACCGTAGCGCTCATGCAGCGCAGCTTCGATATCGGCTTGTGTGCCGGCAAAAGGCCCGAGCGCTTCCATTTTAAGACTTGTGAGCGCAGCTGACCAGAATGTCGCCTCGTCTGGCGGCATGGTTATGCGCGCTGCAAGATACGATGCAAGGCAGGTGTCTCCTCGCCCGCTTCGGCCCACAAGGCTTTTGGGCTTGAAGGGTGCTTCATGGAAGGCTCCGTCAGCGTAGACAACAACTCCGTCTGCGTGCGTAAGCACAAGTTCCGCAACACCGAAGCCGGCAAGCTCTCGCGCCGCCTGGCGCAAATCGCGCGTTCCAGTGAGGATTTCGGCCTCGACTACATCCGCTTTGAATACATCGACGAGCGAGAGCACCTCTGCCTTTTCCGGCCACTCTCTGTCGTATGCAAGCGTGCCATCACGCACGACTCGCACAAAACCCTGGGCATCAAGGCCGATTTGCGCACCTTTTGCTTTGATCGCTTTGAGCACATCGAGGCTCACTTCGCCGCGAATCGATGCTCCGATCGACCAGACCGGCGCTGCAATCGAAGCAACATCCGCAGGCTCGAAAGGCTCCGCAACCGAAGTCACCGAAAGCACGCGCTCATCGGGATTGTCGGAAGGATACAAAAGCTGAAGGCAGGTAGACTTCTCTGTCGGAATGGCTTTGACTGTCACTCCGCGCTCGAGCAAGAACCGGAAGCTCGCGAAATCGCTCGCAGCGAGCCGCGTAATAGCTGCGACCTTGAGCCCCAAGGCCGCTGCTGCTGCAGATCCATAAAAATATGCCCCGCCATCGACAATGCGCGTCCCTGATTTGGCAATAATCGTGTCCTTTGTGTATTGTCCCAGAAATGCGATGTCAAACTGGTGCTCTGAAGGTTGGGTAAAGGTCATGCTCTGTGCTCCTGCTCGTCGGCCGGCAAAAGCCGGGCTGATTCGAAATCGATGACAATGCCGACCGCAGCCCCTTCTTCCAGAATCTGGGACGCCCCGGGGTTATAGCTTTCAATGAGGAGCGGCGCATTCTCTGTCGACACTTCGTAGCGCGCAATGTTGCCGAAATAGGTGAACCGGTCGATGCGCCCTTTGAGGGCGGCGATTCCAGGGGAGCCACGAGCGCCGCCTGCAGAGAGATCCGCTTCGCTGGCGCTCTCACCAAGCGGCACAAGCTTCAGCGTCTCTGGTCGCACCACAAGCAGCGCCTTCCCGGCCTTGGGTGCAACGGCTCCCGGCTGCGGCACAACGAACTGCCTTCCTTCCATTTCGATGCGAGCTGCTCGTTCGGCGGCTGCCGAAATTTCTGAGCTCCACCCGCTTTCTCTGCCTCCCAGCCCAACCGCCTCGCCTTCCATGCCCAGCACATTCACATTGATAAAATTCGCCTTGCCCATAAAATCCGCCACAAACTTCGAGTGGGGATACGCGTAGATTTCGCGCGGCGTGCCCACCTGCTGGATGCATCCGTCTTTCATGATGACAATGCGGTCCGAAATGGCCATGGCCTCGCTCTGGTCGTGCGTCACATACAGGCTCGTGATACCTAGGCGCTTCTGCAGCTTTCGAAGCTCATCGCGCATGTACTCGCGCAGCTTGGCGTCGAGGTTGGAGAGCGGCTCGTCGAACAAAAGGACGCTCGGCTCGATCACAATCGCGCGCGCCAGGGCGATCCTTTGCTGCTGCCCGCCCGAAACCTGGCTCGGAAACCGCCTCGCCATCGATGTCAGCTGCATAAGCTCGAGCGCGCGCTCCGTCCGTTCCCGTATTTCCTGCGCGGGAAGTTTTTGCACGCGCAAGCCATAGGCCACATTCTCGTAAATCGACAGGTGTGGGAAAAGCGCGTAGCTCTGGAACACCATCGAAAGCCCGCGCTTGTTGGGCGGAATCATTGCGACATCGCGGCCGCCAATCAGAATCGAACCCGATGTCGGATATTCGAATCCCGCGATCATCCTGAGCGTGGTTGTCTTGCCGCAGCCCGATGGACCGAGAATCGTCACGAGCTCGCCCGCCTGAATCTCCAGATTGACATCATTCACTGCTACAATTTCGCCCGAGCCATCGAGGCTCCGAAACTTTTTGGTAAGATGTATGAGGGTTACATTCGAACTTCTTGCACTGAAATCACGTACGCTCACTGTTGCCTCCACTTGCTACCGTGCCGCTGTTGCCCAGAAGCCCGACCAGCAGGTTCAGCCCGCCGATCGCCACGACGATAATCACGATCATCACTACGATATACGCAGCTGCATCTGAATATTTGCTTGCTTCGAACAGCGAAAAAATGCTGATGGTCGCCAGGTTCCACCGCGGCGAAATGAGAAAAATCACCGCGCTCACCGCGGTCATCGCACGCACGAACGAATACACGAGCCCCGAGAAAAACGCCTGCTTGAGCATCGGCAGGCTGATGCGGCGGAACGTCACCGCGCCCGTGGCTCCGAGAATCGTCGATGCCTCCTCGATCGACCTGTCGATCTGAATCAAGGTCGAGGTCCCCGACTCGATGCCCACCGGCATGTTCCTGAAGGTAAAGGCCATAATCAGAAGAAAAGCCGAGCCTGTCCACATGAACGGTTTGTCATTGAATGCGAGGATGTAGCCGATGCCGACCACCGTGCCCGGCACCGCAAATGTCAGCATCGAAACGAATTCCATCGCCCGCTTGCCAGGGAACTCCTTCCGGACCACCAAAAACGCGATGATCATTCCCAGAAGCCCCGCAATCGGCGTCGAAGCCAGAGCCAGAATGACCGAATTGCGCAATGGTTGCCAGCCGAGCGTCATGACATACTTGAAGTGGCTCCATGTAAAACTGAAATTGATGCCCCATATCTTCACAAAGGCGCCGACCAGCACTGTCCCATAGAACAGAATGATGATCGCAGCCACCAGCATGCAGAATGCAAAGAGCGGCCAGACCAGCTTCGGATCCCTGCTCTGGGCGCGCGCTGTGGTCGGTTTGCCGGTCACGGTCACAAAGGATTTTCCCGCAAGCCAGTATTTCTGCAACACAAACGCGATAAGCGTCGGCGCCAGCAGCATGAGCGCCATGAGCGAGCCGCCCCGCATATCATACATGCCCGTGATCGTCCGATACGCCTCAACCGAGAGCGTCGAGAAACTGCCCGAAATGACCGCGGGATTGCTGAAATCTTCCATCGACTGGATGAATACAAGGAGGAGCGAGCTCAAGATCCCCGGCACCGAGAGCGGCAGGGTCACCGTGCGAAAAATCCGCGCTTTCGAGGCCCCAAGGTTGAGAGCAGCATCCTCGACCGCCGGATTGAGCTTGGAGAGCGTCCCTGTCAGCGTGAGGTAGGCAATAGGGAAAAATGAAATCGTTTGCACGACGACAAGGCTGTGCATGCCGTAAACATTCGCGTCCTCGATACCGAGGATCTTTCTCGTGATGAGCCCGTTGCGCCCGAACAGAAAGATCATCGAGAGCGACAGGATGAATGGCGGCGAAATGATGGGAATCGTTGCAATAGTCCGGAAAAAGCCTTTGAGTGGAATGTCGGTCCGTGTGAGCGCATAGGCGAAAATATAGCCGATGAGCGTTGCAAGGACTCCGGTCGTAATCCCGAGGAGCATCGAATTGCCCAAAGGCCGCGCGTACGCCTTCGATGTGAACATATCGATCGCTGCCTGGAAGCTCAGCCTTCCTTCATTATTTGTTACGCTATAAACAAATATTTTATATAGCGGAAAAAGAATAAACAGAATAAGGCCCGTAAAGACGAGAAGAACGAGAAACAGAAGTACAGGATCGCGCACAAGGTGCGCTATCGAAAAACGCGTATTCTCTCTCATGGATGCAGTGGTTTCCTTTTGTATAATAGAGCGCGCGGAGCTCTGAACCCCGCGCGCCGGCTAATTGCCTGAATACAGTCCAGGCTATTGCGTGGGCTCGCGACTTAATTTCCCGCACGCCCGCTTTCGCGCGCTTGTGCGCGGAAGCTCACTCGTCGCCCGCAGGCATTTACTTGAGGTTGCTCGCGGCCGCGACCACTTTTGTAAATTGCTCGACAAGGCGGGTCCGGTTCTGGCCGGCCCAGACCGCGTCGTAGTTGATCACCTTGAGGCTGTCGACGGAAATCGCGCCCTTCGGCGGTGTTGCAAGCGTATTGACCGGAATGCGGAAGGACTTCGAGGTCTCGAAAAGATCCTGGCCGCGCTTCGAGAGCATCCAGTCGATAAAGCGCTTGGCGTTCGCGGTTTCTTTCGCGGGCCCGTTCTTGATGAGCGCCATGCAGCCGATTTCATAGCCGGTTCCATCCTTCGGGAAGGACATGGCGACAGGGTAGCCTTCGAATGCAGGCTTGAGTCCATCGTGTGAGAATGTGATGCCGATCGCCGCTTCGCCGAGGCCGACATCCATTGGCGGAGTTACGCCAGATTTGGTGTACTGGCGAATGTTCTGATTGAGGGCGGTGAAGTATTTCCATGCTCCCTCTTCGCCGCGCATCTGCACGATGGTCGCAAGGATAGTGTACGATGTGCCTGATGTCCCGGGATGCGCCATCGAAATCTGGCTCTTGAATTCGGGTTTCAAGAGGTCATCCCAGCTTGTCGGATAGGGCAGGCCTTTTTTCTTGAACCATTCGGTATTGCACGCAAAGCCAATTGCGCCGACATAGAAGGGGTTCGCGAATCCCTCAGGATCCCAGTAAACTTTCGGGATATTCTTGAGTTCAGGCGACTGGTAGGCTTCGAGAAGCCCTTCCTTGCTCGCTGGAACGAAATTGTCGTACGAGCCGCCAAACCACACGCTGGCCTGCGGGTTGTTCTTCTCCGCACGCACGCGGGCGAGGAGCTCGCCGGCAGACAGCCGCACATACTGAATCTTTATGCCCGTATCCTTTTCGAATTGACTGAAATAGGTGGGAAGTTCAGATTCGGGCAGTGCGGTATATACCGTCAGTAACTTGTACTCCGCTGTTCCCTGTGCCCCGACTGACAGAAGAGGGATCACACAGAACATGAGAGCGAACATCGACAGAAAAATCTTTCGCATAGGTTGCCTCCTATAAAAAGTCAACCGGGGCGCTGACGCTGAAATACATCAGCCAGCAACGCCGGCTATGCGGATTGTTCTATGGATGTCCGCATTGCATCCGCTTTCTCCCATATTCGTCGGTCCCTCAT
>Ga0302253_1000467_pt1 | contig 33314 bp, 30 predicted proteins | sample AAG_RA_Trp_MG_FD_193537 | JGI IMG/M metagenome (GOLD analysis project Ga0302253, IMG submission 193537) | Enriched activated sludge microbial communities from anaerobic digester in WTTP, New Holstein, Wisconsin, United States - AAG_RA_Trp | ecosystem: Engineered > Bioreactor > Anaerobic >...
ATATAAGTAGGCGCATAAAGTATAAATACCTTTCGCCACGCAAGGCTAATATGAGTTATTTCTCAAAATAGAGGCTTCATAATTGATATTGATCGGTTTATGCTCCTATTTGATCCGGGAGGTTAGGCCAGAATCGAGCTGGTGAGGAAAGCCAAGACCAGCTGGATCTGCCCGGCGCGGATGGCGGAAAGGATGATTATCAGGAAGAGCTGGAGCAGTAGCAGTCCGCATTGGATAGTCTTCAAGACATTGGCTTTGAGGCTAGGATTTTGCTCTCAGGGCAAACCGGATCCTCTGCAGGGCAGTGGCATTGGCCAGTAATGCGGTCAAAGCTATGACCGCCATCAGCCACTGGATGTCAAACAGGCCCAGAAACATCCCGAAATAGAGCAGCATGAGCCTCTCCAGCCTCTCGAGGAGACCTCCCATCCTCTTCAGCTCCCCCGGGTCTTTCACAATCCCCCGGTGGTCGGCATAGGCCCGGACAAAGCTGGTCATGAGCCCGCCAAATATCAGGAGCACTATCCAGACCTCATTGGGAAGGCCAAAAAACTCCCCTCGTCCAATATAAATGAGCAGTCCCAGGTAGAGCATCAGCTCCACATACCTGTCAACCACCCCATCGATATAGGCCCCTTTGTCGCTGACCTGATTGGTGACCCGGGCAACCGTCCCGTCCACGATATCGATGAAGGCAGATAGGGCGAACATGGCCAGGCCCAGGGCGAGCTGGTGCATGACCAGGGCCACCAGGCCTGCCAGTGCCGGCACCAGGGAGATTAGGGTCCAGGCATTGGGACTGAGTCCTATTGCTGCCAGGCCTCCTGCCAGGCGGTCGGTCTTCTCCGATCGAAGGGTGGCTTTGAGCATGTCTTTTTCTTCCTCTTTTCCTCTTTGCTCTCACAGGCTCTTGATGAATATCTCCATCCGGTCCAGCGCCTCTATCAGCTCCTCTCTGCTGGTGGCATAGCTGCAGCGCAAAAATCCCTCTCCGCTCTCGCCGAAGACATTGCCCGGGACTACCGCCACCTTCTGCTCGTATAATAGCCTTTCCGCAAACTCCTCTGAGGAGAGGCCAAACCTCTGGACTGAGGGGAAGGCATAAAATGCCCCCTTGGGCTCGAAGCAGTCCAGGCCAATGCGGTTTAATCCTGAGACGAAAAGGCGCCTGCGCAGGTCATACTCATGCCTCATGTGCAGCATCTCGTCCTTGCCCGATTGCATGGCTTCGAGGGCTGCCACCTGAGCCATGGTGGGGGCACAGAGCATGGTGTATTGATGGATCTTGGTCATCGCACCGACCAGCGCCGGGTCTCCCATCGCATAGCCTATCCGCCAGCCAGTCATGGCATGCGACTTGGAGAGGCCATTCAAGATGAGGGTCCTCTCCTTCATACCCTCCAGCTGGGCGAAGCTGATATGGCTTTTGGAATAGGTTAATTCTGCATAGACCTCATCGGATATCACTATCAGGTCGTTTTCCACCACCACATCAGCCAGGTCCTCCAGGTCCGAGCGGGTCATTATAGCTCCGGTGGGGTTGTTGGGATAGCTCAAGAGAAGGCTGCGGGTCTTCTCGGTCACTCTTCTGGCGACATCCTCCGCCTGGACTCGAAACTCATTCTCCAGCCGGGTGGGGACCGTCTTTGGCACTCCACCGGCCAGGATGATGTCCGGAGTATAAGCCACATAACAGGGCTCGGGAACCACCGCTTCCTCGCCGGGGTTCAGAGTCGCCCGGAAGGCCAGGTCCACCGCCTCGCTCACTCCAGTGGTGATGAGGATCTCCTCATTGCAGTCGAAGTCGATCCCCATATCCCTGCTGACCTCCTGACAGATGGCCTCCCTCAACTCGGGCATGCCTTTATTGGAGGTGTAATGGGTGTTTCCCAGTTCCAGTGAGTAGATGCAGGCCTCGCGCACATGCCAGGGCGTGACGAAGTCTGGCTCGCCCACTCCCAGGGAGATCGCACCTTTCATCTCGCTCACCAGGTCGAAGAACTTGCGTATCCCGGAGGGAGGCATATCCCTTACCGACTGATTGATGTGATCTTTTGCATTCCAGGGGAGGACATTCTTGAGGCGCTGCTTTTTTGTCTGCTGCTTCATGGAGTTATCACCAGTCTCTCGGGCTTGGGCTGCTCAGTGAGGATAGCCCCATGCTCCTTATAGCTCTTGAGTATGAAATGGGTGCAGGTGGACTGGACACCATCCAGGGGGGCGATCTTCTCCGCCACAAAATAGGCGATATCCTTCATGGATTTGCCCCGCACGGTAACAGACAGGTCGTGGCCTCCGGAGATCAGCCGCACTGACTCCACCTCCGAGAACCTGGCGATCCTCTCTGCCACTGCATCGTAGCCCGTCTTTCTCTGCAGAGCTACCTTCAGCTCCAGGACGGCGAAGACGACGCTCTGGTCGAGCTTCTCCCAGTTGATCAGAGTGATGTATTTCCTTATTATTCCTGCATCCTCCATCTCTTTGATCTCCCGGGCCACCTCCTCCTCGGATTTGCCCAGCAGCGCTGCGATCTCGGAAGGTGTTGCCTTGGCGTTTTCGTAAAGGATCTCCAAAATCTCGTGCATGAAATTCTCTCTTTTCCCTCTCTATTCAATTATAGGCTTTGCGCTTGCGGCCATAATAGGGATAATCATATACTATCGAAAGTTATTAATACTCTTATTACAACTGTATTAATATGAAACAAATGAAATGCCCCAAATGCCATTATGCATGGGAGACGCGGGTTAGCCGACCGAAGGCCTGTCCCAGATGTAAGACCAGACTGGATGTGAGAAGGACGAAGAAGGCTTAAGTGGATATTTCTGCCCAATATCCATATCCCTGGATTGAAAGGCGGCTCGCAAAATTTGAGCCAAGCCTATCTATTTTATCCAGGGGAAGGATAGAGCCCCTCGGATGGGGAGGGGAAATCAGACTTGATTGTTTTTCTTGTCTTCTTAATTATTTTAGGATTAAATCCTTATTTGCTCGACTTTAAATTTTTTAAAGAAAAGCCCCGAGCGTGATTCGAACACGCGACCTATTGATTACAAGTCAATCGCTCTGGACCAGCTGAGCTACCGAGGCACACCTCTCGGTTGTTTTTCATCATCACTTAAAGGCTTTGCTCCTCTGGGATCCAGATCGATCCGATCTCTCTTTATCCAGCTTCTCCAGGCTGCGCAACAGGGAATACTTCGTTCCCGGATGGCGGGAGTCAAAGCGGCAGAGCTCTTGCCTTGCCTCTTTATGCAGCTCGTCCTCTAATCTCATCTCGGCAAAGCACAGACCATGCTGGAGGGCATAGAGCCGGACCTCCTTGCCGGGTATTCGCCGCAATGGCTGGATGGTGGGGATCATTCCCTGCTCATATCCCTCCGGCCTCGTCTCCTGCCGTCCATATTGCAGCCCACAGATATTCCCCTCCAGATAGCTTATGAATACCTCCGTGGCCATATCGTCCAGGTCATGGCCGGTGGCAATAGCGTCCGCTCCCATCTCCCTCGCGAGTCCGGTCATCATCCTCATCTTTTGAGCAAAGCTGATTGGATCTGGGGCTGGATCGCTCGCCACCCTCTCATTCAGGAGCGATACAGGCAGAGCTTTGATGGACACGCGCAGCCCTAGCTGCTGGGAGGCGATCCAGGCCGACTTCGCGCCAGGGCCGTGGTCATCGAGGATCAGGAGGGCGAGGTCGATATCCCTTCGCCTCGCGAACAGCTCCTTTATGATATTGGCCATAACTGCGCTGCCCTTTCCTCCATCCATGGCCAGAGCCAGTCTCAGGCCGTGGGCAAAGAGCCCGGTCTGGCGAATTGTCTCCCTTACCTTTCGGTGGACATCATCATCAAAGTGAGATTGGCATAGATGCATTCCTGAGTACTTCTGATAGATTACGGCAGGCATAGGACACTTGCAGCATCTGGTCATTTCATCCCCCTTTGATCATGCTATCTTGAACCTGAGCAATGCCGCCACTCCGCCCAAAGAGGCCAGCCTATCCCCGGGCTCAAACTCAGAGCTGAATACGATCACCTTGCCGCGGGAATTGCCTACCTGTCGCATGATATCGTCCACATCACCCCGGCGGGCGAATTCGTCCAAGACCAGCAGGCTCTCTATGGCTCCGTAATTCATCGCCTTCTGCACCTCGGCGATGCCGTAGGCCGCTTTGCCGCCCGTAGCGATCTCCCTGAATAGCTCCTCGATCAGCTTTGCCTCCCTGGCTATGCGGCTGGACTCAAGGACGCTTTTCACCGCTCCCCGGCGGAGCACCTCCTGGAAGCCCGATCTGCCAATTGAGGAGGCATCGTCCATGGCGATCCTCCCCGCCAGGTCGGGGTAAGAGGAGTCTATCACCTTCTTCAGGTCGTCCTTGGCAAATCCCGGGCCAGCGAGGATCACGTCTGCTCCCCCTCCGGCGGCGTTGTCTATGGCCTCGGCCACCCCTCTCATAAACGAGGCCCGGGTATCCTCTCCGCTCCCTTTGCCGCTGCTCATGCGAATCTCTGCTGCCATCTGCACCCCGAACTGGCGGAGAAGGCCTATAGTGGCCTCTCCCTCCTCCACCAGGGCCAGCACCACCTTGGGCCGTTGCGATTCTTTCACCGCATCATCTATGCGCGCCAGGAGGTCCGGCCTCCATTGGTACTTGAGTATGGACAGGTCCGTTCCCACCTCGATATTAAGGGTGTGGTACGATCCCACATCCATGCCCGATACTATGCGTCCATGCAGCCGCAGCCAGTTGGAGTACATGTGAAACTCTACATCTTCTATCTTGACGCCCAGGCGTACTGTCTTTCTCTCCATCTTCTCCGGCCTGGCCTTGTCAGCAATCGCTGGAACCTTTCTCTGGCTCAGGGCGAATACCAGGTCTCCCCTCTCCACTAAGTGGCGCAGGTGCCACAGGTCATCCAGGGACTCGGGAAGAAGGGCGATCTCGCCCTCCTCGCCACGCAGATCTTTCTTCAGGACGCGCATAGGATATCCTCTCTAATCAAAAGGCTTAAATCATTGTGCATCCAGGGTGGTGGTCGAGCCGCCATAACTCAGATGGTAGAGTGTCTGGCTGTTAATTGAATGAGCAGCAACCAGAATGTCACAGGTTCGAGCCCTGTTGGCGGCGCATTCCTCTGGGCCTGTAGCTTAGTCCGGTTAGAGCGCTCGGCTCATAACCGAGTGGCCGCCGGTTCAAATCCGGCCAGGCCCATGCTGGCAACTATAGCCATCTTGGCCTTTCCTGAATTTCATATCTTTGAAAAGCCGAAAAAATTGGTGATGAGGGATATAGCGCGTCTCAGCTCAGGGCTTTGGCTGCGCTCTTCCAGGCGGCGATCTTCTTCTCGGACAGGCCGGTCTTGGCGGCGAGGCTCCTGGCATTGGCACCTGCCAGCTCTCCAGATGTCTTGATCCCTGCCGATGCCAGCTTTTCCAGGGTCTTGGGGCCAATTCCCGGCAATCTGGCGAGCCCATCGCCATCTGCATTGGATGGCCCGCTGGCCTTCTTGGCAGCTTTGGCCCCTGATCCCCTGACTGTCTTCTTGGCTGGCCGCGCTTTTGCCCCTTTTCCTTCCCCGCTCTCCTTGCCCTCCGCCAACTCCAGAGCCTTCTTCGCCTGCCAGTCCAAGAAGTTGCAGTGGGGGCAGCCCAGGTCCCAGGGCCTCTTGCCCTTGTTTATGATGCGGATATGAAACATGCCGTGCTTCTCGCAGACCTTATCCGTTACCACTATCGCTCCCGATCTGGGGAGCGGCAGGGTGAATCTGCATTCCGGATAGCCGGAGCAGCCGATAAAGCGCGATCCCCGGTGGCCGCGCCTGATTATCAGCTCGGAATTGCACTTCTCGCAGGTCCCCACGATCTTGTCTGTCCTCAGGCCGTCCTTGAGCGACTGGCCTATGTCCTCTTGGTTGCAGCTCAGCTCGTCGAAGACACTGGTGAGCATGACCCTTGACTCCTCTATCACCTCATCCTCCTTGATCTTCTGCTCGGAGATCTGGGTCATGTCCTTCTCCAGGGTCTGGGTCATCTCCGGTTTGGTGATGGTGGGAGCGTACTTCTGCAGGGTGTCCACCACGGCATAAGCGGTGTTTGTGGGCCGCATGGGATTGCCCTGCACATAAGCGCGGGCATAGAGCTTGCTGATGATATCATGGCGGGTGGACTTGGTCCCCAGGCCCAGCTCGTCCATCAGCTTGATCAGCTTTCCCTGGCCGTATCTGGCCGGTGGCTGAGTCTCTTTGGCCTCGACGCTGTGGCCCAAGACCCGGAGGCGTTCGCCCTCTTTCAGGGCGGGCAGGATGCGCTCTTCAGCTTTGCTGTAGGGATAGTAGTACCTCCATCCCGGTTCCACCAGCCGGGCACCGCTCGCCCTGAAGGGCTCGGGGCCGATGTCCACCTTGAGGCTGGTGGCATCCCAGACACAGGATTCGGCTAAGGTGGCGAAGAAGCGGCGCACCACCAGCTCATATATCTTCCACTGGTCTTCCTTCAGCTCGCTCTTATTGACAGGAGCGGTGGGGTAGATAGGAGGATGATCTGTGGTCGACCTCTTGCCCCGGGTGGCCACCATCTTTCCTCCGAGGAGCTTTTCCGCTTCTTTGGAGAATTCGCCCTTGAGGAACAGACGGGTGAGGGCGACCAGGTCGATGGATGGGGGATAGACGGTATTGTCCGTCCTGGGGTAGGATATGAATCCGTTGACGTAGAGCCATTCGGCTATCCGCATGGCGTTGGCCGCTGAAAAGCCGATTCCACTGGCTGCGGAGATGAAGCTGGTGGTGTCAAAGGGTGCTGGGGGCTTCTCGACGCGCGGCTTTGTCTGGATGGAGCGGATGATGCCCACCGGGCCCAGACGGGCCACGATAGAATCAACCTCATCCTTCTCCCAGATGCGGCCCCGGGCATGCTGGACGCGCAGATCACGTTCCAGGTCAGCATATATCTCCCAGTATGGCTTGGGGACAAAGGACTGGATCTCCTTCTCTCGATCGACGATCAGGGCCAGGGTGGGTGATTGGACCCTCCCCACGGAGAGAAACTCTTTGCCCAGACGGCCGGAGGTGAGAGATATATATCGGGTTAAGGCTGCTCCCCAGACCAGGTCTATGATCTGTCTGGCCTCTCCAGAGGCTGCCAGGTCGTAGTCCACCTTGCCGGCGTTCTTGAAGGCCTTGAGGATCTCATCCTTGACGATGGCGCTGTAGCGGACCCGGTCCTCCCTAAGGCGAGGGTTTGCCTCCTTTGCGATCTTCAGGGCTTCCACTCCGATGAGCTCTCCCTCCCGATCGTAGTCCGTGGCCACAGTGATGCGATCGGCTTCCTTTCCCAGGGAGCGCAGGGCATTGACGATCTTGTCATTGATGGGACGGACGACTATCTCCGCCCTGATCAGTTCTTTGCAATCCACCTTCTGCCAGTTGTTGTATCCAGGAGGATAGTCCACTCCCACGATGTGGCCGGATAGGCCCATCACCACCTTATCATCGAACTTGAAGGCCTCAACCCCACCTATCCGGTAAGGTCGGGGCTTATTGCCCGATAGGATTTGGGCAATCCTTTTTGCAGCATCGTGCTTCTCCGCTATTATGAGATGCATTCCTCAAAGGCAAAACATGGCATCGATTTAAATTTTTCTGTAAAAAAAATCGCTCCGATCGGTCAATCGTTCTCACCAGGTGGGCTATTATTCCTATCATTCTGAATCTGAGATTTTCGTAGTCTGGTATTCTGTATATTATTTAATAATGAAGTTTATTGGTCCAACTGACACGATTATTCTACAAATTTTAACTTTTATTATTTCGATATACCTCAATAAAATCGCTTTTGACCGGCGGTATACTCTCTCATGAAGATCAATTCGAATACCTATGTGAAATTGAACTTAGATCAATTATTTTAAAAGCATATATCTATTTATCGATAGCTGAAATAATATTCCTTCATCGGATCACCACTACCAGCAATCGCGATACAAGAAAAGAGGAAAGGTTTCCTCTGAATGCCGTGGAGGGGCCACATGTCAAGAAGCATAGAATTGCACAATTAAAGAGATATATTTTAATAAAAATTAATTTAAAAAAATTTTCGTTTATATCTACTCAAAGTCCACAGATTCATATAATATAATAAGTAATAATAATACCACGCAAAACCTTTAAGTATCAATGATGCAATGGGGAAAAAGGCGGGAGATTGTAACGAACTGCGAGGATGCTGGGTATGATACCTTTTAGACTTGGCGGTCATGCCATCGCTCCAGTATCATCCTTCGTTTCGGTCTTGCTGCTAAAAAGGTAAAGGAGGATAAAGAACGTGTCTGATAAGATAGACCTATATAGCGACCGCGGAGTTCTTTTGAAGAGCGACGTCGACCTGAGCGCCGTCAGCCCTCTCAAGAACGCGGCCATGCAGAGACTTATTTCTCTCACAAAGCGAACTGTAGCCGTCAATCTGGCCGGCGTCGAAGGTGCCTTGAAGACTGGAAAGGTAGCCGGAGGCCGCAGGCAGATCAAGGGACGGGAGCTCAATTACGATGTTGTTGCCAATGCAGGTGCCCTGGCTGAGAAGATCAAAACTCTGCTCCAGGTTGCCCCCGGCGACGATACTAATGTGCAGATCCTCGGCGGCGGCAAGCAGCTGCTCGTCCAGGTCCCCACCGCCAGGGTCAACGCTGCCTCTGAGTTCGTCGTGGGACTGACCGGCGCCGCATCGGCCACGGTTGAGGCTCTGATCCAGCAGTTCAAGGTAGGCATCGTCGAGGCTCCAATGGTCCACGCCTCCGTCTGGGGCGAGTACCCGCAGACAGTGGGCATGAACGGTGGAAATGTAGCTTCTGTTCTGAATATCCCCCAGAACGATGAGGGTCTGGGATTCGCACTCAGGAACGTCATGGCCAACCACCTGGCAATGATCACCAAGAGGAACGCCATGAACGCAGCTGCTCTTGCCTCTATCTACGAGCAGATCGGTGAGATGGAGATGGGCAATGCCATGGGCATATTCGAGCGCCATCAGCTCCTGGGCATGGCATACCAGGGCCTGAACGCCAACAACATGGTCTATGAGACCGTCAAGGCGAACGGCAAGACTGGAACCATCGGCACTGTAGTGCAGAGCATAGTGGGCAAGGCCCTTGAGGACAAGGTCATCAAGGCCGGCAAGAAGCTGCCCTCTGGCTATGTCATGTATGAGGCCAACGATGTATCCAAGTGGAACGCCTACGCCGCAGCAGGCGTTCTGGCAGCCACCATGGTCAACTGCGGCTCCCTCAGAGGCGCCCAGGCTGTGTCCTCAACACTGCTTTACTTCAACGATATCATCGAGAAGGAGACCGCCTTGCCCGGATGCGACTTCGGCAGGGTAATGGGAACTGCCGTCGGCTTCTCGTTCTTCAGCCACTCCATCTATGGCGGCGGCGGCCCCGGTGTGTTCAACGGCAACCACGTGGTAACCAGGCACTCCAGAGGATTTGCCATACCCTGCGTGGCTGCAGCAGTAGCGCTAGATGCCGGCACCCAGATGTTCACTCCTGAGATGACATCCGGACTGGTAGGCGCCATATACGGAGAGATCAAAGAATTCCGTGAGCCGATCGTATCGGTTGCGGAGGCTGTATAAGGCGGAATAATGGTCACTCCATCAGGCACGGAATCGATACAGGTCGAGATAACACCACAGAGATATCTCATGCCTGCTACGGCTCAGAAGCTGCTGAACGCGATCTATGAGAATGGGGGGATAACCAGGATAATGATCCATGGTCCCAACCTGCCCCGGACAATTCCCTACGGTCCAGGCAAAGGCACCCCCATCGATGAGCATAAAGATCTGCTGATAGAGGTAGCTGGACAGGTTTTCGAGTTAGGCGTGAAGGTTGGAAGGGTGAGGCTGGAGCTGGAGAGCGAAAAATACATGCCCGGCCTCGAGGCAGCGTGTGAGCGAGCGCTTCCCTTTTCCTTTCAGATCAAACGCGGCAGGTTCTTCCGCAACAGTCCCACTCTTTCGGACTATGCCAAATATGGCGATGTGGAGGACAAGAGACTCCTGGGGCTGATCGATCCCAAGGCCAGGAAGGAAAAGCTGGCCATTCTGTCTGAAGTTAAAGTGACTATGGAAGATGAGGAGAGATAATTATGGCATACACACCACAATTTTATCCCGGAAGCACCTCTGTTGGCATCAACAGAAGAAAGCACATGTCCGGCAATGTCGAGAAGCTAAGAGATATCCCTGAGGCGGATGTCGTAGCCGTCATGGGCCATAGAGCCCCCGGCGCAGATTACTCCAGCACTCACCCACCCCTCAAGGAGATGGGCGAGCCAGACTGCCCCATAAGGCAGATCGTGGCACCCACCGCAGGTGCTGCCGCAGGTGACCGCGTCAGGTACTCTCAGTGGACAGACTCCATGTACTTCGCCCCCTCTATCCCCTACTTCAGGTCCTATTGGGGAGCAATCAACTGCAAGGGCTGCGATCCAGGCACCCTGTCCGGCAGGCAGATCATCGAGGCCAGGGAGAGAGATATTGAGGATTACACCAAGGCCCAGTACGATAGCGAGATGACCGATGTCGCCCTCTGTTCCATGAGGGGCTGCACTGTGCACGGCCACTCCCTGAGGCTGGAAGAGAACGGCATGCAGTTCGATATGCTGGCCAGGACCGAGCTGGGCAGCGATGGAAACGTCTACGGTGTCAAGGACCAGGTAGGTATCCCTCTGGACAAGAAGGTAAACCTGGGCAAGCCCATGTCCGAGGCCGAGGCCAAGAAGAGAACCACCATCTTCAGGTTCGATGGTGTACCCATGGGTGGAAAGGTCGGCGCCAGACAGTTCGACGAGGCCATCGAGATGACCCACCACATGTGGGAGCGCAGAAGCAAGTGGGGCTACAGGCCGGAGTAAGAGGGGTGATTTAAATGGCAGTTAAGCACACTAAGAAGCTATTCGTTAAGGCTCTGAACAAGAAGTTCGGAAAGGATTTCGATCTGGCCAGCCAGAAGGTCGAGTACAAGAGGCTAGGCCCTGAACAGAACGCCCGCAAGCGGGAGTTCATGGAGTACGCCAAGAAGCTCGAGGGCAAGCGCGGCATGACCGGCTACAACCCCTATGTCCACGCTGGCGGCATTCCTCTTGGACAGAGGCAGCTCGTGCCCTACAAGCTCTCATCCACTGAGTATGTGGTAGAGGGCGACGACCTGCACTTCGTTAACAATCCAGCCATGCAGCAGTTCTGGGATGATATCAGGAGGACCATTGTGGTCGGCCTGGACATGGCCCATGAGGTGCTGCAGAAGAGGTTGGGCAAGGAAGTCACACCCGAGACCATCAACAACTACCTGGAGATCCTCAACCACGCCATGCCCGGCGCAGCCGTGGTTCAGGAGCACATGGTGGAGACCCACCCCGGCCTGGTAGATGACTGCAACGTTCGTGTCTTCTCCGGTGACGATGCCCTGGCTGATGAGATCGATGACCAGTACAAGATCGACATCAACAAGATGTTCCCCGAGGATCAGGCTGAGACCCTCAAGGCCGCTATCGGCAAGACCACCTGGCAGGCCATCCACGTCCCGACAATCGTCGTCAGGACCTGCGACGGCGGCACCACATCCAGATGGAGCGCCATGCAGCTGTGTATGACCTTCATCGATGCCTACAACATGTGCGCCGGTGAGGCCGCTGTGGCCGACCTGGCCTATGCTGCTAAGCATGCTGCAGTCCTGCAGATGTCCGATATGCTGCCCGCAAGGCGCGCTCGCGGACCCAACAACCCCGGCGGTATCTCCTTCGGCTTCATGTCCGATATGGTCCAGACCTCCAGGGTCAAGCCCCAGGATCCAGTATATGTATCCCTGAACGTGGTCGCCGCAGGCTCCATGTTCTATGATCAGATCTGGCTGGGAAGCTACATGTCCGGCGGTGTCGGTTTCACCCAGTACGCCACTGCTGCCTACACCAACGATGTCCTGGATGACTTCTCCTACTACGGCGTGGACTACGCCAACGACAAGTTCGGAGGATTCGCCAAGGCACCCGCGACCATGGATGTCGCCAAGGAGCTGGCCACTGAGGTCACTCTGTACGGCATTGAGCAGTACGAGGCCTTCCCCACTCTGCTTGAGGATCACTTCGGCGGGTCCCAGAGGGCAGCTGTTCTGGCAGCCGCATCCGGTATCACCTCCGCCATCGCCACTGGTCACTCCCAGATCGGCCTGGCCGGCTGGTATCTCTCCATGCTCCTGCATAAGGAAGCCTGGGGCAGACTTGGATTCTTCGGCTACGACCTGCAGGATCAGTGCGGTCCAACCAATGTGTTCTCCTACCAGTCAGACGAGGGCAACCCATTGGAGCTGAGGGGCGCCAACTACCCGAACTACGCCATGAACGTGGGCCACCAGGGCGAGTACGCAGGCATCACCAGCGCCGCACATGCCGGCCGCATGGACGCCTTCGCCGTGAACCCATTGATCAAGGTCACCTTCGCCAACCCCGGATTGGTCTTCGACTTTACCAACGTCCGCGATTGCTTCGGCAAGGGCGGTGCACGCGAGTTCCGCGCTGCAGGCGAGAGATCCTTGGTTATGCCCGCTGTGTAGGTCAATCGACCTACGCACCATTTTTCTTTTTTTTATCACGCGAAAAAAGCTTTTAATATATAATAAGATTAATGGAGAAGTACATCCCGGTATTTTTCCAGGAGGTCGATGACCCTCTTGATGTCCCTGCCCTGGCCCCGGCTCTCATCCAGATAGGCATTGTAAAGATCCTGGCTCAGCGCTCTGGGAACAGGCTTGCATCCCTCTCCTTGCAGCATCAGCTCAAAGCAGCGCGCTTCCGCCTCGGAGAGCCGGAGGGCCTGATACTCTCCCTGATGCTCCTGGTAGAGTGCCAGCTCATCTTTTGGCATGTTCAGGACCTGTGTAGACAGGGGGGTTGCAGGTATCGGCTCGGCTATGCTCACAAATACGTCATCCAGCATCGAATCCTCTACGAAGCTCATCGTCTCCTCAAAGTCCTCCCGGGTCTCCCCGGGATAGCCCACAATGAAGCTGCCTCCTACCTTCACTCCCAGGCTCTTGGCAAGCTCCACTGCCCGGAGGTTATCCTCCACTGTGACCCCTTTTCTCATCGCCCTGAGGATCCTGTCGCTCCCGCTCTCCAGGCCGAAGAATACCCAGCCGATGGTATAGTCGCGAACCGCCTCCAGCACTGTCTCGTCCACCAGATCCACCCTCATGTCCGGCACGGATAAATTCCTCTTGCCCAGGATCTGGGAGAGGGAACGGATCATCTCCACAAAAGCCTCTCGATTGATCTTATTGCGATAGCCGAAGAGAGATCCCGTGCCCCCGCTTATGGCTACCCGTTTCACGCCCAGGCGCTTCATCTCCTTCACCTCATCCACGATATTCTCGATGCTCCGGCTTCTGATGCTCCGGCCGAAGAAGCGAGGGACCTGGCAGAAGGTGCAGCTTCCCAGGCATCCTCGGTGGGTCTCGATGTAGACGTTGGCTCCTCGGACGTTTTGCTGGCCCAGGTCATCTGGAATGAGGGGAAGGATATGGTCCAAGGAGCCGACGGGCTCTGGGGGCGACTTTATGATCTCTCCCTGATGACGATAGGCTACGCCTGCCAGCCCCTCCGGCCCGTTCTCTACTAGCGGGGCCACTATATCCTCACCCTCACCGCTGACCACCGCTTTGGGATTCAGCTCACCCAAGACCATCTCCGGGCAGAGGCTCACCGGACCTCCCACGCAAACATTCCCTCTTTCAGCCACAAAATCTCGGATCTTTGGGTCGAGGAGCTGAAGGGTGGAGAAGAGGCTGAGGAGGACTGATTCACCTCGGGACTCCAGCTTTCTGGTGATCTTTATATCATGCCCTCTGTCCCTCAGCACCCCGCCCAAAACCAGGGAGCCGTAGGTGTATGTTCCCGGTGATACAATGTCTATCATCATCTGCAATCCCTGCTGGCCTGCCAAATCAGAAAAAACCATGCCCGCTCAAGATATAAATTCACTTGTTAGAGATGGCTGGCTGGGATTGGATGGAGATAGTCGATAAAAGTGAGGGTGAGCCTCAGTCAGGCTCATCTGCCATCAACTTGATTGTTCTCTATCCAGCGCTGTTTATCCTTATTATCCGCCTTTATGCCTGGGCCAGAACATCTATGATGACAACATTGCTTGGCTGGCTTTCTATTATGAAGTAGAGCATATGCCTTCCGATCTCATTTGCCTGGAAGTTCATGCTGTTGTAGCCCTGGCCGAATTGATATGTGCTGAACTTCGAGCTGGTGGTATCCGTCTGCACCATCTCATAGAAGCCTGCGGTTCCCGCAGCCGGGGCGTGGGCGATGAGCTGCAACCAGGTTCCTGTGGGGCATATCACATACTGGGTCCAGTTGGTCTCTCCCTGGATCCACAGGTCGTTAGTCTGGGATTGCACCGATGCTGAGTACTGAGAGAATGGCAATCCTGCACCGCTACCATAGTAAACGCTTGAAGGGGATTTCTCTGCGATATCATATCTTGCTGGATTGCTTATGATCCCGCTGCCGGCAGCAGTCCCCACGGCTGAGCCAAGGGCTGTATAGTACTCCTTATAGGGAGTGAAGGTGGTAGCTGGTGCTGCTTGCTTATAAAAGCTGGAATCGGAGCTGTACCATGGCAGATTGACTGGCCGATCCAACCACTGAAGCATGCCGGATATACCTGGGTCGGCCATGGAACGATCACCGCTGGCGACATATCCCCCTTCCAGGAAATCCGCCTGTCCAGATGCAGTGCTGAGAAGCAGGCATGCGGCAAGCGCTGCCATGCAAATTAAAATTACGTTATTCTTTTCATATGGCATATAATCACCTATGACAAGAAATGCGCCCTCCTTCGTATCATTTTCGCTCGTGCCTTGATATGCTCTTTTCCAGACGGCGGATGCAGTTAAGGAGGGTGGGCCGACACATTTGTCCTGGGAGGATGATCCTTTCAGCATTTGAAATTGTGCCGGCTTTTATTCGATTGTGTCTGGCTACAACACCGCCTGCGTGAGGCCTAATTAAGAGCTAATACGACTAAATATTTAATGATTTTGGTCGATCTGCGCTGGAGATGGGCCTTGCAGTCAAGCCAAAAAAGATAGGAAATATCGATTGCGAGCCCAGAATAAGCGGGCTCTATCTGAACAGCTCTTTAACGACCTCGGTCAATATAGGGCCGGACTGGTCTATCACTGAGGCCTCGTATAGCCATCCCTTGTGCTCAGGGAGAGAACCGGTTACCATAATGGCTTTGCCTTCGTATTCAGCCAGATTTATCTCATGTGATGCTACCAACTCCTCAGCTATGGATGCCGGCTTCATTATTCGTGTAAGCCTGACGGTGCAGCATTGAGGGCGGGGCAACAAAATCGAGAATCTGCCACCCTCTACTATGCCCAGAAATTTGTCCATTTTCGAAACCTCCTTGGAAAATTATCTATGCTTTTTGACAGTATAACAATTAGCTTTATCAATTAAATATCTTGTGACTCAGAAAGAAAATTAAGGGTTGCTGCCCCAGAAAAGAGGATGGACCGACACATCCCCCTCTCTATCCGAGCTCCTTTTTTTTTTAGGACGAACTCAGGGCTAATCCCCGCTTTTTCAAAGGCGGGATACAGCCCGTGCCTACCGATAGATATATATGTATATGGTCACCATATGTATAGTTCAGTATGAATAAACAAGGGCATTGGATACGCGCAAGAGGATGCGTCTATAATGTGTATTACCACTTCGTATGGTCAACAAAGTATCGAAGGAAGGTTCTTATTGGCTCAATCGCCGAAGACCTTCATTGGTTGCATGAATTGATAGCAAAGCAGAAGGGTATTACATTGATCAATCAGGAGATTATGCCCGATCACGTTCACCTCTTTGTGACGGCTCATCCTATATTTGCTCCTGCCAACATTGCCAAGATCTTCAAAGGCATTACGGCAAAGAAGCTCTTTGAAAAGCATCCTGAACTAAGAGATCAGCTTTGGGATGGACATCTCTGGAATCCGTCTTATTATGTTGGCACCTGTGGAGATGCGACCAAAGATGTAATAGAACGCTATGTAGAGATGCAAAAGGTGAAGTGATTTGCTGAAGGTGCTTCGCTATAGGATCTATCCTACAAAATCTCAGAGAACCAAGATGGATGACGCCTTGGAGCTTTGCAGATGGACCTATAACGAAGTAATAGCCATCAGGATGAACGCTTACGAGCAAGAAAGCAAATCTCTCTCCTATTACGATACCAAGAAGCTTTTGCCAGGATGGAAAGAAGAAAAGCCCGAATTGAAGGAAGTCCATTCTCAGGTTCTACAGGAAGTCGTCAAAAGAGTTGATTTGGCCTATCAAGCCTTCTTCCGAAGAGTCAAGGCAGGAGAAAACCCAGGATATCCCAGGTTCAAGGGCTATGGCAGGTACGATAGCTTCACCTATACTCAATCAGGCTTTTCCCTGAAGCCTGGCAAACTATGGTTATCCAAGATCGGAGATATCAAGATCAAGCTTCATAGAGCTGTAGATGGAGAAATCCAGAGGCTTAATATCAGAAGAATGCCTACTGGGAAATGGTTTGTATCCTTCCTGGTTGAAGTTGAACCAGATGAACCTCTTCCTAAGACGGGATTATCAATAGGCGTTGATGTGGGTTTAAAAAGCTTCATCACCCTATCCAATGGCGAGCAGGTAGATAATCCAAGATTCTTTGTTCATGAAGAAAATGCTCTGGCAAAGGCTCAGAGAAAGCTATCAAATGCAGAAAAAGGAACACCGGAAAGGGCTAGAGCCTTAAAAGTGGTTCATAGGGTTCATGAAAGAATTACCAACAAGAGGGATGATTTTGTTCAAAAGCTCTCCATATCTCTGGTTAAATCCTATGACTTGATAGCCTTCGAAGACTTGAATATCAAGGGCATGGTCAAGAATCATTGTCTTGCAAAGCATATTACAGATGCTGCTTGGAACAAACTGATAACTACCACGTCTTACAAGGCAGAATGGGCCGGTAAACGTGTCGAACTAGTGAATCCCAATGGCACATCTCAAATATGCTCTGGTTGCGGTCAAGTGGTTCAAAAAGATCTATCAGAAAGAGTCCACAGATGTTCTTTCTGTGGTCTGACTCTGGACAGGGACCATAACGCCGCTATAAACATTCTCAGACTGGGGCTACAGTCTGTGGCGAAAGCCTAGATGCTCGCCAATTTATTGGTGGGAGTGGTCACTTCGCTTGCTGGGCTTCCAGACGGTCCAGAATAGACTTTACGATCTCCTCGAATGCCTTGGCGGCAGCTGTCTTGCTGTTGGCGAAGGTCTTTCCCATATCTCCCAGGCTTCCAATCTCCGTGTCCAGGGGGATGGCTCCCAGGAATGGCACACCCAACTCCCTGGCTGCCTCTTCCCCTCCACCCGTCTTGAATACCTCAATTCTCTGGCCGCAGTGGGGGCAGATCAATCCGCTCATGTTCTCCACAATGCCCAGCATGGGCACATTCATCATCAGGAACATGTTGACTGCTTTGCGAGAATCCAGGAGCGCTACCTCTTGCGGGGTGGTGACGACGATCGCCCCGTCAAGACCCGGAATGAGCTGGGCAATGCTAATGGGCTCATCGCTGGTTCCTGGGGGCAGGTCCACCAAAAGGAAGTCCAGCTCTCCCCAGTTGACCTCTTCTATGAACTGCTTTAAGGCCGCCATCTTCATGGGGCCCCGCCAGACCACGGGCGAGTCCCGGCTCTTCAGGAGCAGGGCCATGGAGATGGCCTTGATGCCCCCGGCATCCGCAGGCTCAAGGCCTGACGGGCCGGCCACTAGCTTCTGGTCTTCGATTCCCAGGAGCTTGGGTATATCCGGGCCGGTGATATCGCCGTCAAGGATTCCCACCTTATAGCCCAGGCTTCTTAGGGCGGCAGCCAGGTTCACAGTAACTGTGCTCTTGCCCACGCCGCCTTTTCCGCTGGCAATCGCGATCTTGTACCCGATCCTGCTCAGTCGGTCATTGATCTTATTTTGCTGGGCTTTTGGGTCATCGCACTTTTCTTTCTCGGCGCATGAGCTGCAAACGCCGTCACAGCTATCATTGCTGTTTTTATTTGAGGGGGATGGATTCATGTCAACACCAGGTTATTCTCGATCTCTTTCTCATCAGCAGAATAAAGAGCCTATGAGAGCTTCTATTTAATTCTTTGGAGAAATAGGATTAAATCTAATAGGCGCGTTAATGGCCAGAGGTGAGAATGATTATGAATGGCGGAATTCTTTTTCCTTTAACGGTGCTTGCTGCTCTTTCCCTCCTGGTCGGCTCATCATCAGCCGATTGGCTGGAGGGCGGATATGTGGGACCGATCGACCGCAGCTCGATATTACCCTATTTCTCAGATCCGATATTCTATATGCCCGTTCCTTCCCATAGCCAGAGCTATCCTTATTTGAATTATTCACGCCCCGATGTGATTCATCTGGGCAAGAATCCATACCTGGGTTCCTTAGCGGTCTATCCCCGGGGAGGATATCCGCCCAGCGAGGAGCCCCGCAGCTCTGAGTTCAGAGTAAGCTCTCTGGCTGCAATGCAGTGGACGCCCTTCCATAAGAACTGGACTGAGACCGTGAGCTATGCTCAACAATACTCCTCTCTGCGAGTGAATCAGGGCGGGGAGTGGAAGACGGCTTTGTGATAGAGGTGAAAAAGGCAGGATGACTGCCTTAGAAAGGATGAGCTATTCATTGATCGGCCTCTTTCGAGACCGATCTCGGCTTCGACGCTGGCCCAGAATCGGTCATCTCTTCGCCCTTCAGGGAGGCCACTCTGCTGCTGAGGTGTTCCAGCCTCGACCCAAGGAGGGCGATCTCCCTTTCCATCAGCGCCATCTCCTTGTGGTGTTCCTGGGAGTCCGCGGTCGTTGATGCCTCCTCTCCTCGCAGGGCAAAGCTGCCTCCTTCGATTCTCAGGCCCATGCCGTAGACCAGGGCCGCAGCTATCTTCCTTCTGGCGTTCATCAGGTCATTCCAGAAGGCTTTCCTGGATATTCCCATGTAGAATGCTGCTTCCTCCTGGTCCAGGTCCAGGAGGTCCACCAGTCGCACCGCTTCCAGCTCCTCTAAGGTTATGGATACGGCCTCCACTCTGGGGCAGCCCTCAGGCAAAAAGCTCCTTACCTGAGGGACCTCTGATATCCAGCGCCGGCCCCTTCTTCTTCCTCGACAGGGAGACATGCTCGTCTGTTATGCATGGCGCGGTATTTCAACCTTGCGAAACAGAAATCTTTAAATATATTATCTCATAAGTTACTATTGAGGTGCAAAACATATGCCATGGGGAGATTGTACGGGGCCCTGGTGGATGGGCTCTCGTGGGAATAGAGCAGCAGGATATTACAATCCCTGGTGTCGCCGGGCAGCCGGTTTCGGCATGGGCTATGGTAGGGGTTATGGATACATCCCAGCAGAGCCTTTTCGCCAGACCACCCCGGAGGAAGAGAGAGACTATCTGGAGGCAGTAGTTAGGAATCTGGAGGAGGAGCTCAAAGCGGTTCGTGCTCAGATCGAGAGATTGCAGTCCAAGCCTTAGAGACCATCTGGCCGCTCTCCTGCCGGTAGTCGGTCTCTATTCTATTTTCCAGCCCTATTCGATGAACAACGTTTTTTCACAATTTGAAAAATTTTATATCAGATCAATTCAGCGCAACTCTTTTATGTTATAACCAATTCTCTTGTTTTAAATAAACTTTATTTGAATAGGTGCGTCATATGAGAAAGATAGCATTAGGACTGGCGGCATTGATCGCCGTGGCGTTTGTGGTTCCTTCATACGGGGCCATGGACAGGCCTGCCAAGGAAGATCCGGCTATACTTCTGGTGGTATTCGGCACCAGCTATCCTGAGGCCCAGGCAGCCTACGAGAACATAGAGAGAGTCTATCGGGAGGAATTTCCCCAGGCGGAGGTAAGGATCGCTTTCACCTCAGACTATATCCGGAGAAAGCTGCTGGATAGGGATAATGTCACCATAGATAATCCTCTCACCGCCCTTGCTCATCTCAACGATGAAGGTTATACTGATGTTGTAGTCCAGTCGCTGCATGTGATACCTGGCGAGGAGTTCCACGACCTGGCCAATATCGTAGAGAGCGTAAGGGGGATTGAGGGAAAGTTCGGCTTTCGGAATCTGGTCCTTGGCGAGCCCCTGCTCATGAATTTAGTGGATTATCGCAACGTCTCCAGAGCTCTTGCCAGCCAGTTTGAGCAGAATACCACTGGAACGGAGAGAACTCCTCATTCCAGCCCCAGAGATGCCGGGCAGATGGCAGTGATCTATATGGGGCATGGAACCGAGCATTCGGCAAACAGCGCCTACTCCCAGATGGCCAACATACTGGCAGAGGATCACGAGAACGTCTTCCTGGGCACAGTGGAGGGATATCCGGGCTACGATGAGGTGCTGGCCCGCCTGAATGAATCGGGCGTGAAGAAAGCGAGATTGATCCCCTTCATGGTCGTGGCAGGAGATCACGCTTTAAACGATCTCACCGGCAATGAGTCCGAATCCTGGAAGAGCATGCTGGAGAAGGAAGGATTCGAGATCGACTACAATCTCTTGGGAATGGGTGAGAACGACGGCATAGTCGAGATATTCGTTGGGCATACCAAGGAAGCCTTTGCCAAATTTAAATAATTAATTATAAAATATATTTTAGGAGGCTTTAAATTGAGATATTCAATCTATCTGCTATCGATGCTCCTGCTGGTAAACCTGGCTGGTGCTGATGTGCTGATCAATGAGATGCTGGCCAATCCAGCCACGGATTGGAACGACAACGGACAGGTTGGGGGAATGGATGATGAATTCATAGAGCTTTACAATTCCGGAAACGAGTCCGTGGATGTCAGCGGATACTCTCTTAAAGATAAGGTATTCCGGTCGACGCCCACAGAGTACTCGATTCCCAATGGGACTGTGATAGGCCCTGGAGAATTCCTGGTCATATTCGTCTCTGAGAGCGGCGTATATCAGGGAAATGAGGGTGACGCTATAATGCTGTATGATCCCACTGGAGACCTGGTGGACGAAAAAGAGTATGATGCCGCAACAGAGGATGTCTCTTTTGCCCGGATCCCGGATGGAGGGGAATGGCGCAACAGCACCGCTCCATCGCCTGGCAAGCCAAACCAAGAGGCAGCTTCCTAGAGAGCAAGATGTGGTGCTTTAAATGGAGAGATCTCATGCTGCCATAGCCTTGCCGGAAATGGATCTTAAGGAGGAGTACGCTAGATTCCTGAAACGCAAATTCCTGGTCTTGGTCGCTGCGCTGCTGGGAATAGTGGCTCTGGCAGGAGTCGCAGTGACGCTTGGCTCGGCCCATATAACACCGTTTCAGGTTTACTCCTGCATACTGGCCAGGTTCTTTCCTGACTACTTTCAAACCACAGACTTCTTGGATACCATCGTCTGGAAGCTGAGGCTGCACCGGGTGATCTTGGCCATTTTTGCAGGGATGGGGCTGGCCATTGCAGGAGCAGCCATGCAGGGCATTCTCAAAAATCCTCTGGCCAGTCCTTTTACTCTGGGAATCGCTTCTGCTGCTTCCTTTGGGGCATCGCTGGCGATAATTCTCGGAGCAGGTTTCATCGGCGGCGAGTATCTGATCGTCGGCAATGCCTTCATCTTCACCATAATGGCCTCTTTAGCGGTCTACGGCCTGGCCAAGTACCGTGGGATCAGCCCGGAGACCATGGTCCTAGCTGGCATCGCCATCATGTACCTCTTCAGCGCCATGACCTCATTTCTGCAGTATGTGGGCCATGCAGAGCAGGTTCACGAGGTGGTCTTCTGGATGATGGGCAGCCTCGGTCGCTCCTCCTGGGACAAGGTGGGCATAATCGCCCTGGTGACGGTGCTCTGCTCGTTGATTTTGATGCGGCTCTCCTGGGACATCAACACCCTGGGAGCCGGAGACGAGACCGCCAAGAGCCTGGGGGTCAACGTAGAGCTGGTAAGGGTCTCGGGAATGATGCTGGCCGCTCTGATCACCGCCAGCGTGATCTGCTTTACCGGCACCATCGGCTTCATCGGCCTGGTGGCTCCTCATATTACCAGGATGGTTGTGTCGGGAGATCACAGGTTCCTGCTTCCGGCATCAGGGCTTTTCGGTGCCCTGCTGCTATTGGGTGCGGACACGGTGGCCAGGACCATCATGGCTCCGGTCATTTTGCCGGTGGGGATCATGACCGCCTTTATGGGAGTGCCATTCTTTCTGTATCTGTTCATGAAAAGGAGGAAGGCCTTTTGGTAAAAGACATCATTCTCCTAGCATCGCTGATCTTGTCAATCTCTCTTGGCTGCTGCCAGGTTCATCCGGCAAGTACGGCGGATAATGATAGGTCGGTGATGATCTCTGATGGGATGGGAAAGAAGGTCGAGGTTCCGCTGTGCCCGGATAGAATTGTCTGCGTGAATTCAGCTGCAGCAGAGTTGATATGCGCCCTTGGTTGTTCGGACCGCATAGTAGCTGTTACCTCTGCATGCACAATGCCTCCTGTTCTCCTGGAAAAGGAGGTCTTAGGCAGGTCGGCCCTGAGCCTGGAGGCTGAGCCTATCATCGCCCTAAAGCCTGATCTGGTAGTAGAAGGAGTGCCTCCACTAAAAGAGGATGTGAGACAGCAGCTGGATGAGGCAGGCATTCCCGTCCTTCAGTACTGGGCTTTGCATGTGGATAGGATACTGCCGATGATCGACGACTTTGGGGCAATCCTTGGCAAAGAGGAAAGAGCAAAGGAGCTTCACGATTTCATCGAGGGCTATTACAATCTGGCCATGGATCGGTTGAAGGATCTACCTGAAGAGAGCAGGCCAAGAGTCTACTACATGATCATGGGCCAGACATCCTGGACCTGCGGCGAAGGAAGCGACATGGGAAAGAGCATCGAAGAAGCAGGAGGACGGAATATCGCTGCTGGCTTGTTCGGCAGTGTGCCAGAGGTGGATCCTGAATGGATCATCGAGCAGAATCCGGATGTAATGGTATATCATCATATTCGGCAGTCCGAATCCAATGCGTCGGTTTCTCCATCCTTGGATGATCTCAAAGAGCGCAGGGATTTTGTCATCTCCCAGCCGGGTTTCGATGAGATAGAGGCCGTCAAAGATGACAGGATTTGCATCATCGACTCAGGGATCGTTACCGGCCCCAGGCAGATCGTGGGTTTCTTGTATTTTGCCAAATGGTTCCATCCTCTGCTATTCCAGGATATTGATCCAGAAGCAGTACATGAAGAGATGCTCTCGTCGTTTTACGGAGTGATGGAGAAGGGATGCTGGGCCTATCCTGCGAATGAGGCGGTCTGAGGATAGAGACAGCTTCCCATCTTTATGCATAATTAAAAAATATAATTTATTAATGAAGGATTAATTATGCTTGTGACGAAGGACAAAACGGCCATGAGAAAGATGGGCCAGGCAATGATGGCCACAATGCCGCTGCAGCTGAAGGTCCAGGTCATGTTCAAAATGCTGCTGGCTGGAAACGACGATAATAAACGCAGAAAGATCATGGAGGAGGTAAAACAGAGGCGTCGCTTTACTGTTCCCAGGGGCCAGATCGAGTGGTATCCAACCATCGATCATCGGAAATGCCAAAGCTGCAAAGTCTGTCTGAAGTTCTGTCCCAAAGGCGTCTTTGAAGAGGATGGCCAGGACAATATCACGGTTTCAAGGCCGTATGAATGCGTGATGCTGTGCAGCGGCTGCGAGATAAAGTGCCCTCACAGTGCGATCTCCTTTCCAGACAGGAAAGACTTCTACAGGTACGTTTGCTACGTTTGAAAGCAGACTTTTGAGGATCTCGTATGAAGGTTGTCGTAGTCTCCCCAATTCTCGTCCCAAGCCTAATCAAGGCCTCGGAGGATCTCAAGGATGAGTTTGGACTGAACCTTGATCTCAGGATCTACCATCCAAGCCAGATCGACAATGAAGAGGTCGTAGTAGATGAATTCACAGGCGACCTCAAGTCTGCCGATGCCGTTCTGATCGATCTAATGGGTGCAGGAGGGCAGGCGATTGAGGTCATTTCCTGCAGCCTCAAGGATGAGAAGAATGTCGTCGTCAGCCTGGTCGTGCCCATGGGCAGGGCCTTTCAGCAAATAATGCCGCTCACAAGGCTTGGAAGCTTTCAGGGGGGATGGCTGGCTGAGAGGATGGCCGGCATAAAGATGAAGGGTCGGCCTGATGATGAGGACCCTGAAGCCCTTCGAAGGAGAATGAATAAGGGACGCAGGACGATGGAGATGGCCTTGAAGATGGTGCAGGCCGGCGGGAAGGTCCTGCCTGTGGGACCGATGAAGGACGCCGGAAACTACATAAAATTCACAAGATACTGGAAATATGGTGGCCAGGAAAATTACAGGAATCTACTAATCCTTCTGCTGGGCGAATACCTGCATGTCTCCCTTCCTCCAGCCAAAGACCCAATAGAAAGGCCCGATTTCGGCTTATATCATCCTCTGCACGGCTACTTTGAAGATCTTGAGGAGTATCTAAAGAAATCAGGATTTGATGATCGCCTTCCCACAATCGGCATTCTCTTTTATGGCGGCAGGTATTTTGATCAGTGCAAGTCAACAGTAGAGGCCATTGTCTCGTCTCTGAGGAAGGCAAATATAATTCCCGTTTACTCTGACGGCATTAACAATCTGCATGCCATGAGACGGTTTTTCTTCTTAAATGGTCAGCCAATAACGGATGCGCTTGTAAATCTTACAATGTTCCGCTTAAACGGCGGGCCGCTGGGAGGAAATCATCAGCTCTCAAGAGAGATTCTCAAAGAGATCAATGCTCCTCTCTTCACGCCTGCATCAATGCTCAAAAGAGAGATCGGGGATTGGATGCGGTCTCCAACCGGCCTAAACCCCATGGAGACCATAATGTCGGTAATCTGGCCGGAGCTGGACGGCAGCATTGAGCCAATTCCCTGTTGCGGAGTAGATGTCATGCAGAACGGCAGCCGCTCTGTCCGGGAGGTCGTACCGATCCCAGAAAGGGTGAATCGAATTTGCTCCCGAATACAGAATAAAATTAAGCTAAAAAATAAGCCAGACAGAGAGAAGCGCATAGGTTTGATCATTTACAGCTATCCGCCTGGGGAAGGCCATCTGGGCGGTGCCTCCTATCTGGATGTTTTCAAGAGCATAAAATGCCTTTTAAAGAGGATGGCAGAGGAAGGATTTGCAGTCGATGTGCCGGAAGGAAAGCTGCACGATCTCTTTGAAGACCTGGCGATTGTAAACTCTGGCCAGTGGCTTTGCGCTGAAGAAACCCTCAAGAATAGCTTTTATTTTAGTGCGGGTGCATATAGAGACTACTTTTATTCTTTGCCAGAGGAAATGCAGGACGACGTTACCTCGGCATGGGGTGATGCTCCTGGCACTGTGATGACCTCGGGAGAGAAGATCCTCATTCCCGGCATCGAGCTGGGAAATGTATTCCTGGGGGTTCAGCCCGCGAGACCGCCATTGAAGGGACAGGATCTATCTGGAGCGTCTCATGATAAGACAAAGCCGCCTCATCATCAGTATATCGCCTTTTACCGCTGGCTGGAGACAGTCTGGAGGGCAGATGCAATCGTGCACGTTGGGACTCACGGCCTGGCCGAATTCACAAAAGGAAAGGAGGTGGGAATGAGTGCCTCATGCTTCCCGGACCTGCTAATAGGTGACATGCCCCACCTTTACTTTTACCATGTGACAAATGCTTCTGAGGCAGTTATAGCCAAGAGAAGGCTCTACGCCACTATTATCAGCCACAACAATCCGCCCTTCACATCCTCCGACCTGTATGAGGATTATGTTCTGCTGCAGAACTTAATAGACGAACACGGAGAGGCAAAAGTCCAGAACCCAGAATCATGCTCTCGAATCAAGGAACGGATACTGGCCGCTGCACAGGCACTTCACTTCGAGGAGAATGATATAGATCGCATCCACGACGAGCTTTATGAGATGAAAAGAAGCATAATTCCCAAGGGCCTGCATGTTTTGGGGGAGGGATATGAAAAGGAAGATCTGAAGCGTTTCTTAGAATTTGTTTTGAGATACGATCGAGGAGACATCAAGTCGATAAATCGTATCTTTGCAGAGGAGGATGGTTTGGATTACGACTCTGTCTTAATGGATAGGTCCTCTTATGTTCCTCAGCTTGCGGAGGTGGACAGGAGATGCACAAGTATAGTGGAATGCTGTCTGGAAAGATCGTTAGATGAGGCGGTCGAGGAAAGTGCTCTTTCGTCTGAAAGAAGGTCTGAACTGAGAGAGGCCCTGAGATACGGCATAATGCTTTTGGAAAGCTACTCAGATAACGAGGCTGAGATCGACAACTTCATTTGCGGCCTTCGGGGTGAGTTCATAGAGCAGGGCGATGGTGGAGACATCATCCGCTCTCCCGAGATCCTTCCAACCGGAAGAAACCTCACGCAGTTTGATCCCACAAGAATTCCCACAGAGAATGCATTTAAGCGGGGTGAAGAGATTGCCAGGAATACCTTGTCCGAGCATCTGGAGAGGAACGGCTGCCATCCAGAGAGCATTGGCACAGTGCTCTGGGGATTTGAGACGACCAAAACCGGTGGGGAGACAGTTGGACAGATACTCAGCTATCTGGGCGTGAGGATCGAGAGGAGCAGAGGGACCTGGTCGCCAAAGCTATCTGTGGTTCCGCTGGACGTTTTAGGCAGGCCGAGAATCGACTGCCTGGTGAACATTTGCGGATTTTTCAGAGATATGTTCCCCAATCTCCTGGAGCTCTTGGATCAGGCTTTCGACCTCGTTGCCGGTCTTGATGAGCCGCTGGAACTCAACTACATCAGAAAGCACTCGATGGAAAACCTTGAGCATCTGAAGGACAAGGGACTTGACCCAAAAACGACAAGAAAAATGGCCAACGGCCGAATATTCGGTCCGCAGGCAGGGGAATACGGCACGCGCATCCTTCCGCTGATCGAGGATTCGATATGGAAGACTGAAGATGAACTGGCAGAGGTCTTCATCCAGTCTGCAAATCACCTCTATGCCAGGGATCTGCATGCATGCAAGCTCGATTCTCTATACCGCGACAACCTGGCCAGGGTCAAGCTAGTCTCTCAGGTGAGGGACTCTCACGATCGAGAGATAATCGATCTGGACCACTATTTCGAGTACTTCGGCGGGCTGTCCAATGCCGTAAGGAGGACGTGCGGAGTGAGGCCTCAGATGCTCATCTCCGACACCACCGGCGAGGCCATCCGCACCGAAGATCTAAAAAGCTCTGTGAACAGGGGCATAAGGACCAGGCTTCTAAATCCCAAATGGATAGACGGAATGCTGGAGCATGATTATCACGGAGCGCAGCAGATCGTTAAAAGGGTCGAAAATGCCCTGGGTCTAGCTGCGACTACTCACATTGTGGACAACTGGATCTGGTCATCGGTTGCGGAACGCTATATTTTTGACGATATGACCCGGGAGAGGATTACAGAGAACAACAGATTCGTGGCCGCAGAGCTGGTGGAGCGACTTGTTGAAGCCGAGAACAGGGGATACTGGAAGGCGACTGACGAGGAGAAAGAGAAGCTCAGAGCTGCATATCTGAAAATAGAAGGGGAAATTGAAGATAGTATATAAAAAATGATGAAACTTAATTAGTCTCGGAGTTCTATATCGTCGAATATTCAGTCAGCTTAACCTCTGCATCCTCATAAGGTATTGTGGCTGGCTCGGCGCCGGGGCGGTTTGGTCCATACACGGTTCCTTTGATGTCCATATTGCCATCTGCATCCGGTAGGTCCAGGATCGCTTCATTGAACTTCGCAAGCTCGTTCTCATCAGAGCTCTTCAGCCTTATCTCCAGGTCCTCAAGATCTTCCTTGAGCTGAACGGTTGCATTTCCCAGATAGGGATAAACGCCCATCACCGATTTGTAGGCGGTGACGGTATATGTTCCGGCCGTCAGGTCGCCAAAAATAAAGGTGCCGTTGGCATCGGTGATCGTGCCAAGAGCATCCTCTCCATCCTCCTTATCAGCTGGGGCATCGGGATAAACCTGGAGGATGCCGTCGATATCCATGTCGAAGTAATTCTGCAGCAGCTCCTCGTGAACCTCTTGAGGATTAATATCTCCGAAGAGGTCTGGATGGAACCACTTGGCATAATAGAGCATGGACACCAGCTCTGAGAGACCGCTGGCCATCTTTATATCTGTGATATAGACCCTTCCTGTCTTGACGGCATCGATGTCCTCAAATCCGGGCAGAGATATAATCTCGTCTCTTTTGGCCTGCATCTCCTCAATGGTGGGTGTGGTTCCTTTATACTGCTCCTGTGACATGGAGTAGACTATTATCTCCGGATTTTGCTCGATCACCCATTCCATGTCCACATGAGGCACCTTGGTCGCCAGATCTGCAGCAATATTCCTGCCCCCGGCCTCGACAACTCTGATATTCCCCGTTGAATCCCTATTGGCCGTCCAATCGAAGTGGCCCATTGACATGAAATATACCGAGGGCTTGTCCTCATCGGGAATCGTCTCTGTTCGGTCCAAAACGGTATCATAGTATCCGGAAATCCTGTCGGCCATTTCCAGGGCTTCATCCTCCTTTTCCAAAACTCGTCCCAGATCCCTGATCATGGGGATCAAAGCATCGATATGCAGCAGCCGATACCGCAGCACTGGAATCCCATAGTCTGTCAGCTTCTGCTCCATGTCCTCAGGGAACAGAGCCCCAGTTTTGGCAATCACCAGATCGGGATTCAGCTCGATTATTTTTTCGATATCCGCATCGCGACCGGACTTTCCTATATGCTCTTTTTCCAGCAGAGTGGGAGGCATGTCGCAGTCCTCTGTGACGGCAATTATTCGATCCGATTCTCCCAGAGCATAGATCACCTCAGATGCTCCTGGGGAGAGGCATATAATGCTATTGGGGTCCAGGGGCACGGCCACATTCCGGCCGTCTTCGTCCGTAATCGTGATCTTCTCTTCTTCCTCTGCTAAGGCAGGGGCTAGAAGAAGAGCAAGGACGATCAACAGTGTGGTTGTTCTCATTCGATCTCCATATCTAATAAGGAAGATGAGGGAAAGGCGTAAGCCCCCTCCAGCTCAAGGCCATAGAACTTATCTATGAGCTCCCGGTGCACAACATCAGGGTCCACATCTTCGAACCGTTGTGGATGAAGCCATTTAGCTAGATAAAGCTCACCAACTATGGCCCGTATTCCCGATGTGATCTTGCCGCTCATCACAAAGACCCGTCCGTCTTCTACCGCCTTTGCGCTCTGCAGCTCCGGCCGGCTCATTATCTCATCCCTCAACTGGGCCAGCTCATCCTCAGTGTAGTTTTTGGTGCTGGGCTCCGACTGAAGGATTATATCTGGGTCGATCTGTACTACCCACTCGGGGCTCACGTCAGGATACGAATTCGATTCATTTCCCAGGTCAGCGGCAACATTCAATCCTCCGGCAAATGTTATGAAATTCTGATAAGAACCGCTGGATGAAACGGTATGATAGGGCGTTCCATACCACTCGAAGAAGACTCTTGGCACGTCCTCTTCCGGCAGAGCAGCAACTTGGTCCTGGATTTTATCCTGGTAATTCTTGATAAATTCTACGAGCTCTTGAGCTCGCTTTTCTTTTCCTAAAACCTGACCCAGGTTCTCCATAACCAGGATCGTCCTGGAGGGATCTATGAATTTCTCCTCCATTACCGGTATTCCCGCATCCTCCAGGGTCTTCTTATCCCCGTCGGAGATCATTGTGTCGGCAACTACCAGATCAGGGTCCAGCTCCAATATCAGCTCAATATCGGGCGAATAGGAGTTCTTCCCCACCTCTGCAACCGTGGCCAGATAGGGAGGAAAGTCGGAGTTGGTCGAACGTCCCACCAGGCTCGCTCCCTCGTCCAGAGCACAAATGATCTCTGAAGCTCCTCCTGCGAGAGAGACGATGCTTTTTATCGGCGCATCCACGCTCACAGAGTGTCCGGTAAAATCGACTACTGTGACCATTTCTCCGCTTCCAGTAATGGAAAGGAGGCCGATACAGATAATAACTAGAAAGGCTGTCCTCATTAATGCCACCACACATTGTTTTCGTGCTACCATTGCTATCTCAGGCATTGGAGGGATAAGCATATCCTCCCTCCAGCTTCATGTTGTAGAACTCCTTTATGAGCTTCTCATGCTCGACACCCGGATCTATGTCCTCGAATAATTCGGGATAGAACCACTTGGCCAGGTAAAGCTCGCCGATCGCAGAGCGGACTCCCGTGGCCACCGTACCGCTTAAAACGTAGACCCGTCCCTCTTTGACCGCCCTTGAATTCTGCAGCTCCGGCCGAGATATGATCTCATCCCTCCACTGCTCTAGTTCCTCCTCTGTATAGTCCTTCGAGCTTCCCAGAATGTGAAGTATGACATCAGGATCTTTCTCTATCACCCATTCCGGGCTGACATCGGGATAATCGACCGATTCATTGGCTGCGATGTTGACTCCGCCGGCAAAGTCGATGAAGTTGTCATAGGATGTGCCGTTAGATGCCGAATGATACGGCTTTCCCAGCCACTCGAAGAACACGGTTGGTCTCTCCTCCGAATTTGTGCCCGAGATTCTCTCCTTTATGAGATCATGATAACCTTTCAGCTGGCCCGCCAGCTCAGAAGCGCGCTCCTCTTTTCCAAGAGCCCTTCCCAGGTTCTCGATGACCAGGAGCGTCCTATTGGGATCTATGAACCTTTCCACGACAACGGCAATTCCGTCCTCCTCGAGCACCTTCCGGTCCTCCTCCGAGAGCATGGTATCGGCAATTACCAGCTCGGGTTCAAGCTCCATGATGAGCTCTAAATCCGGTGAGTTGGAGTGCTTTCCCGCGACGGTTAAGCTCTCGATCATTGGGGGAAAGTTGGAGCTGGTGCTGCGTCCGACCATGCTTTTTCCCTCATCCAGAGCCCAGAGGATCTCAGAAGCAGCGGCTGAGAGAGATACTGTCTTGGTTACGGGAGCGGACAGCTCGACCTGATGCCCAGTAAAATCGATCAGGGTTACCGTCTCTCCACAGCATACTGATATGAGCAATAAAAGAGAGATCAGGATCTGCAAAGCCTTTTTTCTCAACGTTACTACCACCCATTTAGTCAAATTAATTGGCTTTTAGACAAATTAAGTTGTATATAAATCTTGGGCCGGTGCGTCATACTGAGAGGCAATGAATCAAATGCAGCCTTGTCCGGATGAGAAAGACTTAAATCAATTAATCTTTCCTTTAATCAAAAAATGGTGATCGAAATGCTTAGTAAGACGCGAATATGGATACTATTGGCATGGTTAATGCTGTGCTCACTGCCGATCCTGGCATGCGGATCTCATCTCACCCTGAAGATCTATGGCAATGCAAACCTGGATGATACCATAGATCAAAGGGACGTCGATTATGTTGAAGGGATCATCAATGGCACACAGGAATATAGCGAGCTGGCCGATGCCAATAACGATGGCAATATCGGCCAGGAGGACATCGCGCAGATCGAGGACATCGTAGCAGGCAGAGAAACGAATCTCATCTTGAAGGATACTGCCAACCGGACGGTGTCAATCGATATACCTGTGGAAAGAGTCATCGTTCCCAGCGGCCTTACCGCTGAGGCATTCAAGGTTTTGAAGGCGACGGAGAAGGTCGTCGGCGTCTCCAATGCCATTCATGAAAAGACTTACTTCTTCCCCGAGTTTGCCGATCTGCCATCAGTCGGCGGCTGGAAGATAGAGGATTATGAGGCGGCCATCTCCCTTGATCCGGATCTGGTAATCAGCTACGAAAAATGGCCGCCCATATCCGAAGCAGAGGAGAAGCTTGATCCCGCAGGAATACCCGTAGTCGTCCTGGAGTTCACAGATCCGAACTTCGTGACGGAGGAGCTGGTCAAGCTCAGCTACATTCTGGGCACGAATGGGGCAGAGGACCGGTATATTCAATGGCGCTCCGGATATGAAAGGCAGATAGATGATTATGTGAACAATTTGAGCCGGGATGAGCGGCCCAGCGTCTTTTTGGAGACGGGCTTTAAGGGTCTAAATGATGTTGGGACATATGGAGAAGGGGCAAAGGGAAGCCTGGTGCTTGAACTGACCGGCGGCAGGAACATTGCTGCCAATATGTCGGAAGCTTATCCGCATGTGGATAGCGAGTGGATCATCACCGAGAATCCAGAGGTCTTGATGAAGTACGTTTACAGCTCAGAGTTGGACTGGGGCTGGAACAGCACTGATGAGCCCGAGGCGTTGATCGAAGAGATCTCAAGCCGCGATGGATGGGAGAGCATAGATGCGGTGAAAAACCAACGGGTATACTTGATCAGCAACGAGCTGATGACGGGGCTGGATAGCGTGGTAGGATACCTATACTGGGCCAAGCTGCTCCATCCGGAGTTCGCTGCAGATCCGACAGAGGCGTATAAAGAGTATATGACCGATTATTTAGGTATGGAATTTCCTGATTTGGTATTTGTTTTCCCCAAACCCTGAAGATGCTCTTGGGGAGAGAGTCTCAGCTCCATACCAATTTTTTATAAAAATTATTTTAAGCGTTTATAGATCTTTTAACCGCAAACTTTAAGTAAAATTAATTTGTATTAACTCAAACTTAGTGGATTAAGAATTCCACACAACCATTCAAATCAGGAGGTTGGGGCTAACCTGCGGTTTGTCACCACCTCCATCTCCCACTTAAAAAGGGCTGAAATGGTCAAAAGAGGAGGACAAAATGGCAGATGAGAAAAGTTCCATGAAAATGAAAGACATAAACGAGGCGTTATCCGATTACCAGGTTCAGAGCCTGGAGGGGGTCATCCTGGAGGGCGACATAGAAATTGAGATGGACATCTCCAGCGGGGCGCAGTCGCTCCTTTCTCAGTCGCTGGGCCAGGAGTTCACCAACCTTGCCCTACAGCTGTTCAACTTCTCCAGGTCTATGGGTTACCCGGTTGATTCCATGAATCAGATCATGAATACGGGTGGAGGGACGAACAGATAAAATGCAAGTTTCCGTCAGATGACCTCCTTGCTTTTTTAATTCCATCTTATAGGACTACAGTGCTGGGGCGCAGGGGTAGAGAGGGCTCCGGTCTTTAGGCCGGAGATGAATCGTACCCCGCCCTACGCTATGAACCTTAATATACTATAACAGCTTAGAACTGTACATGCTTAAGGCTTACAAGTTCAGGCTTTATCCCACAAAGAGCCCATGATCCTCAGGC